>Ga0335071_10002879_pt1 | contig 18262 bp, 15 predicted proteins | sample Lox_Sample_15_FD_206724 | JGI IMG/M metagenome (GOLD analysis project Ga0335071, IMG submission 206724) | Soil microbial communities from Loxahatchee National Wildlife Refuge, Florida, United States - Lox_Sample_1.5 | ecosystem: Environmental > Terrestrial > Soil > Wetlands | place: USA... | reverse complement strand
GAGGTCATTCGGATGAGCGTGGGCTTTATCTTCAACTTGTTTGATAAAGGCCAACGCCTCCTTTGGCAATTGGACCTGCGGGTGTCCATCCGGAAATTTCTCTCCGCTGCCGGTGTCGCTGGTCTCGGCAGTTGAGACGGCGGGCGGCGGCGCCGAAGCGAGCAGATTCTCGCGAGCCGGAAGCTGCCGCAGGATCATCCAGGCCATCAGGGTGCCAAACCCGAGCAAAGCGCCGAAAACCGCTAAGAAAGGTCCCGACACGACACTGCTTGTCGTCGAGCTTACGGAATTGGCCAGCTTTCCAACGCCCACTGATGTAGCGGCGGCAGGTTGCTCAGGTGCGACGAGCTTTTCGCCGCATTCAGAACAGAAGCGGGTGGCGGTGAGCAGCTTGGAACCGCATTGGGGGCAGAAACGCATAGTCGAGGTGTCGTATCGATTGGGTCGGCTTTTAAATGATGCCCATCACGATATTGAAAAAGGCCAGTCACTGCCAGCGGGAGACGGGGAGATAGCCAGACCGGTTCCACCTCACGCCACCGATACGGTATTATCGCGGGTCGTCGACGATTCGGTCATGGAGTCTCTCGAATCCGCAGACGAAGACGCAACCCATTCAGGAGTTTATTGCCATGCAGATGTACAATTCCTTCGGGCCTAACCCGCGCGCCAATCGGATGTATCTGATTGAGAAAGGCCTTACGTCGATACCGACCAAAGATATCGATCTCTTGAAGGCTGAGAATCGCAAGCCCCCCTTCACTGATCGTAACCCCGGCGGCCAGCTGCCGGCGCTCGAACTCGACAACGGCAAGTGTATCGGCGAGACCGTTGCGATTTGGGAATACCTCGAAGAGAAAAATCCAAATCCGGCCTTGATCGGTTCAACTGCTGAAGATCGTGCGGAGACGCGTCAGTGGGTTCGGCGCATCGAGCAAAATATCACCGAGAACATGTACAACGGCTTCCGGTTCGCCGAGGGCTATCAGCTTTTCAAGGATCGGGTGCCTTGTGAACCCGACGCAGCCCCGGGACTCAAGCGTATCGTGCAGGCTCGCCTGAAGTGGCTCGACGGCCTACTCGCCGGACGCGATTTTATCGTACCCAACCGCTTTACGATCGCGGACATCATTCTGTATTGCGCGATGGATTTTGGGGCAGGCGTGGGCCAGCCGATCGACCCGTCACTGGCGAATGTGAATGCATGGTTCAAGCGAATCGAGTCGCGGCCGAGTGCCAAGGCCAGCCTCCATCCGGCGGCCGAACAGCTCAAGATGAAGGGCTAAGAAGATAGCGATGGCGGAAGAGAACGAAATCGAGTCGCAACTGAGGACCTTCGTACGGACCAAGACCGCCGATCCGGCGGCCGAAGTCGGTGCGATTCGTTCTCTTCCGGGTCACGCCGGACAAAGTTACAGCTTCGAGCTCGATGCGAACGGCAAGCGTGAAAAGCTTGTTCTGCGCGTCGCTCCGGCGGGTGTACGTATTTCGGGAACATCGGATGTGGCCCGTCAGGCGCGTGTAATGCGCTCGCTCGAGGGTACCGGTGTGCCGACACCGCCGATCCGGTGGCTCGAGGATGATCCCCATTGGTTCGGCCGTCCGTATTTTGTCGCCGAGTTCGTGACTGCCGATAAACTCGCGCTCGGTGATCACGAATTCAAGCCAGAGGAACAGCCCAAGCTCGGCAGCCTGACGATGAAGATGCTGGCGACGCTTCATTCGTTGCCGTGGGAGCCCCGGCGTGAAGTATGGGGCGAGCCGGTTTCGCTAACCGCTGAGATGGCGCGGCTGGATACACTGCTCGATCGTCCAACGCTCGATCCAGTGATTATCGCGAGTACGCCCAAGTTGAAGGAGCGGTTGCTCGCGACGTTGCCGCGCAACCCGCGTATCGGGTGTGTTCACGGCGATCTGAACTGGACCAATTGCATGTACGCCGATGGTGAACTTAAGGCGGTTATCGACTGGGAGCTTTCCCAGATCGGCGCAGTGCTGATCGACCTCGGCTGGATCTGCCTCTTTTCCGATCGCGCCACCTGGGTCGTAAAGGATCTGATTCCTCCCTACGTTCAGCAACCCGAAGAACTCGCCGCAATCTATCGCGAATATGCCCAATGGCCGATAACCGACGCGGATGTCCGCTGGTTCTGCGCCTTTGCCCACTACCGGTTCGGCGTTATCACCGCGTTCAACGTGATGTTGCATCGACGGGGCAAACGCCACGATCCGATGTGGGAGGATATCGCGCTGACTGGCCCGCGCTTTTTCGAACGCGGGCTTGAGCTCCTCGGCTAAATGGGAACTGACTATCCTTCCCGCTTTAGGGCCGCCAGGCTCCTTTTGTAGGGAGCTCGCGCGATACCCTTTTCGGTGATGATCGCGGTTACCAACTCCGCCGGAGTCACGTCGAAGGCTGGGTTGAATATCGCAATACCTTTGGGCGTCAGAGCCTTACCGTTCAGCTCGGAGATCTCCTTGGGCGACCGCTCCTCGATTGGAATATGCGAACCATCACGGCAAGCCAAATCAATCGAGGAGAGTGGCGCGGCCACATAGAAGGGGACCTTGTGACGCCGCGCCAGCACGGCGAGCGGATAGGTGCCGATCTTGTTGGCAACATCGCCGTTGGCTGCCGTGCGATCAGTGCCGACAATCACGCACGAAATCTTGCCCGATCGCAGCACCGTCCCGGCCATATTGTCGGCGATGACGGTGACCGGAATCCGGTCCTTATGCAGTTCCCATGCGGTCAGACGCGCACCCTGCAAAAAGGGACGAGTTTCATCCGCGAAGACACGGACCTTTTTGCCCTGTTCACGGGCTGCGCGGATCACTCCCAGCGCTGTGCCGTAGCCAGCGGTTGCTAGAGCGCCGGCGTTGCAGTGGGTGAGAATCGTCGCAGGCGACTCGATTAGAGTAGCGCCGTGCGCACCCATCGCACGATTAATTGCGATGTCTTCCTTGCAAATCGTGATCGCTTCCTCACGCATCCGACGGAAGAGCTGCTCGGCGTTGAGCGAAAGATTCGCCTCCAGCACCAACCCCATCCGATCGACCGCCCAGGCCAGATTGACCGCGGTTGGGCGCGTCGCTTTGAGCCACTTTGCGACTTGATCGAAGCGCTTCCGGGCTTTTTCACCGCTACAACCCTCCATGCCCAGCGCTACGCCCATCGCGGCAGCGACGCCGATCGCCGGAGCTCCGCGAATAACCATCGTACGAATAGCCTCGCCGACACCGCGATAATCGCGATAAGTCCGCACGACTTCGCGTGTCGGCAAAAGGCGTTGATCGATCATCCGAACTGTATCGGACCGCCACTCGATAGTCTTTACTGCCACCCTACTACCTTAACCGAGTTTAATCTCTGTGATTGAGTCTGCGGTTTTATTTTGGCTAACGCTTGGCCAAGCATACTGAGAGATGACAAAAAAGAAATCCGCTTGACCGATAGCGAGCAGTCGAGCGGATTCCAATTTTGTCGTGAGGTCAGGAGCGCGATTTAGGCGCGTTCGTATACTCCACGCGTCTTGCGCTTCACCGCCCCAGCTTCAATCCATCGAGTGATTGCAGCAAAAAGCTCTGATGGGCGCTTGTTCTTTACCAGATTAACCTGTCGGATATCTGCGGCCTTGAATTGCTTGGGCAGTTGCTCGAGGACGGCGTTCCAGTTGATACGTCCTCCACGACGCGGCGATGGAGGTGCCGCTGGAGCCGCAGCCTTCCGAGCCACCGCCACGCGCGCAGCAGGTGCGGGAGCTCCACTGAGGCGGCTGAGGGCGTCAGCTTCATCTCTCATCTGCTTGAGTTCCGCTTCCTTGTTGCGAATTTCCGCATTCAACGTGATGAGCAGCGAGCGCGCTTGACGTTTAACTTGTTCAAGAGCACTGCCTCCACCCGAACGTCTTCCACGAGGCATCTGAGATCTCCTTTTGAGTCAGTCAATGGGATGCAGTGTATATCAACTTGCAGACTGACAAACAGCCATCGAAGCTACACTGTGGACTGAGACTATACAAGAGATGACAGCGAGTAGGTTTTATAGTCAGACTGAAATGCCAAAAATTCGCCTTTTACGACACCGTAATGAGATTTGGCCAAAGCTATAGGGCGATTCCGCACCCGCTTCAAAATTGTAAGGGAAGCGAACGGGACGGGCCGCTTTCGTTGAAATGTCCCCTTATTTCCTCTGAAAACCGAGCTTTCAGCCTTACGCTACGTTACCGAATGCCTAACATCTTGATGCTATGTTCTGACGTGGCTTGAGTGCTATATAAGGGTGGTGCTTGGGGTCAGGATATTCGATGATGCTTGGGGGCATCAGCCGACTCTGATTCGAAACGGTGTATTTCACGCTTTCGCTAAAAGAGGCTGAAGGACCAGCGTCAGGTAAGCATCCGCGGATCCCGGAGGAGAACGTAATGGGCCGCAGATTGTACGTTGGGAATCTGGCTTGGGCAGTAACAGATCAAGACCTGGAAGACGCATTTGCCGAAGCCGGAAAAGTGGAAAACGCCCAGGTGATAATGGATCGAGCGACCAACCGCTCACGCGGTTTCGGTTTCGTCGAGATGGCGACCGATGAGGGCGCTGATAATGCGATCACTAAGCTCAACGGGCGTGATATCAAAGGACGCCCAATTCGCGTTAACGAAGCCCAGGCACGCTCCGGTGGGGGCGGATCCCGAGGTGGTGGACGCGACCGTTAGGGGTCGCTAATCAACGACTGGGTCATTTGAGCGGCTCATTGTCCTTCCGAGTAGATGGGCCGTGATTCTCTTCGATCAGAATAGGGGTGCGTGCGTTCGGCCATCGATCGGATGCCGCTGGCGAGCCCTCGCGACGCATCGTGCATTTACGCAACATCACAGATCACGGTGAGCGGTCTGCGATAAAGCGTGATGCGCCTTCGCAACATTGTGGTGTGCACGAAACAAGGACCGAGCGAATTGCTCCGCTCGGCCCTCCACCAACCGGGAAAAGGGGGGGCAAACCCCGGCTAGCAATTGTTATTTTACGCAACCTTCGTCGACTTGCAATAGCTAATTTCGTGACGTTCGTCGCTATTTTATTCTTCTTATCCCTCCTTTAGGATGCTGCATGTGCAGGTCGTCCGGTCGCTGTAATTGCTAGCTAGCAGCCGCCGCGTCGCTATCGATGCGTTTTGACAACATCGCCTTTAATACTTTTGGCGGAGACATCGGCAGTTCCTGCATCCGCACGCCTGTCGCCTGATAGATCGCTTCGGCCACCGCAGCCATCGGCGGAACGATACAAACCTCACCCACACCACGCACACCCAGAGGATGACTTGGGTTGGGGACTTCGACCATCAGGGTTTCGATCATGGGTAGATCGAGGCAGGTCGGCATCCGATAGTCGAGGAATCCGGTGTTACGCAGAACGCCTCGATCGTCGTAGAAATATTCCTCATTCAGCGCCCAGCCGATTCCCTGCGCGACACCGCCCTGCATCTGGCCTTCGACGTAACTCGGATGAATCGCGCGCCCGACATCTTGTGCAATCGAGGTGCGGAGGATCTGCACCTTGCCGGTATCCGGATCGACTTCGACATCGACGCAGATCGTGGCGAAAGCGTTACCTACCGCACCGACCGCACCGGCGTTCAGCGTGGCACGACCTGTCACTGGACCGCCTGTACTTATCAATTTGGGGGCGATCTGTTTTAGGGAAAGGGGCTGCACGCCATTACCGCGAGGTGCGAAGTAGCCGTCTTTGAATTCAATTTCAGACGGTTCTTTTTCGAAGAGGATCGCGGCGCGCTGCTTTAATTGTTGGAGCGCGTCGTGAGCTGCGTTATAGACCGCGAGCCCGGTTGCCACAGTGATACGGCTTCCGCCCGTGACGTCGTTGTGGCCGATTGCGTCAGTATCGACGACGAGCGGCCTTGTTTCACGGACCTCAGCGCCCAACACTTCCGACGCGATCATCGCCATCGCGGCGCGCGATCCGCCGATATCAACGGAACCAGTGACGACGCTGACAGTGCCATCGTTATGGATATTAACGGTCGCCGAGGATTGCAGTCCGCCGTTGAACCAAAAGCCCGAAGCGACTCCCCGCCCACGATTCTTCCCACGCAACTCGGAGCGATAGTGATCACTGTTGCGCATCGCCTCGAGGGTTTCGACGAAACCAATTTTTTTGTACGGAATACCCGCGGGTTGCGGAGTTCCCTCCTTCGACGCATTGCGCAGGCGGAACTCAAGTGGGTCGATACCAAGTTTCTCGGCGAGTTCGTTGATTACGCACTCACAAGCATAGGCAGATGCGGGGGAACCCGGAGCGCGATAAGCCGCGACTTTGGGTCGATTCACCACAACGTCGAAGCTGTCGAGTTTGAGATTTTCGAGATTGTAAGGTCCGAGTGTGGTCATTACGCCGGGTGCGAACGGTGATCCGGGGAAGGCACCAGCCTCGTATGCCATCCACACTTCGGCAGCGGTAATTTTGCCCGCCTTGTTCGCACCGATCTTTACTTTGAACCACGTGCCCGAGGTCGGGCCGGTCGCACGCAGCACCTCGTTGCGCGTCATGGTCAGCTTGACCGGCCGCCCGGTTTTCTTCGCGAGTACAGCGGCGAGCGGTTCCAGATAGATCGTAGTTTTGCCGCCGAAGCCTCCGCCGATTTCCGCCGGTATGACGCGGATTTGGCCTTCGGGCATCGTGAGCATGCTGGCGGTGAGCGTGCGGACGTTGAACGTTCCTTGGGTGGAGCAATAGATCGTTACGTGATCGCTCGTATCCCATACGGCAAGGGCATTTTGCGGTTCGATATAGCCCTGATGAACAGCGGCGGTGCGGAACTCGCGTTCGACGATGCAATCAGCCGCGCGAAAGCCCGCTTCGAGATCACCTCGCTCGAAGCGGATATGCCCGGCGACGTTGCTGGGTTCGTCCGGACCTTCCAGCACGCCGGGGTCGACTCGCGACGCCATCCGCATCTGGCGCAATTCCGGTAACAGAATTGGGGCGCCGGGACGCATCGCTTCCTCGGCGGTCATGACGTTGGGCAGGACCTCGTATTCGACTTCGATCAGCTCCAGCGCCTCTTCCGCAACATGTTTGCTCGTGGCGGCGACCGCAGCGACGGCGTGACCGTCGTAAAGGACCTTGTCGCGAGCCAGGACGTTGAGGGAGAGATAGTGCGTATTGACCATCAACTCGCCCATCTGCGCCATCACGCCCTTCACTTCAGGCAGATCGGCGCCGGTGATGACCGCGTGAACTCCAGGATGCTTCAGCGCCTTGTCGATATTGATCGATTTGATTCGCGCATGCGCATGCGGACTGCGTAGCACCTTGCCGTGCAGCATTCCTGGCAGCGCATAATCCGCACCATATTTAGCGCGCCCTGTGACTTTGTCTTCCCCATCGTGACGAATCGGCCGCGTGCCGATTACGCGGAATTGCTTGTCTGAGCTTGGATTGGTCTCAGCCATGACACCCTCCAGAAGATCGTGCTTTAACCGGTTGAACAAAACCTAATCTACAACGGTAAACTCCCGATGGACAGGGCGAGCAATTGCACGTCCGGCATGGTGCAAAGAAAATAAGTTGAACGTTGAATTGCAACGGAGGCTTTGGCGATGAAATCAGCAATCTGCGAGATGCTTGGAGTCGAATTTCCCCTGGTGGCCTTTAGCCATTGCCGCAACGTGGTCGCGGCCGTTAGCCGCGCCGGAGGCTTCGGCGTCCTGGGCGCGACGGCTTTTACTGCTGAAGAACTCGAACTGGAACTGAAGTGGATCGACGAGAATATCGGCGGCAAGCCTTACGGCGTCGACGTCCTGATCCCTGAAAACATCGCCACCAAGAACGAAAAGTCGAGCACCGCGGGTTCACTCGGATCACGTATCCCGCAGGGCCATCGAGACTTCGTGCACAATCTGCTAGCGCGTTACGACGTCGAGCAACCGCAAAAACGTGACCGCGCCGAGGGGCAGGAGTCAAAGCGGCGGCTTAATCTGCAAGAAGACTCCGTGATGCCGCTGCTGGAGGTCTCGTTTCGCCATCCGATCAGACTGATAGCGAATGCGCTCGGTGTGCCACCACAGTCGATGCTTGATCTTGGTCGCAAGCACGGCGTTCCGGTGGCAGCGCTTATCGGCGCGAAAGAGCATGCCGTCCGGCAGGTGAAGGCCGGCGTCGATATCATTATCGCCGAGGGATGGGAGGCGGGCGGTCATTGCAGCGAGGTTTCGACGATGGTGCTGATCCCCGACGTCCTTAAGGCGATTAAGCCAATACGCAATGTTCCGGTGCTGGCAGCAGGCGGAATCGCGACCGGGCGGCAGATGGCGGCGTGTATGGCTCTGGGAGCGGCGGGAGTCTGGACCGGATCGGTATGGCTGACGACGGCGGAGTCAGACCTGCCGGAGATTATCAAGGAGAAACTCCTTGCGGCGACTTCGCGCGATACGGTGCGATCGCGATGCCGCACCGGTAAATTCTCGCGACAATTAAAATCCGCCTGGACTGAAGCGTGGGAAGGTCCCGACAGTCCGGGTCCGCTGCCGATGCCGTTCCAGACGGTGCTGAGTGAGCCTGCTCTGCGGATGGCGTTGCGTGCGGCTGAGCGCGGCAACAAGAAAGCGGCGGAACTGGTGACCTATTGGGTCGGGCAATGCGTCGGGCTCGTTGATTCGGTGAAGTCGAGCCGTGCAGTGGTGCAGGAGTTTATGGAGGAATTCGCCGAGGCGACTGCGGAGATGCAGGCACTGGCTGAGGGATAAGACCAAGAGAGAACTGGAATGTAGTTGCCCATAGCTGCTTTGTCATACTGAGGGAGTCTACGACCGAAGGGTCACCGATAATTTCTTCGACCTAACGGAAACCGGGATTCTTCGCTGCGCTCACAATGACATATGAGAGTGCTGCTCGAATGTTTTGCAGCTCTACTATTTGCTCAAACGTTCCGCGACCTCGCGATGAAGCCGTAAGACCTCAGTAAGTGTTTCCGGGTCGCGGCGGCCGAGACCACATTCAGTCGCGACACCGAAACGCGGCAAATGCTGCCTGGCTATCGCTGCCCGAGCGAGCGCTCCTTCGACACTGTCCTGCCGATGAATCAGACCAAGGTACAACTTGGTATCGCCGATCGTGAGATCGCGCAGGGGCGCGAAGTAATTATCATCCCGTCGATTAACCGGCACCGGCATATGCACCCAATCGACGCGGCGACCGGAGTGAGCGACGGCAAGGTTCGCCATATCCACCGAAAGCGAAAGGCTGTCAGGTTCGACCAGATGGCGATGGCCCAGGTCGCCGTAGCAGAGGTGATAACCGAGCATCGCTGATGACGGCACCGACTTACCAAGTTGCTCGAACGAAGCTGCTGCGCGCGCAAGCGGGTCACCTTCCAGCAGGCCGTGCTTGGTCGCGATTTCCAGAATCTCGACGCAAACGTCCCACTGGATCGCGAGATCCTGTGCGGGAATTTGCGCGCAGATCTTTTCGATCTCGCGCATCATGGCGGGTACATAGCCGCGATAGACACGTTCCAGATCCTGCGGCTGATCGAAGAAAGTGACGCATCCGCCGAGCGGTGTCGGCAAACTTACCTGGAAGCGGAGACCATCGGGAATCGCTCCCTGCTTGCGCATCTCCGCGAACAGCCGATACGACTCCACCGCCCATCCGGCGTATTTCAAGTCGTCGAACTGAATGACGTTGGTTCCCGGCTTGAGCCGAAAGATCCAATTGTCCAGATAGCTGACCGCAAGGCCATCGGTCGTCGGCGGGCGTCGGATCGTTTCAATCGCAGGATGCTGATGAAAGACCAGCAGCGCCTGGCATTGAATCCAACTCTTGCGCGGGCCGACTTCCCCGTCGGGGAGGGCTTGCAGGTGATGCTCCAGTTCGCTGGAGCAGATTTGAAAGACCTCGCGAGCCGACTCCCGTGGCACACTGCCTACGAGCAGAACGTCACCGGTAGTCATAGCGAGATCCTCCTTGCGTCGCCATCGTGATCTTGGGTTCGCGATGAGGGGTAGAGCCTGCAAAACATATGTTACGCAAAGAAAGGGGAGGGGGGCCCCAGTCCACCCTCCCTACGCGATTTCGGATTAACGGCCCGCAGCTGCGACGCTCTCGCTCGCAACTGTGCGATGCGGGTTGTAGTAGGGCAGGACGTGTTTCCCGATCAGACGCAGTGACTTCATGATGTTCTGATGCGGGATACGGCCGGCCTGCTTGAAGAAGATGATCTGGCTGACGCCAGCCTTTTCGAAGCGTTCCAGCTTGCGATTCACGTAGTCGGGATCGCCGACGATAACCATCTCATGATTCTTGAGCTGCTCGTCAGTCGCCTTGGAGGGATCCTGATCCATCGCGAAGACGTTGCGCAGGTACTCATAAGAATACAACTGGTTCTTGACCATCAGCGGTTCGAACAGTTTGGCGACATTGGTGAAGAACCAGCGTGCGCCGTCGAGCCCGATAGCCTCGTCCTCCTTGTTCTCGCAGACGTGGCATACGGTGACTGCAGCAAAGTTATCATTCGCGACTTTCGGAATCTGGTCGCTGCGGGTCGTGATCGCCTTGCGATGCATCTCCATCGAGGCCTGGACCTGCTCCCAGTTGAAGTTGAAGCTGAGCACGCCGAGTCCGCGATCCCCCGCCATCGCGTAGCTCTCGGGGGCGACGCAAGCCATCCACATCGGCGGATGAGGCTTCTGGATTGGCTTCGGCACGACACGGCGTGGCGGAATCTTCATCAGCTGGCCGTCGTACTCGAGAATGTCTTCGGTCCACGCCTTAACGATAATCTCCAGCGCTTCACGCACCTCCTGACGGGTACGATCGTAATCGACCGAGAAACCGTCGAGTTCCTGCGCCGTGGTGGAGCGGCCAGTTCCGAGCTCCATACGGCCGTTGCTCATGATATCGAGCACGGCGGCCTGCTCGGCCACTTTAATCGGATTATTGAACTTGAAAGGGAGCAAGCGGACGCCATGAGCGATGCGGATATTCTTGGTCCGCTGGCTGACCGCACCGTAAAAGACCTCAGGCGCTGAGCTGTGCGAGTACTCTTCAAGGAAGTGATGCTCGACCTCCCACACGTAATCGATTCCGATATGGTCCGCGAGTTCGATCTGGGCGAGCGCTTGCCAATAGATGTTGTACTCGCTCATCGCGTTCCACGGACGCGGGGTTTCCATCTCATACAGCATGCCGAATTTCATAGATTCAGGTTCTCCTCCTGAGAGCTTGCGCAGCTTTTCGGTCTATCGCGTAATCGGGCGGAAGTGTCAAGGCGAGGGTAAATTGATCACGGCGATTCGCTTCCCACAATCCCTCGGCTGCGCTCCAATTTGTCTGGCGCGCGAGGTGCCAGAAAGGCTCGGAGTTAAAGGCCGCCGCCGATCGCCGGGACGAAGAAGATCTCGCTGTTCTCCTTAACCTTATCGAGCAGGCCGCCGGTACCCATATCCCCGTCGATCGAAACCGCAATCGAAGGCTTTAGCTCGCCGTTCTGCAATAGATACTCCCCGAAGCCTGGGAATTGGCGTTCGAGGTCTTCGATGACGAGACCAATATTGCGGCCCGACACGGTGACCCGATCGGCCCCATCAGTGAGTTTGCGTAAAAGAGCAGGAACAACCACAGTAGCCATAAGTGAAAAAGGGTCGGGTCTCGCGACCCGACCCCTACTCCTGTTCAGCGTCTGTTCTGTTTAGCGCCCAGCTGCTGCGATTTGGGTGTCGGAGCCGCTGCGCTTGTTAATAATAGCCTTGAGCAGACGCGGAGGCGACATCGGCAGCACGTTCATCCGAACGCCAACCGCGTTCGCGATCGCATTGGCGACTGCTGCCGGCGGCGGAACGATGTTAACTTCGCCGACGCCACGTGAACCAATCGGATGGCCGGGGGCCGGAACCTCAACGAGGATCGTTTCGATCTCGGGAAGGTCAAGGCAGGTCGGCATCCGATAATCGAGCAATCCGAAGTTACGCAGATTGCCGCGGTCGTCGTAGACGTACTCCTCGTTCAACGCCCAGCCGATTCCCTGCGCCGTGCCACCCTGCATCTGGCCTTCGACGTAGCTCGGATGGAGCGCCTTGCCCACGTCCTGGGCGCAGGTGGCGCGGAGCACCTTGACCTTGCCGGTATCCGGATCGACTTCGACGTCGATCAGGGTGGCGGCGAAGGAGGGTCCGACGGCGCGTAGGTTCACGCTCGCCTGACCACTGACCGGTCCGCCGGTACGAGCGAACTTGGCCACTACTTCCTTGAACGTCAGCTTCTTGGACGGATCGCTCGCCGCATAGAAAGAGCCGTCTTCGTAGGCGATCTCCTCGGGCTTCTTCTCCAGCAGCTTCGCGGCGCGTTCCTTCAACTGCTTAACCGCGTCTTCGGCTGCCGCAAAAACGGCTGCGCCTGTGGTAACTGCGGTACGGCTGCCGCCGGTCATGTCGGTGTAGCCGATCGATTCGGTATCACCGACCGAGGGACGCACGTCTTCAGCTTTGATACCGAGGACCTCCGCCGCGACCATCGCCTGTGCCGCACGGGTGCCGCCGACATCGACCGAGCCGATAACCAAGCTCGCGGTGCCGTCGCCATTGACGTTCACAACCGCCGAGGAGTTCATCCCGACGTTGAACCAGAAGCCGCCGGCCACGCCGCGTCCGCGGTTCGGGCCTTCGAGCTTGGACTTGTAATGCGGGCTGTTCTTCAGCGCTTCAAGGCACTCGACGTAGCCGATCTTCTTGAACGGAGGTCCAGCGGTCTGTGCGGTGCCTTCCTTGGCAGCGTTGAGCAGGCGGAACTCGATCTGGTCGATACCGCACTTCTCGGCAAGTTCGTTGATCACCGTTTCGGAGGCCATCGCCGCGTTGGTCGCGCCCGGTGCGCGGTAGGCCGCGGTCTTGGGGCGATTCACCAGCACGTCGTATGCATCGATGATCATGTGCGGGATATCGTACGGAGCGATGATAACCATCGCGCCCGCGCCCACCGGTGAGCCCGGATAGGCCCCCGCTTCGTAGGCCATCCAAACCTGGGCGGCGGTGATTTTGCCGTCCTTGGTGCAGCCCATCTTGCAGCGGATCGTCGAACCGGAGGTTGGTCCCGTCGCCTTGAGCACATCGGCGCGCGACATGATCATCTTGACCGGCTTGCCGGTCTTCTTGGACAGAGCCAAAGCGATCGGATCGAGATAGACCGTCAGCTTGCCGCCGAAGCCGCCGCCAATTTCAGCCGGAACGACCTTCAGCGTGGTCTCGGGAATGCCACAAACGGCCGCAGCGAGGGCGCGGACGGCGAAGCTGCCCTGCGTCGAAGTCCAAATCGTGGACTTGCCGTCGGCGTTGTAAACTGCCAAGGCGTTATGGGGTTCAAGATACCCCTGATGGACCATCGCGGTCTTGAACTCACGCTCGACCACGTAGTCAGCGGCCTTGAAACCGTCCTCAACCTCGCCGCGCTTGAACTGGATATGGCTGGCGACGTTGGTTTCCTTGTCGCCTTCCTCTTTGTTGCGCAGCTTGGGGTTGAGGATCGTCGCGCCGGTCTTCATCGCGTCCTCGACGGTCATCACCGGCGGGAGCACTTCGTACTCGACTTCAATCAGGCGGACCGCCTCTTCGGCGATATGCGCGCTGGTCGCGGCGACCGCGGCGATCGCATGGCCATCATAGAGGACCTTGTTGCGAGCAAGCAGGTTCTGCGACAGATGAGCGAGATTGACCGGCGCTTCGCCCGCCATCTCCATCTTGTCGGGAAGATCGGGCAGATCGGCGCTGGTGATTACGGCTTTGACGCCGGGCAGCGCGAGTGCCTTGTCGCACTTGATCGACTTGATTCGGGCGTGCGCGTGAGGGCTGCGCAGCATCTTGCCGTGCAGCATATCGGGGAGACTGTAGTCAGCGCCGTACTTGGCGCGACCAGTGACTTTATCAACGCCATCATGGCGAATCGGCCGGGTGCCGATAACTTTAAAGGGTTTTGCTGCCATACTTCGAACCTCTATTCCTAGTTACTAGGCTGCGCGGGCGCTGGAAAGTGTCTTAGCGGCGTCAACAACAGCACGCACAATTTTATCATAGCCGGTGCAGCGGCAGAGATTACCCGCCAGAGCATACCGGATTTCGGCCTCGGTCGGATTGGGCGTGCGATCGAGCAGCGCCTTGGCCGACATCAGGACGCCGGGGGTGCAGATACCGCACTGAAGGGCGGCGTGTTCGAGGAATTTCTGCTGTAGGACGTGCAGACCCTCGGGACGAGCCAAGCCTTCGATCGTGTCGATCTTTTTGCCGTTCGCCTCGACGGCCAGTACGAGGCATGAGCAGGTCGGGCGTCCATCGACAACTACGGTGCAAGCGCCGCAGTCACCGGTGAGACAGCCTTCCTTGCTGCCGGTCAGTTCGAGTTCGTCGCGAAGGACTTCGAGGAGGCTCTCGCGCGGCTCACAGAGAAATTCGACGGTTTCGCCGTTGATAGTGGTTTCGACTACCGTTTTCTTTGCCATTTTGCTTTTGCCGATTCGCTATATCTCTTAGTTCGATTTACTTCGGTTTCCGGTGGCCTTAGCGGCTTGTGGCCATGCGAGCCCGTTCAGCCGCAAGCGTCACCACGCGGCGCGTGAGGACACCCACCAGATGACGGCGGAATTCCGCCGTACCACGCATATCATCGATTGGTGAGCTGGCCGCGATCGCTGCCTGCGCTGCCTTTTCGATCGTCCCCGCGTCGAGCTTCTTGCCAACTAGTGCGGCCGAGGCCTCTTTTGCGAAAATCGGGGTCGGGCCGACAGCGCCGAGACCAATCCGGGCAGCAGTGCAACGATCTTCGCCCAAGTCCAGGGTGATCGAAGCACCAACGCCGACGACCGCGATATCCATTTCATTGCGCGGGATGAAGCGCTGATACGCGTCGCTCGAATGCGGTGCCGGTCCGGGGATCTGGAACTCGACGAGAATCTCGTCAGGAGCCAGCACGGTGCGTCCGGGGCCGGTGCAGAAATCCTCGGCGGCGACGATACGCTCGCCCTTCGGACCGAGTACGCGGCACTTCGCGCCCACGGCGATCAGGGCAGGAATCGTATCGGCGGCGGGTGACCCGTTGCAGAGATTACCGCCAACAGAGGCGCGGCTTTGAATCTGCAGCGAGCCAATCAGATGCGCGGCCTCAGTAAGACCGGGATAATACTTGCGCATGTCGGCGTTCTCGTGAATCTCGATCGCCGGCACGGCTGCGCCCAGTTTGAGCCCGTGCTGAACACTGAAGGAGATTTGCCGCAATTCGGGAATCTTCTTCAGATCGACCACGTACTCTGGGCGGCGCACAGCGGCGCGCATCTGGATAATCAAATCCGATCCGCCGCTCATTGCGCGTGCCTTTTCACCATGGGCAGCCATGAATTTGACTGCCTGATCTAATGTCGATGGACTTTCGTAGTTAATCGCGTGCAAGGCCGCAAATCCTCCTAAGGCGGTGTAAGCTTACCGCTTCCCCTCTGTTCAGTCGCACAATTTAGTAAAAGGGCTGCGAAAAGACCACCCTAACGAGGGTTTGATCCCTCTCAGGCGGTCGGCCCCGCGGAAACCGGGGCTTCGATCACCCTTTGAAGCCCAGTTTCGCAACAACTTCGGCTGCTGTACGAGCCAGCACGGGCGGTTGCGCACCCATCGAGCCAAAACGCGGATCAGTGGTCTGGCCACGAACGAAGCGCACATAGATCTGTTGCACGACGGTCGCGGTCTTCCAATGGGCGAAAGCGCGATAGTAGGGCGCATCGGTGACGTCCCGACTGGTCTTTTGTGCGTAGCGCTCGACCAATTCGGCACGGGTCATAAAACCCGGCATCGTCGTATGAGCATGGCCCTCGCTCAACGCGATCAGGTCGGGCGCATCGTCCGGATCGCGCCAGTAGTTCAGCGCGATACCGAGGTCGATCATCGGGTCGCCCAGCGTCGACATCTCCCAATCGAAGACCCCCACGACCGGACCTGAGTTATCCTTCGCGAACATCACGTTGTGCAGGTAGAAATCGTTGTGCAGGAGCACCGGCTTCTGCGGAGTCGGCATATTATCGAGGAACCAGGCGCCGAGCTTGTTCATCAGCGGAACTTCGTCGGTCTTGGCCTTCTCCCACCGATCCATCCATCCGGTGAGCTGCCGCTTCAAAAAGCCTTCGGGCTTGCCGAGTCCTGAGAGGCCCAATGCTTCGTAGTCCACGCGATGGAGGTCGGCGAGTGCGTCGATAAAGCCCTCCGACATCGCGCGAAGGGTCCTGGGGTCGGTCTTGATCTCAGGATCAAGCGGCCGGCGGTTCGGGATCGTGAAGCCCGACTTACGCTCCATTACGAAGAAGGGTGCGCCGATAATTCCGGGGTCGTCGCAGAAAAGAATCGCGTGCGGAGCACGGGCAAAGCCCTCCCATAGGCGGGAGAGCACGCGATGCTCACGCGCCATATCGTGGCCACCCGGCGGCAGCGGTCCGAAGGGCGGACGGCGCACAACCCATTCATGGGCTGCTTTCCCATCTTGGCCGAAGCGCAGCAGGTACGTCAGGTTCGAATGGCCGCCGCGGAATTGTTTGACCGCCAGCGGCTGATCCGCTCCGGGAACGTCGTGGGCGCGGAGGTATTCAATCAGTTTGGCCCAGTCGAGTTGCTCCTCTGCGGTGACGTCGCTGAACTCAGGTAATGGCTTGCTGGGATCGTGGGTGTTGGACACGGAGCTCTCCCTTGAACTTTCCTCACGAGGGAAAGGGTGCAATTGAGGAGCGCTTCGCGAACGGAAGGAAACCGGTACCGGCTTGGCGATGACTGGTCGCTAGGCTCTCCAGCCGTCGCCAAGCTATCCGAGGTCCATTCTCTTTGTTCGTGTTGCTCACTGCGCTCAGGATGACGCCGATGACGACTTCCCGTCTCCTTCCCTTCCGGAAAGGGGACGGGGTGAGGTCAGTTCTAGTTCTTCCACTTGCGGCATTCGCGCCGCGCAATCTGCATACGATGGACTTCGTCGGGGCCGTCGACGAGACGCATCGAGCGATTTTCGCGCCAGAAGCGTGCAATCGGAGTATCGTCGGTCATCCCCAATGCGCCGTGGACCTGAATCGCCCGGTCAAGGACGTTCATCACCACGTTGGCGGCCAGCACCTTAATCATTGCAATTTCTTGCCGCGCCTCGCGCTTACCGACGGTATCGATCTTCCATGCTGCCTGCATGACCATCAGCCGCGTCGAATCGATCTCGATGCGCGAATCGGCGATCCATTGCTGCACGTTGGCCTTCTCGGCCAGATAGCTGCCATGCGTGAAACGGGTATTCGCTCGCTTGCACATCAACTCGAGAGCCCGTTCGGCCACACCGATATTGCGCATGCAGTGATGGATGCGGCCGGGGCCGAGGCGTGCCTGTGCAATCGCGAAACCGTCGCCCTCCTTGCCGAGCAGGTTGGTCACCGGCACCTTGCAATCCTTGTAGATGATCTCGCAATGGCCGCCGCCACCCGCATGACCCATCACGGAGACCGGCCTGACAAGATTGAACCCCGGCGTATCGGTCGGAACGATAATCATACTGGCGCGCTTGTGCGGTTCAGCCTTGGGATCGGTGACAACCATCGCGATCGCGAATCCCGCGCCGACCGCGCCTGACGTGAACCACTTGTGGCCGTTGATATTGTAGTAGTCGCCTTCGCGGACGGCCCGAGTCGCCAGATGGGTCGGATCGGAGCCCGGGGTCTCTGGCTCGGTCATCGAGAAGCAGGTGCGCATCTCGCCTTCGAGACACGGAGAGAGCCACTTCTTTTTCTGATCGGCAGTGGCGAAATCCACGAGGATTTCCATATTGCCGGTATCGGGCGCCTGGCAGTTGAAAGCGCGCGCGCCGATCGGGCTGCGGCCCATGATCTCGCAGAGCGGAGCATATTCGGCGACTTTGAGGCCTTGGCCGAACTCATGATCGGGCATAAAGAGGTTCCACAGGCCCTCGGCTTTGGCTCTGCGGCGCACCGCCTTGAGGACTTCGGGTTCGGTATGCTCCTTCCCGTGCTGGTTCATTTCGTCTTCGACCTGTTTTTCGATCGGATAGACGTGCTGGTCCATGAACGCTGAGACCCGCTGCTGAAATTCCTTGACCTTGGGAGAGAGTTCGAAATCCATCATTACCTCGCGATGCGCTCCGCTAAATGAAGCCACGCCTCATTTCATAATCCAGAGCGGCGGTAAAGAGAAGCGAAGGTATCAGCGATTGACGTATCAATGAGCGATTGATTACAAGGTCA
>Ga0335071_10002878_pt1 | contig 18266 bp, 17 predicted proteins | sample Lox_Sample_15_FD_206724 | JGI IMG/M metagenome (GOLD analysis project Ga0335071, IMG submission 206724) | Soil microbial communities from Loxahatchee National Wildlife Refuge, Florida, United States - Lox_Sample_1.5 | ecosystem: Environmental > Terrestrial > Soil > Wetlands | place: USA... | reverse complement strand
TGAGCGCGGCGCTCCGCGTCGAGTCGCTGTGCGAGACCGCCGCGATCCTCGCGCGCGAGCTCGAGCAGCGCTTCCGCATCGCCGCGCCGCGCATCGCGGTGCTGGGACTCAACCCGCACGCCGGCGAAGGCGGCTATCTCGGCGATGAGGAGCTCAGGGTGATCGGACCGGCGGTGCGCCGCATGCAGGAGTCCGGCATCCGCGCCAGCGGCCCGCTGCCGGCCGACACCGCGTTCATACCGCAGCTGCTCGCCGCGTGCGATGCGGTGCTCGCCATGTATCACGACCAGGGGCTGCCGGTGGTCAAGTACGCCGGCTTCGACCGCGCGGTGAACGTGACGCTCGGGCTGCCGTTCGTGCGCACCTCGGTCGACCACGGCACGGCGCTCGACCTCGCGGGCACCGGCCGCGCCGACCCGGGGAGCCTCGCCGCCGCCCTCGAGCTCGCCGTCGCGCTCGCGCGGCGCTAGGCAGCCGTGCAGCGCCACGAGGCCCGGGTCCCCCCGCCGCGCCGCAAACGCTTCGGCCAGCACTTCCTGCACGACCCGGCCGTGATCGCGCGCATCGTCGCCGCGATCGACCCCCGCCCCGGCGAGCGGCTGGTCGAGATCGGCCCGGGGCTCGGCGCGCTGACGCTGCCGCTGCTGGACCGCGCCGGCCGGCTCGAGGTCGTCGAGCTCGACCGCGACGTGATCCCGCGGCTCGCCGAGCGCGCCCGCGGCCGCGGCGAGCTCGTGATCCACGAGGCCGACGCGCTCGACTTCGACTTCGCGGCGCTCGCCGGCGCGGGGCCGCCGCTGCGGCTGTGCGGCAACCTGCCGTACAACATCTCGACGCCGCTGCTGTTCCACCTGCTCGAGGCCCAGGCCGCGATCCGCGACATGCACTTCATGCTGCAGCGGGAGGTGGTGGCGCGGATGGCCGCCTCGCCCTCGAGCAAGGCCTACGGGCGCCTGACCGTGATGCTCGCGGTCCGCTGCCGGGTCGAGCGGCTGTTCGAGGTCGGGCCCGGCGCCTTCCGCCCGCCGCCGCGGGTCGACTCGGCGGTCGTGCGGCTCGTGCCGCACGCGACGGCGCCGTTCCCGGTCGCCGACCCCGGGCGCTTCGCGGCGGTGGTCGCGGCGGCCTTCGGCCAGCGCCGCAAGACGCTGCGCAACGCCCTCGACGGCGTGGTCGGCCCGGCCGGCTTCGCGGCCGCCGGCATCGACCCGGGCCGGCGCGCCGAGACGCTCGAGCCCCGCGAGTTCGCGCGCCTCGCGGCGACGCCGGCACCGCTATAATCCGGGCACTGACAGGGAGCTGCCCGATGAGCGCACCGACCCCGGCGACCGGCCTGTACCGGACCATCCTGCTGGTCGTCGACCTGAGCGAGGACAGCCGCCAGATCGGCGCACGCGCGCGGGCCATCGCCGCGGCCTGTGGCGCCGAGGTGCGGCTGCTGCACGTGGTCGAGTACGTGCCGGTCGAGCCGCTCGGCGAGACCCTGCTGCCGACGGTCGAGATCGAGGAGGAGCTGGTCAAGCGCGCCGGCGCGCGACTGCGCGAGCTCGCCACCGCGCTCGGCCTCGGCGCCGCCGAGTGCCGCGTCGAGGCCGGCAACATCAAGGCCGAGATCGTGCGCGTCGCGACCGAGGTGCAGGCCGACCTCGTCGTGCTCGGCGGGCGCGAGCGCCACGGCCTCTCGATCCTGGTCAACCTCACCGAGGACACCGTGCTGCACGCCGCGCCCTGCGACGTGCTGGCGGTGCGCATCCGGTAGGGCCATGGAGGCGGCGCCGCACCGCATCGTCGTCGACGTCGCGACGACCTACGTCGAGGACCAGTCGGACCCGCGCGAGAAGCGCTTCGTGTTCGCCTACACGATCACGATCCGCAACGAGGGCGGCGTGCCGGCGCGGCTGCTGACCCGGCACTGGATCATCACCGATGCCAACGGCAAGGTGCAGGAGGTGCGCGGCGACGGCGTGGTCGGCGAGCAGCCGCACCTGAAGCCGGGCCAGGGCTTCCGCTACTCGAGCGGCGCGGTACTCGAGACGCCGGTCGGCGTCATGCAGGGCAGCTACCAGATGGTGGGTGACGACGGCGAGCGCTTCGAGGCGCCGATTGCGCCGTTCTCGCTCGCGATGCCGGGCGTCGTGCACTGACGCGCCGATGGCCGTCTACGCGATCGGCGACCTGCAGGGCTGCGACGACGAGTTCCAGGCACTGCTCGAGCGGCTGCGCTTCGACCCTGGCCGCGACCGCCTCTGGCTGACCGGCGACCTCGTCAACCGCGGCCCCGGCTCGCTCGCGGCGCTGCGCCGCGTGCGCTCGCTCGGCGCGTCGGTCACGGTCGTGCTCGGCAACCACGACCTGCACCTGCTCGCGGCGGCGCTCGACGCGAAGCGCCTGCGCCGCAGCGACACGCTCGACGCGGTGCTCGCGGCGCCGGACCGCGACGAGCTGCTCGCCTGGCTGGCGCGCCGGCCGCTCGTGCACGATGACCGCGAGCTCGGCTGGTCGATGGTGCACGCGGGCCTGCCGCCGGAGTGGGACGTGGCCACGGCGCTCGCCTGCGGCGCCGAGGTGAGCGCGGCGCTCGGCGCCGACCCGCGCGGCTTCTTCGCGGCGATGTACGGCGACCAGCCGGACCGCTGGACGCCGGGCATGACGGCGCTCGACCGGCTGCGCTTCACCGTCAACTGCCTGACGCGCCTCAGGTTCCTGACCGCGGACGGGCGGCTGCTGCTCAAGTACAAGGGGCCGGTGGACGGTGCGCCGGCCGGGGCGCGGCCGTGGTTCCGGGTCCCTGGCCGGCGCAGTGCCGGCGCGCGGATCGTGTTCGGCCACTGGTCGGCGCTCGGCTACTGCGAGTCCGACGGCGTGATCTCGCTCGACACCGGCTGCGTCTGGGGCGGTGCCCTGACCGCGGTGCGGCTCGACCGGGCCGCACCGCCCGTGCAGCTCGCCTGTCGCGGGGCGCTCGCGGTCGGCGCCCCGGAGGACGCCGGCCGCGACTAGCGCGGCGCGCCGGTCCGGGGCGGCGCGCAGCGCGCGGCTATAATGAGCGCGGAAGCCCCCATGCGCCTCACGCCGCCGTTCAACCTGCAGCAATGGATCGAGGCGCACCGGCACGCGCTCGTGCCGCCGGTGGCCAACCGCCAGGTGTTTCCGGCCGGCGACTTCATCATCATGGTGGTCGGCGGGCCGAACGCGCGCCGCGACTACCACGTCGACCCGGGCGCGGAGTTCTTCTACCAGCTCGAGGGCACGCTGACGTTGCGCACGATGCAGGACGGCGCGCCGCTCGACTACGCCGTCGGCCCGGGCGAGGTGTTCCTGCTGCCGCCGAACGTGCCGCACTCGCCGCAGCGGCCGGCGGGCTCGGTCGGCCTCGTCGTCGAGCGCCGGCGCCTGGCCGCGGAGCGCGACGGGGTGCAGTGGTACTGCCCGGCCTGCCACGCGCTCCTCTACGAGGAGAGCTTCCCGCTGGCCGACATCGAGACCGAGCTGCAGCCGGTGTTCGAGCGCTTCTACGCGGACCGCGGGCGCCGCACCTGCCGCCGCTGCGGCACCGTGCTCGAGCCGCCGGCGCCGCCGCCGCGATGAGCGAGGTGCTGCTGACCCGCGGCGGGCGCCGCTACACCGCGGACCTGTCCAATCCGCTGTCGATCGCCATGCCGCTCGACTTCGACGGCGTGCAGCCGAACCACTTCGGCGCGCCGCGCGCCCACGCCCAGTCGCTGGCCGGCCCCGGCTTCGTCGGCGACGTGCGCGCCGGCGGCACGGTCAACTGCGAACGGCTGACGCTGGTGCCGCACTGCAATGGCACCCACACCGAGTGCGTCGGCCACGTGACCTCCGACCGCATCGCCGTGCACGAGGTGCTGCGCGGGGGCCTGTCGATCGCGCGGCTCGTCTCGGTGCGCGCGACCCCGACCGGCGCGAGCGGCGAGCAGTCGGACCCGGAAGCGACGCCCGGCGAGCCGGTGATCACCGCGGCGGCGCTCGGGCGCGCGCTCGCGACGCTGCCCGGCGAGGCGGAAGCGCTGATCGTGCGGACGCTGCCGAACGATGCCAGCAAGCTCGGCCGCCGCTACGAGGGTGCCGCGCCGGCGCCCTACCTGACACCCGAGGCAGCGGCCCTGGTGGTGGCCGCCGGGGTCCGCCACCTCGTGACCGACCTGCCGTCCATCGACCGCGCCGTCGACCACGGCCGGCTCGCGGCGCACCGCGCCTTCTGGGGCCTGCCACCCGAGGCGCGGCGCGCGCACGACGCCGCGCGCCGCGACGCGACGATCACCGAACTCGCCTGGATCGCGCCGACCGTGCACGACGGCTGGTACCTGCTCGACCTGCAGCTGCCGGCGTTCATGAGCGACGCGGCGCCGAGCCGCCCGATCCTCTACCCGGTGCACCCGCATGACTGAGCCGCCCCCGTCCGCCGCGGCGCGCGCCGCGGACGGCGCCGATGCGCTCGCGGCGTTTCGCGAGCGCTTCCGGCTGCCGCTCGCGCCGGACGGCGAGCGCGCCGTCTACCTCTGCGGCAACTCGCTGGGACCGATGCCGGTGGCCGCCGCCGAGCGGGTCGCCGAGGTGCTCGAGCTGTGGGCGACGCTGGCCGTGCGCGGCCACCACTCGGGCCCCGCGCCCTGGATGCACTACCACGCGCAGTTCGCGGCGCCGCTGGCACGGCTCGTCGGCGCGGCGCCCGGCGAGGTCGTGGCGATGAACACGCTGACCGTCAACCTCAACCTGCTGCTGGTCAGCTTCTACCGCCCGACGCGCGCGCGGCACCGGATCCTGATCGAACGGCCGGCGTTTCCGTCGGACCGGTACGCGGTCGTCTCGCAGCTGCGCTTCCACGGCTACGCGCCCGAGGAGGCGCTGCTCGAGGTCGGCGCACGCCCGGGCGAGGAGCTGCTGCGCACCGAGGACATCGTCGCGGCGATCGAGCGCGCCGGCGCGACGCTCGCGCTCGTGCTGCTGCCGGGCGTGCAGTACCTGACCGGCCAGGTGCTCGACGTCGAGGCCATCACCCGCGCCGCGCGCCGCCAGGGCGCCCTCGTCGGCTGGGACCTTGCGCACGCGATCGGCAACGTGCCGGTGGCGCTGCACGACGCCGGCGCCGACTTCGCGGTCTGGTGCCACTACAAGTACCTGTGCGGCGGCCCCGGCGCGGCCGCCGGCGCCTTCGTTCACGAGCGGCACGGCCGCGACGCCGGCCTGCCGCGCTTCGCCGGCTGGTGGGGCCACGACGCGGCGACCCGCTTCGCGATGGGCCCCGACTTCGTGCCGATGGCGGGCGCCGAGGGCTGGCAGCAGTCGAACCCGCCGGTGCTGGCGCTCGCCCCGCTCGCGGCCGCGCTCGCCGAGTTCGACGCCGCGGGACTCGGCCGGCTGCGCGCCAAGTCGCTCGCGCTCACCGCCTTCGCCCGGCAGCTGATCGCGGCGCGGCTCGCCGGCCGGATCGCGATCATCACGCCCGCGGCCGACGCCGAGCGCGGCTGCCAGCTTTCGCTGCGCGTCGCCGGCGGGCCGGAGCCCGGCCGGCGCGCCTTCGCCGCACTGACCGCGCACGGCGTGATCGGCGACTGGCGCGAGCCGGACGTGATCCGGCTCGCCCCGGCGCCGCTCTACAACACCTTCGCCGAGGTCGAGCGCGCGGTCGCACTGCTCGGGCAGGCGCTCGGCGCGCCGTGAACGAGCCGGTCGTCATCCTCGGCGGCGGCTGCACCGGCCCGCTCCTCGGCCTGCTGCTCGCGCGTCGCGGCCAGCGCGTCGACCTCTACGAGCGGCGCGCCGACGCGCGCCGCGTCGCGCTGCCGGCCGGCCGCTCGATCAACCTCGCGCTCGCCGCGCGCGGCCTCGCCGCGCTCGAGCGCGCCGGGCTCGTCGAGGCCGTGCGCCCGCTGCTGCTGCCGATGCGGGGCCGCATGGTGCACGACCTCGGCGGCGAGGCGCGCTTCCTGCCCTACGGCCAGCGGCGGCACGAGCTCCTGTACGCGGTGGCGCGCGCCGACCTCAACCGCGTGCTGGTCGACGCCGCCGAGGCCGCCGGGGTCCGCTTCCACTTCGAGCACGCCTGCCGCGACGCCGACTTCGCGCGCGGCCAGGTCGAGATCGAGGACCTCGCCGCGGGGCTGCGCTTCGAGCTGCCGCTCGGGCCGCTGCTGGCCGCGGACGGCTCGGGCTCGGCGCTGCGGCACGCGATGGTGGCCGCCGGCCTCGCGCAGGCGCGCGAGGAGACGCTCGCGCACCGCTACAAGGAGCTGACGATCCCGGCCGGCCGCGACGGCCGTCACGCGCTCGCGCTCGGCGCGCTGCACATCTGGCCGCGCGGCGGTTACATGCTGATCGCGCTGCCGAACGTCGGCGGCACCTTCACCGCGACGCTGTTCCTGCCGGCCGAGGGCGAGCCGGTCAGCTTCGCCTCGCTCGCCTCGCCGGCGGCGGCGCGGGCGCTCTTTGAGCGCGACTTCGCCGACGTGCTCGCACTGCTGCCCGACTTCGAGGCGCAGTACGCGGCCAACCCGGTCGGCCGCATGTCGACGATCTACGCCGCGCCCTGGCACTCAGGCGGGCGGGCGCTGCTGATCGGCGACGCGGCGCACGCCATCGTGCCGTTCCACGGCCAGGGCATGAACTGCGCCTTCGAGGACTGCCGCGTGCTCGACGACCTGCTCGGCTCGGCGCCGGACTGGCCGACGCGCTTTGCGCGCTTCGACGCACTGCGGCGCGAGGACACCGCGGCGATCGCCCGCATGGCGATCGAGAACTACACCGAGATGCGCGACACCGTCCGCGACCCCGCGTTCGCGCTGCAGAAGCAGCTGTCGCTCGAGCTCGAGCGCAGGAACCCGGAGCGCTTCATCCCGCGCTACTCGATGGTGATGTTCCACTCCGAGATACCGTACGCCGAGGCCGAGCGCCGCGGCGCGATCCAGGCCGAGCTCTTGGCCGCCGCGACCCGCGGCTGCACGCGCCTCGGCGAGGTCGACCTGCCGCGCCTCGAGGCGGCCGTGGCCGAGCGGCTCGCGCCGATCAGCGCGCCCGTCGCTGCAGCGTGACGAAGCTGTAGGCGTACGCGTGGCGCGCATCGGCCGGGTGCGCCTCGCGCCAGACCTCCTGCCACTCCTCGCGGCGCCACGGCGGGATGCGCGCGTCGCCCTCGGGCTCGGCGTCGACCTCGGTGAGGTGTACCACCTGCGCCTGCCCGAGGCAGGCGCGGTAGAGCTCTGCGCCGCCGATCACCATCAGTCGCGCGGCGTCGCCGGCCGCGGCGCGGGCCTCCTCGAGCGAGTGCACGACGGTCGCGCCTTCGCGGCGAAAGTCCGGGTCCCGCGTCAGCACGATGTTCTGGCGCCCGGGCAGCGGCCGGCCGATGCTGTCCCAGGTGCGGCGCCCCATCAGGATCGGATGGCCGAGGGTCAGGCGCTTGAAGTGCGCGAGGTCCGCCGGCAGGCGCCACGGCAGGCCGTTGTCGCGGCCGATGACCCCGTTGCGGGCCGCCGCGACCACGAGTTCCAGCCGCGGACCGGCAAAACGCGTCTCGATTGACATAACGGACTGGAAGTGTGAAGCATTCGCTGCCCGTTCGGGCGGCGTCCTTTATATCCTGCGGCTGCACCTGACGTCAGGGCGCCGGGATGGCGCCGTCAGGCTGGGCACCTGGTGACGGACCGGCAGACGCCGCAATGACGCGGACGTACGCGATCCAGGCCGCCGCGGGAGAGTGTTGGCTCCCGCGGCGGCTTTTTTTTGCCGCCGGGCCTGAACTCCCCGGCGCCTCCGCGCCACGTACCTGACGCCGCAGCCCGCGGCGCCCGCCGCCGCCGTCGGCGATCCCGGCGGCGCCGCGGCCGGCGTGCGCGCTGCGGGCGGCGAGGCGCGATGGCGCGCGCGATGCCGGGGTTGTGATCCCGCGCTCAGTCGGCGGCGCGCCGCGCACCTAGATTGTGCCGGCAGGGCAGGAAGATCACGTGGGCGACGCCTCGGACCTCGACAGCAACCATCGGACCGCCGGCGCGCGCGTGACGCCGCAGCACGCGGACCGCGGCGGGCCGGCTGCGCGCCGCGCGCTCCCCGGGCGGCCGTCGCTACAGCCGCGGCTGCACAGCGGGCTCGTCGCGCTCGGCAGGCTCATCGCCTGCGCCGCCGCCGCCGCCCTCCTCTACGGCCTGGTGCGGCGCTTCGGCGCCGGCATCCTGATGGCCCCGGTGGCGGCGGGCGCGGCCTACGAGCTCATCGACCTGCTTCGCCACCGCACCGCGGGCACGCCGGCGTCGCGCCCGCGCCTGCGCCGCTCCGTGTGGCTGCCTGCCGCCGCGATCGCGGCGCTGACCGCGCTCCTGTTCATCGGGGCCGGCTACGAGAACCGGGCGCACCGGCGCGCTGGGGACGTGGTCGTGCCCCCCATCCTCCGGTCCGCCGCGCAATGAGCGAGCGAGGCCTGCGCGCGGGCCCGCATCCCGCCGACGACGAGTCCTGGGCGCTCGAGCTCGACGCCGGCCCGCGCTGGTACGTGAGCGTGCGCTTCCCGGCCTCGCAGCTCGACCGGCGCGCGGTGCTCGGCATCCCGGCGGCGTTCTTCACGGAGCCGGTGCCGGTGCCGTCGGTCGAGCTCTGGCTCGACCCGAGGGACCCGGACGTCGCGCGCGCGTTCGATGCGCTCAACGAGTCGCTGAAGGTGGCCGACGGCCCGCCGCTGCTCCTGCAGCTGGGGGCCGCGGAGCTTCGCCTCGAGCGCATCATGCAGGCCGAACTTCATTCCGGCCTGATGGCGCTGCTCGTCGCCTCCGCCTGCGACTCCCCGGTCGAGACCCGCCGCCCCTCGACGGCCCCGTAGCGGCCCGCCGGCGCGTCGGCCGCGCCCGCGAGTCCGGGCGGCCGGAGCCGGCCGCGCCGCAGTGCGGCAAGATCGCCTAGACTCTCGGCCATGATCCTCTTGCTCGACGTCGGCAACACGCGCGTCAAGTGGGCGTGGCTCGAGTACCTCGAGATCGCCCCGTCCGGCGCGGTCGCCCACGACACGACGCACCGGCGCTGGCAGGGGGAGATCGAGGCCGACGGCCACCAGCCCTCGCGCATCGTGGTCGCCAACGTTGCCGGTCCCGCGTTCGCCGCCGCGCTCACGCTCTGGTCGCGCGACCACTACGCCGTGGAGCCCGAGTTCATCGTCGCCCGCGACCGCCTGCTCGGCGTCACGAGCGGCTACCGGCGGCCGGCGGCGCTCGGCGTCGACCGCTGGCTGGCGCTGATCGCGGCCTGGCGCAGCGCGCCGCGCGCGACCCTGGTGGTCAACAGCGGCACGGCGCTGACGGTCGATGCGCTCGACGACGGCGGCCGGCACCGCGGCGGCCTGATCGTGCCGGGGGTGCAGATGCTGGCCGAGGGCCGCGCGCCGTGGGCAGAGGGCGCCGAGCTCAAGGCCCACCGGGCGCTCGACGGGCTGCCGCCGGACCCGGTGCCGCTGACCCTCGCCGCGCTCGCCGACCGCGGCTACGGCGAGCTCGCCGCCCTGACCGGCACGGCACCGCGCCTGCTGCTGACCGGTGGCGACGCCGAACTGCTCGCGCCGCACCTGTCGCAGGCGGCCGAGATCGTGCCCGAACTGGTGCTGACCGGGCTCGCGATCGTCGCGACCCGAGGAGAGTCCGGTGACTGAACTCGACCCCCGCGTGCTGGCCGCGATCGACGCGCGCCGCGACGAACTCATCGCCCTGACGCAGGAGCTGGTGCGCATCCCGACCACCAACCCGCCCGGCGACGCCTACCGCGAGTGCGCCGAGGCGATCGGCCGGCGCCTCGCGCGGCGCAGCTTCGCCGTCGAGTACGTGCGCGGGCTCGGCGCGCCGGGCGACAGCGACCGCTATCCGCGCATCAATGTCATCGCGCGCCGCGAAGGCGCGCGGCCGGGGCGCTGCGTGCACTTCAACGGCCACATCGACGTGGTCGAGCCCGGCCGCGGCTGGAGCGTCGAGCCCTTCGGCGGCCTGGTGCGCGACGGCCGCGTCTACGGCCGCGGCACCTGCGACATGAAGGGCGGGCTCGCGGCCGCGATCGTCGCGGTGGAGGCGCTCGTCGACTCGGGGCTGCCGCTGCCGGGCGCGCTCGAGATCTCGGGCACCGTCGACGAGGAGTCCGGCGGCTACGGCGGCGTCGCCTACCTCGCCGAGCGCGGCTGGTTCGCGCCGACGCGCGTGCAGCACGTGATCATCCCGGAGCCGCTCAACGTCGATCGCGTCTGCATCGGCCATCGCGGCGTGTGGTGGGCCGAGCTCGAGACCCACGGCCGGATCGCGCACGGCTCGATGCCGTTCCTCGGCGACTCGGCGATCCGCCACATGGGCGCGGTGCTGGAGCGCCTCGAGCACGAGCTCCTGCCGCGGCTCGCGGCGCGCACCACGGTGATGCCGGTGGTGCCACCGGCGGCGCGCCAGTCGACGCTCAACGTCAACTCGGTGCACGGCGGCCAGCCGGAGGGCTTCGAGGGCCTGCCGGCGCCGTGCGTCGCCGACTCCTGCCGCATCGTCATCGACCGGCGCTTCCTGGTGGAGGAGCCGCTCGAGGCGGTCAAGGGCGAGCTGACCCAGCTCCTCGAGCGCCTCGCGGCCGAGCGGCCGGGCTTTCGCTACGGGCTGCGCGACCTGTTCGAGGTGCTGCCGGTCATGGCGGACCGCGCGGGCCCGGTGGTCCAGGCGACGCTCGCCGCGGTGCGCACGGTGCTCGGCCGCGAGGCCGAGATCGTCTGCTCGCCCGGCACCTACGACCAGAAGCACATCGACCGGATCGGCCGCCTCAGGGACTGCATCGCCTATGGCCCGGGGATCCTCGACCTCGCGCACCAGCCCGACGAGTTCGTCGGCATCGACGACCTGGTCGCCTCCGCCAAGGTCATGGCGATCGCCGCCCACCGCCTGCTGACCCTGGCTCCATGAGCGGCGCGCGCCGGCCGCGGGTGCCGCCGCGCGCCGGGCTCGCGGCCGCGCTCGCGCTCGCGGCCGGGCTCGCGCTGCCGGGTCCCGCCGCGGCCGCCGCGGGCGGCGCGATCACGATCGGCATCCCGCTCGAGCCGCCGAACCTCGACCCGACGGCGACCTCGGCCGAGGCCACGCACGACGTCCTGTACGCGAACGTGTTCGAGGGCCTGACGCGGATCGCCGAGGACGGTCGCGTGGTGCCGGCGCTGGCGCGCGACTGGAGCGTCAGCGACGACGGCCTCAGCTACCGCTTCCACCTGCGCGCCGGCGTGCGCTTCCACGACGGCACGCCGCTGACCGCCGCCGACGCCCGCTTCTCGCTCGAGCGGGCCCGCGCCGCCGACTCCCGCAACCCGCTGCGCGACCTGCTGCGCCCGGTGCGCGCGGTGCGCGCCCTGGACGAGCTGACGCTCGCGATCGAGCTCGAGCGGCCGGTGGCCGAGATCCTGACCTACCTCGGCTGGGGCAACCTCGTGATCCTGAGCCCGGCGAGCGCCGCGCACGCGGCGACCGCGCCGGTCGGCACCGGGCCGTTTCGCCTGCGCGAGTGGCGCAAGGGCGATGCGATCGTGCTCGAGCGCAACCCCGACTACTGGGGCCCGCCGGCGCTGCTCGAGCGGGTCACGTTCCGGATCGTACCGGACGCGAGCACCGCGCTCGCGGCACTGCTGGCGGGCGACGTCGACGCGTTCTCGAACTTCACCGCCCCCGAGAACCTCGCGGCACTGTCGCGCGACCCGCGCTTCAGCGTCGTCGTCGGCTCCACCGAGGGCGAGACCCTGCTCGCGATCAACAACGCGCGCGCGCCCTTCAACGACCTCAGGGTACGACGGGCGCTGGCGCACGCCGTCGACCGCCGGGCGATCATCGCCGGGGCGATGTACGGCTATGGCCAGCCGATCGGCTCCCACTTCCCGCCGCACGACCCGGCCTACGTCGACCTCACCGGCCGCTATCCCTACGACCCGGCCGCGGCGCGCGCGCTGCTGCGCGAGGCCGGCTACCCGAACGGCTTCGAGGCGACGCTGCGGCTGCCGCCGCCCTACTACGCGCGCCGCAGCGGCGAGATCGTCGCCGCCGAGCTGGCCGCGGTCGGCATCCGCGTGCGCATCCAGAACATCGAGTGGGCGCAGTGGCTCGAGCAGGTGTTCAAGAACCGCGACTACGACCTGACCATCGTCTCGCACACCGAGCCGATGGACTACGACATCTACGCGCGGCCGGGCTACTACTTCGGCTACTCGAGCCCGCGCTACGCGGCGCGGCTCGAGGAGCTGTCGCGCACGCGCGAGCCGGCGGCGCGGCGCGCGCTGCTCGGCGACCTGCAGCGCCAGCTCGCCGACGACTGCGTCAACGTGTTCCTGTTCGAGCTGCCGAAGCTCGGCGTCTGGCGGCGCGACCTGCACGGGCTGTGGCACGAGGCGCCGATCCAGGGCATCGACGTGACCCGCGCCTACCTCGACGCACCGGCCGCGGCGGCGGCCTCCGCCGCCGGGCCGCGGCTGCCGGCGGCGCTGCTGGCCCTGGCCGTGCTCGGCCTCGGCGCGCTCGGCCTCGTGGCGCTGCGCCGCCACGTGAGCGCCTTCTACCTCGCCGGCCGCACCGCGGCGCTGCTCGCGACGCTGCTGGCGGCGTCGCTCGCGATCTTCGTGCTGGTGGACGTGCTGCCCGGCGACCCGGCGGCCTACATGATGGGCCTCAACGCGAGCCCGGCGGCGATCGCGGCGCTCAGGGCCGAGTACGGCCTCGACGCGCCGGCCTGGAAGCAATACCTCGACTGGCTGCTCGGGCTCCTGCACGGCGACTTCGGCACCAGCTACACCTACCGCGTGCCGGTCGGCGGCCTGATCGCCGAGCGGCTCGCGGTGTCGCTGCCGCTCGCGCTGTACGCGCTCGCGCTCGCGGTCGCGATCGCGCTGCCGCTCGGCCTCGCCGCGGCGGCGAGGCGCGGCCGGCGCGCCGATGCGCTCTTGATGGGCGTCGCGCAGGCGGGCCTGTCGATCCCGAACTTCTGGCTCGGGCTGCTGCTGATCCTCGCCTTCGCGGTCGAGCGCCACTGGTTCGCCGCCGGCGGCTTCCCGGGCTGGGCCGGCGGCGCCGGCCCCGCGCTCGCGGCGCTGACCTTGCCGGCGGTCGCGCTCGCGGTGCCGCAGGGCTGCATCCTGGCGCGCGTGCTGCGCGCCGCGCTCGGCGAGACGCTCGACGAGGACTACGTGCGCACCGCGCGCGCCAAGGGCCTGACGGCGCGCCAGGCGCTCGTGCGCCACGCGCTGCCGAACGCGCTGATCCCGGTGCTGACGGTCCTCGGCCTGCAGTTCTCGTTCCTGCTGGCCGGCGCGATCATCATCGAGACGGTGTTCGCGCTGCCGGGACTCGGGCGGCTGATCTTCCAGGCGACCGCGCAGCGCGACCTGATCGTCGTGCGCAGCGTCGTGCTGCTGCTGGTGGCGGCGGTGGTGGCCGTCAACTTCGTCGTCGAGCTGCTGTACGCGGTGGTCGATCCGCGGCTGCGGCAGGGCGGGCGCCGGTGAGCGGCGCCGCGCCGCGGCACGGGCTCGCGCCCGGCACCGCCTTCGGCGCCGCGGTGATCGCGCTGTACGCGCTGGTCGCGCTCGCCTCGCTGACGCCCTTGTTTGACGCCGGGCTCGCGCTCGATGTCGGCGCGAGGCTCGCCCCGCCGTCGGCGCGCCACTGGTTCGGCACCGACCCGCTCGGCCGCGACGTGTTCGCGATGGTCGCGGTCGGGGCACGCACCTCGCTCGCGGTCGCGGTCGGCGCGGTGCTGCTCGGCATGCTCGCCGGCACGCCGCTCGGGCTCGCCGCCGCGGCCCGCGGCGGGCTGACCGACGAGCTGCTGGCGCGCGCCAACGACCTCTTGTTCGCGTTCCCGGCGCTGCTGCTCGCGGTGCTCTTGTCGGCCGCGCTCGGGCCGGGCGCGCTGACGGCGGTGATCGCGATCGGGGTCTTCAACGTGCCGGTGTTCGCGCGCCTCGTGCGCGGCAGCGCCCGCGCGCTGATGACGCGCGACTTCGTGCTCGCGGCGCGGATCGCCGGCCGCGGCCCGCTCGCGATCGCCTTCGTGCACCTCCTGCCGAACCTCGCCGGCCTGCTGCTGGTGCAGGCGGCGATCCAGCTGTCGCTCGGCATCGCCGCCGAGGCGGGGCTCTCCTACGTCGGGCTCGGCGCGCAGCCGCCGGCGCCGAGCTGGGGACGCATGCTCAACGACGCGCAGACCCTGGTCGGCACGGCGCCGTGGCTCGCCTGGTTCCCGGGGCTCGCGCTCGCGATCGCGGTGCTCGCGCTGGGGCTGCTCGGTGACGGCCTCGCGCGGCTGCTCGACCCGCGCGCCGCGGCGCGGCGCGGGCCATGACGCTGCTCGCGGTCGAGGACCTCGGCGTGACGCTCGGCGGCCGGCCGCTGCTCGCCGCGCTCAGCTTCAGCGTGGCTCCGGGCGAGGTGCTCGGACTCGTCGGCGAGTCCGGCTCCGGCAAGTCGCTGTCGGCGCTCGCGCTCGCCGGCCTGCTGCCGGACGGCGCGCGCGCCACCGGCAGCGTGCGCCTCGAGGGCGAGGAGCTGATCGGCGCGGCCGAGCCCGCGCTCTGCCGCGTCCGCGGCCGCGGCATCGGCATCGTGTTCCAGGAGCCGGCCACCGCGCTCAATCCGCTGCTGACGATCGGCGCGCAGGTGGCCGAGACGGCGCGCGTCCACGGCGGCTACAGCGTGGCGGCGGCGCGCGGGCGCGCCGCGGCGACGCTCGAGCGCGTCGGCCTGCCGGCGGCCGCGGTCAGCGCCGAGCGCTACCCGCACGAGCTCTCCGGCGGGCAGCGCCAGCGGGTCGCGATTGCGCTGGCGGTGGCGCTGGCGCCGCGCCTCTTGATCGCCGACGAGCCGACCACCGCGCTCGACGTGACCACGCAGGCGCAGATCCTCGCGCTGCTCGCCGAGCTCGCCGCCCGGGAGCGCATGGCGCTGATCCTGATCAGCCACGACCTCGCGGTCGTGGCCGGGGTCGCGGCGCGGATCGCGATCCTGAAGGACGGCCGGATCGTCGAACAGGGACCGACGCGCGCGGTGCTGCAGGCGCCCGCGCACGCCTACACGCGGGCACTGGTCCGCGACTTCACGCCGCGGCCGGCGGCGCCGCGGCCGGCGAGCGGGGCGGCGCCGCTGCTCGAGGCGACCGGGGTGGTGCGCGACTACCGGGGGCCGCGGCGCGGCTTCTTCGGCCGTGCGCCGGTGCGGCGCGCGCTCGACGGCGTCAGCGTCCGGGTGGCGCCCGGCGAGCGCGTCGGGCTGGTCGGCGAGTCCGGCAGCGGCAAGTCGACGCTGGTGCGCGCGCTGCTGGGCCTCGAGCGGCCCGAGGCCGGCACGGTGCGGATCGCCGGCGCGAGCCTGGCCGGGGCCGCCCCGGGCGAGGCGCGCCGGCTGCGGCGGCTGGTCCAGGTCGTGTTCCAGGACCCGTACGGCAGCCTCAACCCGCGGCACCGCGTCGGCCGCATCGTCGCGGAGCCGCTCGGCCTGCTGGCCGGGCGGCCCGGCGCCGGCGAGCGCGAGCGCCGCGTCGCGGCCGCGCTCGCCGCCGTCGGCCTCGCCGCGGCCGACGCCCGCCGCCGGCCGCACGAGTTCTCGGGCGGCGAGCGGCAGCGGATCGCGATCGCGCGTGCGCTGGTGGTCGAGCCGCAACTGGTCATCCTCGACGAGGCCGTCTCGGCGCTCGACGCCTCGCTGCGCAGCCAGATCCTCGAGCTGCTGCTCGGCCTGTCGGCGGCGCGCGGCCTCGCCTACCTGTTCGTGTCGCACGACCTTGGCGTGGTGCGCGCGGTCACCGACCGCACGCTCGTCATGCAGTCCGGACGCATCGTCGAGGAGGGGCCGACCGCGGAGGTGCTCGAACGGCCCCGACACCCGTACACTCGCCAGCTGGTGGCCGCGTCGCCGAGCCTCGAGCGCGCGCTCGCGGCGCCGGGGCCCCGAGGGACGCCGTCATGACCATCCCGTTCCGTTCCGACCTCGCGCTGATCGGCGGCGAGTGGCGCGCCGCCGCCGGCGGCGCGACGCTGCCGGTCGAGGACCCCTCGAGCGGCGCCACCGTCGGCACCATCGCCCGCTCGAGCGCCGCGGACGTCGATGCGGCGGTCGGCGCCGCGCGCGCCGCCGGGGACGGCGCCTGGGGCCGGCTCGCCGGCTTCGAGCGCGGCCGGCTGCTCGCCGCGCTCGGCCGGCGGGTGCTGGAGCGCGCCGAGGAGCTCGCCGCGCTCGAGACGCTCGACGTCGGCAAGCCGTCGAGCCAGGCGCGTGCCGACGCGCTCGCCCTCGCCCGCTACCTCGAGTTCTACGGCGGTGCCGCCGACAAACTGCACGGCGCGACGATCCCGTACCTCGGCGACTACACGATCTACACGCTGCGCGAGCCGCACGGCGTGACCGCGCACATCATCCCGTGGAACTACCCGATGCAGATCATCGGCCGCTCGGTCGGCGCGGCGCTCGCCGCCGGCAACGCGGTCGTGATCAAGCCGGCCGAGGAGGCGTCGCTGACCACGCTCGCCTTCGCGCGCCTCGCGCTCGAGGCGGGCCTGCCGGCCGGTGCGGTCAACGTCGTGCCCGGACTCGGCGAGGAGGCGGGCGCCGCGCTCGCCGCCCACCCCGGCGTCAACCACGTCTCCTTCACGGGTTCCGTCGAGGTCGGCATCGCGGTGCAGTCCGCCGCCGCGCGCCACGTCGCGCCGGTCACGCTCGAGCTCGGCGGCAAGTCGCCGCAGCTCGTCTTTGACGACGCCGACCTCGAGGCGGCGCTGCCGGTGCTGGTGCGCGCCGGGCTGCAGAACGCGGGCCAGACGTGCTCGGCGAGCTCGCGGCTGCTCCTGCAGCGGGGCATCTACGCACGCACCGTCGAGGCGCTCGCGGCGCGCTACCGGCAGCTGCGCGCGGGCCCGGCGGCGCGCGACCTGGACCTCGGGCCGCTGATCTCCGCCGCCCAGCGGCGCCGCATCGAGGCCATGGTCGCGGCCGGTCGGGCCGCGGGGGTGGCCGAGCTCGCCCGGGGCGAGGTCGTCGCCGACGCGCCGGCCGGCGGCCACTACCTCGCGCCGCTGCTGCTCGGCCCGGTCGCGCCCGGCGACCCGCTCGCGCAGGAGGAGATCTTCGGGCCGGTGCAGGTGGTGCTGCCCTTCGACACCGAGGAGGAGGCCGTGGCGCTCGCCAACGGCACGCGCTACGGCCTGGTCGCCGGCGTCTGGACCCGCGACGCGGGACGCCAGCACCGCCTCGCGCGCCGGCTGCGCGCCGGCCAGGTGTTCCTCAACGACTACGGCGCGGCCGGCGGCGTCGAGCTGCCGTTCGGCGGCGTCGGCTGGTCCGGCCACGGCCGCGAGAAGGGCATGGAGGCGCTGTACGGCTTCACGACGCTGAAGACCGTCGCGGCGCGTCACCGCTGAGCGCCGGCCGCCGCTCAGTCCACAGCGAGGTGCTGCCGGTGCGACTCAGAGACAAGAACGCGATCGTCACCGGCGGCGCCTCCGGCATCGGCGCCGGCATCGTCCGCCGCTTCGTCGCCGAGGGCGCGCGCGTCGCGATCGCCGACCTGAACGCCGACGCGGCGGCGCGCCTCGCCGCCGAGCTCGGCGCTGCGGCGGTGCCGCTCGCGGTCGACGTCACGAGCGCGGCGTCGGTGGCCGAACTCGCCGCGGCGGCGCAGGCGCTCGGCCCGCTCGACATCCTGGTCAACAACGCCGGCGTCGGCCACGTGCCGCAGCCGCTCGAGGCGCTCGCCGAGGAGGAGTTCGAGCGCGTGCTCGCGGTCAACGTGCGCGCGATCTACCTGACGGCGCGGGCGTTCGTGCCGGCGATGAAGGCGCGGGGCCGCGGCGCGATCCTGAACGTCGCCTCGACCGCCGGCGTCAGCCCGCGGCCGCGGCTCACCTGGTACAACGCCTCGAAGGGCTGGGTGATCACCGCCACCCGCTCGATGGCGGTGGAGCTCGCGCCGTTCGGCGTGCGGGTCAACGCGATCAACCCGGTCGCGAGCGAGACGCCGCTGCTCGCAACCTTCATGGGCGAGGACACGCCCGAGGTCCGCGCCCGGTTCCTGGCGACGATCCCGCTCGGCCGCTTCGCGACGCCGCAGGACATGGGCCACGCCGCGGTCTACCTCTGCTCCGACGAGGCGGCGATGGTCACCGGCGTCGCGCTCGAGGTGGACGGCGGCCGCTGCATCTGAGTCGCGGGAGACGATCGTGCACCCTGGCGAACGCAACCTGATCACCGACGTGCCGGGCCTGAAGGTCGGCCACGCCACCGACGAGC
>Ga0335071_10002876_pt1 | contig 18273 bp, 25 predicted proteins | sample Lox_Sample_15_FD_206724 | JGI IMG/M metagenome (GOLD analysis project Ga0335071, IMG submission 206724) | Soil microbial communities from Loxahatchee National Wildlife Refuge, Florida, United States - Lox_Sample_1.5 | ecosystem: Environmental > Terrestrial > Soil > Wetlands | place: USA... | reverse complement strand
ATATTTTGGAGGATGTTTTCGAGGTAGAGCCTTCTCCTGTCGGATTCAAGATACGCATGTTCCAGAGATATTTTATTGTCTCTGAGTTGTGCGACCATCTGGTTGAACGAATCGATAAGAAGCCCGATCTCGTCTTTGCTCGTCACCTTCACCGATACGTTAAGGTCTCCCGAGGCCACCTTCTCAGTTGCCATGGCGAGACCCTGAATAGGTATAGTTATGTCTCTCGATATCTTAAGGGAAAACCATAAACCGCTGAAGACCATGATAAGTGTCAGAAAACCCAAGGTCAACATATATGTAAGACTCAGGGGCTTTTTCAGCTGACCCCGTTTGAGATAATCTTCATATAATGCCCGCAGTTTTTCGGACTTCGCTGCTATTGCAGCCGGGATGACCGTCTCCGCAACGACCGCCCCTCCGCCCCTTGCAGCAGGCACGGCAGCCCTGACAGTGTCTCCATCCTGCATGGAAATGATCTCGGTCCCTTCCCTGCCGGCAAAAGCCTCTTTCAGGACATCATCTGCATCTGGGGGTAGTGCATGCAGCCTCCTGATGAACATGCCGGGCTCAGAAACAGGGTCTTCTTTTGCGGCCTTCCTGGCTGCGCCCAGCATCCGCTCCCTTTCATAATCATAAAAGGCACGTGCCAGTTCTATGGATCTGCTGATGGGCTCCCCAATCTGCGGGGAAAAGATACGGTTGAAATAATCGGTCGCAAGGCCGCTTGCAGCGGCGAAGAGAAACAGTGAGGGGATCATAATAAGGGTCACGAAGATTGCGGCCAGCTTTGTCCTGAATTTGTATCCGGGGACCTTGAACCGCATGTCCATAAAAAGCCGGTAAAGATTTTTCCCTACAAAAAAAATGAGCGTAAGAAGCGCTGCGATATTAAAGGTCAACAGGCAGGTAAGTATAATGCGAGTAGTAATATCCAGGCTTGGAAGTTTGATGAAATGTATCTGGATCGCCGTAATTACAACTATGCAGAGTACCAGTGCCAGGGTTATTGCAAGCGGTCTGAGTATGTTCATCGAACCGTCTCCGGAGGGTGTATTCTGAATATCTGAGAATCCCTGACAACGCTGAATTCCTTACTCGGCAAAAAGAAAATGATATACCCTATTACCGAAGGCTTCAGTCTTGATTCAGCCGTCACCTTTACATAATAATCGTCAGACTCCAACACCTTGACATTAGTCAGTTTAATATTGCTTATGTTTATTGCCCATGCGATCATCGAATTCAGGTCTTTAAACCTTTTAATAATCTTTACATTCCCCTCTACGCTCGTACCAACAAACTCACGCTTGATAGGATCGATCTGCAAAGTGCGCACAATCTTCTGCCCGATCACAAATTCGTCCGGCCACAACTTCCAGTGTCTGAAAAGGTCGATGTAAAATACGATCTCCTTTGAGAGCCCGTTGTTCAGGTCCTCGATGAGTTTTTCGTCCGGCTGAAGAGTTGTGGATACAATGAGTTCGTTATTGGCCTGCCTTACATCTACGCCGGATATTTCGGCGGCGAAACATGCAGTGATGACAAGCAATGCCCATGAAGTAACAAGGATAATAACGGACAGGAATCGATGCGGTACTGCATGTGCGCGCCTTGGGACATGCGCGATCCTTCCCGGTTCCGTCATCACAGTTTTGTGCCTTACCCCTTGACATTAAAGAATAAATTAAATTTTATTATAGCATAGTGCAAAATAGAGGGATTCGGGTCGCATGCCGCATGGGCAGTCAATTAGAATTGCAAGGACAAATGCGCTTAATATCGCTGCTACTCGAAACAAAGGAGGATTTATGGAAATCAGGGCAATAAAAATCGATACACCCGAAGACTGCAATATCATCATTGGACAGACCCATTTCATCAAGACGGCAGAAGACCTTTACGAGATAATTGTCGCAGCCGTGCCACAGGCTAAATTCGGAGTGGCTTTTACGGAGGCGTCCGGACCGTGCCTGATAAGAAGCGAGGGTAACGACAGCGGACTTGTCGATGCCTGCATCAAGAACCTTCAGGCAGTAGGTGCCGGTCATGTATTCTGCGTCCTCATCAGGAACGCATTCCCTATAAATATTCTGAACCAGATAAAGAACTGCCAGGAGGTGTGCTCAATCTATTGCGCCACCGCCAATCCGGTAGAGGTCATCGTTGCCAGCACTGAACAGGGAAATGGTATTATAGGTGTTATCGATGGGTTTCCACCCAAAGGTGTCGAGAGCGATGATGATAGAAAAAACCGGAAGGAATTTCTCAGAAAAATCGGATATAAGTTGTAGACTTTTTTTAAATCCTGGAGGTTAGATGCTGCCTGAACTTAAATATGATGACAAAGGCCTGATCCCGGCCATTATACAGGATGTCGAAAACAACGACGTTCTTATGATGGCCTACATGAATGAAACATCCCTGAAACAGACGATAGAAACAGGGTTTACGCACTTCTGGTCGAGGTCCAGACAGAAGTACTGGAAAAAAGGAGAAACATCGGGGGCTGTACAGGAAGTGATGGAAGTGATGTACGACTGTGACTCCGACACCCTTCTGGTCAAAGTGAAGCAGCACGGCGTCGGCGCTTGTCACACAGGAAACCGGACCTGTTTTTATCGCACGATAGAAAAGTAAATGAGGCCTATGAACGATTGTATCTTCTGTAAGATAATCGAGAATAAAATTCCCTCGAAAATTGTATATGAAGACGATTTAGTTCTCGCCTTTGAGGATGTCAATCCCCATGCGCCTGTCCACACCCTGATTATCCCGAAGCGGCATATCCCGACACTTCTAGATATTACAGACCCGGATTTACATCTTTTCGGGCATATGGTCAAGGTGGCAAATGGAATTGCTCGTGACAAGGGTATAGCTGAAAGAGGGTTCAGGCTGGTCACGAATTGCAATCCCGAGGGTGGTCAAGCAGTATTTCATGTCCATTTTCATCTTCTGGGCGGCAGGCAGCTCAGATCACCTTTTGGATAATTAACATTGGCTTATAATGCGGAGGCACGAAATCTGCATTTCTGCTGTATTAATAAAAATCACTGCTTAATTCATTGGGATTAGAGGATTGCACTCTTTGAAAAAACCGCTTGAGATATTGAACAGGAAAACAGTCTGGGAAGGAAACTTCATAAGGGCGCTCCTGCTTGAATATAAAAATAGCAGGGGCGATATCAGAGGATGGGAAGCTGTCGAAAGGGTCAACTGCAGCGGCATTGTGGTGATCATCCCCGTGACCCGACAGGGTGACCTGCTGCTGATCCGTCAATTCCGGCCGGTGCTGAATAATTATGTACTCGAATTCCCTGCAGGCCTGAACGACAGGGGAGAAACTCTTGTTGACGCCGCTCGGCGTGAATTGATCGAGGAGACAGGCTATACCAGTGAAGGACTTGAGTTCATGGCTGAAGGTCCGGTATCGTCCGGCCTCTCTACTGAGGTACTCACCGTTTTTCTCGCCAGGGATGCCTTTCCTGCACCACCGGACCTGATAAAAAAATACCCTGTTGATGAAACCGAAGAAATCGAAGTTGTGAAGACCCCTTTGGCGTCGGCTTATGATACGATTGAAAAGTTCCGAAAAAAAGGGGACATTGCGGACCTGAAGATTTACGGCTTTATAGAGCTTGCGCGTCAGCGGATTGGGATTTAAATTTATCGGGCGGCCGCAAGGCCGCCCTCTATTGCTTATTCAAGCTTGATCGCTTCTACCGGGCAGACATTCATGGCCTCTTCGCAATCGCATGTGTCACATTTGTCGGGGCCGATCACCCATGCCTTATCGTCCCTCAGTTCGAACACCTCCGGACAGGTCTCAACGCACGAACCGCATCCGATGCAAAGATCAAAATCAACTACAGGTGTAGACATAAAACCCTCCAGGATTTAGGATAAAAATCGTCTCAATATTTACACTATAACAAATAACGTCTGGTTGATCAAATGTACAATTCGGTCCCAAATAACCGGTATTTGATATTAGATACTACGGCTTCAGTTCAACCGCTTCATATTGATTACGTAAGTTTTAACACAGCCAAATGTACCCTGCGTAAATATACATGTTGATTTTACGTACAAATTAGGATAAGTTATAACTGATTGTTTTGATCCTATCCGGAGGCTTTTGATTGTGGATATAAAAGAATATGTCATGCAAAAGGCGCTCGAAGCGAAAGAGGGGGCGCGCAGTCTCTCAAAGGCATCCTCCGCTCATAAGAACAGAGCATTGATAAGAATGGCCTCGGCGCTGAAGGAAAGGACAGCAGAGCTCATCCGGGAAAATCGCAAGGATGTTGAATTCGCTGAAAAGAAAGGACTCTCGAAGGCACTCATAGACCGGCTGACCATCACGGAAAAAAGGGTCGCCGAAATGGCGCAAGGTCTGCTGGAGGTTGCTCAACTGCCCGATCCTGTGGGAGAGATCGTCAGGATGGTCAGGAGGCCTAACGGCATGGACGTGGGAAGAATGAAAGTCCCTATCGGCGTGATCGGGATTATCTACGAGTCACGTCCCAACGTAACTGCCGACGCCACAAGTCTATGCCTGAAAGCAGGCAATTCAGTGGTACTCAGGGGCGGTTCCGAGGCGATCAACTCGAACAGGATGATAGTCAGTGTGATGCGGGATGCTGCAATTAAAGATGACCTTCACCAAGGGATTATCTCTTTCATCGATGTGCCCGATCGGGAAGCGATTATGGAACTGCTCAAGCTCGAAGGGGTGGTTGACCTGATCATACCGCGCGGTGGTGAAGGTCTTATACGGACCGTTACCGAGAATTCGAGGATACCTGTGCTCAAACATTACAAGGGTGTTTGCCATATCTTCGTTGACCGCGACGCCGACCTCGGGATGGCCGAAGACATCTGCTTCAATGCCAAGGTCCAGAGGCCCGGCACCTGTAATGCGATGGAAACCATGCTTGTCGACGAAGCAGCGGCCAGGGGATTTCTTCCTGCAATGGTGAACAGATTTGAAAATGCGAAGGTCGAACTGCGCGGCTGCCCGAAAACACGTGAACTTTTCCCCTCCATGAAAGAAGTCAGCCAAGAAGATTTCTATAAAGAGTATCTCGATCTCATTCTGAATATCCGGATTGTTAGGGACATGGACGAGGCGATGGCCCATATAGCGAAATACGGATCGGCCCATTCCGATGCCATTGTTACAAGGGACTACGACAAGGCTATGAGGTTCCTGCGCGAAGTCGATTCCGCTGCAGTCCTGGTGAATGCCTCGACACGACTCAATGACGGCTATCAGTTCGGTCTCGGTGCCGAGATCGGCATTTCAACCGACAAGATACATGCTCGCGGTCCCATGGGACTCGAAGAACTTACCTGTACCAAGTTTGTAGTCCTTGGGCACGGGCAACTCAGGGAATAAAAAAAAGGAGGATCAATGCAATGCCGGAAAAGCTCAGTTATGAGGATTTTATCAAAAAGGCAATCGTGAGTCTAAGAAAGGAAGGCTACAAGGGGATTCATACGGTATATTCCGGATTTAACGAGGCCTTCAAAAAATATTATGAAAACGAAGACCCAATAAAGGTAACCAATCAGCTTGCTTCGGAAAGCAAGATAGTTATCAGGCCGGTAAAGGGTGGCGTAATGCTTTATCTGCCGGAAGATGCCCCGGCTGCCAAGACCCGCGGCGAGGATGCCCTCGGGAAAATGGGGCTTTAGCAGTACGCTGTTTGAACGGAAAAGAGCGGGCATCGCCTATACATGAGTGCTGAAAGTGATGGCCGCCCTTATTACGTTTTTATTGCGGAGATCGACATCCTGAATCGCTGATGAGGCTCGGAATCTTCGGGGGGACTTTCAATCCCATCCACTTTGGCCATTTGCGGGCTGCCGAAGCAGTGCGGGATCTGATTGACCTCGACAAGGTTATTTTTATGCCCTCCGGCAATCCGCCGCTGAAAGCTTCCGGACTGGCAGACGCATCTCGCCGATATGCAATGACCCGCCTTGCAACTCAGACGAACGTCAACTTCCTTGTATCCGACATCGAGATGAGGGAAAATGAAAAATCTTATACAGTCGACACAATCGACAGGCTCAGCGTCACATATCCGGACGACCGACTCTTTTTCATTCTCGGGCTTGATGCCTTTTTGGATTTGCCCAACTGGCGGGAACCGGAAAGAGTGATCGGTTCTATCGACTTCATCATAGTTGCAAGGCCGGGATTTGAGGTGAAGGAGCTTAATGCCTCCCCTTTCATTGAAAGCGCTGTCTCGGAATTTCGGGATGGTGTCATATCCCGCCGCCTCAGGGGAGGGCGAACGGCCTTTATAGCAGCCGTGAGCGCCTTTGATATTTCTTCGACAACTATAAGACAGCTCGTGAGGGAGGGCAGGAGCATCAAATACCTTGTTCCCGAATCCGTGGAGCAATACCTTCTTTCGCACAACTTATATTCCGAATAAAAATATGATATCCCTGGAATCCGTGATAAACAACCTCGACGAAGTCATTTGCCTGTTTGACTGCACGGGCCGGCTTGTCTTTATAAACAAAGAGGGCGAAGAGTTTTTCGGCAGAAACCTGAAGGAAATGCGGAACAAACCCATCTCCTACTTTTTCCCTGAAAACGATGATGTCGAGATGCTCTTTCAAAAAACCCTCAGCGAGGGCAGGCTTCACAACTGCAAGGAGATGGAGATCGACGTAGGCAGGATAGTAAATGCGGATGTGCACTTATCACCCTTCTACTCGGAAGACAGTATCGAAGGGGCGATCCTGTGCCTTCGCGAGAATGTGTCCATCACCGAGCGTGAAGACTACCAATTTGATCACCTGTTGTACCTTCTGGGTTCGCTGGCGCACGAAATAAAAAATCCGCTGAGCGGAATCAAGGGCGCGGCCCAGCTTTTGAAGATGGCCCCTGATTCAGGGTCTGCCGAGTGCGTAACCCTGATACTTAAGGAAGCTGACCGGTTGAATTCCGTTCTTCAGGGTTATCTCACCATGACAAGGCTTCCGAGATTCCATCAACTCAATGTTCACGAAGTCATTGAACATGCCCTCAGGGTAATGGGATCAGAGATGATTGAGGCCGGAGTTTTGATTGAAAAATCCTATGATCCCAGTCTCCCCTATATATCCGGCGATGAAGGCAAGCTTCTGCAGGTCTTCATAAACGTTATCAAGAACGCCGTCGAGGCCATGGAACGGACACCTGACAGGGTGCTTGCAATTTCAACGAGACCTTCCAATGAATATGTGTTAATATACGACAGCGCCGGGCCTGCCAAACGAGGCAAAAGGACTAAGAAACGGCGGTGGGTGGTCGTGAATTTTCATGACACAGGCATAGGGCTCGGCAGAGACGAAATTGCAAGGATATTCCTTCCACTCTATACTAATAAAGAGAAAGGAAGCGGCCTCGGCCTCGCACTTTCCAAAAAGATCATCAAGGACCACGGTGGTATTATCAAGGTGAAGAGTGCGCTGCAGAACGGATCAACCTTCAGTATTTATTTGCCTCTCCCGGTTACTGAAAACTGAGATTAAAAAATATGATCGGTATTTAATATGGACAAACGAATCCTTGTCATAGACGATGATGAAGGCGTAGCCTGGGTCATTCGCAAGACCCTTGAACCGCTCGGCTACGATGTAATAGTAAAGACCACGATAAAGGCCGGGCTGAAGGTCCTCGATAAATTCAATATTATCCTGCTGGATTTAATGCTTCCCGACGGCAATGGGATCCAGGCATTGCAGGAGATCCGGGTTTTTAACTCCAATGCACTTGTTATAATCGTCACGGCGCATGGAAGAATGGAAAGCGCCGTAGAGGCAATGAAAGAAGGCGCGTACGATTACCTCGAAAAACCTTTCGATATCGATGAACTCAGGATAGTTGTTGAAAAGGCCTTCAGAGACATTTTGATGAGAGAAGAACTGCTTAAGTTGAGGCAGACCAAGGAAGAGTTAAGAGGCTCCGAGATCATTGGAAAAAGCAAGGGCATGCTCAAGATATTTAAAGAGATGGGCAGGGTCGCAGCAAAAGACGTAACAGTGCTGATATCAGGAGAAAGCGGCACCGGCAAAGAGCTTGTTGCGCACGCAATCCATAATAACGGCAGACGCAAGTTCAGTCCGTTCATAGCATTCAATTCCGCCTCGATTCCGGGAGAGCTCCTCGAAGCTGAGCTCTTCGGGTTTGAAAAGGGGGCCTTCACAGGTGCTTCTGAAAAAAGAGGCGGCAGAATACAGGCCGCAGATGGAGGAACACTCTTTCTTGATGAGATATCGGAGCTGGACATAGACCTTCAGGCCAAGCTTCTGCGGTTTTTGCAGGAAAAGGAATACAGTCCCCTGGGCAGTGGAAAGATAGTCAAGGCAGACGTAAGGATCATCGGTGCCACAAACCAGGACCTTAAGACCTGCGTAAGAAACGGTCTGTTCAGGGATGATCTGTATTACCGGTTCAACGTCATCGAAATTAGAATCCCGCCGCTGCGGGACCGCAGAGATGATATTATCCCCCTTGCCCGCCATTTTCTTAAAGAGTCGGTTAAGGCATTCGAACTACCACCCAAGGATTTCTCCAAAGATGCGGAAAAATCCATGTCCGAATACGGCTGGCCGGGGAATGTGCGGGAACTCGAAAATACAATAAAGAGGGCATCCATACTATCGAGGGACAGTGTCATCGAAAGAAGAGACCTGTTCAACGGCGATTATAATTCTTTCTCTGTCAAGGAGTTTCTTGAAGAAAAATTAAACGGATTTCTCACCGAGATGAAGAAGCTCGAAAAATCGAACCTTTATGATACTGTAGTGTCCGAAGTGGAGAAAGCACTCTTCAGCATTGTACTTAACGAGACCGGGGGCAACCAGGTTGCGGCGGCAAAGATTTTGGGAATAAACAGAAACACCCTGAACAAAAAGATAAAAGACTATAAGATAATTTGATTTCAAAGCAAAATATATGTTATAAAACTAGTCTGACGGACACGGGTTAGACCGCAATTAGTGTCCCTCTCCATGCTCTTCCCTTTGTGGATGGGCTTGATATCCAGGTGGAGGTTTTAGATGAATTTCTATGAAACAGTTGTAATCCTAAACCCGTCTCTCGGTGAGGAAGAGGCCAAGGCGATTATTGAAAAGATAACCGACCTCCTCAATAATGCCGAAGCAGAAGTATTCAAGGTCGAAGTCTGGGGCAAAAGAAGACTCGCCTATGAAATGAGCAAGCAAAAGATGGGTAACTACGTATTCTTTCTTTTCAAGGCTCCGTCGGCAGCCATCAAAAAACTCGAAGAGTATTTCAAGGTCCTCGACATCGTACTTAAATTCATGGTCGTAAAGCTCGGCAAAAAGCAGATTGCAGCTCTCCCCAAAGAGATTAGCGGGATGGCCCCTGCGCCCGAAGAAGCAGCCGTTTCTGCCGAGACAAAAGAAGGTGTCTAAATGTTCAACCGCGTCATCTTTATAGGCAATCTTACCAAGGACCCTGAGGTCAGATATACTCCCGGAGGGACGCCGGTCGCAACAGTCCCCATTGCCGTCAATTCGAAATTTAAATCCGGTGATGAATGGAAAGAAGAGACCCTCTTTATTGATGCGGTCGTATTCGGCAAACAGGCCGAGGCCTGCGGCCAATACCTCAGCAAGGGCAGGAGCTGTCTTGTCGAAGGCAGGCTTCGGGAAAGAAGATGGGAGTATGAGGGCCAGAAGAAGAGCAAGATGGAAGTGGTTGCAAACACGGTCAGGTTCCTTTCCAAAAAAGAGCAGACGGGCGCTTCCACCTCGGGAGAAGCCGGTATGCCGGATGAAATTTCGGACGTCGAACCCTTTTAATCAAAAATATACGGAGGAAATAATATAATGCAGCCCAAGAGATTTCAGAGAAGGAAGTTCTGCAGGTTCTGTGCCGACAAGGTCTCATTCATAGATTACAAGGACATCAAGGTGCTGCGCGGCTATATGACCGAGCGCGGCAAAATACTTTCCAGAAAGGTGACCGGTAACTGTTCCGTCCACCAGAGGGAGCTTACTACTGCCATGAAAAGGGCAAGGAATATCGCCCTGATCCCGTTCATGGAAAGGTAAAATGCGGATCCCCAAAAGCTGGGTCCCTCTACTGGCAAGGAGAATCGTCGACAATCTTGTCAAAAAAGAACTTGTCGAATCCCAGGTCCCGGTCGAGACCCTTATCGCCGAGACCGAGAGACTGCTCCTGGAAGAGCTTACCGTCGAGGACAGGCTCAACGATGAGGTCCGGCAGATACTGAAAAAATTCGAGCCTGAAATCGAAAAAGGCAGGCTCGATTACCGCAGGCTTTTCGATATGACCAAGCAGAAACTCGTGAAAGAGAGAAACATAATCATATGATGCTCTCCGACGACAAGGTCAGCCACACCTCGCACATGCTGCTCAAGGGATTGCTCGATAATAAGCTGGTAGTCCTGAAAGTGGATGACAGCGAGGTGCGCCGCGAGATAAAGAAGACCATTGGGGCCCAGCTCAAGATCGGTGAAGAGATCGATGCTGCAGTGACGAAGAAGCTCCTTTCCTTTTCCAGGAAACTTGCGGAGGGCAGTCCCGAGTGGGAGGTCCTCTACAAGAAATTCTATGAAGAAGAGGAGGCCAAAAGAGGAAGCAGATAATGTCTTTTGTGCCTGAAGTGTCCGACGAAGAAGCAAAGCGACAGCGCAATGCAGCACAACTCTTGCGAGCAAGCACGTGGTGGAAAAGAAAATGCGCGCGAGGCAGATGTTACTACTGCAACGCCCAGGTCCATCCCAAGGAACTGACCATGGACCATCTCGTGCCGATTATAAGGGGAGGCAAGTCCGTCAAAAGCAACATTGTTGCGGCCTGCAAGGAATGCAACAACAAAAAGAAATATCTCCTGCCCCTTGAATGGGAAGAATATCTGACCCGCCTTTAAGCTCCTGTTTTTAGCCAAACCATATCTGAAATCTGATATAATTTGCGTAGCGATAAATTACATAGTATAGAATAATATATATCCATGAACAAACGACAACACAGAGGTGTACTTACCCCTTTCAGAATAACCCTGATTTATGCAATATTTGGCAGCATCTGGATTGTGCTTTCAGATACGTTGGTTGCTGAAATAACGTCAAACGCCCTGGAAATCACTCTTATAAGCATCGCAAAAGGGTGGTTGTACGTTTTTGTTACGTCACTGCTTTTATACTGGATGATCAGGCATTTTTCGATAAGCCGGAAGAAGGCGATGGAGGCCGAAATCGCCAAGGAAGCCGCTGAAGCCGCCAATAAGGCAAAATCGGACTTTCTGGCTAACATGAGCCACGAATTAAGGACCCCGCTGAATTCCATCATCGGCTTTTCCGAGATTATGCGTGATGGATCGGCAGGGAAAATCAGTGAACGTCAGAAGGAATTTGTAGACCATATCTATGAGAGCGGTTCCCATCTTCTGAGCCTCATAAATGATGTGCTTGACCTCTCGAAAATCGAGGCCGGCAGGATGGAACTTAATTTTAACCGGTTCCTTGTTAAAGATCTTATGGACAGCGGCCTCAGCCTCTTTAAGGAAAAAGCGCTGAAACGGAACATAAAGATTACCGCAGAAACAGAAGAAGACTTTGGCACTATTGTCGCAGACCTCCGGCTTCTTAAGCAGGTATTGTTCAATCTGGCAGGCAATGCAGTCAAATTTACCCCTGATGGCGGCTCAATACGTTTGAAGGTACGAAGGTTCAATTCTGGTTTCCTTGAATTCAGCGTTGCCGACACAGGAATAGGCATATCAACGGAGGACAAAGGTAAACTGTTTCAACCGTTCCAGCAGCTCGACAATTCGTATAACAGGAAATATCCGGGGACCGGACTCGGTTTAAGCATCTGCAAAAGAATTGTGGAACTTCACGGAGGTAAAATCTGGGTTGAAAGCGAACCCGGCAAAGGCAGCAAATTCATCTTTATCGTACCGCACGTCAAAATCAGTCAGGAAACAAAAGGAACAGGGGAGAACATATAATGAAGAATATCGCACTGATCGGCCTTGGGACCATGGGAAGCGGCATCGCAGCCAATATGCTCAAGGAGGGATACAACCTGCATATCTATAACCGGACAGCTGATAAAGCCGCCCCGTTACTGGGGAAAGGGGCTCATTGGGCCGAATCTCCGGCAGTTGCGGCATCCCGCTCAGAGGCTGTGATCGCTGTAGTAGGCGACGACAAGGCTTCAAGGGCAGTGTGGCTGGGGCCTGAAGGTGCCTTGTCAGGCGCCCGTCCCGGAACATTTGTAATGGAATGCAGCACCCTGTCATTAACATGGGTGCGGCAGCTGCACGCAGAAGCGCTGGCAAGAGGGCTGAAATTTGCCGACACGCCTATGGCGGGCAGTAAGCCTGCGGCCCAAAACGGCACACTCATCCTTTACGTAGGTGCTGATCTTGAAGTCTTTGATTCCATACAACCGCTTCTTCGCAGCTTCAGCAGGAGCCAGATTCACTTCGGTCCGCCTGCTTCAGGTGCAGCTTACAAACTCATAAACAACATGATGGCCGCTGTACAAGTAGCGGCCCTCGGCGAGGGTATGGCACTGGCCGAAAAAGCGGGCCTGAACATGGATACGGTGCTGCAGGCGCTTAACGACGGTGTTTTAGCCAGCAAAGTTGTCACGATGAAGGCCCCGAATATCATTTCCAGACAACATGACGACGCATTATTCGCCTTGCGCTGGATGCATAAGGACATGACATATGCGCTGCGAATAGGTGATGAACTCGGCGTGCCGTTGCCGGTGTCCGCCGAGGTGCGAGAGATATTCCGCATGGCGGTACAGCGAGGCCTCGGCGACATGGATTGGTCGGCTGTCGGTGAAATTGTGCGGTAAAATATATTTTGTCAGTATGAGGAGATTTCTCTCAACAACTCTTCAATAAGGACCCGGATCTCGTCCCGGGTCCTTCTGAAATCTTTCATTATATCCTCTTTCGGTTTGCCTGTACTCACCGGCGCAGTAATAGGCCGATAAATACGGGTTGTATTAAGAGAAGACCTGGGACTGAAAAATTCGGCCGGCTTGCACAGGGTAACTACAACATCCATTTCGTCAAAAAGCTCCGGGTCGATCTCCTTGGACTTCTGGCCGGAGATGTCTATACCCACTTCCATCATGGCTTCTACCGCATACGGATGCAGATCCACTGCGATGAGCCCGGAACTGTATGGGTCTACGACACCTTTGCCGAGTTCGCGGGCGAATGCCTCGGCCATCTGGCTCCTGCATGCATTGCCGGTACAAAGAAACATAACTCTGCGCATAATCTGCCCCCAGTCTGTGCAGTCAGATGATTTCTGATTTTGCAGTCTTTCTTATGAAATCAACAATAAGAGATCTGATTTCGTCCCGTGCCCGTCTGAAATCGTTCATAATCACTTCCTCTGTGCCTCGCGTTCCCACCGGATCTTCAATAGGCCAGTGAAGGCGTTTCACATGAGGCGGAGTGGTCGGACAGGTCGCCTCAGCATGTCCGCATAGGGTTATGACCACATCCATTTTGCGGACAAGTTCAGCGTCGATCTCCTTTGATTGTTGATGCGATATATCTATACCTATCTCTCTCATTACGGCTGCCGCCCTGGGATGAACGCCAGCAGCCATAAGTCCTGCGCTATAAGGTTCAATGATCTGCCTGCCGAGTTCACGCGCGATTCCTTCTGCCATCTGGCTCCTGCAGGAATTGGCTGTGCAAAGAAACATTACCTTAAGCATCAGATGCGTCCCGGTCCGACATAAGCTCATTTATTTTTTCCCCAATGTCCGGGACTTCCATAAAAGAGGTACCAATGAGCATAGCATCAATGCCATTATCCTGCAGTGTCAGGACATCTCGTCTTGTCCTTATACCGCTTTCACTTACTACAAGCTTTCCTGCCGGGATATCCTTTTTAAGTTTCAGAGTTGTCGTCAGGTCGATCGACATTGTCTTGAGGTCCCTGTTGTTGATTCCGATAATGTCTGCATCTACAGCGAGTGCTTTTGCAAGGTCTTCCTCGTTGTGGACTTCAAAGAGCACTGCCAGCCCCATTTCCGAAGCCATTTTGATGTATTCTTCCGCTCTTCTCTTTTCGAGTATTGCGGCGATCAGCAGGATCGCATCTGCACCGAAGACCCGTGATTCGTAAATCTGGTATTCATCAAATATGAAATCCTTTCTCAGGACCGGTTTCGTCGTTACTCCCTTCACCCTTCCGATATAGGAAAGATGGCCCTGGAAAAAATCTTCTTCGGTAAGGACGGACACTGCGCTGACAGGACTTGTTTCGTATGCGGCAGCGATCCTGACAGGATCAAAATCACTGCGAATGAGTCCCTTCGAGGGTGAAGCCTTCTTGACCTCTGCTATAAGCTTGACGGGGCCCTGTCCTCTTTGAAGTGCTGTCCTGAAATCTCGCGGCATGTCAAGACCGGCGAGTCGGACCTTTAGTTCATGCAGCGTGATCCGGCATTGTGCGTCTTCAAGTCTTTCCGTCTTTTTTGCAACTATCGTCTTTAATATATCCATCATTCACACTCCATTCGTGGGTTTATTATACCCCAAAACACCGGCCCACTACCTTATTTGTGCATCTGAATGTCCTGATGTGATTGAAAAAAAAAAACATAAAGCGTAGAATTAAGTAAAGCAATGGCCTCACCGGAGATGGAGGTGTATGATGGACTCTCTAATTACAAAGAAATCAGCTGATGACAGTTCCCCATCGGGAGGAATGTCTGAAATACTTCAACTGGTGACCTTCAGGCTCGGCAATGAGGAATACGCTGTAGACATTCTCAAGGTACAGGAGATCAACCGGATGAAGGAGATCACCCGCGTACCAAATACGCCTGCCTATGTTGAAGGCGTCATCAACCTCAGGGGCAAGGTAATTCCTGTAATTAATCTCAGGAGCAAATTCAGTCTTGATGAAAGGGACAACGATAACCAGTCCAGGATAATGATCATGGACATCCAGGGAATAACAATGGGCCTTGTCGTTGATGGGGTATCGGAAGTACTCAGGATCCCTGGCGATATCGTCGAGCCGACTCCACCCATGGCGTCCAATATCAGCACCGAATTCATCAAGGGTATTGCGAAGCTCGAAGACAGGCTTATCATACTGCTGGACATGGATATGCTTGTTGGAAAAGCTGAAGAGACTCAATTAATAGAATCCGCAACGAAGAGAATTGAGTAAGCAGTTATTTTTCTTTTGGCACAAGCAGGCATACCGCCTGTGCCGCAAGTCCTTCCTCGCGACCGGCAAACCCCATCCTTTCATTAGTCTTGGCTTTAATGCTGATTCTGCCTGATGGTACTCCCGCCTGCGAAAGGGCCTGCTTCATACCGTCTATATAGTCGGCCAGTTTGGGCCTTTCTGTAATTATCACCGAATCGATCCAGGCAATCTCGAATCCCTCCGACGATGAGAGGTCGAGGATCTGCTTAAGCATCAGCACGCTTGATGCGTTCTTCCACTTGTTGTCGGAATCGGGAAAGTGCTTGCCGATATCTCCTTTTCCGAGCGCTCCTATTATCGCATCGGTAATGGCATGGCAGAGGGCATCTCCGTCTGAATGACCGAGCAGGCCCCGGTCAAACGGTATCTCCACCCCGCCGAGGACCAGCTTCCTCCCCTCGGCAAACCGGTGAGAATCATATCCTATCCCGATTCGCATAACCAGGTATAGGATACAGTATTTGCTCTCCGGAAATAAATGCGCCTTAAGGTTGTATGCTTGGCTATGGCAGGTTTTATGGATAATGCGGGTTAAGTCTCCCGCCTCAAATTCATCAATGCTTCTGCAATCGCGAGGTCTTCCGGCGTCGTTATCTTGATGTTGCGGTATGACCCCGGCACAAGCCTGACTTTTCCGCCGTAACGTTCGACCAGGGACGCATCGTCGGTGCCTATGAATCGCTCGCTTCTCGCCTTTTCATGGGCCTCCATTATCACTCTGAAGGGAAACACCTGCGGCGTTTGTACGGCATACAGAACGGCGCGGTTCAGGGTGCAGCGAACGAAAGGAGAGTCCGTTTCGTTATCTTCGGCATCAGCCTCCTTGATCGTGTCTTTGACAGGCACGGCGACCACCGCGCCGTCGCAACCCCCGACTTCCCTTAAAGCCCTTGATATCATCTCCGCATCAACAAACGGCCTCCCGCCGTCGTGGATCAGAACAATCGATTTGTCCTCGGATATCGTCCTAAGTCCGTTATAAACCGAATCCTGCCGCTCTTTTCCACCCGGTACTATCTGCTTTACCTTGCGCAGCCCGTACTCTTCAATGAGGTCCGCAACAATCATCAGGTCCTCTTCCTTCACTGCAGGGATTATTTCAGTGATTTCCGGCGCAGACTGCAGCAGCTCAAGTGTCCAGATAATAACGGGTTTGCCCGCGAGGGTGTTGAAAAGTTTTTTCCCGCCTGGACCAAACCTCTTGCCGATGCCCGCAGCAGGGACAACGGCGAAAACATTGGCTTTCCGGCTATTCATCTTCCTTTATTCTGGCGAAAATCATCCTGCCGGCCGTTGTCTGCAGGACGCTCGTCACGATCAGGTCGACATTCTTCCCGATGAGCTTGCGTGCGTTTTCGACCACCACCATGGTCCCGTCGTCGAGATATGCCACCCCCTGGTTGTGTTCCTTGCCTTCCTTGGCAATAAAAAGATTAAGGGGCTCTCCCGGCAATACAACCGGCTTGAGGATGTTGGCCAGTTCATTGATGTTCATCACCGCCACCCCCTGAACTTGGGCCACTTTGCTCAAATTGAAATCATTCGTAACTACCTTGGCGTTGAAAAGCCTCGCAAGGGCTATGAGCTTTGCGTCCACCTCTTTGATCTTCGGGAAATCTTCCTCGACGATCCTGACCTCGATATCAGCCATTTTCTGAATACGGTGAAGGATATCAAGCCCCCTCCTGCCTTTTGTCCGCCGCATCGGGTCCGGGGAATCCGCAATATACTGGAGTTCCTGGAGGATGAATTGTGGAATGATAAAGGCGCCTTCTACAAAACCGATTTCGATGACATCGGCAATACGACCGTCGATAATAACGCTTGTATCGAGGATTTTCAGGTCCTCTTCGACTTCCTGTCCCTTAAAAAGACGCATTACTGCCGGAACAGACATGTTCTTGCCCCTGCTGAGACCGATGAGCAGGCCGCTATAGCCCAATACAGCGCTCAGGATGAAAGACGAAATTCCCCTGCTGTCATCGGTAATCAGATACTCGAGCGGGAATAGAAGCAGCTGTGATGTAAGAATGCCGACCCCGAGGCCTACTACTCCTCCGAGCACCGAACCGAAAGATACGTTATGAAGTCTCGATTCGATGACGAGGAATATACCGCCCAGGACGAGACCTGAAACCGCTCCCTGGACCGGGACTCCGGTCTTCAGCCCGTACAAATAACCTGCAAGTACAAAGATGACGATAAATAGTGCTCTTACGAATAATACCAATGATTTCACCTCTTGAGAATATGATGGTAAGAATAATGATTAGTATGAGTTCCATGGACGACAAATTCATATTTTATTCCTCTGTCCTGATTTCTCCATCCGTACGAGGCGGCGGCAGTTGCTCACATCGGCAGCGGATGCGGATATTTCTATTATATCAAGATTGCAACCGCAGAAAACTTTTTATTTTTTTGACGTCTATTGAGGTTCAAGGGCTGTATAGAATTTTCTGCCGCTCCTGTTCACAAAGAGAAGGACGTTTTCGCCCTGTTTTATTTTGGCAACGATCTTGTTGAAATCGTTCAGGTTGGATATGCGCTGCCTGTTGATCTCGTTTATCACGTCGCCCCTTCTGAGACCGGCCTCCTCGGCGGGCGCCCCGGATTCAATATTGACCACTACGACGCCCTTTTCCTCGCTCTCAACCCCGAGTTGCTTTGCTACAGCGGAATTGAGGTCCATAACCCGCACGCCCGCAAGTGCATTCTCAAAGGAATCCCTACCCTGCGACTGGCCTGCTTTCGCCTCTGCACCCTCGGCAGGAAGTTCCACAACGGTCGCGGTGACTGTCATCTCCTTGTCCCGCCTCAATATCTTGACCGGCACCTGCGCGCCGACTTTGCTCTGGGCTACAACATTCCTCAGCAGTCCGACATCCTGCACCTTCCTGCCGTTGTACTCGGTGATAATGTCACCCCTCATAACGCCTGCCTTTTGTGCCGGGCCTCCGCGTGCCACGTCGCTGACCAACACGCCGTCGGAATATTTCAGGC
>Ga0335071_10002875_pt1 | contig 18274 bp, 10 predicted proteins | sample Lox_Sample_15_FD_206724 | JGI IMG/M metagenome (GOLD analysis project Ga0335071, IMG submission 206724) | Soil microbial communities from Loxahatchee National Wildlife Refuge, Florida, United States - Lox_Sample_1.5 | ecosystem: Environmental > Terrestrial > Soil > Wetlands | place: USA... | reverse complement strand
AGGTGTCCTGGCCGTAGAAGAACCAGCGCCGCTGCCGTTCGGCAGGATCTGCGCTAGCCGAAGGATTGTTGACGTAACGGGCGAACGATGTGACCTGACCGAGCAGGAAGGTGGCGAGATCCAGTCCACCATCGCCGGCGTCTGCGGTGGCTTGGGGGCTGAAGTTATATTCACCGGTGCGATTGTTGTCGCTGGGAAGGCGGAGATTCAACGCATACCGGATATCCGCCCCGAATTTGATCTGATGATTCCCCTTGATCTTGGTCCAGTTATTGACGAATTGGACCTGTTGCTCGCTTTCGGTGAGCGGGCAGTTGCAGCGCGCGACCCCCAGGCCGTCGCCGAAGCTCGAAATCACAAGCCCTTGGCCGCCGTTGTTGGGAGCGCCACCAAAACCGCTGATTTGATCGGGGCCCAGTTGGAACGAACCCAAGCCACCAGTCTTGGGATCGTCAGTGTTAGCGAACGGAATCCCGAAGTCGGACATTGGAGTGCCGCCGTCCGGCTTCGCGGTCACCGGGTTGTACTTGAACCAGCCGAAGCGGAAGTCCATGAGCAACGAACTGCTGAACGTCTTGGTGACGCCGGCCGCGAGGCTGTAGTTGTGGGTGATGGAGCTGCCGGAGAGGCCAAGCAATCCGTTGCCAGGCCCCTGCATCTGTCCGAAGATCCCAGTGCCCGAGAGTTTGTAGTAGTTAAGGCTGAAACGCCCGAACACATTGATGCTGGGCCTTGCCGCGTAGTCGACGCGCGTGTCGAAGCCGTTTTGGCTGAAGGGGCCCGATCCGGAACCGACGAAGTTATTGGTGACTTCGCCGTTTTGAGCCGCTGGAAGAGCTTGCAGAATTGCCACGGCAGCCGGAGAAAGCCGATCGTTCGGGATCAGGTTGCCATCGAACGCAGTGCGACCGGAGCCATCGGACAATCCAGTGGCGGGATCGAAAACCTGTCCACCACCGCTGGCCACACCCAAGTACTCGCTCAGATCGCAGAATCCGCCGGTCCCAGGACCGGTACATGTTTCGTGGACAAGATCAGTCGGCATCGTAAACAGGCCGCTCACGCCGTTCGTTTGCCGCGTACCCTGGTAATCGCCGAAGAAGAACAGCTTGTCTTTGATGACCGGGCCACCAAGCGTAAACCCGAACTGCTGCCAGCGTGACGGCGGGATCAGCCGCCCGGTGACGGGATTTGCCTGGTTGGGCGATTGCGTGAACGGGTCGCGCGCCTGTTGCGCGTCGGAGCGGCGGAAGTAGAAGCCGCTACCGTGAATCTCGTTGCTGCCCGATTTCGTCTGCGCTGTGACCACGCTCGACACGGCTTTGCCGAACTCCGCGTCGTAGTTCTGCAACGCAACTTTGGCTTCTGTGACCGCATCGAGGTTTGGGTTCACGACGATGATGCCCAGGATCGGATCCTGGTTGTCGGTTCCATCCAGTTCGAATGCAGTACCGGAGAAGTGCTGTCCCTGCGTGAAGATTTGCTGGCTGCCTTGGGGATTCTCAGTGGCCGCGTGGCTCCATCCCGTCAGTTTCTGCGAACCCGGTGCCAGTAACTGCAACTGCGTGAAGTTGCGATTCAGGATCGGCAGGTCTTCCACGTACTTCTCGTTGAAACTCGTCGCCACATCGGCGCGATCGGTCTTGAGCTGTGGCGCCTCGGCCGTCACTTCGACGGTTTCGCTGGCGCCGCCCACCTGAAAAGTCAAATCAACGCGGGAGCCGGCGTCTGCGGAAACGATTACGTCCTTCGCCTGAACGACCTTGAATCCCGCAGCCTCCGCGCTAACCGTGTAGATGTCTGGAATCAGGTGCGTCGCCGAATAGTTTCCGCTTTCATTCGTTGTCGTTGTGTCGCTCGTGCCCTTGCGCTGGTTCGTGACTGTGATCTTCGCATTGGCAACCGCAGCGCCCTGCGGATCTGTAACGGTTCCAAGAATGCTTCCATATACGGCCTGCGCATGCGCCGTCGGTGTCCATAGAGTTCCTGCCATGGCCAACGCCGCCACGATCGCCAGAACCGCAAACGTCTTCTTCATCGCCATCCTCCCGCATTTACCCACACTGCTGCCTAGGGTTCGGAACGACGAAAAAAAATCGTCCCCGCAAAATCGATTCGGTTGAATTTCCCCACACGCACAAAGTTTAGTAGTGCGAAAGCGCTATTGACTTCTGCTGCATTCTCTCTGCCGAATCCCCCTTGGATCTACCATGTTGAATCGCAATGTCGAAACGCGGTGATCCACAGCGGAACCCTATGACATTTGGAAGTCTTAACGCCGCACGTTACAAGAATTTCCAGTTTTTAAGAGACTGACTGAATGCCGCAACGCTGGCAGGTTAAGAGTTCGGTGCCCGCAAACTTGCCTTGAGCAGTGGCCACACACCCAGCCACGCCAGCCCTGGTGAAAGACAGAAGGCCCACAATCTGAATGTCTACGGTTTTGCTGCCACCGAAGACTTTTTGGAAGTCTCAGTCTGTCTGATACTGTTACATTGCACAAATGCTTCGCTTGCAGTCAGCTAGGGACATTGTTACTCTCTATGTTAATGGCGGTGAGTGCTGCACAGAAGGCCGATCGCGCCCTTTTTCTCTCCCAAATCGAGAAGATCGAGAATAGCCATACCCTGCACAGCTCGGAATCTCTCCGCAGGTTATTCCGCTATCTGGCCGATCATGCCCTCGAACATCCAGGAAGTCCCCTGAAGGAATATCAGATTGCCACCGAGGTCCTCGGCCGCCCGAGTGACTTTGACCCACAGCTCGACTCCGCCATCCGTGTTCAGGCCGGACGCTTGCGTCAGAAACTGGTCGAATACTACGCTTCGGAGGGCACAGACGATTCCGTCCAAGTGGAAATGCCGAAAGGCGCCTACCTCCTTTCGTTCCACCTCCGCACGCCGGAATCGGCCAAGCTGCAAACGGTCAGTTCGCAAGATCACGCCGCTGAACATGTCGCCCGGCGTGTTCCCCGTTTGTGGGTGGTGGCGGTCGTCTCTCTTGCTGTTCTTCTCGTGGCGGCGGTTGCGGTGATCGTTTCCTTGACGAGCAACCGGCAAATGACCATTGCCGCTGCGCGGAGCGGTGCTCCCCCGGCTGTGTTCACTACATTCTGGAAGCCATTTGTCTCGGCGCCCGAAGAGCCCTGGGTCATCTTCAGCAATGGGGCTTTTGTGGGCCGCCCTGAAACCGGGATGCGCTATTTCAACCCGGCCCTTGACTCGCATCCGCGCGTAATCCTCGATCATTACACCGGCGTGGGAGAAGTGCTCGCGGTGCACGACCTGGACCGCGTATTCAACTTGCTGCACCGCCAGATCCGGGTGAAGCGAGGCAGCCTGTTCTCCTTGGACGACGCAAAGAACAACGACCTGATCTTTGTGGGGTCGCCGGCGGAAAACCTCACCCTGCGTGATATCCCCAGCACCAAGAATTTCGTCTTTCAACGGCTCACCACAGGAGACCGACGCGGAGATTTAGCCATTGCGAACCTGCATCCACAGGACGGCGAGCCAAGCCATTTTCTGGGAAGCCCCGCCAATGAATCGCTGGTCGAAGATTACTCCGTGATCGCCCTGGTCCGAGGTCTGGATCCGGTTCGTTCGGTTCTGATCCTTGCGGGCACGACCACCATCGGAACTCAAGCTGCAGTCGAGTTCGTTTGCGACGAAAACTCTCTGGCCCAGCTGCTGCAGAAGCTGAACGCGGCGAAGAACGGAGTCCAGCCATTTGAAGCCGTGTTGCGCGTCAAAGTGACGCGCGGTGTCCCGGTCGAAACCAGCATCGTCGCCTTGCGAACAAATCGGTAGTACCTCTACCGGTCGGGCGGCTGCAGGCGCGGATCCAGTTCTGCCGCTCTCTGAAATTCCTTTTGCGCCGCTTCATTCTCGCCCTTCCCTTTGAGCGCCAGGGCCAGATGGTAGTGAGCCGGAGCGTAGTCCGGACGCGACCTGATCGCTTCGCGGAATTGCGAGATGGCCCCTTCAATGTCTCCTGTCGCCATCAATCGTCGTCCGGAGTTAGTTGCGAACGTCGCCGCCTGCAAGGCATTGGCCCCCATCGCCATCTGGGCGCCGATTTTAGCTTCGGCAGCCCCTCCCTGAGTGTCGCCGAGCTGCCGCAGAACTCCAGCGAGCGTCGTGTGCGCTCCCGCAAACTCCGGCTGCAACCGGATCGCCTCCCGTAGCGCGCTTGCCGATTCCTGCAGATTGCCCTGCTGTTTCAGCACTGTCCCCAGCGTGTAGTAGGCCTCCGCATAATCGGGGCGGATCTTGATCGCTGCTCGAAGCTCGTCGGCCGAGCGCGCAAAGTCTCCCTGCTGCCAGAAGGTCACACCCAGTGTGTATCGGACGTCGGCCTGCGACGGATCGAGCTGTGCGGCCTTCTCAAGTTCGGCAACCGCGGCCGGTAACTGATCCTTGAGCTTTAGCGCCAGCCCGAGGTTGTAGTGCAACGTCGCGTCGTCCGGCGCAACCTGAAGTGCTGTCCGAAATGCGCGGATGGCTTCATCAAAGTCGGCGCGCTGCAGGTACGCAATCCCAAGATTTCCCTGATATCCGCTGTCGTTCGGCTGCAACCGCAACGCTGCCTGGAATTCCCCGACCGCGCTCGGGGCGTCTCCGGCTTGAATGAGCGCCAGACCGAGATTGTTGTGGGCATCAGCGCTGTCAGGGTGCGCCTGGACGGCATGCCGAAATGCCGCGACCGCTCCGAGCGCGTCTCCTTTCCTCTGCAGCGCCAGCCCGAGATGAGTCTGGACTTCGCCAACACTGGGCTGGAGCTGTGCCGCGCTCTGCAGTTCGCGCAGGCTTCGGTCGCTGTCACCCTTGTCGCCCAATACGCGTGCGAGATAGTAATGCGCTTGCGCATTGTTCGGGGCTTCGGCTACTGCGCCCTCCAACAAATCTTGTGCTTCGGCGAGCAAGTGTTGCTGCCAGCGCACTACCCCCAGATGAAGCTTTGCCGACGCTGAATTCGGCTGCAATCGGAGTGCTTCGGCAAATTCTCCGGCCGCATCTTCGGCCTGTCCGCTCTGCACCAGCAGTGATCCGAGTTCGTCATGCAGTTCAGCACGCGCGGGTTCCAGTTGCACCGCGCGGCGCAGCTCTGCAATTGCACCCGGCACATCGTTGCCAAAGCTCAGAATTCGTCCCAGGGTTCGGTGCGCCTCAGAATCATTCGGCGCCAGCTTGATCGTGGCACGAGCCTCCGACTCCGCAGCTTCATACTCCCGTTTGGCAGAAAGGGCATTGGCGAGATTGATATGCGCCTGCACAAATGCTGGCTTCAGCGCGATCGCCCGGCGAAATTGGCTGATCGCCTCGTCAATCTTGCCGGTCGTCAGCAATACCCATCCCAGCGAGTTGTGCCCTTCCGGCGCCTTCGGCGCCAGGCGCACCACTTTCTCAAGTGTCGAGTGCGCAGCGGCCAAGTCTCCGGCCTGCAGCGATTGAAGCCCTTGTTGATAGAGTTTCTCGATTGCTTGCGCGTCCGCTGGTTTCTTCGCCAGGGAAGCCAACGAGAGAAAGCACAGAAGAGCGCCCACGAGACGAATTCGCGCGGATAGGTAAATCACGAAGGAACCGGAAGCCGACTCTGCAAATCTTACTATGACGCCCTGTCAGACTTCGTCCGGGTCGCGCCTCCTTGACCCTCTTCTGCGATGCACCCTACCATGCAGGCTGGGTCATGAATCCGTTGCAGTTTTTCCAGTCCCGGGGTGCAGGTCTTTTTATTCTGTTGGCCGCATTGTGTCAGCTCGCCATTGGACAGGCCGCCAAGACGGGCACGCCGACTGGCCCCATCGCCAACTTCATTGACGTAGCCGAGAAAGCTGGCCTTACTTTTCCGATCGTCTTTGGCGGCAAGGATACGAAGAAGTACATCATCGAGACCACCGGCACGGGTGTTGCGATTCTCGACTACGACAACGACGGTTGGCCCGATATCTTCATCGTGAACGGCACCACGCTCGAGGGATTTCCCGCTGGACAGGCTCCTACCAGTCATCTCTACCACAACAATCACGACGGCACCTTTACAGATGTGACCGTCAAAGCGGGTCTTGCTGCGACCGGATGGGGCCAGGGCGCTTGCGCCGGTGACTACGACAACGACGGCTGGGAAGATCTCTACATCACCTACTACGGCAAAAACCGCCTCTATCACAATGACAAAGGCGTCTTCACCGAGGTCGCCGAGAAGGCCGGCGTCGCCGGCACCGGCAAAGCCTGGGGTACAGGTTGCGCCTGGGTTGACTACGATCGCGACGGCCATCTCGATCTCATGGTCGCCAACTACGTCGACTTTGACCTCTCCACCGCGCCAACGCCGGGCGAACGGCCTTCCTGCATGTGGAAGGGTGTGCCCGTGATGTGCGGGCCCCGTGGCCTGCTGGGTGCGAAGAACATCCTCTACCGCAATCGCGGCGACGGCACGTTTGAAGATGTTACGGTGAAAGCGCACATCGATAAGACCGACGGCCACTACGCTTTCAGCGTTTCGACCTTCGATTTCAACGACGATGGCTGGCCCGACATTTACGTCGCTTGCGACAGCACACCGAGCATTCTCTACCGCAACAATCGCGACGGCACTTTCACCGACGTCGCCGTGATCGCCGGCGCTGCTTTCAATGAAGACGGCCGCGAGCAGGCCGGCATGGGCTCGACGATCGGCGACTATAACGGCGACGGACGCCTCGACATCTTCAAGACAAACTTTTCCGACGACACTTCAACTCTGTATCGCAACAACGGAGACGGCACTTTTGACGACGTGACTACCGCTGCAGGTCTCGGCCTTTATACGAAGTATCTCGGCTGGGGAACGATGTTCTTCGACTTTGACAACGACGGCTGGCCCGACCTGCTTCTGGTGAACGGGCACGTTTATCCGGAAGTAGACAAGCAGAATCTCGGCAGCAGCTACGAAGAGCCACGCATCCTCTACCACAATCTCGGAAACGGGACGTTTGCCGACATCTCTGCCTCCGCCGGGCCGGGTATCACGACGACGGCATCTTCTCGCGGTCTTGCCGTCGCCGATCTCTGGAACGATGGCCGCATGTCGGCGGTCATCTCCAACATGAACGGAAAGCCCAGCCTGCTGGTGAACCAGGTGCGCTCATCCAATCACTGGATTGCGATTCGCACGGTGGGAACAAAATCCAATCGCGACGGCATCGGCGCAAAGGTCTCCGTCAGAGTTGGCAGCCGCGCCCTCGTCGATGAAGTTCGCAGCGGCTCCAGCTACAGCTCCAGCAACGATACGCGCGTCCACTTTGGACTCGGCGCCGCCACCAGAGTGGATGCAGTCGAGATCCGCTGGCCGAGCGGCCTGGAGGAACGATTTGAGAACCTTCCCGTCGACGCCATCCACACCCTGAAAGAAGGGGCAGGTATGGCGATCAAGGCGCCCTCGAAGAACCCGGCATGAAGCGACACCCTTCGTCTTTCCTAAGCCATGCTCTCCGTGTGCACTTTGCGCGTTTTCTCCGCGATCTCTGCGGTTAAGAGCTTTTTGACTTTCTCGTTCGTTACTTTGTACTTCCAAATTGCATGTTGCGGACAATCCCTTCGCCTTCTTTGACGTAGATCAACTGATTCGGTCTGATGTCCTTGAGCGTATCCACTTGTCCGCTCGGCCAGCGAACTTCCAGCAGTTCAACCTTCTCTGCCTTCCCGATTCCAAAGTGCACTCGCAGGTCGTGCTGTGAGAAGTACCCACCGCCGCTGCGGACTTCGTCGATCTGCTGGTGCGGCTGCGGTTCGCCTGTAACTCGAGTGACACATCGCAGGCGTGCCCCGATGCCACTACGGTTCGATTTCGTCCCGATCGTTCGTACTTTGATCCAATTGTTCCCGGTTTGCGAGTCGCAGCGAATCAACTGCGGAAAGTCATTGACCGGATTGATCACCATGTCGATGTCGCCGTCATTGTCGAAGTCTCCGAATGCGCATCCGCGCGCCGCGATCGGATTCGAAATTCCCGGTCCGGCGACGGTGGACACATCTTCGAATCTGCCGTTTCGCAGGTTCCGATAGAGCAGCTTCCGCTGCATGTATCCGGCCTCAGTCTTCAGTTGCTCGACTTCCGGATACACATGCCCGTTGCAGATCAGAATGTCGGGCCAGCCATCGTTATCGAAATCGAAAAAGCCGCAACCCCACCCCAGATACTGCGTGTGCAGCCCGAGGCCCGCGGCAAAAGTGGTGTCCTCGAATGCCGCCTCGCCGAGACTGTGGTAGAGCGATGGAGTATCTCCCGCAAAATTCGTCTTCACCAGATCGAGATTGCCGTCGAGGTCGTAATCGCCTGCCGAAATCCCCATACCGGCCTGCGGCTTCCCGTCCGGGCTCAACGCGCATCCCGCCTCCAGCGCGATGTCGGTAAACGTGCCGTTCTTCTTATTCTGATAGAGGGCGCTGGCCGTCGAATCGTTGGCGACGTAAATATCCGGCCAGCCGTCGTTGTCGAGATCGGCGGTCAGCACGCCCAGCCCGTAAGTCCCGTTGGCTTTTAGAATGCCGGCTTTCTCGGAAACATCGGTGAAGGTGCCGTCGCCGTTGTTGTGATAGAGGATGTTCTTCCCACCGTTCAAGCCCGGCGGCCCGCACGCCACCATCACGCCCTTATAGAGGCACGGCCCCGATTCCGGTACAGGCGCCGTTTTCAAATCCATGTCGATATAGTTGGCAACGAAGAGGTCAAGTTTCCCGTCACGGTCGTAATCGACGAACGAGCAACCGGTGTTCCATCGCTTGCCATTTCCTGCGACACCTGCTTTTTCACTAACGTCCGTAAACGTGCCGTCGCCATTATTGTGGTAAAGGACATTCTTGCCGAAGTAGGTGACGAACAGGTCGTCGTAACCATCGTTGTCGTAGTCGCCGATGCAAACGGCCTGTCCCCAGCCCGAGTGCGCGACTCCAGCCTTGAGCGTGACATCAGTGAAGGTGCCATCGCGATTGTTCTTGAAGAGATGCGAGACTGGTTCCTGCCCCGCCGGAAATCCGTCCAGCCGCGTGCCGTTCACGAGAAAAATGTCGAGCCAGCCATCGTTGTCGTAGTCGTAAAAGGCGACGCCGCAGCCAGTCGTTTCGAGTAGATATTTGTTCTTGTGCTCGCCGCCGAAAATGGTCTTGGCGTTCAGCCCCGCTGGCTTTCCGACATCCTCGAAACTCACCCCGAGGGGCGTTCCGGGCTTCTGCGGTTCAGCAGATGCAGGTGCCGGCACCACCTGGGCCCATAGCGGACGCGCCAGTCCCACAATATCCTTGAGCGACAACACCAAAGCTGTTCGGCTCAGCGATTTCAGAAATCCGCGGCGTGAAGAAGACAAGAAGGAATACCCGTGAACCGGCTCGCGCTGGACTGTGCCCCTGAATTCTTATATTTTGTGCCGGGAGACTTTGCAAGCCGACGTCTCTCGAAGTTCGTTAGAGAATGTTCTCAGCATAGTCAGCGTGTGATCCCTTGAAAAGATCGAACTGTTCCCTTCTCGCCCCGCTTTCATATCTGATTGCCTTATGCGCTGCTCTTGCGTCGGGCGTTTCGGCGCAAACTTCGGCGCCCGATCCAGTGCTCTCGCGTCCCGTTCGCACATGGGAGTTCCTTCCCATCGTCGGCACTCGCGCGGCTCTCCTCGGCAACGAGGGCGGACAGATGGAGGCTTGGGTCTATCCGCTGAAGATCTTTCGCAATTTTCATCTTACGTTTCACATCGATGGTCACGCGATTCCAGCTGAAACTCTTGTGCGCACGTTGATTGTGCAGCCGGAGGCCGCAACCCTCGTCTATACGGGCGACAATTTTTCCGTTCACGAAACGTTCTTCGTTCCGGTGCACGAACCCGGCGCCGTTATTCTCTTCGGCGTCGAGACTGAGCAACCGCTCGAAATTGAAGCCGCCTTCGTACCGGATTTCCAGCTCGAATGGCCGGCCGGTCTCGGCGGAACCTATCTGAACTGGGACGACACCCACCGCGTCTTCGAACTGGGCGAAGAGGGCAGAAAGCTTGCCGCCATCGTTGGTTCTCCCACGGCATCCGCCCCCAGTCCGTCTTACCAGACAAACTTTTCTTCTTCCGATGAAAGTTCGTTCCGCCTGGGCGTGATTCAGAAGGGCAAGTCGAGCCGGATAATCTTCATCGCTGCCTCAACTCAGGGCCTGCCCGATGCGGAGTTGAGCTACCAGCGTCTGGCCACTTCCTGGCCCGATCTTCGCCACGAGTCCGCACGCTACTATCACGACTACCTCAGCCGTACCGTGAATCTGATGTTGCCGGACCCCGACCTTCAGAAAGCTTACGATTGGTCGCGCATCAGCACGATTCAGGGACTTGTCACCAATCCCTATCTCGGTACAGGCCTCGTTGCCGGCTATAAGACTTCCGGTGTAGGTCAGCGTCCGGGCTTCGCCTGGTTCTTCGGTCGCGATGCGTTCTGGACGTCCTTTGCTCTGAACTCGATCGGCGACTTTGCGACCACACGCACGGCTCTTGAATTTGTCAGCAAGTACCAGCGCGATGACGGCAAGATTCCGCATGAAATCGCCCAGGGAGCCAGCTTTGTCGACTGGTTCAAAAACTATCCCTACGGCTACGCCTCCGCGGACGCTACGCCGCTCTACGTCATCGCGGCGAACGACTACGTCAGGCACAGCGGCGATGCGGATTTTGCCCGCCAGAAATGGGACAGTTTTTGGAAGGCTTATCAGTTCTTGCGTTCGACCTACGGCGAACAGAATTTTCCAGGCAATTTTGGAATCGGCCATGGTTGGGTCGAAGGCGGCCCGCTTCTGCCGGTAAAGACCGAGTTCTACCAAAGCGGGCTGGGACTGGAAGCGATTCGCGCGCTCTCCAATCTCGCGAGGATCGCCGGCAAAGATGATGTAAGCAAGGATTTCGCAGCAGCCTTCGATCGCCAGAAGCCCATCTTCAACCAGACATTCTGGTCGACAGACAAAAAGACTTACGCATTCGCTCTCGATCAGCAGAACCGGCGCGTCGATGAACTTTCGGTGCTGACGACGGTTCCGATGTGGTTCGGCACGACCGACGAAGACAAGTCACAATCCACGATCCAGCGTCTCGCTCAGGACGATCATCAGACTGACTGGGGGATGCGCATCATTTCCAATCGCTCTTCTGTTTACAGCGGCGCCGGCTATCATTTCGGATCCGTGTGGCCGCTGTTTACCGGATGGGCTTCTGTGGCCGAATATCGCTATCACGAGCCCTTGCCCGCGTACGAAAACCTCCGCGCCAACGCTTTGCTCGCGCTCGACGGCTCCCTCGGCCATGTGGCTGAAGTGCTCTCCGGCGACTACTACCAGCCGCTATCCACGAATTCCCCTCATCAGATCTGGTCGGCGGCCATGGTCATCAGCCCGATTCTGCGCGGCATGCTGGGCATCGACGCCGATGCGGGCAACCACATTCTCACTTTCGCGCCGCATGTACCCGCTGATTGGAAGTCGTTCTCCGTCGACAACCTGCGTGTCGGCTCGACTACGATTGCGATCAGCTACCAGCGCACACCCGGCCTAATCACGGCAGAGGTGAAGCGCAGCGGGGCTGGAGATTGCGTGCTCGACCTCTCCCCCGCTGTCAGCCTCAGGACCAGCGTTGCTTCCGCGGAAATCAACGGCCGAAACGCGGCCTTCAAGCTTGTCCCGGGAAAGACAGACCAACATCTGACCGTGAGCATCCCCCTGACTCAGCCATTGACCACGATTCGTGTGAAGTTGAAAGATGATTTCGATGTCAGTGTCGCAAACGTCCTGCCTGCGCTCGGCAGCGCCAGTGTGGGTTTGAGAGTGCTCTCGCAAACGTGGAGCCCTGACCATACCCGGATGGTGCTTTCGCTCTCCGGCATCGCAGGCCGGCAATACGAATTGTCGGTCTGGAACCCGTCACAAATCGCATCGGTCACAGGGGGCAAGCTCGTGGACTCTCACGCCGATCAGGCATCTCTGTCGGTGGAGTTCCCCGCCGGAAGCGGAGGCTCTGACTACGTGCAACAGGATGTAAGCCTGAATTTTGCGAAACACTAGCATCCGCTATGGAAAGAAGGCCCGTTATGTCGAAGCGTTTCTTGCTGATTCCTTCGCTCTTGTTCTACTTCGTCTTCTCGCTATCGCTTGCCGCCCAGACTAAGCCCGACGCTGAAGGCCATCAGTGGTGGCAGCACGCTGTCTTCTACGAGGTCTATCCACGCAGTTTTGCTGACAGCAACAACGACGGCATCGGCGATCTCAAGGGCATCGCTTCGAAAATGAAGTATCTGCACGACCTTGGCGTCGATGCGATCTGGATCAGCCCCTGCTTCCCCTCGCCGCAGGTGGATTTCGGCTATGACGTCTCCGACTACGAAAACATCGACCCGATGTACGGCACGCTCGCCGACTTCGACAGGATGGTCGAAGAAGGTAAAAAACGCGGCGTTCGCATCATCCTGGATTTCGTCGTCAATCACAGCTCCGACCGGCATCAGTGGTTCCTTGATTCGAAGTCCTCGAAGAACGCTCCTCATCGCGACTGGTACATCTGGCGTGACGGTAAAGGTCCCGGCCAGCCTCCAAACAACTGGACCTCGCTCTTTGGCGGCTCTGCTTGGAAATTCGATCCCGCGACCAACCAGTACTACTACCACTATTTCTATGCCGAGCAGCCGGATCTGAACTGGCGCAATCCTGCCGTCGAAAAGATGATGCTCGATACGACGCGCTGGTGGTACAAGCGCGGTGTCTCAGGCTTCCGCCTCGACGCCGTGGACATCCTGTTTGAAGATCCTGACTTGAAAGACAACCCTTCCCTTCCCGGCGTGAACAACCAGGGCGATCCGAATCAGGACAAGAAATACAACACCAAATTCCCCGAAGTGCACGATGTCCTGAAAAAGCTCCGCAAGGTTGCCGACGAATCCGGCGCCGTGCTCATCGGCGAAACCTGGACCGACGACATTGCCGAACTCAAGCAGTACTACGGCGGGCACAGCGACGAACTTCAGATGCCCATGGACTTCATGTTCACGACCGTGAACGAACTCTCTCCGGCGGAGTTTCGCAAGCAGATCGCCGCGCTCGATGGGGCCGGCGGCTGGCCTGTCTATGTCATCAGCAACCACGACATCGTCCGCTCCTACAACCGCTACGGCGACAGCAAGAACAACGACGCCATCGCGAAGATGATGGCCGCTTTCTATCTCACCCTGCGCGGCACGCCGATCATGTACTACGGCGAGGAGATCGGTATGGAAAATAACGATCCCAAGCGCAAAGAAGACGTGAAGGACCCCATCGGCCGCACGGGCTGGCCCAAGGAGATCGGCCGCGACGGCGAGCGCACTCCCATGCAATGGAACACGGATGCGAACGCCGGATTCAGCAAGGCGGTGCCCTGGCTGCCCGTGGCGCCAAGCTACAGGACGCACAACGTGGCATCCGAATCGAAAGACCCGAACTCGGTCCTGAACATGTACAAGAAGGTTCTGGCGCTCCGCCACACCAACGAAGCTCTGCTGGAAGGCGGCTACATCTCCCTTAACGAAGACGATGTCAACGTGATGTCCTACCTGCGGAGCTACAAAGGGAAGGCTGTGCTGGTTGCGCTGAACATGTCGTCGTCGCCGCAAAAAGCTGCTTTCAATCTCGCGGCCCAGGGATTTCCATCCGCCAGACTGAAGCCCCTGATCGTGACGCCGCAGTCGAGCGCCAAAAGCAGTGACGTATCGCTGGAACCATTCGGAGTGTTCATTGCCGAAGTCACAAAATAAGGTTGCTCCATAAGCATCAGCTGCATGCGCCTATGAATCCTCGCGTCTTTTTTTGGTCGCTCACTTCCGCTCTTGCCGGATTTCTTTTTGGCTTCGACACCGTCGTCATCTCCGGCGCCGAGAAAACAATTCAATCGTTGTGGGGCCTGAGCCCGGGATTGCACGGCATTGCGATGGGCTCGGCCCTCTACGGCACCGTTGTGGGTTCTCTTGTCGGAGGCTGGCCAACCGACCGATTCGGGCGCAAGGCGACCCTGTTATGGATCGGCGTTCTCTATTTTGTCGGCGCCGTCGGATCCGCGCTAGCTAACGGCCTTCCTCTCTTCATCGCCGCTCGGTTCATCGGCGGCCTGGGCATCGGCATCTCCACCGTCGCGGCTCCGCTCTACATCTCGGAGATCGCACCACCCAAGCAGCGTGGCCGGCTCGCCGGCATGTTTCAATTCAACATCGTTTTCGGCATCCTGGTCGCATTTGTCTCGAACGCGCTGCTCGCGGGCATTGGAACAAACGCGTGGCGCTGGATGCTGGGTGTCGCCGCCTTTCCCTCGTTCTTGTACGCCGTGCTGTGTCTGGGGATCCCAGAGAGTCCGCGCTGGCTCCTGAGCCGCAAGGGCGATCGCGCAGGCGGCATCGATGTCTTGCGGCGTGTTCAACCCGACGCCTCCCAGGCAGAGATCGAAACCGTCGCGAACGAGATTGCGTCCGCGTCCGCTGCCGAGGGCACGACAGGGCTCTTCTGGTCACGCCGTCTGCGCAAGCCGATCCTGCTGGCCATTCTGATCGCGTTTTTCAACCAGCTCTCCGGAATCAACGCCATTCTCTACTTCGCGCCTCGCATCTTTGAACTGACAGGCTTGGCGGCCAAAGCCGCGCTGCTCCAGTCGGTCGGCATCGGACTCACGAATCTGGTCTTCACTTTCGTGGGACTATGGCTCATCGACCGCCTCGGCCGCCGGACGCTCCTGTACATTGGCTCCTTCGGATATATCGGCTCTCTCGGGCTGACCGCCTGGGCATTCTTCACCCAGCATTTCAGCATTGTGCCGGCCTGCATCTTTGCTTTTATTGCCGCGCATGCCATCGGACAGGGTGCGGTGATCTGGGTTTTCATCTCTGAAATCTTCCCCAACCGGCATCGCGCGGAAGGCCAGGCGCTCGGCAGTTTCACGCACTGGATCTTCGCCGCGCTGCTCACTACATTCTTCCCGCGGATGGTTTCGAGCTTTCCGCCGGGATACGTTTTCTCCTTCTTCGCCGGCATGATGGTCCTGCAACTGATCTGGGTCAAGACCATGGTTCCGGAGACAAAGAACGTGCCGCTGGAGCAAATCCAGAGGCAACTGGGGATTGAATAGCGCGCGGTGTGCTCTGCCCGTGCCGGGTGAACTTTCTGATTCCGCTCGTCCGTCTCAGGCATTATCATGTCCGGCACGGCGTAACGACTCTCAAGAGAGGATGCTCGCGCGGCCCTGTTCCCGCTCGAGCCGGGCTGGACCCGATTCCGCGATGAATCCCATTGCAGCCGTCTCGCACCGCAGTCTCGCAACTCTCGACCTGGTTATCATCGGCATCTACTTCTTGCTCGTCTTTTCCATCGGCCTGTATTTTGCGCGCAAGGAGCGCACCTCCACCGACTACTTCCTCGCCAGCCGCAACGTCAGCTGGTTTTTCATTGGCGCGTCGTTGTTTGTGTCTAACATTTCGACCGAGCACTTCATCGGACTGTCGGGGACTGGCGCGTCGTCGGGTCTTGCGGTCGGCCACTTCGAATGGCTTGCGTGCCTGATCTTGCTCATATTGGGGTGGGTCTTTGTGCCCTTCTATTTACGCTCGAACGTGTTCACCATGCCCGAATTCCTCGAGCGCCGTTTCAACCGCCAGTGCGCGGTTTATCTCGCGGGCATCTCGATCATCGCCTACATCTTCACCAAGATTTCCGTGCAGCTCTATGCCGCCAGCGTTGTGCTCGAACGTGTCGCCGGATGGTCGCTCTGGAAAACCGCCGTCGTGCTCGTGATCGCGACCGGCATTTACACCATTGCCGGAGGTCTCGCTGCCGTTATCTACACCGATACGGTCCAGACTCTGATCCTTATCACTGGAGCGGTCGCACTGACGGTCATCGGCCTCGACAAAGTCGGCGGGCTCGCACATCTGCGCACCATGGTGCCGGAAGGCTACTTCCACATGATCAAGCCGGCTTCCGATCCTAACTTTCCCTGGACCGGCATTTTCTTTGGGGCGCCGATTCTCGGCATCTGGTATTGGTGTACCGATCAGGTGATCGTGCAGCGCGTCCTCTCCGCCCGCGACGAAGGCCACGCAAAAGCCGGCACCATCTTCGCCGGATTCCTGAAAATCCTGCCCGTCTTCATGCTTGTTCTGCCCGGGATCATTGCTTACGCATTGTTCCCCGATCAGGTTGTGAAGCCTGATTACGCATACCCGACGCTCGTTCTCAATCTCCTTCCGACTGGTCTGGTCGGACTCGTCATGGCTGCCTTGCTCGCCGCTGTCATGGGCGCGATGAGTTCAGTGTTCAATTCCGCTTCCACGCTCGTCACACTCGATTTCTACAAGAAGATTCGGCCCGACGCCTCCGAGCGCCAGCTCGTCACCTTCGGCCGCATCGCGACCGGATTCATGGTGCTGCTCGGTCTGTTGTGGGTGCCGTTCATTCACCTCATCAGCAGCCAGCTCTACATCTACCTGCAGAGCGTGCAGGCCTACATCAGCCCGCCCATCGCCGCCTGCTTCGTGCTCGGCATTCTCTGGACGCGCCTTAACGGCACCGGCGCTATCTCGTCGCTGATGACCGGCTTCGTCCTCGGCGCCTTCCGTTTCATCACCGAACTGATGGCGAAGAGCGGGACACAATTCTCGGGTGTCGTGAAGGACTTGGTGACGATGAACTTCCTGCACTACGCCATCTTCATGTTCGTCGTGTGCTGCGTCGTGTTGGTGGCCGTCAGCCTGATGACGCCCGCGCCCGACCGCAAGAAACTCGGCGGCCTGACCTTCGCCACCGTCGACGAAAAAATGGACGTGATTTCACTCCACGCCGCCGAGCGCAAGCCCGCCAAAGAAACGCCCACCGAGCACCTGGTGAACGTGGTCTTCAGTCTTGCGCTGCTGGCGACGGTGGTGGGATTGTGGATCTACTTTAGATAGGAAGCTCTCAGCTCTCGGCTGCCAGCTTTGAGGGATGTAGACCTGGGACTGACAGCCGAGTGTCATGCTGCACCGGCCGCGCGCACGCTGAGCACGATCGGTGAAATAAATTCCCATCGCCTTCCCTCGTCACCGACACCGGCCTACCTGTTGTGGTAGTCCATGTCGTCAACTGAAATGAATAGTCTCCGGATGCGCTCGGATGAAACGGCCGTCCCCAATACCGGCTTGCGTCCTGTTTGTCCTCCTGCTCTCAGGGTGTGGCGCCGTCTCCCTGCCAATGACGGCGATCATTCCTCCGATCATTACGTCACCCTCACCTGGAAGGCCAGCAGTGAGGCAAACTATTACAACGTCTACCGCAGTGCGATCTCGGGTGGCTACTACGGCCTAATCGGCTCGACTGCGGAACTGACTTTCAAGGACCAAGACGTCACTTCGGGCGCAACGTACTATTACGTCTGCACGGCCGTCGATTCTGCGGGACGAGAATCCAGTCACTCGAATGAGGTAGAAGTCACAATTCCATAGATCCCTGGCGTCATGACATGGTCATCTACGAAGATTTTCGTTGACACTACGAACGTCTTCGTAGTACAGTCCCTCCACCATGAGGCAGATTCCACAGAAGCCGACTTCCTCGGAACTCGAAATCCTGCGCGTGCTGTGGTCGCGCGGACCGTCGACAGTCCGCGAAGTTCACGAATCCCTGGCCGAATACAAGGACGTCGGCTACACCAGCGTCCTGAAATTCCTCCAGATCATGACCGCAAAAGGTCTGGTCAAGCGAAACGAAACCCAACGCGCGCACGTCTATGAAGCATGCCTGCCCGCCGAGCAGACCAAGCGCCAGCTGGCGGGAGACATCCTACAGCGCGTCTTTGAAGGCTCGGCCAGCCAGCTCATGATGCACGCGCTTGCCGGCAAGAAGGCTTCGCGCGAGGAGATCGAAGAATTGCGCCGCCTGCTCAACGAATACGAAAGGAACCGCCGATGACCATCGCAAACTGGCTTTCTCCGGAGTTCATGCGGCCCGCGGGCTGGGCGCTCCTGCATTTCCTGTGGCAGGGGACGGCGTTGGCGGCGCTGGCGGCGGTCGTGATGGCGCTCTTCCGTCGCGCCTCGGCCCGGTATCTGGTGGCGGTCAGCATCCTGGTCGCGATGCTGGCCGCTCCGGTCGCGACCTTCTTCTACTACCGTGACGCCAGCCCGGCCGCGACGGGGACGGCCCCGGCTCCCGCCGTTTTTCACCTCGCGGATTGGAGACCCACGCCGGCCGCATCGTTCTCTCCCCAGCCCATCGCTCCCGATCTGTTTCCGTG
>Ga0335071_10002874_pt1 | contig 18280 bp, 14 predicted proteins | sample Lox_Sample_15_FD_206724 | JGI IMG/M metagenome (GOLD analysis project Ga0335071, IMG submission 206724) | Soil microbial communities from Loxahatchee National Wildlife Refuge, Florida, United States - Lox_Sample_1.5 | ecosystem: Environmental > Terrestrial > Soil > Wetlands | place: USA... | reverse complement strand
TATCACCCAGGCCAGCCAGGTTTTCAAAATTGTTGAGGCCGTTCGGAACGGGCTGGCTGAAAATCAACGGGACAATGGGCCGCGTGATGAGCTTCCACTCATTCTCCCCTTTTCCATAGAGGGGGATCGGCAAGATGGGCTGGATGATCATCCTGCCGCCGATCTTTGACTCGCCCGTATTCAGGTCGCCATCCGAGGAGGTGAAATCGAACTCCGTAAACAGCGCCCAGACGTCCGAGACCGGGTTCGAAAGCTTGGCGCCAATCTCATCCAGGCTGGCCTGGCTGCTGTCTCCGCCCTTTGGGGAATCAGGACCTGATTGTTGCGCACGCACCGTCCCTCCGGGAAGGACAAGCAGCAGCACCAGCAGGATCACGGACCAGACATAACACGCTTTTGTCAAGAGGGCCGTCGCAAAGGATTGATGTCTCATTTGCATTTTGTTTCCCTTTTTCATGGTACTGCCTCCTTCATGCCTTTTATCACTGCAAAGGCGGTTCATTTCTTTTCGCCCGGGAAGACGGTCTTCCAATCGTCCTTCATGCTCACGACCGTCCAGCCTTTCGCGGCGGCTTCGTCGAGGCCCATGTCGAGCCTCGCCAGATGATCTTTGCGGTCGTAAGCGTACTCCCGCGCGCCGTCGTCGTGGTGAACGTATAGGCAGAAACGCGCGCCGGGACCGGCGGAGGTCCACTGGAGCATTTGCAGATCGCCATCGGAATTGCCGAACGCCGCGATCGGCCGCCGGCCGATGTGCTGGTTGATGCCGACGGGCTTGCCGCCCTTGTCGTCATTGAAGTTCACTTCCGGCAGGCGCACGAGCACGGGCTTGCCGTCGCGCAGTTCAAACTTCGTCTTCACGCTGCTGCCGATGACCTGCTCGGGCGGGATGCCGTAAACTTTCTCCGCCCACGGGCGCATGAACTCGATCCCGCCGCCGGAGACGATGAAGGTCTTGAATCCGTTCGCGCGCAGGTAGGCGAGCACTTCGAGCATCGGCTGATAGACCATCTCGGTGTAGAGCCTGCCGGTCTTCGGATGCTTTGCGGTGGCGATCCAGTCCTTCACGATCTTCTCGAATTCTGCGGTGGTGTTGCCCGTGTGCGTGGCCATGATCATGTCTATGAGCCCGCGTTCGCCGCCTGCCGCGGCGGTTTTCATATCGCCCTTGAGGATCGAGGCGAAGGGTTGCTTCTCCTTCCACTCGGGATGCTGCGGCGCGAGCGCCTTCACGCGGTCGATCACGAAGTAGAGCTGCACGGGCAGCGGCTTCTCGCACCAGAGCGTGCCGTCGTTGTCGAACGTCGCGATGCGTTCCGGGACGGGGACGAAATCCGGCGAGCCGGGTCTGGCGACCTTCTCGACAAAGGTGATGATGGATTGTTTGGCCGGTCCGTCGTTCCACGAGGGCAACGGGTCGGCGGCAATCGCCGGCCATGCGAAAACGAATACGAACAGAAGGGTGGATAAAGCGGCTGCCCTGCGTTTCCTGATGCTCTTTTGGGCCTTGCTGTTTCCCGCCGTTTGCGTTTGATTCACGACACTCTCCTTTCAAATAGGAATATCCAATGCCGCGGTCACAGGCCGGAGAGCCGGTCGACGAATTTCGCGAGCAGGTCCGCGATGGGATACTTGAACAGCACAAGCGGCAGCAGCGGCAGCAGCGCGGCGACGGCCAGGTACATCAACAGGATCGGGCTCACGGGGACAAGGCGCATTTCGCGCACGATGCTGAAGCTGTTGCTCAGGTCGGCCAGGGACTGGATGTCCGTCGTGCCCAACAGGGGCTCTCCCGGGGCAGGGCCTGCGCCCAGCCATTTCCTGTCGAACTCGTTCACGTATCGCTCCGCCAACGCGCTGTAGTCGCTCAGGCCCTTGACCTTGGCGCTCCACAGCTTGCGGAAGACGATGAGCAGCGGACCGACAAACAACACGGCGTCCAGGAGCAGAATGAGCGCAACGCCGGGGTACACCGAGTCGAACGTTATCCTGCCCAAAGCGATTTCCTGCGCGAGCGATGCGGCCTGGGTCGCCGAGATTGCCAGGACCAGAGGAGTGAATTCCATGTGCACCACCTCGAGAAATCCCAGCCCGCCGGCGCGATCGGGGTGGGTCGGAACCAGGCGCAGCTCCAGCCTCGAGACACGCCAGAGGAAAAAACACCACAGCGCAAGCCTCCAGAGCCAGCGCAGAAGCAGGAAGCGAAACAGCGGCATGCAGACCATCCAGTACCATTGGCTGGTCCAGGTCGTTTCGGCCAGGACACGCGGGTTGGATCCCCCCCCGAGGCGGAATAGATAATCGAAAAAGTTCCCGGCCCCCATCGTCAGCGCAAATGCCACAGCCGCCAGGAGAAAGAACGCCTCCGGCAGCCAGGCCTCCTTCCACCGGCTGATGCGCGCGATCTCGGACTTCAACGCCGGGCGCACGCTTGCGGGCACGACCTGCGACCGCACGATCACGTGGACGAACGCCGTAAATCGCGGATCGATGAACGCTTCACACGCGAAGAGCAGCGGGATTGCCCCCAGCAGGCGGACGTGCCAGCCGATCGCCTCAATGGAAAAGAGTGTATGGCCCAAGCCCTCGACCAGCGCCAGCGCGAGCAGGATGATCCACGGGAAAGCGCCCAGGGCCAGCCCGAGCGCAACGGTATTCGTTCCGCCGCGGACCAGGCCCAGGCATAAACCCAGCCGGTGCAGCGGTCCCCCGAGCAGGGAGAAGTCCTCAAGGCCTTCGCGCTTCTCCACGATTCAGTTCCCGCCTCCTGTTCCTCCTGTTTTCTCCATCAAATACTCCAATCTCATTTTTCCCTTACTGCCCGGCAGGGTCTTCCGCTTATTTTCTCTCCCTGCGGAGCGGCATTGCTTCGCCGGTGAAGTCGCGCGCCGTTCCCGTGGCCGGTCCCCGGGACCAATGATCAGGCGAGGAATGGAAATGTTTCCGTACCTCTTCTAAGGATCTGTATGAGGCCGGCAATTCTTTTACATAATGAATGCGCCCGCCGCCATAAGGACGGCGGGCGCCAGCAGTGATACGTCAGGTTATTGGTTGTCTGGCGGCGTTGAAGCGGAATCTCCCCACTGTGTCAGTACTACTTCGACCCGCCACTTTCCTTCAGTTTCTGAAGAACTTCATCCATGTTGAAGCTTGCCGCCTTCTGCCGCTGCGGATACTCCTTGAAGGTCATCAGGAACCGGCCCACATAGTCCTGGGCGGGCACCAGCAGGAAGGCGTGATCAAGAAACCAATCGTAGTATGTATTAGACGTGATGTCCGCGCGCTCGTACGGGTCGGTCCGGAGATTGAAGAGCTTCGGCACGCGGAGCGTGGTAAATGGGTTGGCCCAGACCAGCAACGTCCCGGGGGCATGCTGCTCCATGAACACGAGTTTCCAGTTGTCGTAGCGCAAACCAGTAAGTTGCTGGTCGTCATTGATGTACAGGAACGATTCCCGTGGGCTCTTCTCGACTTGGCCGGTCAGGTAGGGGACGAGGTTGTCACCATCCAGATGGACCTTGTAGGTCATGTTTCCAACCTTGTAGCCCTTGAGTAATTTTTCTTTCACTTGTGTATCACCGGCTATGGCAAGAAATGTCGGCAGCCAATCGAGGTGAGCGACTATCTGGTTGGACACACTGCCCGGTTTGATCTTGCCCGGCCAACGGACCATGGCCGGCACCCGGTAGGCGCCTTCCCAGTTCGAGTTTTTCTCGTTACGGAACGGCGTCATCGCACCATCGGGCCAGCTGTTCATATGCGGGCCGTTGTCAGTGGAGTACATGACGAAGGTGTTGTCCGCGATGCCCAGGTCATCCAGCACCTTGAGGACCGTGCCGACATTCTTATCGTGGTCGATCATGGTGTCGTGGTACGGGCTCTGCCAGCGCCCCGCCTGGCCGATGCTCTCCGGCTTCGGGTGGGTGCGGAAGTGCATGTGTGAGAAGTTCACCCAGACAAATACTGGCTTGCCCGCCTTGTTTTGCCGCTGGATGAAATCCACGGCCCGGTTGGCGACGTCATCGTCGATTGTTTCCATCCGTTTCTTGGTCAGGGGACCAGTGTCCGTGCAGACCTGCTTGCCGATCTTGCCGAAGCGCGGGTCCACCGTCTGATCGTCCGTGCTCGAGGCCTTACAGTCCATCACGCCACGGGGGCCATACTTTGCACGGAACGCCGGATCTTTCGGGTAGTCAGGCAGTTCCGGCTCTTCCTCCGCGTTCAGGTGGTACAGGTTACCGTAGAACTCGTCAAAACCGTGCACGGTGGGCAGGTACTCGTTACGATCGCCCAGGTGATTCTTGCCGAATTGGCCGGTGGCATAACCGAGCGGCTTGAGCAACTCGGCAATCGTCGGGTCTTCCTTTTGCAACCCTAACGTAGCACCTGGCAAACCAACCTTGGTCAGGCCTGTGCGCAAACCGGACTGGCCGGTGATAAACGAGGCCCGGCCGGCGGTGCAGCTCTGCTCGGCATAGTAGTCGGTAAAGATCATGCCTTCTTTTGCAACACGGTCGATGTTGGGCGTGCGAAAGCCCATCAGTCCCATCGAGTAGGCGCTTATATCGGACTGGCCGATGTCGTCGCCCCAGATGATCAGGATGTTGGGCTTTTTCTGGCCTGCCGCAAGTGCCGGGCCGACGACGAGCCCAAGACCGACAATAATTAAGGCAAAAACAATTGCTATTCCCTGCATTCTTCGTTTCATGCTCGCCTCCATACGTTAAGATGAGCCACCCGCCGCCATAATGACGGCGGGCGCCAGCTCATGCATTGATCAGTTTCGCATCAAGCGCGGCGTCAGTTGCTGCCTTTGCCGTGTGTTGTCACCGACTCCATGACGCGATCGAGGCTGAAGCTGCCGGGCTTCATGCGCGGCGGGAATTCGCGGAAGCTCTGCAACCACTGCCCGACATAGTAGCCTGCGGGTCCGAGCACAAACATGCGCTCCGCGGCCCATTGCGGGTGACCGGTGGATTCATCACAGGCGCGCTCGAAGGGATCCATGCGCAGATTGGTCAGCATCGGCCAGCGCAGCTCTTCGAACGGGGTTTCCCAGACCTTGATACCCACGGAGTTCTGCCGCAAAAAGGTCAACTTCCAGTTGCCGTAGCGCAGCGCCGCGACGCTGCCGCCGTCGGTCCAGTAGATGAACTCATGCCGCGGCGATTCCTTCACTTCGCCTTTCAGGAAAGGCAGCAGGTTGTAGCCGTCGAGGTGGACCTTGTAGGTCATGTTGCCGATCTTCTTCCCTTTGAGCAGGTCTTCCTTGACCGTGGTGTCGCCCGCCGCCGCAAGCAATGTCGGCATCATGTCCTCGTGGGCGCCAAAGTCGTTGATGACGGTGCCGGGCTTGATGACACCGGGCCAGCGGATAAGCGTCGGGACGCGGAAGCCGCCTTCCCACTGCGTGTTCTTTTCGCCGCGGAAGATCGTGGTGCCGCCGTCGGGCCAGTTGAAAAATTCTGCGCCGTTGTCGGTGGAATACATGACGATGGTGTTGTCCTCGATGCCGAGTTTCTTCAGTTCATCGAGCAGCAGACCGACATCGGTGTCGTGCTCGACCATGCCGTCGGCGTAGACGCCCAGGCCAGTCTTGCCTTTCCACTTCGGGCTGAGGTGCGTGAAGACGTGCATGCGGGAGGAGTTCCACCAGACAAAGAACGGCTTGCCGTCCTTCACCGCCTTGTCCATGAACTTGATTGCCCCGGCGGTGACTTCATCGTCAATCGTCTCCATCCGCTTCTTTGTCAGCGGGCCGGTGTCTTCGCATTTCTGCTTGCCCACCTTGCCGAAGCGCGGGTCGATAGTCGTATCGTCCTTGTCAGAAGCAAAGCAGTGCAGCACGCCGCGCGGGCCGAAGTTCTGTTTAAAGGTCTTGCCGTTGGCCATCATTTTGTCGCCCGGGTAGTCCACATTCTCCGGCTCCTCCTCGGCATTCAGGTGGTAGAGGTTGCCGAGCCACTCATCGAAACCGTGAACCGTGGGAAGCATCTCGTTTCGGTCGCCCAGGTGGTTCTTTCCGAACTGGCCGGTCGCGTAGCCGTGCGGCTTGAGCAACTCGGCGAGGGTCGGGTCGGCCTTGGTCAGGCCTTCCTTTGCGCCGGGCAGGCCGACCTTGGTGAGGCCGGTGCGGATGGGCGACTGCCCGGTGATGAACGCCGCTCGTCCGGCAGTGCAGCTCTGCTGGCCGTACCAGTCGGTGAAGACCGCGCCTTCCTTGCCGATGCGGTCGATGTGGGGTGTCTTGTAGCCCATCATGCCCATGTTGTAGGCACTGATGTTGAAGAAGCCGATGTCGTCGCCCCAGATGATCAGGATGTTGGGTTTCTTCTGCGCCTCAGCCGACCCTGCGGCCATTGCCAGCGCAGCGGCCAGTGCAACTGTGAGGATTAGAACTCTGCACATGAACTTCATTGCTTTCTCCTTTCTTTTTGTCTCTCATCGGCGTTGGGGCATAACTCCTATAGATCCTTCCCAATTCGTCTCGGGCACGTGATTCCCGTCTTCGAATTCATGCCCTTGTCCGGCCGATGAACGTCTCGAGTAGATCATCGGAGATGCGCCACTGCTTCGGCCTACCCAGCCGCTGTTCCTTTCAGAGGTGGCAGCAGCAATTGCAATCGAGGCTACAGAAGGCGCCGTGGGTTTCACCGCCACGCACATACGGAGCACCGGCCCGCCAGGATAGATGCATATCCTGCCCGGGATCGTGTTATCCGTCATGCCGCTCATTGGAGCCTGTTGATCTGAATCGTTCACTGCTTATGGTGTCCTGTCAAATTCCACGAGCCTGAATGTTCTGTTTGTTCATTGGGATTCTTTCATGATCCTCGTCACTTCGCCGATGGACTTCTCGTGGAACAGGGCACAAAGGTGCGGCCTTGCAGCACCTCTGACGCTGCAGGGATGAGATCTGTCACAATCGATCTTTTGAGCACAAGTCCTGAAGCCCCTGACGCCATACATTGGTCCACCGCCGTCGGATCGTCATCGGCGCTCAACACGATGAACCGCAACCCTTGGTCGTATTTCCTCAGCCAGAGGGCTACATTGCGCTCCCGGGTGATCGGGAATGAAAGATCGATGACCACAAGGTCCGGCCTGAGCCTATCCATGGCTTCCTGAAGGGAGTCCTCATCGGCGACCATCACGACGTAGTCGAACAGGGTCTCAAGCAAACTCCGAATGCCTTCCAACAGGCTCGGATGCCGGTCGGCCAAAATTACACTTCGTTTTTTATTCACAAGGCCCCTCCACGGGAGATTCTCTTAAAACCCTTGGCAGATGCCTTTACAGTTGGAATTTGACCTGTCGGACAGTGCAGGGCCACCCCCAAGCTTGCTCCTGAAAGGCTCAGGGCAGCCATTCGGATCAGCGTCGAAAATCATAATCGGTCATCGCGGGCAGGGTCACGCCTGACCCTGCCCTCTGACAGCATCGATCCCGTGGGATGTCATTCGATCTCTCCTGGCCGCCAGGCACTCGACCCCCGCATCTCAGTTCAGGTCATCGTCCTTGTAGAACTTTGTGCCCGTGATACTGATACCGATGATAACACCCTGATCAGAAAGCTGGTACAGGTCGACACCATCAGACAGGGACACTCCGCCCTTCTCGTCCGCGCCGGTGGTCTGGACCTTGGCCGTCGCCATCGCGTCGGCTCCGATGTCCCAGCCGGACGTCAAGAAGTCGTTGAACGCCGCAGCGTTGTTGAAGACGAGAACCAGATAGAACTTTTCGGCCCCCACACCCAGACCCGGCCGAAGCTCGATCATCTTCATGAAAGTCTCCCGCTGGGTCGCATTGTCAATGGCGATGCCCGCACCCTGAGCCCCGCCCCCGAACATGATCTTGAAGCCGAAGTCGCTGAAGACCGCATAGCCTTTTGCTTTCGCAATCACGTCCCGTGTACCCGGGTATTTCTCGTAAAGCAGACTTAGCGCGGTCTTTGACATATTGCGCACGTCATTCTGCTGTTCGGCTTTCTGGGATTGTGACACAGGAGCGGTTGCGCAGGCCGCAAGGCCCAGGCATAGGACCGCTATCGCAACTACCAGGACCGCATACCTTCCATTCCTTTTCATTGTCTCCTTCTCCTTTATCCATGTATGGCATGTTATATGACTGAAAATGCAGAAGCCGCTTCCGGACCCGCCACGAAGCTCGCAACCTCGATGCTCTGATTCCGCACCCTGCGTTTGCCGTGGTTTTCTCTTTTCCCCGGAACTTCATGGATTGTCTTGGACTGGATGATACCCGGGGCCGGGGGAAAGACAATCCGTAAAATTACTTACTATTCATTGAAAAATTACTGGTGGGTATTGCGGACTAAATCGAGATCATCCCGTGTTTGATGGCGAACTGGACCAATTCGGCGCTCGTCTTGACATTCAAAACTTCCATGATCTGGTACTTGTGAGATTCGACGGTTCTGGTTGAGATATTGAGCATTTTGCCGATTTCCTTTGCCGAACGGCCCTCGGCGACCAGCTGCAGGATTTCACGCTGACGGGGTGAAAGCTGGCGAAAGCCAATCTCCGGCGTCTCCTTCCCCTCCCGGTACGAGTGGATGAGGTCTCCGGCAATGGCCGGTGTCACATAGGTTTTGCCTTTGAGGGCTTCACCGATCGCCGTCGTCAATTCACTGGGCGCCGAAACTTTGAGCACAAAACCGGACGCCCCTGCCTCAAATGCCCTGACCGCATACTGCACGTCCTGATGCATGGTCAGCATAACCACCCTAACGCGCGGGTGCTTCTGTGTGATTTGACGGACGGCTTCAATGCCGTTGAGTTGCGGCATGGAAATATCCGCCACGACGACATCCGGCTTAAGCTCGCCCACAGCGGCGATCAGTGCCCTTCCATCCTCGACCGTTCCCACCACATCATACTCAGGCTCCAGAAGCTTCTTCAGGCCCTCGATGACAATCCTGTGGTCGTCTGCCAAGAGTACTCTTGCCTTGCTCACAGGGGCTCCTCCGATTGGACAGCAAGTCTGTCCGCCACTTCCCATAGTGGAGCTTGTATTTCTATTGCGGTTCCCTGTCCCGGTTGGGACCGGATGATCATTTCTGCCTGGATGAGGCGCACCCGCTCTCGCATGCTGATCAAGCCCAACCCCCGCTCATCGAATACGTGATCAGGATTGAATCCTCTTCCGTTGTCTTTGATCAGCAGATGGATTATCTCTTTCCCTCCGGTCAAGGAAACATCGACTTTGGTTGCCCGGGCATGCTTGACGATGTTTCGCAGGCTCTCCTGGGTAATCCGGTAAAGACAAAGGCCGATATGCAGCGGGATGCGGGGCGGACAATCCCTCGATTCAAAATGTACTTCGATTGGCTCACGGCGAGCCAGGCCATCACATTCGGATCGGATCGCGTCAGCCAACCCCAGGTCTTCCAAGATCGACGGGTGGAGGTGGCGCGAGATGTCATGGACATTGCCTGACAGGTTAACCAGTCCTTCCCTTATCTCCTGCACCTTGGCGGCAGCCGCCTGTGAGAGTGATGGCGACTCCCGTTCGAGGAATCCTGCCTCAATGGCCAAAGCAGCCAATCTTTGACTGAGATCATCGTGCAGTTCACGGGCCAACCGGCGTCGTTCGGTTTCCTGGGCGGTCAGAAGTCGCCCCGCGAGTTCCCGGTATTCATCCTTGGCCTTTCGGATTCTTGCATCCGACAGCTTGATTTTACGGAAATTCACGAAGAGACTTACAATAAGAAGAGCTTCCATCACCATGAAGAATATGCCGCCGAGGATCACCGGCCAGTGGTCTTCCCAGATGGACGGGGGCTTGAATTTCACAATACTGCCGGGCAGCAACACCGTCTCGCTGATCCCCCAGCGTTCGAGCTCACGCCAGTCGTATGCATTGATGTATGCCTGCTCGCCAGCAAAGGGGATAGATGCCGGGGACTCCCCTCCCATGATACGAAGCGCAAGTGCAGCCGATTCTCTCCCCTGCAGCTCAAAGCCTACCAGCCGCCCTCCGACAATGCCAAAGCCCAGTTGCGGCTCGTAGAGGCCAAACACAGGCGCATTCGCGGCCCGGGAAACGAGTGAGAGCGCCTCGCGGGGGGCAAAGCTCCGGCCTGCTCCATCCCTGAAGATGGTCGAGTAGAGGACGACAGTGTCCGGGGGAAGAGAGCCAACCCGGGCCAGGATCTCCTGCATCGGCATCTTTGCCAGGTCGATCAGCTCGATCTTCCCCGCATAGGGCTTGAGAGCATTGCGAAAGATCATCTCGCTGCGGGCGTCGTTGCCCGATGTCCCCGCCACCAGGGCAACGCGCTTCGTACCGGGCTTCATCCGAAAAACGCCATCCAGCAAGTCTGCGATGTTGCTCTCTACGACGACGCCGGTGGTGAAGCTGCGCCACGGGGAGCGGTCCAGGCTCTCGGCAAAGGGCCGAAAAATTTCACAGACGACGAGGGGCACTCCGTAAAAGACCTCCTCACGCATCAGGAAGTCCAACGCCGCGGGGTAGACGCTGATGATGACGTCGATCTTTGAAACAGCATACTTGCGGCGCAAGTACTCGGCCACTGCATGGGTGTTATCGGGACCGCTGAACCGGGTCAGATCCAGGTACTCGGTGTACAACTGGACGTTGAACAACTGATTCGACCGAAAGACCGCACGGATTCCCTGGTCAGTCAACTCGTGGGCCGGGTCCGCCTTTTCCTCGCTGTAGAGCAGGAGGACCCGCTTCGACTCCTTGGGCAAGGAGGCGAGCCCGGATGAAGAGAGAAGAAGTAGAAAGGCGAGACAAAGGGGAGTAATCTTGCGAACCAGGCCCTCCCTGTCCGATTCTTTCCGCAGCCGGAGGTCGAACTTTACGGGTAGCATCTTAACCCCTCTCAGCCGCAAGATGTTTCCCATTTCTTCTCGGATACAGGATCTCCGTCGTCGAATTCATGCCGCTTGTCCGGGGTTACAGGGATTTGATTTTTACGTTGGTAGGTATCGTACGATATTTGATAGAATATATCAATGGAATGGCAACGACCAAACACGCTGCCTTCGATGGGACGGCGGAAACCGATGTTCATCGAAAACGAGGAGCCGTGGGTGAGATACAGGCAGTATGGCTGCCGGTCGCTTTGTGGCCGGCCATGGTCACGCGCCTGTATGCACTCCAAGGTATTGCGAGGCATCTAATGATCCAATGCCCGATAGCCTTTCTCAGTATCATTTGCCTACTCTAACCAGTGGGTAAAAAGAGTCCCTCTCTTTTCTTTGAAGTTCTAAACCCATCGACGTTCCAACCGGGCAGACGCATACGCAATATATGCTCAGCCTTCTTTTCGGCTGAAGAAGGAGGATAGCTCATGAGTGCAGAAAAAAACCGCCTCGAAGAGGCCCGGGAGAAGAATATCCCCTGGAAGAAATGGGGTCCCTACCTGAGCGAGAGGCAGTGGGGGACGGTGCGTGAGGACTACAGCGAGGGGGGGGATGCCTGGAATTTCTTCACCCACGATCACGCCCGCTCGCGGGCGTATCGCTGGGGCGAAGACGGTCTGGCGGGTATATCCGACGACAAGCAGCGGCTCTGCTTTGCCCTGGCCCTGTGGAACGGCAGGGACCCGATCCTCAAGGAGCGCCTGTTCGGTCTGACCAACAGCGAAGGCAATCATGGAGAGGACGTCAAGGAATACTACTTCTACTTAGACTCGACACCGACCCATTCGTACATGAAGTTCCTGTACAAGTACCCCCAGGCGGCCTATCCTTACGCCGACCTGGTGGACACCAACAAGCGGCGCTCCCGCGACGAGATGGAATATGAGCTCCTCGACACCGGCGTCTTTGAGGGCGACCGATATTTCGACGTCTTCGTGGAGTACGCCAAGGCCTCTCCGGAAGACATCCTGGTCAGGATCACGGCTGCCAACCGGGGACCGGAGGCGGCCGAGCTGCATCTTCTGCCGACCCTCTGGTTCCGGAACGACTGGGCGACGTGGATTTCCGAATCCAACAGGGCTCCCGAGAAACCGGACATCCGGCAGATCGAGGCAGCGTCGGACACGAGCACGATTGCCGCCGCCCATGCCGGGCTGGGCGCCTACCATCTGTACTGCGAGGGCACGGCGCCGCTGCTCTTCACCGAGAACTCGACCAACCATGCCAGGCTCCACCTCGACTACCCGGACGTGGGCCCGTACCTCAAGGACGGTATCAACGACTACGTGGTCCAGGGGCGCCGGGAGGCAGTGAACCCCGAGCGGCAAGGCACAAAGGCCGCGGCGCACTACCGTGTGAAGGTTGCTCCCGGCCAGTCGGCCACCGTGCGGCTGCGCCTCACCGCCCAGGCGCCGGTCGGGTCGCTCCCGCCGGCAAAAGGGGGCATCGACCCCTTCGGGAAGGACTTCGACGAGACAATGGCAGCCCGGCTGCAGGAGGCGGACGCGTTCTACACGTCCGTGACCCCGCCGGCGATCTCGCCGGATGCGGCCAACGTGATGCGCCAGGCCCTTGCCGGCATGCTCTGGTCCAAGCAGTATTATTACTGGGATGGTAATGCGTGGCTGGAGGAACACAGTGCCCATCCCCTCCATGCCGGATATCGCAGCTCTCGGAACTCGGAGTGGTTCCACATGGTCAATGAAGACATCATTTCCATGCCCGACAAGTGGGAGTACCCCTGGTACGCCGCCTGGGACCTCGCCTTCCACACACTCCCCATCTCGATCGTGGACCCCGACTTCGCGAAGCAGCAGCTGCACCTGATGCTCCGCGGGTGGTACCTGCATCCCAGCGGCCAGATTCCCGCCTACGAGTGGAACTTCAGCGACGTAAACCCGCCGGTACACGCCTGGGCGACGATCTTTCTGCACCGCACCGAGCAGCTCCTGCGCGGCAAGGTCGATCTCGATTTCCTCGAGTCGGCCTTCCACAAGCTCATGCTGAACTACACTTGGTGGGTGAACCGCAAGGACCGGTTCGGCAAGAACGTCTTCGAGGGCGGGTTCCTCGGCCTCGACAACATCGGTGTCTTCGACCGGAGTGCCCCGCTTCCTACGGGAGGCTACCTGGAGCAGGCCGACGGCACCGCGTGGATGGCCCTCTTCACCCAGAACATGGGGGAGCTCGCCGTTGAGCTTGCCAGCCACAACAAGATCTACGAGGACATGGCCTTCAAGTTCGCAGATCAATTTTTGTATATCGCCGCGGCCATGAACAAATCCGGGCAGGACGGCATGTGGGACGAGGAGGACGGCTTCTACTACGACCTCTTGCGGCTCCCCGACGGCAGCGCCACCCGGCTGAAGGTGCGCTCGATGGTCGGGCTCCTGCCTATCGCCGCCACGACGGTAATCGAGAAGTCGCAACGCGAGCGCGTCCCACGGGTCATGACCGCGTTTTACAGACGCCTGCAGCAGATGCCGGAACTCCTGGATTCGATCCATGCTACGGGTCCGGGTCACTTTGGAGTAGCCGAACGGGGGATCATCGCCCTGGTCAACCCGGAGCGGCTCCGTCGAATCCTCTCGAAGATGCTCGACGAGGCCGAGTTCCTGAGCCCTTACGGCATCCGGTCGCTCTCAAAGTTCCACGAGCGGCACCCCTACGTCTTCAACGTCCATGGCCAAGAGTACCGTGTGGACTATCTGCCGGCCGAGTCGAACACGGGCATGTTCGGCGGCAACTCCAACTGGCGGGGACCGGTCTGGATGCCGGTGAACGTCGTGCTCATCAGGGCGCTCCTGAACTTCTACCTCTACTATGGCGACAGCTTCAAAATCGAATGCCCTACGGGCTCGGGAAAGCTGATGAACCTCTTCGAAGTAGCGAAGGAGATCTCGGATCGCCTGACCCGCATCTTTCTTTGCGACGAGCGCGGCCGGCGACCCGTCTATGGCGGTACGCAGAAATTCCAGACCGACCCCCACTGGCGGGACCACATCCTGTTCTACGAGTATTTCCACGGCGACAACGGGGCGGGGCTGGGCGCGAGCCACCAGACGGGATGGACCGGCGTGGCGGCAAAGCTGATCCAGCTCTTCGGATTGCTGGACGCGGGGAAACTGCTCGAGCGTGGCACGAGTGCCGCGTTTGTCCGCGGGACCGGGAAGGAGTGAAAAGAGATGGTGTCACGGACACCCTTTCGACTCCGGACAGCGGCAAATCATCTTATCGGACATGGAGGGGAAACGATGATGCATCACATAAATCGTAAAAAAGTATTTTTCGGGATCGTCCTGGCAGCTGTTTTCCTTTTCGCCGCGCTGTCCATTCCCGCGCATGACCCGCCGCTTGCGGAGGTCAAGGACGGAAAGCCCTTCGCCTGGAAGCAGGACGCGCAATGGAATGCAATCGAGGCGGCCTTCCGGCAGGAGCGAAGTGTCGGCTGCAACGGCCTCGGGGAGCCGATCGACAAGCTCTTCCGTCAGGGCCGGCAAACCCTGGCAGCCCTGGCCAAATCGCAGTACCCGCCGACCGCAGCGATCTTCACGGAACTGGAGAAAAATATCGTCGGCCTCGGGACTATGGTGGCCGCCTGCCCGGAGAGGATCGGGGAGTACATCGGCCTGGTGACACGGACGAGGGGTCTTCTCAAGCGGCAGTCGGAGAACTGGGACATGAACGCTCGCGCCGTCCGGGACCGCCTCTACCGGCTGATCTACGGCGGGAGGGAGGCTTTGGAGGAAGTCATGCTGCAGGCTCCTGCCGGCTCCTGTCCGGATCTCATCGTGGCAGATGAGGTGCCCTCTGTCACCCCGGCCTACACCTTGCGCAGGCTGACCCTTCACAGCGGCGACATCCTGGTCTCCCGGGGCGGCGCACCCACGTCGGCCCTCATCGCCCGCGGCAACGACTACCCGGGGAATTTCTCCCACGTGTCCCTTTTATACGTGGACGAAAAGACCGGCGTGCCGTCCATCATCCAGGCGGAAATCGAAGAGGGGGTCATTGTGTCGACGGTAGAGGCCTATCTCAAGGACAAGAAGCTCCGGGTCATGGTGCTTCGCCTCCGGCCGGATCTGCCGCAGATGAAGGCAGACCGGATGCTTCCGCACAAGGCGGCAAAAAAAGCCTATGAAGAGGCAAAGAGCCGTCACATCCCCTACGATTTCGAGATGGACTACAAGGATCCCTCGAAGATGTTCTGTTCCGAGGTCGCCTCGAACGCCTATAAACAGCTTGGCGTTGATTTGTGGAAAGGGACGTCACACATGTCCTCACCCGGACTTGTGAAGTGGCTCTCCTACTTTGGGGTGACCCATTTCGAAACCCAGTCGCCGGCCGATCTGGAGTATGATCCCCAGCTCACCGTCGTGGCCGAATGGCGCGATATCGAGACGCTGTGGCAGGACCACATCGACAACGCCGTTGTCGAAGCCATGCTGGATGGCGCCGAACAAGGGGATCAAATCCATTACTCCTGGTGGATGCTGGCGCCGGCACGTCTGGTGAAGGCATACAGCGCCACACTCAACTACTTCGGCGGCATCGGCCCGATGCCGGAGGGGATGGATGCAACGGCGGCTCTTCGCAACCTCAAGCTCGGCTCCATGCACGAAAAGATCAAGGCAAGTGTGCTTGCCCAGGCGGCGGCCTTTCAGAAAGAGCAGGGTTACAGGCCCCCCTACTGGGAACTCGTCCGCATGGCCAACAGGGCGAGGGCGGAAATAAACGCAAGCGGTCCGAAATCCTGAGACTTGATTACGAATACCGTTAAAGTCTTTAGTGTGAGGCTTTTTATTTATCAATTCCGGGAAAATGCCTTCCCATGCACTCCGGGCAGAACCCGTGGCTGAATTGGGCATCGGAGTGTCGGCTGAGATAGGCTTCGACCTGACTCCAGTAGCCCTGGTCATCACGGATCTTCTTGCAGTAGGAGCAGATCGGGATGATCCCCTGGAGGGTCTTGATGTGTTCGATGGCTTTGCGCAGTTCCGTCACCTGAGCCGCAAGGGCCTCCTTCATCTCGATCATGCGTTGACCGACCCTCACCCTGGCCCTCAGCTCGGCATTGTGGAAGGGTTTTGTGATGTAGTCATTGGCGCCTGCTTCGAGAGCCTGCACGATGTCTTCCTTTTGTGTTCGCGCAGTCAGGATGATGATGTAAGGGGGGTCGGCGATGCCAGATTCCTTCAGGCGCAGGCAGACCTGCAGACCACTCATTTCAGGCATGTTCCAGTCCAGGATGACCAGTTTCGGCGCATCGGGCTTCTGCAGCTCTTCCCAGGCTGCGACGCCGTCGTTTACCGCGATGACGTCAAAGCCCCACTTCTTCAGGGCGACGTTCAGCAGCTTTCGAGAAATCAGGTTGTCCTCCGCGATCAGGATGCGCATGAAAGTTTCTCCCGCGACAGAATAGCTTCGCTTGCCGGCTTCAAAGGCGAAGCAGGATGGCCCGCTCATCGATTTGATGCGAGAAATGCGCCAATTATTTCGTTTTCTGCGAAAAGAGGGGGCGTTTTTCCTACTTCCGGGCCAGGACGGCGAAACGGGGATCAAAACCGGTGGGGACAGCGCGGGGACAAGCCAACGAAGACAAAAAAGGGTTCCGGCGACAAACCCCGAAACCCTCTTTCCGTCTTTTTAACCCTTGCCCATCGTTACCCGACCAGTTTCACGAAAAAACCAATCGTCGTGACAACGAGCACGACCCATATCGTTCGAAATACCCACTTGTCCAAAAGGACTTTTGCATGCTGAGTCATTTCATCACCTCTACGCTTCCCATGTGGGACTCCGCATGGGATCTGACATGTTCTTGTTTCTGTCAGGGCGCCTTCCGGTCGAATTCCGGAAAGCACATGGGATCATACCAGAGACCCCCGCGCCGGAACGGCTTGACACCCTTCTTGTTCTTATCCGTCTTTTTCATGTCGGAACCTCGTTTCGAAATTTACCTTTTTCTTACCGTCCACGCTTGGGTGTATAGACGGGGAAGCTCATCGGGTCGGTCCAGTACTTCTTGTCGGTCTTCACGTTTTTTGCTTTTTCCTTCATGGCGATGCCTCCTTGGGTTTCCTGATCCGGGGACCGTTGTATCTTTTGCCTCTTGTTGCCTTGCCGATCCGGGCCGTCATGGCGTGGTCCCTTCCGACCATTGTTCCCTTTCGTTGACCTCAATATAAGCTTTTTTCGTTTTTCGGAAATCGGCGGCAGTCTGAATCTCACGTAGGAATGCCGCAACGGCAGACGGCAGACGGGGTCTTACAGAACCATAGGACGGATGCCTATGGGGCCCATGTGTTATTCAATCCAGCGATAAGGGTAGAATGCCTCGGAGAAAAACGGGATGGGGAACTGACGGCTTACAGGAAAAGGGAAATAAGGACGCTCAAGGAGCAGTTACGGAAATGACTTTGCAGGATGAGTCGTCAACAAGGATTTCGTCACTGTCACAGAGATAATTCTTCAGCAGGCGGATCCTTGAATCGGGGTTGATGATGCAATCCAGGTCCAGCTTTGCAACCGGGGCCGATCCATTATAAAGGACGACGGTGCCGTCCTGCTGAATATAGAAATTATCGAAGTATATGCTCATGCAATTGGCCGAGGCCGGAGCCGGCATGCATAGAGAAAACAGACAAAGCAGGATCAGAAAACATCTTTGCATTTTCCAGCCTCCGGGGGACGCATGGACGATTGCTTTACGTCCATTATTACGAGGGGGGCCTTTCCCGTCAATGATTTTCTTCCTCATCCTGCCTCCGAGGCTACTAAAGGCTGCGCCCACACGCCTCCCCTGCTCTCGCAGTAAGGCAAAAGGTAATGGTCCCTCTTGCGATTCGCAGGCCATCCGCCTATCTCTTGCACTCTCCTTTAGATCCTTCCTTGCATCTCTTCCCGTCCACCCAGATCGCCCCGGACAGAAACGCGTCGGCCAGGTTCGCCCCATCCAGATTCGCACCGGTCAAGTTCGCATCCCACAGGGCGGCGCCGGCAAGGTTTGCATTCGAGAGGTTTGCCTTTTCCAGCTTCGCCCCGGTCAGGACAGCGACGCGCATGTCCGCACGGGAGAGGTTGGCGCCGGTGAGATCGGCACGGGTCAGGTTGATATAGGCCAGATTGGCTCCGGAGAAATCTGCGTTGTCCAGCCTGGAGTTGGAAAGGCTGGAGCTGGAGATGTTTGCGCCGGCCAATTTGGCATTGGACAATTTTGCCGCTTCCAGACGAATTCCTGTCAAGTTACACCCCGGGCACTGATTCGTTGCCTGCAGCCTCAGAAGATCGGCATCTTCGAAACCGCGAGCCTCATGGATCACGACGAGAATCACGAAGACCGGGATCAGGGCGAAAAGGAAAGGAGTCTT
>Ga0335071_10002871_pt1 | contig 18286 bp, 18 predicted proteins | sample Lox_Sample_15_FD_206724 | JGI IMG/M metagenome (GOLD analysis project Ga0335071, IMG submission 206724) | Soil microbial communities from Loxahatchee National Wildlife Refuge, Florida, United States - Lox_Sample_1.5 | ecosystem: Environmental > Terrestrial > Soil > Wetlands | place: USA... | reverse complement strand
TTCTTCGGCCAGGTCATGGAGTTTTTCCAAGGCCGCGCTGGCACTCTCGCTGTTCAGCTCGCGCAGATACCGCTTGCGAAACTCCGGCCATTGCTGCAGGTGCGCGTGATACCAGCGGCGCAATTCATCGGACGGAGCAACCTCCTTCAACCATGCCTCGAGCGCCGCTGCTTCCTTGGTCAGGCCCCGCGGCCAGAGCCGGTCCACCAGGATGCGCGCGCCGTCCTCCGCCAAAGGAGCGTCGTACACGCGTTTCAGTCGCACAGTCATGCGGGGTGTATTCTAACTCTGTTGTCGTCATCTCGTCGGCCGACCTGGTGCTGCGGCCTCGGCTCGAGGAAGGATGCTTTGCCATTGAAGCATGTCGGCCGGCTGCTGTTGCTCAGCTGGATTTCACTTGTCGTCGTGGCGCTGGCCGGGTGCAACTCCGAGCCGCGCAAGACCGACGCTGAACTCGGACTGACACCTCAACAAGCGATGGGACGCCGCGTCTACGACGCGCGCTGTGCCGAGTGCCATTTTGCCTACAGCTCGCGCAACCTGCGCGGGCCGAGCATGCATGGGCTCTTCAAGAAGCAGTTCATGTCCAGCGGCATTCCGGCCAACGACGACCGTGTCACCGACATCATCCTGATGGGCCGCGCCAAGATGCCCGGCTTCCAGAACAAGATTACCCAGCAGCAATTGGCCGACCTGTTGGCTTACCTGCATACGCTCTAGGCGGCCTGCGACTAGAGGCCTGCCCCGCGCATCGTACAATAGTGGCAGTCTATGACCTCGACGCCCGAGCTCATTCAGATCGACCTCGCTCCCCGCAAACCGGCCCCCAAACCGGAGTGGTTGAAGGCACGCGCGCCCGTGGGCGACAACTACCATGACCTGAAAGCACTGGCGCGAAGGCTCGATCTTCATACCGTTTGCGAGTCGGCGCATTGCCCCAATATCGGCGAGTGTTGGAACCACCGCACCGCAACCTTCATGCTGCTGGGCAACCTGTGCACCAGACGTTGCGGATTTTGCGCTGTTCCCAAGGGCAGGCCCGAGCCGATCGATTTCGAAGAGCCCTGCCGCGTGGCAGAAGCCGTTGAAAAGCTCGCGCTGAAGTTTGCTGTGGTAACGAGCGTCAATCGCGATGATGACAATATCGGCGCCGCGCAAGTCTTCGCCGACACAATTACCGAAATTCGCCGCCGCGTTCCCGGCTGTCGCGTCGAAGTGCTCATCCCGGATTTTCAAGGACTACAAGAGCCGTTACGCATCGTGATGGACGCCAAGCCCGATATTCTCAACCACAACACTGAGACGGTGCCGCGGCTTTATCGCGTTGCCCGCTCCGGCGCCCGCTATGAGCGCACGCTGCGACTGCTCGAACAGGCAAAAGAGATGGATCCGGCCACCCCAACCAAAACCGGTGTCATGGTCGGGCTTGGCGAAAGCACCGACGAGTTACTGGCTGTGTTTCGTGACCTCGCCAGGCGCAACGTGGATATCCTGACCATCGGCCAGTACCTGCGACCGTCGAAAGACCATTTGCCAGTGGCGCGGCTCTACACGCCCGAGGAATTTCGCGAGCTCAAGCAACAGTCACTCAGAATGGGCTTCAAACACGTGGAGTCGGGTCCGCTGGTCCGCTCCAGCTACCATGCGCATGAGCAAGCAGAGGCCGGTGCCGTGTCGCGTCCTCAGTGATTTCGTAAACTCCGGGTCTCTGTTACTCCGCTACGAATTTCATGACCTGCCGCAACACCGAAGCTGGAGCTTCCACTTTGAGGTCCACGTATCCGTCGCAGTAGCTACGCGACAACACGATCGCCTTGGCATCGAGCGTCGCCAGCACCTTCCCCTCCGACTGCGGAACCTGCAGCCGCACCCGACGCACCGGATCCTGCTCAATGAGGGCGTCGATCTTCTGCAATAGGCGGTCAATGCCAACGCCCGTCGCGGCGGAAACGTACACGCTATTGCCCGTGTCGATCAGGCTCCGTTTCTTCTCCGCGATTAGGAGGTCGATCTTGTTCATCACGTACAATCGCGGCTTGTCCAGGGCTTCAAGCTCCCGTAGCACTTCTTCTACTTGTGCTTGCTGCTCGTCGCCCGTTGGACTGTTCACATCGGCTACTTGCAGCAGCAATGTGGCCCGTTGCACCTCTTCCAGCGTGGCGCGGAATGCCGACACCAGCGTGTGAGGTAGGTGGCGGATGAATCCCACCGTGTCGGACAGCAGAACTTCCCGCCTCGACGGCAGTTTCAGGTGCCGCAGAGTCGGGTCCAGGGTGGCGAACATCCGTGAGCTCTCCAGCACGCCGGCCCTTGTCAGCGCATTAAACAGCGTCGATTTTCCTGCGTTCGTATAACCTACCAACGCAACCACCGGCACCGGCACTGATTCACGCCGCTGTCGCTGCTGCCCGCGAATCCGACGCACATTTTCCAGCTGTTCTTTCACGTGGCGAATCCGGCGGTAGATCTTTCGCCGGTCGGTTTCAAGCTGCGTTTCACCTGGCCCGCGGGTTCCAATACCGCCGCCCAGTTGCGACATTTCCGCGCCGCGCCCGGCCAGCCTGGGCAAAAGGTACTCCAACTGCGCCAACTCGACCTGCAACTGGCCCTCGCGCGTGCGTGCATGACGCGCGAAGATGTCAAGGATGAGTTGCGTACGGTCAATCACTCGTACGTGCAACTGGCGTTCCAGGTTTCGCTGTTGTGAAGGTGTCAACTCGTAATCGAAGATCACCACGTCGGGACCGGCCGAGGCTACCGCACCTTTGAGTTCGAGGACCTTGCCGCCGCCGATGAGCGTCGCCGAATCAGGCCGCTGGCGCCGCTGCCGTATTTCGCCCGCAATCGCCGCATCGGCGCTGGTCGCCAATTCGCGCAGTTCGGCCATCGACTCGTCGGATGAAAAGGGGCGATGCTCGATGTTGCTCGCTTGGACCCGGACATCGGCCGCACTCCGCGCGAGGCGTGCGCCGGGAGGGATCTTCGCGGCGGTCTGCCGCCGATCAACAGAGATGTCCTCGCCATCGCCTCCTGTCGCAGAGGCCTCAGAATCGTCTCGCCTCCTGCCTCGTCCAGATGGACTGCGGGCGAGGAACTCCACGCCTACCAGGAACACGCGCTCCCGCTCGCCGCCGCGATGGCGCCACGAGCGGTCGCTGGTTCCGGAATTTATTTCACCGGGGCGCGAGATACGTTAGCTCTCCGCAGGAGGGGCAGGAGACGAAGTCACCGTGGCTGCTGGAGATTCAGAAGGAGTCCGCGGCTCCACATGCCGATCGATGCCGTGCGACCGCGACATAACAACCGTTGAGATTGCGTGTTTGAAGATCAACTGCTCCTGATTATTCGTGTCGAGCACGACCGAGTACTTGTCGAACGAGCGAATACGGCCAGTCAGCTTTACCCCACTCAGCAAGTAAATAGTGATCACTGACTTGTCTTTGCGAGCCGTATTCAGAAACGAATCCTGAATGTTCTGTGCTGGCTTGGTTTCCATAAATGGTCCTCCTTACAACCGGCAAAAAACCGCCCGGTTCCGGAGGCAATGGACCTTCCTGCCTTCCGGTTCCGTCGGCGAATCCCTTGGCCGAGCCAACCCGCATCCCACCGGGCCCGCAAGGGTAAATTCCAGCAGTCTTACGATAAGTCGATGTTCGCGCAATTTCAACTAAAACCCGCATTTCCCTGTACATTCTTGGTGCAACCGGTATTTCGATACGCTCGCCTCCAGCTAACACCTCCATCCGGCGGCACCCGCCGAGGTGGTTCCCTCCAGCGGCGCCCGTGACGACACCGGTGCTGCCGCAGGTCTCCACCGGCAAGAATCTGCTTAACCTGCGGCTGGTTTGCGAGTAAACTGCTGCCGCGACACTTCCGGAAGCGAGGCCGGATATGCACACGGCACTGGATTGGATGGTAGTGGGTGGTTTCTTTCTGTTGCTGGCTGGGTTGGGGCTCCGTGTCACGCTGATGATGCGTGGCAACGACGCCGTTCCCACCAGTAGCATACCCGTCGCCGGACACGCAGCTGTAAACTCGTTTCGCGCTGCGAACCCAGGAAGCAAGTGGCCTTTCGTGGTGTGGGTCGCGATCACGATCGGCTTGATTCTGCTGATCGCCGGCATCGCGCTGGAATTTCACCAATAGGGTTCTCACTGCGGAGCGGCGGCTTTCTCCCGCGCCGGCACTGATACCTTAGTCACCCGCCACGGCTTAGGCTTGGGCAATCCTGGACGCACTTCCATACCCACCATCTTTAAGTCTGCAGAATCTTTGTCGGATGGCAACAACTTCATCAGGTAACGGCCTGTTTTCTGGGTTTCCGTGTCCTTCACAGAGAGCAGCAGTCCGTCTGGATTCACCTCGGCGTTGATCACCGTCTCGATGGCCTGTTCCTCGCCCATGGATTTCAACTCTCCGTTGTCGTTCAGTTCAACCGTACGGGCATGCACCAATGCGCCGCCGAGGGTGTCCAAATGGAGCTCAAGTCGCAACAGCAGCCACGGCCTGCCGTTGAACAGCGACGTCCAGTCGCCTGCATACTGCTCAAACGGCGACACTGACTCGGCCTTGGCTTTGGTGGATGGCGGGATCGACTGGCACCAGGCTGTTGCCCAGCAGCACAGTAACAACGCCATTGCAGCTGGCTTTACCGAGCACATGGTCTTATCCACTCGAATTGTATTCCCAAGCCGCCGCCTGACGATGGCGCAATGCGAAAGGGAACGCGGGCGCGTTCCCCTGGAACGCCAATTGGTAAAGCGATGAATACGGCCAGGATCGGCTCGCACCGAGAGAAGGACTTATTGTTCGGCTGCCGGGCTCATCTTGCGCCGGTCGCCTTTCAGGTATCGTATGGGTTCCGCCTGGCGCACCCGTTCCTCCTGATGGCAGTTCCAGCAGAGCGGTGTCAGCTTGTCCAGCGCCGTGGGAATTTCATCTAGATGCATATGGCGTAACTCGAACAACTTCTCCTTTTCGTTGAGCAGCGCAAGCCGGCTTCGCCGCCAGTCGGCCGGCGTCAAAGGACGATTGCAAATCGCGCAGGTCTTTCCTTCGTACCACTTCTGCAGCAGGCGCTCGAGGTTCTCCGGCGTCGGATCAATCTGCGCCAGGCACTCTTGCCCGCAGTCGCCCTTCTCCGGCCAGCGCGAGCACGATTGCAGCCGCTCGTGTTCCTGCCCGCGCAGCGCGGTACGAAACGCGTATGTGTTGTCCATTTCGACCGTTACGGACTCGTGATTCTCAGGACAGATCACCGTCTTCCGCCCGCGATTCCGAAAGTATGAACTCAAGCTGATTCCCACAGGAAGTCCAATAAGGAGGATGGCGCCGGCGACGAACAGAGCAAGTGGAAATGCCGCAAGCATGGATCACCTCCCACGATGAACTACGGGCTGACACCTTTACTTCTAGCTCCGCTTATCCCGACCGCGCAGTGATGGCTGATACGCCGGGGTGTGATGCAGACACGTCCTCGCAGCCCGCTCAGCCGGCGCTTGGTCTTGCGACACCCACCTATTTATAATCAGCCTTCCAATCCATCCCCAGCCGCATGATTATTACTTCCCTGCAGCCCACTGAGACCGTTGTTACATCGCGACTCCGCATCAGCAAGTCGCTCATAGCGCTGATTCCAATACTGCTGCTTGCTGTCCCCTTCGGGACCCGCCCGGTCTCGGCTTCCGATGCCAAGCCCCGCCTCACTCTCGACGAGTTTTTCAGCGCCGTCGATTTCACTGACGTCCAACTGTCGCCCGACGGACACATGGTGGTCATCGCCACGTCACGAGCAGATTGGAAGACGCAGCGTTACCGCGACGACCTCTGGCTCTGGCGTGACAGTGACAACTCGCTCATTCCGCTGACCCAGTCAGGCCACGACTCCGAACCCAGGTGGTCTCCCGACGGCAAGTGGATCGCCTTCCTCTCCGATCGCGACAACGACAGCGAGGATTCTGATGACGATGACAAGACGGCCAGCAAAGGCACAGTCCACCTTTACCTGATCCCGGTCGGAGGCGGTGAAGCCTTCCCTGTTACCCACGGCGCTGAGGACGTTCACGCGTTCGCCTGGGGCCCCGATTCCAACACGCTGTATTTCTCGACTCGTCTGCCTTTGACTGCCGAGCAGAAGGACGAACAGAAAGAGCTCTGGAAAGACGTCGTTCGTTATCGCGAACAGGAGCGCGGCGACACTATCTCGCGCATCACCGTTGCCGAAGCCTTGCATCGGCAGATTGAGATTGGCACACAGCAGCCGAAGAAGAGCAAGAAGGACAAGAAAAGGGACAAGGAAGAAGAAACCGGCGATACTCCGGGCGCGCAGCGTATTGAGTTGTCACCGTATCGAGTCGCCAGCATGGCGGTTTCACCCGATGGCAAACGGATCGCCTATTCCACCGACAGCGTTTCGCAGCGCTTCGAGAACCTGAAAGAAGTCGAGATCTGGGTCACCCCCGCCGTGCCCTTACAGGACCATGCCTCGTGGAAACTCACCGACAACCAAGCCCTCGAAAGCGACGTGCGATGGTCGCCCGATGGAAAGAGCATCTTCTTCACCGTGGAGCAAGGCTCGGTCGAGGGCAAATATGTCGACTTGCAGCCTCGTGTGTATTCCGTCGATGTCGCAAGCGGCAAGACGACTCGTTGGGCTTCCGACTTCTATGGCGCCGTCTCACACTATTCGCTCGATTCCAGGGGCTCGCTGCTCGCGCCGGGAATGCTCGGAACGGAAACAGGGTTGTATCTGCAGTCTCGGGCGCAAACGCCATTCCAGAAGCTCACCGGCTGGCCCGGCACATACGCTCATCCCACAGCTGCAACCAACTCGGGGCGCATCGCCTTCACCTTCTCCCAGGTTGATCAGCCAACCGAAGTTTACATCGCTGAAAGTCCTGGGCTGCTCAACACCGCAAAACCCATCACCTCCTTCAACAACCTCTTCGCCGAGCGCGACCTGCCCAAAGGCAAGCCATTCCGCTGGACCTCCGACGACGGCACACCGATGGAAGGCTACTTGCTTTATCCCCCGGGCAAGTTCGAGACCAGCAACTTGCGTCTGTTCGTCCTGATTCACGGCGGTCCGATGGACGCCGACGGCAACTACTTTGGCGCCGACTGGTACAACTGGGGCATGTACGCGGCGAGCCAGGGATGGCTCGTCTTCCGTCCCAACTATCGCGGGTCGGCAGGATACGGTGACAAGTTCGCCCTCGGCATCATTCCGCACATCGTCTCCGCACCCGGCCGTGACATCTTGAGCGGCGTCGAAGCGCTGGTGAAAGCCGGTATCGCGAATCCTCAACAGATGACCATCGGCGGCTACAGTTATGGCGGCTATATGACCAACTGGCTCATCACCCAGACCACCGAATTCAAGGCCGCAGTCACGGGCGCCGGAGCAGTGGAGCACATCGCCAACTGGGGAAACGACGACACCACTTTCGACGACACATTCTTTCTAGGCGGCATGATCTGGGATCCCAAAGCCAAGCAGAACTGGCTCAACGAAGCTGCCATCTTCCAGATCGACAAAGTCAAAACCCCGACTCACATTGTCGCCGGTGGCAGTGACATTCGCGTCGCTGTCGCCGAGGAGTACCTGCTCGAACACGCGCTCCACTACCTCGGAGTTCCCAGCACTTTACTCGTCTTTCCCGACGAAGGCCACTCCCTCGACCTGAATCCTTGGCACGGCAAGATCAAGGTCCGTGAGGAAGCCGCGTGGCTGGAGAAGTACTGCAACTGCCCAGTGAAGTGAGGCTTCCGGTGGAAGCACGACGCTTTTAGCGTGGAATCGCACACCCCCAGAACACCGGGCTTCAGCCCTGGCTTATTTCTTACAGGTGATTCGTATCAGGGCATGGCTTCAGCCGTGCCGATTGCTCGCCCCTTCTCTGTACCGGTCGGGCGGACTTCAGTCCGCCGCCATCGCTTGACTTTCGCCCGCCTCCCGACAATACTTGCGCCGTCTGCCCCGCGTGAGGTGAGGTGAACCCATGGCAAAGAAGCCCGCGAAAGCGGCGGCGAAGAAAACATTTGCTCGTTCGTCGAAGCCGGCAAAATCCAGGGCGAAGGCAAAACCGGCCAAAGCAGCAGCAAACAAGCCTGTTGGGAAGAAAGTAGCGCTGCAGCCCTCGTCTAAAGCCACTGCGCCCGCCCCCACTGCAGACGGCCGCCTCACCTTCAATCACGCCATGATCTACGTCAAGGACGTGAATCGCGCCCTCGCCTTCTATCGCGACCTGCTCGGTTTCAAGCTCATCGAGGACTTCCGCTATGACGGCACTCCTGTCTATGCCCGCCTGCGCGCGCCCGGCGGCGACGGGACCGTAGCCCTGCACCAGGCTGGTCCCGGCGCCTCGTTGACCAGCGACGGCGTTCGCCTCTATTTCGAGATCGCCAATCTCGACGACTTCTGCCGCAGCCTCATCCGCAAGGGCTTCTACATCACGCAAATGCCCCGCATGATGGAGTGGGGCTGGCGCCACGCCTATCTCAACGACCCAGACGGCCACGAAATCAGCCTCTATTGGGCCGGCGAAATGCGCTGGAAGAAGAGCATCATGCAAGCCGCAAAGGCCGTCGCAAAGACATAAATCGCGGCGGCGCGACCCACACCGGCGTCTATAATAGCTACGTTAGCTGCTGGGCCGGGCGATCGCTGCCGGTGCTGCGGACCGTGGGTTTCCGCCCATGCTGCCCGGTGCCGGGAGAGGAAAGTCCGAACTCCACAGAGCGGTGTGCCGGATAACGTCCGGGGGGCGGCCGTCAAGGGCCGTCAACGGCTAGTGCCACAGAGAACATACCGCCCCGCCGATTGTGCTCACCTGGACCGCAAAGGTCTGCGTGAGCAGAATCGGCGGGGTAAGGGTGAAAAGGTGCGGTAAGAGCGCACCGCGCCGTCAGTAATGGCGGCGGCAGGGTAAACCCCACACGGAGCAAGACCAAATAGGGAAGGACCCCGCTGTTCCTTCCGTTCCACACCGTCGTGTGTGGATCGCAAGGAGCGGCGGGGGCGTGCCGGCTCGGTGCGCCACAACTTCCGGGTAGGTCGCTGGAGCCGTACAGTAATGTTCGGCCTGGAGGAATGATCGCCTCCCGCCCCTTTTGCTTCACCGTGCAGTAGCGCACCGTGAAACGAAAGGGGCGGGACAGAATTCGGCTTACAGGCCCGGCAGCTACGAATCCAAAAAGGGAGCGACGCTCCCTTTTCGGTTTGTTCGGCCTGCAGCCTATGCCGACTTCTTCCTGATCAAGTGATAAATCGCCAGGAGCACAATCGCACCGACAAACGAGGCGATCCACCCGGCGGATTGCCCCTCTTCGTAGTGGCCCACCAGCGTCAGAAACCACGTCGCCAGCAGCGACCCGGCTATACCAATGAGCATCGTAACCCAGATTCCTCCGGGGTCTTTTCCCGGCATCACCAGCTTTGCCAGGGCGCCGATGATCAGTCCAAAGATGCCGAACTTGACCAGTCCCCACAGCGAGAATGCAATCAGATCGTACGGCATTCATCCTCCTTTGCCCGTCGGTTCAGGTTTTCGCGATAACCGGGAAGTATACACACCGCTTCGTCCCGTAGTGCAAACTCACACCAGCGACCAGGGGTGGTCGTCGCGCTGCCGAGTCTAAGCTTTACCCATCACTTTCGAGGCCATGTTCTTCACCGAGTCAAGCAGTCCTTCGCCCCCGGTCGCGACCTGGCCGCCGCCCGCCAGCAGGCCCTCCAGTTGCTGGCTCACTCCCTCGGGCAGCTTGCCTTTGACCTGCTCAAAGACAAAGACGACGATCTGCTGGGACATCTCAGGCGACAGGTTGAATTTTTCCGCAAGCAGGTTGGTGATTTCGTTCATTGGAAACTCCTCCACTTGGAAATTCAGACGGGTAGCGACGCGGCATGAGGGTAAAGCAATTTTGGCTGCCCGACCGTCACACAAAATGGGGGAGTCCAGTCTACTCGCTGCTAGGCGGACACAACAGCACAAAAGTCGAGCGCAACATGAATTTTCCGTTATCTCGCACTCGCCCGCTAGTTGCGGACGACCTCGCGGTACACCTCGAGCATTCGCTGCACGCTTTCGTCCCATGAAAACCGCTTCGCCTGCAACATGCCGCGAGCCTTTAGCTTCTCACGCACTGCCTGGTCGAGCAGCACATTGTGCAGCGCGTGCATGATTTCAAACACGTTCTCCGGATTCACCATCACAGCCGCGTTGCCCACGACTTCCGGAATTGACGAGGTATTGCTGGTGACTACCGGAGTTCCGTGCGCCATCGCTTCCAGCGGCGGCAGGCCGAAGCCCTCATACAACGACGGAAACACGAAAATCTTGGCCAGATCGTAGAAGATGCGCAGCACTCCGATCGGCACGAACCCCAGGAAGCGAACATCATTTTGTACCCGGGTCTTAATCACCGTGCGGCGCAAGTCAGGATGCTTGGAGAGTTCGTCGCCAATGATAATGAGCTTTAGGTCGGGGTACTGCCCGTCCTTCTCCAGTTCACCCTTCAGCGCCGCAAACGCCTCAATGATGCGTACCACATTCTTATGCGGGCTTATGCGACCCGCATACAGCAGGAACGGATACGTCACCTGGTAGCGCTCGGCAATGAGCCGGCGGTCCGCATCGGTAGCATGGCCCTGGCGGAAGCGATCGTCCAATGCGTTATAGATAACTTCGATCTTGTCGGCCGGTATGTGAAAGAGCCGTTCGGTGTCTTTCTTGGAGAAATTTGAGACGGCGAGGATTCGGGCAGCCTGCCGGAGAGTACGCTTCGTGAGTTGAAAGTGTATCGACTGCTTGAATGATGAGTTGCTGTTGAGCTTGTACATGTGGTCGAGCAGGTCGTGCACGGTGACCACGTACGGACAAGGTACCGACTGCGGCTTCCAAAACAGGTGCGGCACGTGCAGCAAATCAACTCTGTGGTGCCGCAGAATGCGGTTCAGTTCAAGGTAGCTTTGCAGGGAGAACTCGTTGGGATGCGTCGGAACTGTGACGAAATTCGACGGCAGTGGGCCGACATCGCCCAACTTGCCGGGTATGCCCAGCAGGAAATACTCGTTGCTCTGGTCGAGCCGCGCAAGGGTGCGAATGGCGTTGCGGGTGTAGGTTCCCACGCCAAACTCGCTGATGCGCCGGATGTCGATGGCAACACGCACAACCTAGTGTAAACCGGCAATTCAACAAGCGATGTGATGCCGGTTGCACGGGTCCCAATGAACCGGCGTCGCTAACCCGTCGACAGGGACAGCCACGCAACTCGACCATCTGACCGCAGGGCCTGGTACCCGTCTTCGATCACCCAGCCCTTCTCGCGGAACAGTTCTTCGAAAAGATGTTTCCTAGGCTGGTTTGGCCTCCAGCCGCCATTGTGGCAGTGGCTTCTAAGAATACCGTCCTCGCGCAGTCGACTGGCTAAGGAATCCAGCGCAGAGCCGCGCCCGTCGGGAGGAAACAGTTGCAGCGTGCAACGCTCAATCACCACGTCGAATGGCCGCGCACAAACCGCTTCATCCCGCAGGTCGCCAACTACAAACTCCAGGGAGCCGTCCGGCGCACACAGTTCGGGGGAATAGAACCGCTGAAGTTGTTCGGGGGTGAGATCGCATTGCTCGGCAATTTGCATTGCCACACGGGACGTATCCAGCGCGGTCACGCGAAAGCCCGCCGCAGCCAGCGCGCGAGGCTCCTGCGAGATACCGTTCCCCGCGCAAAGCACCGTAGCATATCCGCGGCGCCGCATGGCCGAAATCAGATTCTCTTCCTCACAGAACAAATCGAACATCGCCGGTCCGAAGCCGTGGGTTACTTGCTTGTACCAGTACTGGTCCCAAGCCTCGACACAGTGAATGTCGCGAGGAGGATGAAGCCAACTAAGGTCGTCGTCGGCAAGGCTGTTATCGACGTCGCCTTTCAACCATGCCTTCAATCGCCGCAGGAACGAGACGCTCATCCGGCCTCCTGCACAAGGCACCCTTAAAGATCGGCTACGCCTTCACTGCCTCCAAGTGCTTCGCTCGGCGCGAGGCGTAGAGCGGGAACTGCTCAGCCAGCTCCAGCACTTCGCGGCGAATCTTACTCAGAAGAGCTTTATCGTTGCGGTGGTGCAGCGCGTCGGCAATCCACTTGCCGATCTGCTTCATCTCCGGTTCTTTCATGCCGCGCGTGGTGAGCGCCGGAGTGCCGATACGGATGCCGCTCGGCTTCATCGGAGGATTGGTATCGAACGGAATCGCGTTCTTGTTCACCGTGATGCCGGCATCGTGCAGCGCGTTCTCGGCGTCGCTGCCCAGCATCCCCTTGGCGAAGACATCCACCAGCATCAGGTGCGTGTCGGTGCCTCCGGAGATGATGTGGAAACCCTCGTTGGCGAGCGTCTGCGCCAGTACCTTGGCATTCTCGACGATCTGCCGCGCATAGTCTTTGAAGTTGGGCTGCAGCGCCTCGTGGAAGCACACTGCCTTCGCCGCAATGATATGCACCAGCGGACCGCCTTGCATGCCGGGAAACACGACCTTGTCGATCGCCGCCGCATGTTCCTGCTTGCTGAGGATCAATCCCGCGCGTGGGCCGCGCAGCGTCTTGTGCGTTGTGCTCGTCACTACGTGGCTGTGCGGCACCGGCGACGGATGCACGCCGCCGGCAACCAACCCGGCGAAGTGCGCCATGTCCACCAGATAGAACGCTCCGACTTTGTCGGCAATCTGCCGCATGCGGGCGAAGTCGATGATGCGCGGATAAGCGCTTCCGCCGCCGATAATCAACTTCGGTTTGTGCTCCTCGGCCAGCTTCTCGACTTCGTCGTAATCGATGGTCTCGGTCTCTTTGGTTACGCCATACGGAACGATCTTGTACGTCTTTCCCGAGAAGTTCAGCGGATGGCCGTGCGTCAGGTGACCGCCGTGCGCGAGGTTGAGGCCGAGAATCGTGTCGCCCGGCGCGATGAGCGCGGCGTAGGCGGCCATGTTGGCGGTCGAGCCCGAGTGCGGCTGCACATTGGCGTGCTCGGCGCCGAAGAGCTGCTTGGCGCGGTCGCGCGCCAGGTTCTCTACCACGTCGGTGAATTCGCAGCCGCCGTAATAGCGCTTGCCGGGATAACCCTCCGCATACTTGTTGGTGAACACCGAGCCTGCGGCTTCGAGCACCGCTTCGCTCACGAAGTTCTCCGAGGCGATGAGCTCCAGTCCTTCGTGCTGGCGGCGCTCTTCGTTGGCAATGGCTTCGGCGACCTGCGGATCAACATCGGCGACGGAAAGTTCTCTGGGATTCGTGGGCATGATGGCGTCCTCGCGTGCTAAGCCAACATTGTAGCGCGGGCTTTGCGCGCTGGGTCGAGCACCGCTTCAGCGGTGCATAATCTCAGCCTGCTGAAGTGGTGCTCCACCAATTTTCCCCGATTCCAGACTGCAGGTCAGTGAACCCGGTTGAGAAATCGGGCCACACCATCTACCCCGCAAACGCCTTGGCCAAAAACCGCGAGATGTGCCAGGCGTCCATGTACTTGTAGGGTGTTTCGCCCAGCGAATAGTGTCCGCAGGGCAGTGCTTTGATCGTCGTATCCAGCCCGCGCTTCAGGAACTCGCTCGCCGCCTGCGTCGAAAACTCAGGCAAAAATGTGAGGTCGTAGCGCCCGTAGATCATCAGCGACTTCTTGTGCCAGCGCTGGAACTTGTCGAAATACACGATGGGGCTGATGGCCAGCCAACTGTCACGCAGTTGATCGTGCGTCATCACCGCTTCCAGGCTCTGCCGGATGTGCCGCGTCGATTGTCCCGTCCACACCACATCGCCGAAGGTCGTCGAAGCGTGATTGAACACCGCCACCTTGATGCGTGCATCATGCGCCGCCGCGATGAACGCATAACACGAGCCGAGGCTGGTGCCGACTATGCCCAGCTTGGTGTAGCCGCGCTGCTCCAGCCAGTCGAGGCAGGCGCGAATATCGGCGATGCCCTGCCGCACCGAATCAATCGTCCGGCCGATGTTGGCCGATACCGCGTAATCCGCGCGCGTGAGACCATGCGGACGGCGAATGTCGTGATGCGGCATGCTCATCCGCAAGGCCGAGATGCCCAGCAGGTTGAAGATCTGGCACAGCCCGTTGTGGCTGATGCCGTCGGCGTTCCACTGCGGCAGAACCACCACCGCGCGCTTGCCCTTCGCCGGAAACCACCGCGCGTTCATCAGGTTGTTCTCCGGATACGGTGACTCGACCGCCGAGGTGAAGCGCAGAAACTGCCCGTAGGACTCTTTCAGCCGCTTCTTTGGCGGCTCGCTGCCAGTGTGAAAGAGCTCCACTCGGCGATGTTCCAGGCGAAAGTCCGTCGGCACCGGATACGCGTAGAACTCGTCACTTTTGGCGATGACGCGGTTGTTCACGTCGCGCCAGAACGCCAGGTTCGCCGCCGTGTCTGCGGAATCGGCCGGCGCGGCCATGCCACCCGCCAGCGGCCACTGCGCCACGTACTCGTTGCCCCACTCGAACGGACGCACGATGCGGTTGTTGTCCCGCGAGGTCATGCGGGTCTCCCAGTCGTGCATCCAGCGGCGGTAAGAGTCCTTCATCTCAGTTTCGATGTTAGATGATCGGCGCCGCAAAGTTGACCCAAACGCACTCAAAACAGGGGAGTTGGCATTGAATGGAGCGGCTGGCGGGTTAAGCGGGAACACATCGAGGCACCCCCTCCCCTCACCTCGTAAATTCACCAAGTTCAGTAGGTTAGGAAGAATTCCGCGCAACTTCCTGACGGCAAATAAGTTGCCGGTAAAGTTCACATAGGAAAGTAGTTGCGGCGTTCGAGGAGCGTCCGAGACAGGGACAAAGCAAGCGGCCGGTACATCGACGCAGTGGAACATCATAGCCTCCAAAAAACGGGCTCAACGGCCCGCTTCTCGCGACTCGCTGTTCGCTCTTCGCTAGAAAACGGGCTCCAGTTCATCCAGGCTGCGAATCGGCAGCAGAGTCTCGCGCGTGGGTGGAGCGCCCCCACAATAGGAGAGTGGCAGCGGTTGCAAGGGGCGTCAACTTACGAAAGGACATGTACTCTGGTAACCCAGTCGCTCGCTGCAAGTCGTCCCTTGCCAGCATCGACGGGATTGGATAGGACGGCCCTCTGGGCCGGGTCAATGGCGTCCCACCCCAGGACAATACACGGGCGAGCCTCGATCCTGCGCAGTAGTTCCAGATTATGCGATCAGTTTTCTCCGCACGATCGCGAGCAGGCCGGCGAATCCGCTGGCCATCAGGGTAAAGCTGCCGGGCTCAGGAACCCCCGGTACCGCTGGCGTCGCACTGACGTTGTCGAGCACCGGCCCCCAATAGCCGCTTCCATCGAGGCTGGAAAACGTCACGCTGGTGGACGAAGCATTCGCCGAGAACGTAATGGTTTCCTTCACCCAGGCGTTCGCCCAGCCTGACCACGCTTGCGGATTGAAGGCGTAATCGCTGCCGTTCAGATTTACATTGAGCAACGGCGCATTGGGAGAATGCCCGTAAGGATTTGCCAGATAGAATGTGAGAACGTAGGAGACTCCTGGAGTGGTCGGAAAACTCTGCGAAATCGTGCCCGTGTCACTCGGTCCGCCACCATCGAGGTTCAGGTCCACGACATACTGTCCGTCCTCAGGAACCATTTCCGCGGAATTGTGCCAGTCGATTCCCGCTCCGCCAATGGTCCAGCCGGTCATGTCAGTGGAACCGGGCGGCACGCGATACCAACTGTAATTGCCGAGCCAGGTTCCCTCTTCGAACGAGCCGTTCACAATCAGGTTGCTGGCAGAAAGGTTCACTGCTGCAATCAACATCGCAAGCGCAGCCACAACCGCGGCGCGTAGAACGTTCTTCTTCATGAATTGCCTCCATAGACCAGAATGCAACAGGCGCGCACATGTTGAGGGAGTCGACTGTGCTGCGCGTAGTCCGCTTTATTCTCCGGCAACACCACTGCAATTCCAACTGAAATCTTGATGATGTTTCGCCACTTACACGAATGCACCAGGGCGAAGAAGCACCTACGTGCGACACCTGGCCACCTTCGCGACATCATGAAGCGACTTGAGTGGCAATCGCTGGCAACTCGACCGCATTCCCCTTCGATAGGCTGCGACGCCAAGCCCTTGGCGGCTCTTCCCCGCAACTACCGCAACAGAACGCGCACGTCATTCTCCGACCTCGCAGCTATTGCACGTACCTGCCCACATTCGGCGCATTGGCCTCGTAATTGTCGAATCGCGTGGACGAGTGCGTGAAGGCGAGCTTGACCATGCCGGTGGGGCCGTTGCGCTGTTTGGCGATGATAAGTTCGGCGAGGCCCTCGAGATCGGGATCGTCCTTCTTGTAGACCTCTTCGCGGAAGATGAACGCAACGACGTCGGCGTCCTGCTCAATCGAACCCGACTCGCGCAAATCCGCGAGCTGCGGACGATGGTCACCGCCGCGGCTCTCCGGCGCGCGGCTCAACTGCGACAGCGCCACCACCGGCACGCGCAGTTCTTTGGCCACCGCCTTCAGGCCGCGCGAAATCGCCGACACTTCCTGCGTGCGGTTCTCGAAGCGTTTGCCACCGACGGGCACCGCCGACATGAGCTGCAGATAGTCCACAATGACAAGGTCGAGCCCTTGTTGCTGCTTGAGCCGCCGCGCCTTCGATCGCATCTCGGTGACCGAGATGCCCGGCGTGTCATCGATATACAACCGCGCCTGCAGCAGTTCTTCGAGAGCGAAACTGAGCTTGTCGCGATCTTCCCGCGGAATGAACCCCGTACGCAATCGTGTCGAATCCACCCGCGAATGCGACGCCAGCATGCGCATGAGCAGCGCCTCTTTTGACATTTCCAGCGAAAACACGCCGACCACCTTGCCGTCTTTGATCGCCGCGTTCTCGGCGATGTTCATCGCCAGCGACGTTTTGCCCATCGATGGCCGCGCCGCCAGGATGATCAAATCCGACGGCTGCAGGCCGCTGGTCATCTTGTCGAAGTCTATGAAGTGCGTGGCCAGCCCAGTAACTTCCTGCCCGCGCGCGTAGAGCGCGTCAAGCGAGCCGAAGGAATTCTTCACGATCGTCGGCAAGTCGGTCAAGCCTTCGCCAATGCGGTTTTCCGACAGCAGAAAAATTCCCTGCTCAGCACGGTTGATGACCTCTTCGGCTTCGTCCGAATGATCGATAGCTTCGGCAATCGCGTTCTGCGCGATGTTGATGAGCCCGCGCAGCAATGCCTTGTTGCGCACGATGCGCACGTAGTGCTCGATCGAAGGCCGCTCGGGCACGCCGTCGATGAGGGAAGAAAGATATGCAACGCCGCCTACAGCCTCGACTTCCTTGTACCGGTCGAGTTCCTCGGCCAGCGTGATCATGTCAACGGGGCGGCCTGTGTCCTGCAGGTCGCGCATGCGCGAGAAGATGCGGCGGTGGCCGTCGAGCGAGAAATCGTCGGGCTTGAGCTCCGCTGCCTGGTCGAACAGCAAACTGTCAAGCAGGATCGCGCCGAGAATGGAGCGCTCCGCTTCCATGCTGGCGGGCAATCCGCGTTCGAGATGGAGGTCGGTGGTGGCCATCGGCGGGTGAGAACTAGGTTAGCGAGCAAGGTGGGCAAGCTCAATGACGAAGCAGGTGCTTTTCGAAAGATTTCTTCCGAAAAGCTGTGCGCTCCTGTGAAAAATCTCGCAGGTACTCGGGCAGGTTACTTGCCCAGCGGCTTCCCGATCTCCCAGTGATGTCCAAACGGATCGGCCACGCGCCCCACGCGCCAGCCGTAAGGTTGGTCGGCAACGGGCACGATCACCGACGCTCCAGCTACCACCGCCTGCTCGAATACTGCGTCGGGATCGTCTACCACCAGCACCATTCTGGCAGTGCTGCCGTTGAGCGTTTCCGGACTGAAGTTCTGATGCCCCGGCGACTCGTCGGCCACCCAGAATTCGGATTTGCCAAGCGACATTTGTGCCACCACGCCGCCGTCGTCGCCGTCGAGACGAAATAACGTCTTGGCTCCAAAGGGCCCTTGTGTAAAACTCCACTGCCTTCGCTCCGTTGCGGACGGAAAGCATGGGAGCAAGCGATGTGTCCTTCATGAAATAACTCCCAAATTGATTTTGGAGATGGTAACCCAGAAAACCCGGCGGCGCGACTTCATGAATCGCCGGCAAATTCGCAGTGCGACCCGCGAGCCAGCCACCCGCGAGCCGCACCCAAGGCACTTGCGATGCTCCGCTCCTGCCGCTGTGAGAGCGGCCGTCCGGCCCAGACGCCTGCGCCATGCGCAGAGTGCGCTTG
>Ga0335071_10002870_pt1 | contig 18288 bp, 16 predicted proteins | sample Lox_Sample_15_FD_206724 | JGI IMG/M metagenome (GOLD analysis project Ga0335071, IMG submission 206724) | Soil microbial communities from Loxahatchee National Wildlife Refuge, Florida, United States - Lox_Sample_1.5 | ecosystem: Environmental > Terrestrial > Soil > Wetlands | place: USA... | reverse complement strand
GGAAAACTCCTCGATCACCGGAATGATGATGCCCGAATTTTCGGGACGTCCCGGCCCCGGGGAGATGACGATGCGTTCCGGATCAAGCCGCGCGATCTCATCCAGCGTGATCGCGTCGTTGCGAAATACTTTCAATTCATGCCCCATCGATCCCAGGTACTGCACGAGATTAAAAGTGAACGAATCATAGTTATCGATAACCAGAATCATTGTCCCCCCAAATCAAATTACGAATGACGAATGACGAATGACGAATGACGGATTGAAACATACGGATTGAAAGGGGTTAAACGCTGGCGCAATGGCGTCCCCCAAACATCGACTGCTTTCATTCGGAATTCGTCATTCGTAATTCGTCATTCATCTCAGGCCTTCATGCGCAAATTTGACGGCGCGTATCAGCGCGCTGGCCTTGTTGATCGACTCCTCGCGCTCTTTCTGGGGCTGGGAATCGGCGACAATGCCTCCTCCCGCCTGAATGTAGGCAACGCCGTCCTTGATCACTAGCGTGCGAAGTGCGATGCAGGTATCGAGGTTCCCGGAAAAGTCGACATAGCCGACGGCGCCGCCGTAGACGCCCCTGCGGCGGGGCTCCAGGGCTTCGATGATTTCCATGGCGCGCACCTTGGGCGCACCGGACACCGTGCCTGCCGGCAGGCAGCATTCCAGCGCATGAAAGCAATCGAGATCTTTTCGGAGCTCGCCTTCGACGCTGCTGACGAGATGCATGACGTGACTGTACTTCTCGATGCGCATCAGGTCGGTCACTTTTACCGTGCCGAAATTGCAGACCCGTCCGAGGTCGTTGCGTCCGAGGTCCACCAGCATGATGTGTTCCGCGCGCTCCTTCTCGTCGGCCAGCAGTTCCCGCCGGAGCGCCTCGTCCTCTTCCGGAGTCTTGCCTCGTGGGCGCGTGCCCGCGATCGGGCCATATTCGACGCGTCCGTTTCGCACCTTCACCAGCATTTCCGGGGAGGCTCCCACGAGATGCACGTTGTCGATTCGCAGGAAGAACATGTAAGGAGACGGATTGATGAAGCGCAGGGCACGATAGATATCGAAAGGATCGCAGCTGATCTGCATTGCGAAGCGTTGCGACAGCACGACCTGGAAAATATCTCCGGCCTGAATGTGGGACTTGGCCGTATCAATATTCGAATAGTATCTGGACTCGCTCAGGTTGGACTCCGGTTCCGGGATTGCCGCCTGCGGAATCGGCGATGGCAACGAAAGCGGACTCGTCAGCCGTTTTTCGATCTGCTCGATGCGGAGCAGGGCATCCTGGTATCTTGCTTCGATGCCCTCGACGCCGCGTTCGTTAAAAATGTTGGTGATGATGTGGATCCGGTGCCGCAGGTGGTCGAACGCGAGGATTGTGGAAAAATACATCATCTGGTAATCGTCCATTCCCAGATCGTCCTCGGCCACGGATGGAAGCTTTTCGAACTGGCGAACGATGTCGTAGGCAAAATACCCGACACCTCCACCTAAAAATGGGGGCAGGTCGGGCATCGGCACCGGCTTAAAGCTGCCGGAGATCTGCCGAAGCCGGTCGAATCCCAGCGTTTCCTCCTCAACGATCTCGCCCTGGCGCTCGATCGACACGGAATGTCCCTTCCCCCGCACCACGATGAACGGATCCCAGCCGATGAAGGAGTACCGGGCAAGGCGTTCGCCTCCTTCCACGCTTTCCAGCAGAAACACTCTGCGGCGCCCGTGAGCAACGCGTAAGAATGCGGCTGCCGGAGTGAGAAGGTCGCCGAGTATGTCTTTGCAGACAGGGATCATGGACCCTTTCCCGGCAATGGTTTTTGCTTCTTCTAACGATGGCTGAATCATCTTGAACTCTCGGTCATAAATAAAAAAAGCCGTGAACGTCTCGAGTCGTTCACGGCTTCCTCACCCCTTTAGGCTTTATGATCAGGGGACTGCCGGCGAACCGACCCGGGCACTTACGGTCGTGCGCCACCAACGCCAATTTCTGATCTGAAGCCCTGTTTCGCAGTTCATTCATCCGCCCGATATAATAGCTGAAGATAGTTACCACAAAAGCGGCCCGGCGCGCAAGCCTGTCAGGCGGCATGCCATGTTTCGGAAACGCATGCTCGAATAGCGGCGACGAGGTCTTCGGATAGCCCGCCTTTTGTCAGATACCCGGCGGCCCCAGCCTGGCGCATTGATTCCGCCACATTTTTTTCGATGTGCATGGACAAGCCGATGATTTTGATGGCAGGCATTTCCTGATGAAGAACTCTGGTCAACTCCACACCGTCCATTCCCGGCATGCTTATATCTGTCACGACCACATCCGGTCTGTGCCTTCGGGCAAGCTCCAACGCCTGAATTCCATCCTCCGCTTCCGCAACGACCTCCAGGTCTGCTTCCGATTGCAGCATGTTCGCCAGCCCCTGGCGCACTATTTTATGGTCATCCACAAGCAGGATGCCGATCCTCCTGCTTTTTCTGACCTCGAACTCCAGATCTCCTGTGCCGGCCCCCTGCATCGCAGCAGGAGGCGATGACGCAACGATTTGGCTCTTCGCCGGAGGTGCCAGCAGGATAATGCGTGTGCCCTTGCCGGGTGCGCTCTCCACTTCCATCTTGCCGCCCATATAATTCAAGCGCTGTTGGATCCCGAACAGGCCGAGCCCGCTGCCGTTCGTATTCACGGCTTCCTGGTCGAATCCCACCCCCTGATCTTCAATGACAATCTTCGTCCAGTTATCCGGAGTGCGCAGCATCATCAGACGCGCTTCCCGCGCCCCGGAATGCTTAACGGCGTTGAGCAGCAATTCCCGCGCAGATTCGAACAGAAGCATGCGCGCCGACTCATCTTTCGGCTCGGCTTCGCTGTCGGCCCGGACATGGACCTTAAAGAGGTTTTTCTCCTCCATGCGGCTTGCCAGCCATCCCAATGCCGGGCCGAGCCCGCCCTGATGCAGGATCGGCGGGCTCATGTCGACCGCCAGTGACCGTGAGGCGTCAATGGCTTCGCGGAGAATGGACTCGACGCCCTGTATGGCGGGCCCGATCGTGGCGGCATCCGCGTGCTTTACAAGGCCCAGGTGCATTTGGGCTGCCACGAGGAGTTGCTGGATGTGGTCGTGCAGGATTGTAGCCAGGCGTTTGCGCTCGCGCTGCTCCGCCTGGCCGAGTTCGGCGGCCAAAGCACTGAGACGCATGGACTGCTGCTGCACTTCGGAGGTTCGCTCGGCCACGCGCTGCTCCAGCGATTCATTCAGCTCCTGCAAATCCTGCAGTGTGAGGAGGCGCTGCATGGCCACGGCCACCTGGTCTGCGACCGTGCGCATCACATCAACTTCCTCATCGGTGAAATGAGTTCGATTTCTGGCGCCAAAGGAGAGAGTGCCGATCACCCGATCCTGCACGAGAAGCGGATGGCAGCAGTACGCCTGAATTCCGAAGCTCCTGACAAGGTCTGTGCGCGGATCGGGCACATGGAGGATGTCCTCGGCAATGATGCGCCTGCCATCCTGGGCCGCACAACCACACACAGCCACGCCGTAATCCAACCACTCGATTTGGCGGCGCTCCGCTTCCTCAATGCCCGCGCAGGCGTTCAGATGCAGCCTGCCGGCCCTCCTGTCGGCCAAAAAATTGAAAAAGACATGGCAGTCGAGATGGCGCATGACCTCGCGACAAAGATCGTTTACGACGAGCTGCGGATTGTCGCTGGCGAGCAGTCGACTGGCGCTGTTGGAAAGCAGTTGCAGGCGTTCGGCCGTTCGGTGGAAGGCCGCTTCAGCCTGCTTGCGTTTGGTAATGTCGTGGATCAACGCGAAAATCCATTTCGGCTCTCCTTCCGCATCGCGAACGAGGGAAACGTTTTTGCTTACCCAGACGGTTGTGCCGTCTTTGCGGGCATACCGGCTTTCGATCGTGAAGTCGCGGATTTGCCCGGCGAGCATCTGTTCAACGAGTGTCATGTTATGCGCGAAATCATCGGGATGAATCAGCCGCTGGAACCTCGTGGCTCGCAATTCCTCGATACTGTAACCTGTCAGCGTACAATAAGCGGGATTTGCATCCAGGAATCGGCCATCGGGACCCATCATGGCAAATCCTATGGCCGCGTTGGAAAACGCGCTGTGGAACTTCTCCTCGCTCTCGCTCAACGCCTGCTCGATCCGCCTGCGCTCGGAAATATCCGTGCCTACAGACAGAATCTCGCTCACCTCTCCGTTTTCATCGAAAACAGGCTTGTTCGTCCAGGCCATCCAGACCCTTCTTCCATCGCGACAAATGTTTTCGTTGACATTTTGAACGTACCGCTCAGGATGAACCACAATATCCCGGACCATGACATGCAAATCTTGACCTGCGGAATCAACGTCCGGCACCAGAATGCTCACATGTTTGCCCAGGATTTCCTTCTCGCTATAGCCGAAAAATGACTGGGCATACTCGTTAAAGAATGCAACCGATCCATCGCTTTTCCAGCGAAGGATGGCGCTGTTGGCATTTTGCACCAATTCACGATATCTGGTTTCGCCTTGCTGCAGTTGCTGATTGAGGGCGCTTAATTCCTTGTTGAGGGTTTTAAGCTCCGTTTTTGACTCCCTGGCTGATGCATTGCCGGGGAGCAATCTGCGGACGAAAACACGTCCTCTATTTCGAATTGTCTTATTTGGCATCAAAGGCTTCCATTCATTCGGCAGAAAGCCGACTACCTTTCAGAGGCCGAAAACCAATAAAATGCATTCCCGCTATGAGATAACGCTGTTTTGGATATGTCCTTGGCGTTTCTTCAATACTCAACCATGATTACATATTCAGGGCCCATCACTACCAGACCTCTTTAGCGATCAGCCTTCCAGGGAAGTCAGGCCTTCGCGGATCGCGTATTTGGTAAGCTCGGCGATGCTGTGAATGTTCAACTTTTCCATTATCTTTTGGCGGTGCACTTCCACCGTTTTGACACTCAGGTTGAACGAATAGGCGATTTCTTTGGTCGATTTGCCTTCTGCCATAAGTTGAAGAACTTCGCGTTCCCGGGGGGTCAGAACGGAAGCAGGCGGCAGGTCCGATCGCGATATTCGTTGAAGGTAATCGTTGCGAAGAACGGTTGCGATCTGCGGGCAGAGATAGGTCTCGCCGGTTAGAACGGTGCGAATCGCGCAAATCACATCGGTGAATTCGCAACCCTTCAGCAGATAACCGGAAGCGCCTGCTTTCAAGACCTCGGCCACAAACTTCTGACCTGAATGAATCGAAAGGATAATAATTTTAGCTTTGGAATCGCTGCCTGTGATCTGCCGGGTCGCCTCGATGCCGTTCAAATCGTGCATGGAAATATCCATGAGAACCACATCGGGTGCCAGCTTCTGATACAGCTGGACCGCAGCTCTGCCATCTTCGGCTTCCGCGATAACCTTGAACAATGGCTCTTTTTCCAATAAGCCGCGAAGCCCGGAGCGCAGGATCGAGTGGTCGTCTGCGAGGAGGATTCGCACCGGTTTGACTCCGGCGCCATCTCTTTCAGACTTACTATCCGAAACGGTCATAATTCCCGCCTGATTATATAAATAGAAAAAGCACAGGCTGCCCCGCTCATCACAAAGTTCAGGGACATTATAGCCCCCGTAAATATGAAGTGAATAACATATTCGCGCAGCTCCTTTGTGGCCGGCTTGAGTCCGCGTCGATTCGGACACGATGTTTCCCCTGGTTTGCAGACCATAGAAGAACGAGCGTGGGATTTTTTACGGCGCAAATAGGGAAAACTCTGATTGAGGCACTGTCAAAGAAATGTTATTAGGGGATAAGGAGGAGGAGTTTTTCCGGATACCAGAAAAGACTCCATGGAACATGGACAATCAGGAAATGCCTCATGCGAACCACAAAGAGCATTTGTGCTATCTGGAAATGACAGGATTTCTTGACAAACGCCGGGACGAATACAAAAATCTTGTCAGAAATGCCGGATATCTCTGCAGTATTTGCGGCAGAAGCGCGGCCGATGAAGACAATCTGTGTGATCCAGACACAATTTGATTCTTGCGAGTGGCCCGGCAGCAAATTCGGCTGTGTTTCATGAAAGCGTGGGAGCTTTCATAGGCTCCCTGTTCGCATTTCCGCCGGGGCAGTGGCAGTGTAATCGTCGCGGCGCAATGGGATGATTTCCGCCTTGTGTTTGACCGGCTTGAGACTGGTTGCCGGAGCCAAAGGGAAGTTTGGTTTCTTTCCAATCCGGCGAAGCGTCTCTAAAATCCGTTCCTTCCTGCCCCAATCGCACCACAGGACGTCCGTCATCGGCACAACACCGATCTTGTGTGCAGCCTGAGCCAAAAGACCGGACGAAAAATTGTGCGCCGGCATAATTTCATAGATTGCCTTGACCGTCTCCTCCTCGCGGGACGTGCCGATGACGGCATGAAGCTGCATGAAAAGCCTCATGATATCTGGGAAATAATCACAGCCAAGCTGCCACAGGGTATGGGCTTTCACAACAATAATCATGGTGTTCCAAAACGCGCCCCGGGCCATTGCCTCGACGGCCCGGCAGCGTTCCGGTTTTTCAAGAAACCGATTGACCGAATGAACAGGATGCGTGGCGGACTCCAAAATCTTTCCGCCGGGATAGATCCACCCGTACTCCAATTCAAGGCCATGCGCCGGGGCACCGACGAGCATAAGCGTGTCAGGCAAAGCCTCGACAGCTTCGATGGCGCGCTCCATGACAGTCCGGAATTCTATTTCCGGATAAATAAAATGGTCGGAGGGAAAGATGGCCACCGTTGCTTTTGGATCGCGCGCATAGACATGCGTCAGGGGCAGAAAAATTCCGGGGAGCGTATCTCTGTTCGCGGGTTGCACGATAACTCCATTGGGCCATCGCTCCGCAAGCTGCGACTGTGCCTCACGCCGATGAGCTTCGGCAATCAAAACGAACTGGCGTTCCCGCGGGCCCAGTGCGTCTGCGCGCAATAGTGTGTGCTGCAGCATCGATCGTTTACCGGTAAAGGCGCAGTACTGTTTCGGAACAGATCGGCCCAGCCAGTTGCGAATGAGTTCGCCGATCCGGTCTCCGTTGCCTCCGGCCAGGATTACGGACCAGAACTTCCCGCGAGCAGCCTCTCCCGGAAAACCTCCTGAAAACTGTTCAGATCCGGGATCACCGTTTGCGCATCGATAATTCATGTCAGAAACCTCCAGTCGCCGAAAGATAGTTGTCGCAGCATTGTGTGCAGCTGCAATTGCATAGGGGCTGGAATCCAGAATTAAAAAAAACCGACAGCCAGCTAACCCTGATCAGGTTTGCGTACAGCCGGTGAAAGCCGGATCGCTCATTGCCGCAGCCATTGTTTTTCAGGCGAATCCCGATAGGACCTGGAACAAGCCGTAACGCCCTGGGATATTTGAATCGAGCGAAGCCTGAAATCATTTTGATACATGGTCTTCAAGATATCGAGCATGGCGATTGCATTTCTCATGGCTTGTTCCTCGAGAAGCTCCCCATCGGCCGATGCGATGTATTCATGAACGCCGCGATCGATCCGATTGAACAGCCTGATGCCGGCATCCTCTGTTTGCTGAGAAGACGTCAATTTGTCGGCTTTCTTTGACATGCGATGACCTCCGCTGTTCCACAATCACGATCTTCACTTCCGCCCACATAATTTCGTTAGGCGCGATCTTGACGCAGCGGACTGTTCGGCACAATAAGGAGATCTCCTATTTCCGCGAAGGAAAACCCCTAGTGTAGTGCGTCGAATCTCAGTAATTCGTGGAATCCGTGGCGCTTTTTTTCCCTGCACATGCAAAGGTCTTTGGGACGCATTACACCAGGAGCCTGTGTCCAATTTGCAACAAGTGAAACGCCAACCTATCCCGCCCCCATAATCTCATGTCGATAAACGCTGATAATTCAATGCATTATCGCAATTATCCTCGGCCTTGTGACATTGGCTCGAAATTTGCTAGATCTATTACCTTAAACATGAAAATGGCAATTCGTAGTTAATTTGCGACAGGCGGTTTCGAATGTTCATGCACCAGAGGACTCTGAGGAAGGAAATTCACTTCGAAGGGATTGGCCTCCACACAGGCTATTCGGTCCAGCTAACGCTGGTACCGGCACCGCCCAATACGGGAATCCGGTTCCGACGCACCGATCTGAGAAACTTCGAAATAGAGGCCCTGCGCACCCACGTGGCTAAAGTCAGCTATGCGACCACGCTGATGAAAAAGGGCGTCATGATCTCTACGGTCGAGCATCTCCTTTCAACGCTTTACGGACTGGGGATCGACAACGCCTATCTCGACATCAATTCTCTCGAAGTGCCGATCCTAGACGGAAGCAGCGGACCATTCGTGGATGAAATCCGCAAAACCGGAATTGTGGAACAGGACGCTTTGCGAAAGTACCTCGTGATCAAGAAACCCATCGAGGTGCGCCATGACAACAAGGTGGCGGGAGTGTATCCGAACCGCAATCCCAGAGCTACCTACATCATCGACTTCGAGCACAGCGCAATCGGATATCAGAAAATCGAGATGGAGTTGACGCCGGAATCCTATTGCAGTGAAGTAGCAATGGCCCGGACGTTCGGTTTCGTTTCGGACATCGAATATCTTAAGAGTCTCGGCCTCATCAGAGGCGGTTCGCTTGATAACGCCGTCGTCCTGGATTCATCGGGCATCGTCAACAACCATCTTCGTTTCCCCAACGAATTCGTGCGTCACAAACTCCTGGATCTGCTCGGCGATATCTCTCTGATCGGGCATCCTATCATCGGACATCTCTACGCGGAACGGGCGGGACACGCGATCCACACGGCTCTCGTCGACCAGATTGCGCGGCTCCGCGACCACTGCGAGATCTGCACCGCCCTCGATCTCGAGCCTGCGCTGGCGGATGCCGTCTGATTTCAACTTCTTGCGGATTGTCCTCTATTAACCACGAAATACACGAAACACCCGAATTTTATTTTTCGTGTAATTCGTGTGTTTCGTGGTTAAGGTATTTATTGTACTGCGGTTTTTATCTTCGCAGGATGGCGCGCACGGGGGAGCCGTCCAATCCGGCCAGCTTCAGGGGCAGACACACAAGTTCATAATCTCCCGGAGGCACATGTTCCAGGCGCGCGCCCTCAAGGATTACAATGCCGTTCCGAAGCAATATGCGGTGAGATGGAAGATCCGCGCTTCGGAAATCATCGACGGAAGGGGCGTCGGTGCCGACGAGCCGGATTCCCTTCCCGGCCAGGAAGCCTGCGGCATTTTCTTCCAGAAAAACAAAATTCTCATCGAAGAGACGCTCCGGCAGGCAGCGGCTGCAGGTTTTGAAAAGTATGCGCTTCACGTTCGTCCAATCCAGACCTGAAAGATCGGAAACCCGGATTGACTTCTCCGAGGGGATCGCCAGGACACGGGCGGGACCGATAAACGGGTCGAGCGGGACTCCGGCAATATCGCAACCGGCGTTATCGAGGTGCAGAGGCGCATCGACGTGGGTTCCTGTGTGTACGCACATGTCCACTGCCGATACGTTGGATGCTCCCCCCTCACCGATGCGCATCGCCCAACGATGACGGAACTCCGGATCGCCGGGCCAATTGGCGATCCCCGGGCACAGCCTCTGGGAGATATCGAAAATTTCCATCGCAAAAGATTACTTGGGAGGTGTCGGTTTCGAGAAAAAGCCGTCCGCCAAATTGTTGTTGTATGTGACCTTGAGCAGGAAATGCTGCGACAGGCGCCGGCCGTTGACGTAGCCGTCCACACGCAGAGGCGTGTTCACTCCCTGTTTCATGAACCACTGGCTGAATTCTTCGACGTGGCGCTGGCGAACGCCCTTGCTGTTGATGTCGCGATACTCGACCTTTGCGGGAAGCTTTGAGATGCGGTCGAAATATATGAGCACCTCGTCATTCTCAGGGTCCACCAGCTTGACGATATCGAGCCGGACATCGCTTCCTTCGCCCGGACCCATGTAAAACAGCCGGTTCTCCGGATCCTTGTACCGGAAGCGGAAGATTGCATCGATGCTGTGTTTGATGGCATTCTTAAACTCGCCCATCTCTTCGGGCTTGGCGTCGCGGACACCCTTCGCGGGTTCGTAGATCCACCCTTCGTTTTGGCCAAGATTGAAAACGGTTATTTCGAGTTGGTTCTTTCCGTTCCCGCTTTCATAACGGCTTTTATCGGGAAACTTCGTGTAATCCGTAAATTTGACCGGGAGCGAGGATGCCCCCTCAAAATCAAACCCGAAGGCTCTCCCTTCGGAAACCATGTCGGTCACATTCAGGAATGTGTCGCCGCCCATCGCCTCTATGGCGTCCTGGAAAAGTTTCTTTATCTTTTCCTCATCCTGTGCCCTGGAAAACGGAACAAAAACCAAAACGAAGAAAAACGCCGGCACTAATGCTTTCATGAGCTTTCCAAATGATTCGAGTCGAAGCATCTTCGTAGGCCTCTCCTATTGCCATTTGCCTCTAACAAGCAGGTCCGTCTTCAGCTCGGACAATCATCCCGGGACTTCCTATTGCACATCGGCCTGAACAAAGGCCGCGGCCCACTTGCTTTCTGGGCGCATGCACTTCAAAAGGACCATCCACATGCCAAAAGAATACCACAAGGAACACTTTACTCCCGGTTTCAAACAGAATGTCCTATAATCACCCCAAAGATTTTGCATTCCCATGGCAACCAGTATTTGAACGGGTCGTAAAGGAGGATCCCAGTCATGCAATACACATTCGATCAACTGAAGGGAATGACGGTAGCGCAACTGCGGGAAATCGCCGGTGGAATCGAGCATGAAGCGGTCAAGGGTTTCACGCAGCTGAACAAAGAGCACCTCCTTACAGCAATCTGCACTGCGCTGAGTATAGACACGCACACTCGTCACAAGAGCAAAATCGCCGGCCGTGGAAAGGTTGAGATCAAGGCGCACATGAAAGAGCTGAAGCACAAACGCGATTCAGCTCTGGAGGCGCACGATCACGCTGCGCTTAAATCCGTTCGCCGGGAACTGCACGAACTCCGGCGTTCGCTGCGCAAAGCCGCGGCAAAAGCGTAGCGAATTCCTGATTCTTCCTTCCCGTTTCCCGATTTGGAAGTGTCCTTGTCGGAAACCGAGAATCTGGAATGTGCAATCAGATGGCCGCGGCGGCGCCTTTTCGCTTGCGGCTGAGGGTCAGCTTCAGCAGCGGTGGCGCGATCAGGGTTGTCACGATGATCATGATCACAACCGCCGAGAAGGTTGCGTCGTCGACCACCTTCAGATTCTTGCCAATGCTGGCCAGGATAAGTCCTACCTCGCCTCTCGGAATCATGCCCACGCCGACGCTGAGCCGGTCGAGATTCTTTTCGAGAACACCGAACCCGCAGATCTGCTTTCCCGCCACGGCCGCAATCGTCAGGCCTGCAGCCAATCCCAGAACCGGCACATTGGCGAAGGATTCGAGCCGCACCTGGATGCCCATCAGCACGAAGAAGACGGGGACCAGAAAAGTGGAGACGGGTTTGATCAGGTCCTCAATCTGAATATCCTCGTTAAATCCCCGGAAATGCACATCCTCCAGCAGGAGACCTGCCGCGAATGCGCCCACAATGGGCGCCAGCCCGGTAAGATCGGCCAGGTATGCCAGGGCAAAACAAAATCCCAGTGCGGAAATAAGCATCATGCCACCGGTGCGCAGCCTGGAAAGCTGTTTCATCAGTCTCGGAATCAGGAAGGAACCGGCAATCAGGGTTCCGCCGAGAAAAAGCAGCGCCACAAGGATCAAGCGAATCACGGTGCCGACCGCCATGGGCTGGCCGAACTCGGCCGCGGAGACGATTCCCGAAACCACGGCGAGAACGATCAATCCCAAGACATCATCGATGACTGCAGCGCCGAGGATGATCTGTGCCTCCTTCATCTTGAGCCTTCCGAGATCCTTGAACACGCGTGCCGTGATTCCGACGCTCGTGGCACAAAGCACAGCGCCGACGTACAAATGAACATAATGGGTGCTGAATCCAGGCGCGACGCGGCCCGCAAGCGCAGCGGGCAGATGCGCTATAAATATCCAACTCGCCCAGTAGCCCAGGATGAAAGGCGCGATCACTCCTAGCACGGCAACCAGGAAGGATGAGCCTCCGACCTTCAGCATCCCTTTGACGGTCGATTCAAGCCCAACTTCGAAAAGCAGAATGATCACGCCGATCCGGGACAGGCTGTCTATCGCAATCGCCCAGTAGCCCTGAACGGGGGTCGCACGCAAAGGCTCCAGAAAGCTCCACGCGGGATTCAGCAGTACCAGGTTGCCCAGAACAATTCCGCCTATAAGCTCGCCAAGCACGGCAGGCATGCGAAAACGCTCTACGATAGCGCCTCCCAGTTTGGCTGCCGCCAGAATTGCGATCAAAATGACAAGCACGTGTGCGATGGGATCGCCGTGACTCGAAGAGTCGGCGGCGAAGGCCGTGCCGCCCGCCAGCAGGAAGACGAGGAACAGAATCAGGGATCGCTTTTTCATCGCTTCAAAATAGCGCCTGCATAGGGGAATATCCACGTTTTTTTCGGTTTCCGTAAGTATCCACCCGCAAAGCCAGTGGCTTAAGCAATATTATCGGGGTCGGGATCGGAATCGCTATCGGTATCTCAATCGATCATCGGCTTATCTCTGGTAACAGGCGATGCTCGACACCCGATTCCGGTCGCAACAGTTGCCACTGAAAACAGGCCTTTACTGAATTGCGGATTACGTTTGCACAGGGTCGAGCCCTGTCCTACTATTGCGTTGGCAGGTCGTTGTTGGTTATTATTTGTCGCAAAAAGTCATACTTGCGATGGGGGCTTTGCGAAATATGAAAGAAATGCTCACCACAAAAGAGGTTGCGGAATACCTCAGCATCAATGAAAAGCAGGTATATCGGCTGATCAAAGAAAAAAAGATTCCCGCCACCCGCATCACGGGCAAATGGCTTTTTCCGAAAAATTTGATAGACGAATGGGTCATGGCCAGTGCCCGGGAAAGCGTCAGCATCTCCACGCCGCGAAGCGCCCCGGAGAACCAGGTGGTGATTGCAGGCAGCAATGATCTTGCGCTGGAGCTTCTCGCAAAAAACACAACTGTCCGGCATCCCCGATATACGATCTCCATTTCCAACGTGGGAAGCCTCGCCGGATTGATCGCTCTTCAGAAGGGCAACTGCCATATCGCAGCCTCTCATTTGCTGGATCTGGAAACCGGCGAGTACAATAGTTCCTTCATCAAAAAGCATTTTCCAAATCTGAAAATCGTCCTACTGAACCTTGCGCATCGCGAGCAGGGATTAATCGTTAAAAAAGGCAACCCGCTTGGAATCAAGACAATCAAAAATCTGGCAAATCAAGCTCTGACTTTTGTCAACAGGCAGGAAGGCTCCGGAACACGAGTGCTGCTGGACTACCGGCTGAAGGAGCTCGAGATCGATCCTGCGGACATTCCGGGCTATTCGAAAATTGCACTGACGCACATGGATGTGGCGCTCGAAGTCTTCAGCAGTACTGCGGATGTGGGAATCGGCATCCTGGCCGCGGCCCGGATGCTGGATCTTGATTTCATACCGCTCGCCACCGAACGGTTCGATCTGGTCATTCCAACCGAAAACTACAGCACAGGCGCAGTAAAAGCGCTCCGTGAAGTTTTATGCTCGGAAGATTTCAAATCCCACATACGAAATATGGGCGGCTACGAGACGCGCGATACGGGGAAAATTGTTTACGAAAGAGCTTAGCTGAACGAAGGCTCTCTCAACTCTGGAGGCATGCCAATGAAGTGGTCTTTTTTTCTGGTTCTTCTTGCAGTATCGCTGAGCACGTTGAGCGCTCAGGATCTCGCTCAGAATACGAGCAGCCTGTTCGACGACTCTGAAGTTAAAACCTACAATCTCCAAAACATCCTGGTCCAAGGCGAAGTGCAGGCGCCCGTCACGGTGGACTTGAGCCGCCTGCCGCTGCGCAGCGTACCGATCAAAGAACTGGCGTTCGAAAACGGAAAGCGGGTTTTCAAGGGGGCTTACTTCGTAAGCGGCTATTCGCTCTACGACGTGTTGAATAGCGCTATGATCAAAAAGGCTCCCGGAAACACGTTTAAACCGGCGGTAGACATGTACGCCGTCATAGAAAACGCCAAGGGGGAAAAATCGGTCTTCAGCTGGGGCGAGATCTATTACAAAAACAGCTTCGACATACTGATTACAAAAAGTATTCAGGCAATCAATCCGGCCCGCGCGAAAATCGTGTGGCCGCTGCCCGCCGAACCGCGGCTGATTTGCGGAAGCGATCTGCTCAATATCCGATATCTCAGCAATCCCACAAAGATCACCGTGAAATCCTATTTTGAAGCGGATGCCGCCGAGAAACCGAAAGATCTTTATGCGCCGGAAGTCAAAGTGGCGACAAAAGCGGGCTCTGCAAGTTTCAAGGATCTCGGTCCTACGGTGCAGACGCGCACGTATGAGAGTGTGCTGTACGGCCATGGAATGGGCTTTAAGGAAGTCCTGAACGTCACGGGATTTCGCCTGAAGGATGTGCTTGCGGAATACGCCAAACTGGCGCCCGAAAATTCCGGCACCTCCTTCATTGTGGCGTCTGCCAAGGATGGATACCGGGTTGTCTTCAGTGCCAGTGAAATCATGAACCGCAACGACAACCATGATTACCTGCTGAACGATCTCAAGGATGCACCGAACGGGGGACGCTATACGCTGGTCGTAACGCCTGATTATTTCGCGGACCGCGACGTCCGATCGGTTGAAAAGATTGTGCTGGTGGATATTCGCTAGGAGCCTGTCCGAGTACGCCTCGCCTCCGGAACCATTATGATGAAGCGCGCATTTGCAATCCTGACATTGGTATGTTTTCTTCCGCTTCTTGCCGCTCCCCTGCGGGGTCAGGAACGCCTGCGCCTCGCGACAACAACCTCCGTTCAGGATTCTGGTCTCATGCCCTACCTGATGCCCTATTTCGAAAAGGAATGCGGCTGCAAGGTGGACGTGATTGCGGTTGGGAGCGGACAAGCGCTGAAACTCGCATCCAACGGTGACGTGGACCTGGTGCTGGTTCACGATCCGGCCTCCGAAGAAAAATTTGTGGCCGACGGCTTCGGGATAAATCGAAAAACCTTTATGGTCAATGACTTTGTTATTCTTGGCCCGGATTCGGACCCGGCCGGCATCAAAGGACTGAAGGATGCCGCCGGCGCATTTTCCAAAATTTCAAAATCAGGCTCTCCGTTCGTTTCACGCGGCGATGCATCCGGAACCCACCAGAAAGAAAAATTCTTATGGAAGAAGGCAGGCATGGAGCCTGCCGGCCCGTGGTATCTGGACATCGGCCAGGGCATGGGTGCCGTGCTGACCATGGCCAATGAAAAAAACGGCTACACAATTTGCGATCGAGCCACCTATCTCACGCGCATGAGTCAATTGAAGCTGAAAGTGCTCGTGGAAGGCGATCCGGTCCTGATCAACTATTACTCGGCGATCCAGGTCAATCCTCAACGATTTCCGTCCGTGAAATCCGCTCTGTCGCGGAGGTTGATCGACTGGCTTTGCTCCGAAGAAGGGCAGAAACTCATCGGCGGCTACACCTCAGGCGGGCACCGGCTTTTCACGCCTGCTTTCATCCCCGGGAAGTGAATGCTTGAACGATCTAGGACTCGCATTTAAGGAAGCGATCCGCCTGATCTTCACCGCGGATCCGGAAATAACGACCATCGTTTGGGCATCGCTTCGATTTTCTCTATGCAGCACGGTGATCGCGTCTCTGATCGGAATTCCTGCCGGCGTCGCTCTTGCATCTTCACAATTCCGATTTAAAAAACTCGTGGAAGACATACTGAACACGACGCTCGCAATTCCAACCGTCGTCATCGGGCTTTTTGCCTACACGCTGCTGTTCAGTCAGGGCCCCCTCGGGAGATTTCAGCTGTTGTTCTCGCCGGCGGCCATCATCATCGGTCAGACGGTGCTCATTGTCCCCCTCATCGCATCGCTGGCGTGCAGCGCCGTATCGCTGGTAAATCCGGTTGTGCGCGAGACTGCGCTGACGTTGGGAGCCGGCAGTTTCAGAACGACCACAACCATCGCTGCAGAGGCGCACGCAGCGCTGCTGGTCGCCTGCATTACCGGTTTCGGCCGCGTCATCGGAGAGGTCGGGATATCCCTGATCCTCGGCGGAAACATTCTCGGCTATACGCGGACGATTACGACGGCCATATCCCTTCAGACCAGCAGGGGCGAGTTTGCATTGGGTCTGGCGCTGGGAATCGTGCTGATTTGCGCGGCTTTCATCGTCAATATCATGGCACGGCGGATTGGGAGAAGACATTCATGAGCATGGCATCCGCATACCGCATCCGCTCATTGACGCACTCCTTCGACGGAAGAGTCGTGCTGGACATTCCGATGCTGGACATCTCATCCGGTCAGATCTGCGCTTTCGTCGGCCCTAACGGCTGTGGCAAAACCACCCTGCTTTCGATACTGGCTCTTCTTCTCCAGCCTGTTTCAGGCAGCGTTTTCCTGTACGGCGTGGACGCCGTGCGCCACCGGGACAGGGAGTTGCGCAAAAAAGTGACCCTCGTGCATCAGAAACCCGTTCTGTTTTCAACTACCGTTCGGACGAATATCGCGTACGGGCTACACGCGGCAGGAGTTCCGGCGAGAGAGATCCGGCGGAGGGTCCGGGCCATCATCGAAGAAACGAGGCTCACGAACGTCGCAGATGCACTGAGCCGGAAGCTTTCGGGCGGCGAAGCTCAGCGCGTCGTACTGGCGCGCGCCCTTGTCCTGGAAACTCCTATCGTTCTTCTGGACGAACCTACCAATTCCCTGGACGATGCGTCGCGGCCGATTCTCCGCGACCTGCTGCTGAAGGCCAACAGGACGCGCGGCGCCACGATCGTCATCGCGACCCACGATACGAACTTTGTTTCTTCGTTAACGGAGCGGATCGTCCGGCTGGAGGGGGGCAAAATTACGGATGCGTGAAACGGCGGAGTCCCGGGGAATCCCGGGACTCCTTGGTCGTTACTGCTTGTGCACGGTGTCGATTTCTTCCGGAGATACATCAAACACAAACTGACCGGGCCCGAACTTTTCTTCGGTGAAAAATTTCGGCAGACGGTCGTCTTCCTTCGTCAGTCCCGCAGCCTTATTGAACTTTCTCTCGATTGCCAGGACTTCAGCGCCCAGATCCGTCACATACGATTCCGGATAGGTCTCGCCGGTAACCGCAGACAGCGCCCCGATCATATTGAGGTGAAGCTTCTTGGCCTTTTCCTCCATGAACGTCATGCCGATCATCATGCAGTACCCGAACGTATCGATCGCAGCCATCCACTGTTGCATGAACTGTGATTCCGGAGCCTGTCCGGTTGGCTGGACCGGGCTGTATTCCGGATGATGCGGCCCCGGCAGCACGATTCCTGCCGTGTGGTCGGCACCCTGCGGAGAGGTGGCAAACGTCACGCCCGTCCCCTTGAGAATTCTCGGATCATACGCCGACAGGGCCTGGCCCTTGACCTGAGGCACTCGCTTCACACCCAGCTTGTCTCCCGTGACTTTCGCCCCGCTCCCGATCATGCGGCCGTTTTCTGTGCCGGCGTTAATTTCCTTCACCAGCTTGAGAGCGCCTTCTGCATCGCCCCAGGGCAGCAATCCGCCCTCCATCGCAACGGCAAGCGCAGACCCGACGTCCATGGTATCCACGCCGGCATCGTTACATGCGGCATTGATGCGGGCGACCATGTCGAGGTCCCCGATCATGCAATTCGATCCGACGAGCGCGATGGTTTCGTACTCGATGCTGGCAACGATGAACTTCCCTTTTTCGTCCGTATAAACGTTGGAGCAGCTGATAATGCAGCCCTTCATGCAGGCATGCACGCTTTGCGAATTTTCCCGCTTTTTAAGCATCTCCTCCATATATTCGCCGGAGAGGCTTTCGGCCTTCTCAAACTGTCCCATGCTGAAATTCTTCGTGGGCAAGGCACCGGCTGTCTGCGTGATCATGACGATCTGCGGAGTGCCCAGGTGTCTCAGTCCTTCGAGGAAGTGGGTTCCCAGAACGCCCTTGCTTAACGCCGCGTTGTTTTCTTTCAGCTTTTGAGGATCTTTTACTTCCAAAAGGTTGGATCCGGCATCGTCAACGACCACGGCTTTCATGTTCTTGGAGCCCATGACTGCGCCCAATCCGCCTCTTGCGGCAACCCGGATGTGGAAATCGGGAGTAGTAAAGATGATCGATGCAGCCGTAAGTTTCATATCGCCGGCGGGGCCGATGCATCC
>Ga0335071_10002868_pt1 | contig 18291 bp, 15 predicted proteins | sample Lox_Sample_15_FD_206724 | JGI IMG/M metagenome (GOLD analysis project Ga0335071, IMG submission 206724) | Soil microbial communities from Loxahatchee National Wildlife Refuge, Florida, United States - Lox_Sample_1.5 | ecosystem: Environmental > Terrestrial > Soil > Wetlands | place: USA... | reverse complement strand
TCCCGCACCGAAATGTCCTGGTGGTCGTCCATGACTTGGCGCGGCACGACCTGGACATTGGCCGGCGTCTGCAGGATCGGCGTGTTGTCCCTTCCCGCCGTCGCCGGAGCGCCGAAGTCGACCGTGTAGCCGGTCAAGCGGCCTCCCAATCCTGCCCCGACTGACTGCTGCCGATTTCTGGCGGTGGCTTGCTCTCCTCGGGGGCACGGGTTGCTGCCGCTCGAATCGGCGCCCGTCGGGGGCGCTCACTCGAGTGGACCGCCTTCGGCTTCTTGGCGCTTGGCGGGCTGACGACCACGGGCGGCAGATTGGGCTGATCCCCGCCGGCGGGAGCTTGAGCAAGGGTAATGGAAGGCGCTGCCGTCATGGCGGCAGCCGCGCAGAACGCGGGCAGGAGGCGGGACATGGACTGACTCCGAAGGGGGCTTGAACCGGTGAAGATCGGTCAAGCGCGAGGCGGAGGTCCCTGCGATGATCGCGGTTCGTGCCGTTCACCTGCGAATGGGGCCGCCCAGCTTGCGGTAAATTGGACCGTCGTTTGCGGTTGCCATGTGAAAGCGGCGGAGGGCGCGCCTGAGAGCGTCGGAACGCAGGATGTAAAGGCGCAAATGCTGCAGACGGCGTGATCATCGTCCGAGTGGATGGGCCCCGTTTGCCCATCCGTCCCGTCTTCTGCGGCGATGGAATGGCAGTTGGCCTGAGCCTCGCCCGGCGCGAACGCCATTTGCGCCGCGAGCGCGCCGGCCAGAACGAGCTGAAGCGCAAGCAGATAGGCGGTCGCAATACAGACCGCCTTCTTCAGCCGCGATTTCGCGTCGACGCCCGACACCGATAGCTCCTACGTCGCCCCCCAATTACACGCTGTTGCTGACATGCGCCAGCCTGCGCTCCACATCTTGCAGTCTCTCCAAACAACGAACTTGGAGCTCTGCAGGCATGCGTAGGTTGCATATTGTCATAACCGCTCGTCGAGGGAGTGTAGATGTGTGAGCTCGGCCGAACCTTCCGCCTGAGATCTCGCCGGCCGTTTGCACGCGATGAACGTGAGTTTGCGCCTGTGGCTCAGGTGCAACAGCGTCGGTGATCTTGGCCGCGCTCACGCGGCAGCGCGGATCGGCCACTCTCCCGATCTCGACACTCGCACTGTTCGGGTGATAGGTACCGAGTGGGTGGGCTGATGCGACGGCGTTTACAGAGATTCGTTCCGATCATCTTGATCGCGTTGGCGGTGCAGATTCTGGCACCGATGGCTGTTTGCTGGGCCGCTGCCACCGCCATTTCGGATCCGCTCCGCTTCGCGGAAATCTGTCACAGTGATCCGGCTTCGCCGACCGCTCCGACCGATCGAGGTGCCGACCACCGCGCATACGTTGGCTCGTGCCCGATCTGCTGTGCGGCTCAACTCTGCGCCGCGTTTGACGCGCCGCCGGCGACTGCGTTTGCGGCACCATATCGTCAAGCGACGCGGGTCGTCTGGCGCGCGCGCACGCAAGCTCTTGCGGTTCCCCGCGCGGGCTCAAACGCACAGGCGCGAGCGCCACCTTTCATTTCCTGAGCGAACCACAGTAGCGGGACAGCTTCGATCGTCAGTCTGATCGAGGCGCGAAGCCGCTTCCCCTTCATCACCATGACCGCTTTCGATCGCTGTCTTCGACAGTGTCCGGAGGCATGGCCCTTCGTTGCCCGTCCGGCGTCAACGCCGGCAAGGTTATCACCCGGCGGCAAAGGCCGCCCGAGATGTCGAGTCCATCATCATGAGCAAGCTTTTAACCGGCCTTGGCCGGTCCATCCTCTACGTATCCAGCGCACTTGCGCCGCCGGCGCTGACGACGATCATTTCGCTGACGCCACCAGCCGCGACGAGCGCATCCGCGCAGACAGCCGATCCACTGCCCCCGATTGTCGTCGCTCCCGCGCGACCAAGGAATGCCGTGCGTCAACGACCGATCCCGAGTCCGTCTTCGCGCCACGCGGCCACCAAACCCCAACAGGAATCGCCGCGCCCGGTCGATCAGCCCTTGCAGCCAGCGGACAGTTCGACCGTCACGGCCCAGACCGCCTTCAATCGAGGCCTGTCCACGAGCGATTCGGCTTCGCTTGTCACGGAGTTGCCGGGAGGCGCGGCGTGGGGGGCGGGCGGCGTATCGAGTCTGCCCGCGATCAATGGGCTTGGCGCCGACCGGGTCCAGGTCGCGATCAACAGCATGTTGATCAGCCCCGCATGTCCCAACGAAATGAATCCGCCGCTATCCTTCGTCAACCCCGCCATGATCGCGAAGATGCGGGCCTATCTCGGCATCGCCCCGGTCAGCACCGGCGGCGACTACATCGGAGCGCGCGTCGACGTGACAACCGCGCCTCCGGTCTTCGCGAACAGGCCGTCCGGCTGGCTGTCGACCGCGACGCTGTCGAGCTTCTTCCGCAGCAACGGCAACGCCTATGGTGTCGACGCCACCGCAACGATCGCCAATCGCGATACCAGCGTCACCTATGTCGGTGGCTGGGTCCGCGCCGGGGACTACAAAGCGGGCGACGGCACGACGGTGAAATCGACGCTCTACGAGACCCAGAATCACGCGCTCAGCATCTCGAAGCAGACCTTTGGCAACCTGTTCACGTTTCAGGTCGGAAGCCAGTTCATTCCCTACCAGGGCTACGTCAACCAGTACATGGACATGGTCTATAACCGCGGCCTGTTCATGAACGGTCGTTATGAAGGTGAGCTCGATTGGGGGAAGCTCGAAGCCAGCGCCTTCGTCCATCAGATCCGGCACACCATGGGCTTCATTGCACCGGACAAGACCGGAAGCATGCCGATGGACACCAAGGGCCTTGATGCCGGCTATGCGGTGAAGGCCACGACAGCCGTGTCGAACGTCGATTTGCTGCGGTTCGGCAATGAACTGGTCGTCAATCGGCTCGACGATTGGTGGGATCCGGTCGCCGGATCGATGATGATGGGGCCCAATACCTTCATCAACATCAACGGCGGTCAGCGCGACCGTGTCGGCACCTTCGCTGAATGGGAGCGGCACTGGGCCCGCGACTGGACCACGGTCATCGGTCTTCGCAACGACGTGGTCTGGATGAACACCGGAAACGTGCAGGGTTATGACGCCATGACCTATGGCGCCGATGCTGCGGCCTTCAACGCCCTTGATCATGCCCGGACCGACGTTCACTTCGACGGCTCCGCGCTGGTCCGCTACGAGCCCGACCAGCTCAGCGTCTACGAACTCGGCTTCGCCCGCAAGACGCGCTCGCCCAACCTTTATGAGCGCTACGCCTGGTCGACAAGCGCCATGGCCATGCAGATGATCGGCTGGTTCGGCGACGGAAACGGCTATGTGGGCAATATCGACCTCAAGCCGGAGAAGGCGAACACCGTCAGCTTCACCGCCGGTTGGCACGATCCCGAACAAAGGATCTGGAGCCTCAAGGTCACGCCCTACGCCAGCTACGTGCAGGACTATATCGACGTCGATCGCTGCGGAACGGCGTCCTGCCTTGCGAGCAATCCCGCCAATCTCACGGCGACCAGCGGCTTCGTCTATCTGCGCTTTGCCAATCACGATGCCACGCTTTACGGCGTCAACGTGGAAGGACGGCTCGCACTGTGGGACAATGCGGGCTACGGTCTCGGTGAGGTCCGAGGCACGATCGGCTACGTGCGCGGCCAGCGGCAGGACGGCATCGATCTCTACCACGTGATGCCGATCAATGCGAAACTGGCACTCGACCACAGGATCGGCGGCTGGACCAACGGTATCGAACTGCAATTGGTTGGATCGAAGGACCAGGTCAGCCAGGTTCATAATGAGCTGACCACACCGGCCTATGCCCTCGTTAACCTGCGCACTGGGTATCAGTGGCAGCAGGTTCGCGTCGACCTTGGCCTCGACAATCTGTTCAACCAGACCTACGACCTGCCGCTCGGCGGTGACGATCTGGTCGACTACAAGGTGGTTTCGATGATGGGATCGTCGGCGGCCTACGGCTTCAATGTCAAAGGGCCGGGTCGCTCCGTCAATGCACGGCTGAGCGTGAGCTTCTAATGCGCACGACAGTCGGCGGCTCGAAAGCCGAGCCGCCGACGCATAACTGAACCAGCCGGCACCATTGCTCTTAGCCGCGTCCAATTGCGCGCGAGAAAAATTGTGCCGGCGCCCCGCAGCTATGATTCGAGGGTAATAACCGTGATGGACAAGCAGCTAACCCGGAGATCTCTATCGCTCGGGCTCCCGCTCAGCATGGGCCTACTTCATCTCGCCAACGACGCAATTGCCGCCGAAAACAGCGCTGCGAAAGATGCGGGGCCTTCGACCAAGCCAAAAATCGGCATGCTCATCTACAATGACATGATTCTGCTCGATCTCGCCGGACCGATGACAGTTCTCGCGCTTGCGATGAGCGAGATTCATCTGGTGGCCAAGAACCGAAGCCCGGTCAGGAGCGATGTCGGCATTGTCATTCAACCAACCACGACGTTCGATGAATGTCCGGGCGACCTTGATGTGCTCTTCGTGCCCGGAGGGCTCGCCGGCACTATCGCCGCAATGAACGACGACGCAACGCTTGCCTTCGTTTCCGACCGTGGAGCTCGGGCGAAGTGGGTGACCAGCGTTTGCACGGGCGCCCTGGTTCTGGGCGCGGCCGGCTTGCTCAGGGGATACAAGGCGACATCGCACTGGTACGTGCGAGATCTGTTGCCGATCATGGGAGCCGAGGTTTCCGACGAGCGCGTCGTGATTGATCGAAATCGGATCACCGCGGGTGGGGTTACTGCAGGCATCGATTTTGGTCTGCAAATTGCCGCGATCCTGCGCGGCGATGATTACGCCAGGCGAATCCAGCTGACGCTCGAATATGACCCAAAGCCGCCGTTTTCATCAGGTTCACCGGGTGCTGCTGGACCTGAACTCGTCCGTGACGTTCTGGAACGGCGGGCTAAGGTTCTGGCTGAGGCGCGCGTTGCCGCGACCAATGCCGCCAACCGCAGTCCAAAATAGCTGATCACGGCGCGGTGGCTAGAAAGCGAAAGCCCGCGCGGTGCGGCTAGCTGACGGAGATCAAGGCTGCACCGTGCTCTCCGCCTATGATCAACAAAATCGGTGAACCAAGGCCCATGAAATCGAAGCTCATCTACGGCGCATTCGCTTGCATCTTGTTGGCTGCCGGAGGCATGGCCTCGGCACAAGAGTTCAGATCCGGTGACATAGTGATCTCGAACCCGTGGTCACGCGCAACGCCGAAGGGGTCGAACGTAGGCGCAGGGTATATCGTCATCGAGAACCGGGGGAAGATACTCGATCGGCTTCTTGGCGGATCGGTCGATGCCGCCGCGAGCTTTGAGATTCACGACGTCGTGGTTGAGGACGGCGTGATGAGGATGCGTGAGCTGAGAGATGTCGAGCTTCCACCAGGAACCTCCATCGAGGCGAAGCCTGGCGGACGTCACATCATGTTCGTGGGCCTTTCACATCCCCTCGCTGCGGGGGAGAAGGCCCGAGGCGCCCTGCAATTCGAGCATGCCGGCAGGGTCGAGGTGGAGTTTGAGGTGATCGCGATGGGAGCCCCGCCACCGGGCGGCTAAAGCGATCGAGCGCCAGTCGAACTCCTTTGGTGTGCTCGATCACTTTGATGCCTCGAATTTTATAGGTCTTGTCCTCGACGCCGGACACGATCTTGTCGCCTGGCTTGACGCCGTCACCGCGCCCATCGCAGACTCTACGGCCCAACAAAGCCGCAGATTTGACGCGCGATGAGAATCCTTCGAAACTGGAAGACGCGCGAACTCGCTACCCAAATTCGGCCACAGCTCAGCGGGAACTTCGGAACGATAGGCGCGGGTGCCATCCCGTCACCAGCCAACCAAGAATTCCCCTGCCGCAGGAAAAGCAGCCGGAGCATGGTCCGTTCATTCGGTAATAAGCGGCAACGAGCGCGTCCCTGGATTGCGCTTGGCGTCGCCTATTTGCTGGCGTTCCAGGCCATCATGTTCAGTCTTGCGGCAGGTGCAATGGCCGGGTCCGTAGGATCGGCGATTTCGGACATCTGCAGCTCCGAGGGCGCGACCACTGGCCACGATGGCTCGGGGCAGCAGCCACACCACACGCATCTTCCGCCCTGTTGCATGCCGGGCTGCACCATGTTCGGCGCGAGCGCCGCACCGTCGCCGGATGCGCCGTCATTGGTGGTGCCGCGAATATCGGCGCACGCCGCCATCAGGCCGTTCGCGCGCGACCGTATCGACATCAGGCGCGCACAAACGCTGCGTAGCCCTCGCGGTCCACCGCTCGCCTGACGGCCGCCCTCCGGATTTGTCCGGGGGCGACGCCCGCGTTGGGCCATTCCCAGACCATCGACGTCAACGCCTGCGACTGCGTCGTGACCACGGCCGCCTTCCGCCAAGACGCGGCCCGCAACGTCACGTCGCGACCTTGCGCTCGCGATTCGCAAGCTTTCACGCCCACCCACCGCGTCGGCGCCGCCGACGGGTCGCCGCTTTTCAGGAGAATACGATGTCTTTGTTGCGTTGCCTCGCCGTTTCAGTTGGTCTGCTCGTGACGCCCGCTATGGCCGCCGGCGATTCCACGCCACCAGACCCGGCGCTCGTCGCCAAAGGGCTGCAGCTGTTCAACGACACCAGCCTGTCGGGTGGCGGCAACGTCTCCTGCGCGACCTGCCACTTCTCGACGGGCCATACCAACAACAAGACTTATGTCGGTCTCGATGTGGTCGCCGACGGCGATCCCAACGGCCGCAGCACTCCGACCTTGTGGGGTGCGGGGGAGCGTTCGGTCTATGGGTGGGGCGGCACCGCGCCGACGCTAGAGGAAAGCATTCGCGGCATCATCGTCAACCGCATGAAGGGGGCTGAGCCGTCCAAGGAGACGCTGTCCGCCCTCGTCGCCTATGTCCGATCGCTGCCCTATCCGAAGAATTGGCAGCTCAACGACGACGGCATGCCATCGCCGGTGGCCACTGAGACGGTGAAGCGGGGTTTCGCGCTGTTTACAGGCGAGGGCGGCTGCGGCTCCTGCCACGTGCTGCCGAGCCTCGACAAGTCCAGCAAGGACGACATCGGCACCGGTGGGCGGTTCAAGGTGCCGTCGTTGCGCGCCGTCGCTTCGACCGCTCCGTACTTCCACGATGGCCGCACCGCATCGCTGCGCGATGCCGTCAAGCTGATGTGGGAGGTCTACGCCAAGAAGATGGACACCGGGCACGTGCCGACCGACGCCGAGCTCGATGACCTCGTGGCCTATGTGAGCGCGCTGTAGTGGCGAAAATCGCGACCATGCGGGTGGGGGCCACGCGCAACGAACGAGCGACGACATCAACATTTGGGGAGAACTGTGATGAAGGGAACGAGGTTTCTGGTTGCGGGTTCGGTTGCGGCCATCGCGACCGTGATGATGGGCGCGACGCACCTGATTGAAATGGCCGTCGCGCAGACGGCCGCAAGCGTCAACAATGCCGCCCGCCCGGGCCAGGTGGTCGTTGACCCCGGTGTGCGCGGTGGAACGCCAGGCGCAGGGGGTCCCTTGCCGGGACTGAGCGACGAGCAGATGCAGTTTTTCGCCGCAACCGCTGCGGCGTTCGATCAGGTCCAGGCCGTCGTTCCGGACGGCCTCGGCCCGCGGTTCAATCTCGACGGCTGCGGCGGCTGTCATGCCTACCCGTCCGAGGGCGGCACGAGCCCGCCGACCAACCCCCAGGTCGCCGTCGCCACCAAGGACGGCGCCCGCAACGTCATTCCCTCTTTCGTCAGCCCGCACGGGCCGATCCGCGAGGCGCGTTTCGTCAGGAATCCGGACGGCACGCCGGACGGGGGCGTGCACAATGTGTTCGTGATCACCGGCCGGTCCGATGCCCAGGGTTGCCACATCAAGCAGCCCGACTTCGCAACAGCAATGCGCACCAATAACGTCGTTTTCCGCATCCCCACGCCGACCTTCGGTCTTGGCCTCGTGGAAGCCGTTCCCGACGACGCCCTCGAGGCGGCGCTCGGCGCGGAGATCTACCGCAAGCGTGTGCTGGGAATCTCCGGACGGTTCAATCGGAGCGCCAATGACGGCACCATCACCCGCTTCGGATGGAAGGCCCAGAACAAGTCGCTGCTGGTCTTCGCCGGCGAGGCCTATAACGTGGAGCAGGGCGTCACCAACGAGCTGTTTCCCAACGAGCGTGAAACCGATCCCAACTGCCGATTCACAGCCATTCCAGAAGACCAGACACCCCTGACGCCGCTGTCGCCCAGCACCGGCAGCCCGTCCGCCGATTTCGCGTCGACGACGACGCTGTTCGCGGGGTTCATGCGCCTGCTGGCGCCGCCCACCCCCGCGTCGTCCAGTGCCACGGTCGCATCCGCGGCATCAGGCATGTCTGACGCGGCGAAGGCCGCCACGGTGGCCCGCGGCCGCCAAGTGTTCCTGAATGTCGGCTGCGACGCCTGCCACCTCAAGAGCCTGACCACCGGACACTCGTCGATCAACGGTTTCGACAATGTCACGTTTGAGCCGCTGAGCGATTTCGCCCTGCACGACATGGGCTGGGGGCTGGCCGACGGCGTGTCGCAGGGGCTTGCGACGGGCCGCGAGTTTCGCACCGCTCCGTTGTGGGGCATCGGACAGCGCATCTTCTTCCTGCATGACGGGCGCACCAGCGACCTGATCGAAGCGATCGAGCAGCACGCCAGCCCCGAGTCGGAAGCCAATGTCGTGATCCACAACTACAATGCGCTCTCGGTGCAGGATAAGCAGGCTCTGCTCAACTATCTGCGCTCGTTGTAAGCGCCGGGCGGTCGCGCTTCCAAGCCAGAGGCGCAACCGTCGCGGTGCGGCGGGAGAGGGGGGATCACCGGGAGCCCCATCCCCGGTGATTCCCTCTCACTCCGACCTCCACCCGAGCTCTGCACGCGCGGCTGCAAGCGAGGCAAATGTCCGATACGTCTCACTACAGTGCTTCCCGGTCACATTGGATCATCCAACAATCCAACATGACCGGGAAGCGCCGTAGATTCTCGCCTCGGCGCATGTCCGTATCGGCGAACCGGATCCCACTTCGCCGGGACATGCGCTGGGGCGACGAGCGCCAATCGAACTCATTTGGTGTGCTCGATCACCCTGAGGTCTCGAACCGTATAGGTTTTGCCTTCGACCCCGAATTCGATCTTGTCGCCTGGCTTGACGTCGTCACTCGATGTGCGCGGATCGACATGAAACATCATTTCCATCGGCGGCATCAGACCCACGATCTCCTGGTGGTTGATCGTCAGCGACCCTGTCGCCGGATCGATCGCCGTCACAACTCCGACCCCTCGGAACAGGGCATTCGGCTGGTCTTGGACCTGAACCAGCGGAGATTCCCTGCGCGGCACGCGGACGATCGCGCTGTTCCCAGGAGAGAAAGCCTGAACCCTTTCGAAGTGGGGTGTCAGGGTCGTTGCGCTCACGACAGCCCACATCAACGCTCGATGCTTCATCACTTGCTCCTGGTTGCAGAGTACATCTTCCGTACACGGGCGGTCCTGGACCGAATAGTCCTAACTGAGGCGCGCCGGATTGGGAAAGTGGGGGATTGTGACACGAGCCGCAGCACCGGATTTCCTCGGCTTGATATGAGGCGGTCGAAGATTGTGCTATTCGTCGCCAAATCGGCGTCGATCGCGCCGCTTCAATCGGAGGGAAGAAAATCATGCACCGTCGCGAATTCGTGGCCGCCATTGGGACTGCGGCAGCAGTTGTGTCGGCAGCCCAAGCCTTTGCCACCACAGCAAATGCCGCGACCGCCGAATCGATGCACCCGGCAAAATACAAGGCTCTCGAGGAGTCGACCGCTCATTGTGTCTCCGCAGGAGAAGCGTGCATGCGGCATTGTCTCGGCATGCTGAGCATGAAGGATTCGAGCATGGCCGGCTGCACGAACGCGTCCTACCAGATGATCGCCGCTTGTGGCGCGTTGCGGACGCTCGCAGCCGTCAACTCGCCGCACGTTCCGGCTCTTGCCAAAGTCGTCGGGCAGATGTGCGCGGACTGTCAGAAGGAGTGCGAGAAATTCCCGGATGTCGCGGAATGCAAGGCGTGCGGCGACTCCTGCAAGGCCTGCGCCGAAGAATGCCGCAAGGTGGCGGCGTAGGGTCATCCGGCTTAAGAATCGCGCCGGCGCTGAACCCCAGCGCCGGCAGCAGAACAACCTGACGCTCCCAGGGCTCGGCCCTCACGGATAGGAAACGACAAAACACGACACCAAGCGTTGCATGCGGCGTACTGCGCGGCTGGCAAGCGCGTCTGCCAATCCAATGACGATGCTGCCATGATCTGTCCATCTTGGCGGTTTGAAATCGGGGCTTGGCGGCTTCCAAGCGAGGTTTTCGTGAGATCGCTCAGCTTGCTTCTGATGTTGAACGTTCTCGCAATGCCCGTATCCGCCGAGCCATTGCAGATCCATGGCGTGACCGGATACGCCGGCGAGTACGAGCTCAGCGGCAGCGCTTCCGAGCAGGATATGAACGGCAAAAAGGAATTCTCAGGTCCATTGACTGTGAAGCACGTTGGCCTCTGTACGCGCGATGGTCCGAAAGAGACCGTTGGTGAAATCCGGTTCGATCTCGACAAGTTGTCTTCCCGCATCACCGCGACGCTGGATTTCGAGGGAAGCAAATGCACTTACAAGGGAGTTTTTTCCGAGTCGTATCACGGCTTCATGGATTGTGGTCGTGATGGGAGCTTCCCGCTCAGAATTTGGACCAAATGATCCATTTTCTCCTTTGGACACTGATATCTACGAACACGGTGTTGCCGGTCTGAACTTGCGTTCGGCCGACCATAGCTATGGAGTGCGGTTGGCGGAGGCTCGACCTTGTCAGCTACCCATGCTCGCCTCTTTGAACGAGCGCGCGGCGGGATAACCAGCGGACTACGATCTTGCGCCACGCCTCAAGGGCGGCTGTCTTCCCAGTTTTCGCTCGCGGTCCAGGTATCCGATGGGTCACAAGCTGACGCGAACGGGTTGGCGCGCGCCGAGCGATGCCTCGGTCCCTTCGATCGTCGCGACATTAGCCATCGCGGTATTTTGAATACGCGTCTCGGCCGACCTGATCGGCCAATTTGTTGAAGTCGACGAACATGTCGCGCGTCATCTTGGTGACGTCGGGCGGCGCCTTCTCCGGCGTACCGGCGTCGTACGGAGGCTCCGGAGCATACTGGGCCATCAACTGAACGACCTCCGCGTATTGCCGATCGCGTAATTGCCCGACCAGGGAGAGGCCGAAATCTATCCCCGCCGTGACGCCGCCAGCCGTGATCCTGTTGCGGTCGCGAACGATTCTGCCTTCGGTCGCGTCGGCGCCGAAGGTCGGCAGAACCGGTATCGTCGCCCAGTGCGAGGTCGCCTTATAGCCGGTCAGGAGGCCGGCGGCCCCGAGCACCAACGAGCCCGTGCAGACCGACGTGACGAATTTGGCGCGAGACCCACGGTCCTTCAGAAAGCGAAGGGTGGCATCGTCCTGCATCGCCGCCAGCGTGCCGTTCGCTCCGCCGGGAACGCAGATGATGTCGAGATCCCGTGGACATTCCTCGAAGCTCGCGCTGGGCAGAAATTGCAGCCCGCTATCGCTCTTCACGATGTCGCGGGTCTTTGCGACGATATGGACCGTCGATCCCATCAAACCACTCAGCATCGCGTGCGCGCCGACCATGTCGAGCGCGGTGAATTCCGGATAGACGATGAACGCGATCTGCTCCTTGCCCACCCAGCCCGGCGGCGCCTTCGCCATGTCGTCGGTCGGAAGCTGCTGCACGGTCTCTGCCGCGGACGCGGCGCGTAGACCCGCTGAGGCGACGCCAACGACCGACGCGATGAGCAGGTCTCTTTTGGATATCATTGGTTCACTCCGTGAATTCGATGTGTGAGTCGTCCGTGCTCCTGAGGCAGGACGGACCGCCTGTGGTTCAGTATCGGTATGAGACGGTGCCGTAGAAGGCGCGACCGTCGCCGGGCGCCACCTGGCCGCCGAGCCAGGCGAAGGGCACGAAATACTTCTCGCCTGTCAGGCTCTTGACGTTGAAGGATGCCCTGAAGTGTTCAGTCTCATAGGCAACCTTGGCGTCGACGGTGAAATATCCTGGCGTCTTGTAGAGATTGAGGTTGTCGACATATTGCGACGAAGCCGCATAGACGCCGGCGCCAACGCTCCAGCCCCTGAGGGCGGCCGTGTCGAACGAGTAGCTCACCCAAACTCGGCCGGAGTCTTCGGGCACGCCCATGGGATGGTTGCCTGCCGGGATGCCGGAGAACGAGTCCGAAAACACGACGTCGGAGTGCCCGTAGCTCGCCAGGATCTTCCAACTGTTGTCGGGCTGCCAGATCAGGTCGGCTTCGTAGCCCTTCGATTCCTGCGCCGACTCCGCTCCGATACCGACGCCGATCTGAACCGGCACGTTCTCGCGTTTGATGTCGAAGACGGCGATCGTGCCGGTCAGCTGATTGTTGATGTCGAGCTTGAAGCCGCCTTCGAGCTGCTTGGAAGTCTCGGGCTCGATGTTGGTGTTCAAGGCTTGCGTGAATGGTATCGCCTGCATCCCTTCGCTGTAACTGCCGTAGACTGACAGCCCGCCGACGAGATCGAGGACCGCTCCGATCCGGGGCAAAGCCTTCGTCTTGTCGGTGCCCATTTGGGTAGGGGAAAAGACACCGGTGCCGAACGGGAAGTTCTCGAGATAGTCGATATCGATGCTCGCCAACCGCACGCCGGCAAGAATGTGAAAGCGATCGTAGATCGTCGATTGCAGTTGCGTGTATGCGCCCTTGGTGACGTAGACGCTGTTGAAATCGAAGAACGGGAAATACGTCGGCGACGCAGGGTTGGGATCGGTATACGGCGTCGGGAAGGCTGGGAAGTTCACCAGGTCGACCGGCGGAACGCCGAGGTCTGCGTGCATGAAGCCCCGATCCGTCACGCGGCTGTAGTCGGCCCCCGTGAGCCAGACGTTGTTCGTCGGGCCCAACCTGAACCGCGCCTCCAGATTGGGGTTGATGGAGAATTCCTGCTGCTTCTGGGCGAGGTCGATGTTCAGGAGACTCCAGGTCGTCGGACCGACATCCGGCGCGGCGCTTTGCGTGGTCTGGCTCTTCTGATCGAATTTCTGGTCCGCAAAGCGCGCTTTGATGTTGAAAGACCAGATCGAATCGAACCTGTGGTCGAACGTCGTCGTCACGCTCTCGACTTCGCTGTAGCTCTTCGGAATGTTCGAAGGACCGATGTACAGGTCGGGATTGAGGCGAAAGCTTCCAGCGACCGTCCCGACCGCAGGCAAGCCTTCGTAGGCCTGCTGCTCGAAACGCGAGACGCGGCCCTGGATCGTCAGCGTCGTGTCTTCCTTGTTGGTCAGCGTCAGCGTCGGATTGAACGAGTAGCGGTCTTGATGAACGACGTCGACGAAACCGTCGGCCGATGTGTACTGACCCGTGAACCGGAACAGCGCCGTCTTTTCGGCATTTAGAGGTTGATTGACGTCGAAATACGGCTGCAGGAAGTTGTTGGTCCCGAAGGTGAAGCCCGCTTCCGCGCTCGCCCGGTCTGTCGGTAGCTTCGAGACGACATTGACGGCGCCACCGAGCGGACTGCCTGCCCCGCCGCCGTACAGGATCGCGTTGGGCCCTTTCAGGACCTCGATGCGCTCCACGTTTACCAGCGAGTCGCGGTCGCCCGAGTTGTACATGACGTTCAGGCCATCGAGATATTGCTGGGCCTGAAATCCGCGAATGGTCATCGCACCGTTCGGGCCCGTGGTGCCGATTCCGAGGGTATTCGTACCCTGAGCGTTCGAGACGTTCTGGATGGCTTCGGTGACCGTGACATTGTTCTGGTCGGTGATCACGCTCTTGGGGATCACCTGGATCGACTGCGGCACCTGCTCGATCGGCGTCGCGGTCTTGGTCGCGGAGAACGCCGACAATGCCCGATAGCCGTCGACAGGGCCGGCGGTCGTCACGGTGGTCCCCGGTGGCAGTTTGAGACCCGGCAAATCGAGGGCGGGATTATACGTTCCGAGAGCGTTTGCGGGCTTGTTGACTGCCGGAGCGGGCTCGGCCGACGCCGGCTTCGCGCTTGCGCGCTTGGCGCGCGCCGCGACATGACGGGTTCGGTCCGGTGCCTGGACCGTCACGGCAGGCAACAGTGTGGATTGGGCACGAGCGAGGTCGGAGACGGCGAGAAGCTGGAGCGCGACGACACTGACGCCGCTCAAGGCACGAAAACGAAACATCGGATACTTTCCCACTCGGGCGCAATCGCCCGCCAATAGTCAACATGATCGATGGCGGCCAGGCGACCGCACCGATCCAGCGATTCTTGAAAAGTCAGGAATTCGAAGGGGGAGCGCGGGCCTGGGCGTGTCCACTGCTGCGGGAATCCAGCAGTTCTTGTGCCACGTTTTGCCAGACCACCGGGAGCGAGGGCCGATAGGGTACGCAAACCGGGATCTTGGGCGTGTCCAGGGATGCACCGGCATGAACCAGACAACAGACCGCGCAAGCACCATCGCCATGGTGGCCGGTTTGGTCGGACTGGTTGTCACCCTCGCCGCCTGCAGTGTGGCAGATGGCGACACCGCCGAAGGCGGCCAGCGGATCGGATAAGCTGGACGCCGCTGACCATGATGCGCCGATTGGTGCGATGATTTGCATCATCAGCGCCATCAAGAAGGCAGGGAGATAGATTTGCAGCCGTCGCCGCACAGGTAGCCGCCCCGTTACAACACCTAAGCTATAATGATGGGCCGATAGAGAGTCGACGATCACTCGCCTAGCCAACGAGACTGCAAAGCAGCGCAAGCAAGAATGCTCCTCGACTGTATCCCAAATGTCACGTTGGTCGGCCGGGAGCCGGTCAACCAATAGGATCACTGATAGGCGGCAACGTTGCTGGAGCCGATTTATAATCGGGGCTGTCAGCATCGACGCGGAAATTGCGGTCGCCGGTCATCGTCGAAGTCCAATCGACCGTCCTGCATCGCGGGAAGGAGCGCGCAGAGCGCCGAACGAGCATATTGCCGAATTGCGCAAGAGTGCGGCCGAAGCAGCAGCCAAACTCAAGCGGCTGCACGATGCGATCGAAAATGGGATCGCCGACGTGTCCGATCCGTTGCTCGAGGAGCGCGTGACCGAGTTGAAGTCCGTCCGCGACCAGGCCCGCGCGGAGCGGGCCGCGGGCGCACTGGATCGGGCTGTGCCAAGTATCGCACCCCAGGTGCTCAAAACCTTCGCCAGGGGGCCGGCAGGTGGATGCGAACCGTGGCGGGCAGCTACCGTCGCCACCATCTCCGCGCGCTCGCCGAGCGGGTCGAGGTCGACGCATCAGAGATTCGGATCATGGGTCGAAGGGCCCGCTGCTTCGCACGCTCGTCGCCGCGTCAAACTGCAGGTTTTGGCGTGCCCAGTTCTGTACCGAAGTGGCGCACCCGACACGATTCGAACGTGTGGCCTCTACCTTCGGAGGGTAGCGCTCTATCCAGCTGAGCTACGGGTGCCAGCGCTGCTTACGCAGTGCTTACGCGGAATACTGATGACTGTGAAGCAATCCGCGTCGATCTTCTAAGTCTTTCAAACTACGTTGTCTTGTTCATTCTTCTTCCCCGCAAAACGGCTTGACATCTGCCTTCGGAGGGCAACGCTCACTCTACCGCGCCCCCATCAGCACTGCTTTTTTGCAGCAAAGGTGCGCTGGCGCCATTGCCGATAGCTTGGGCTTTATTTTCTGCAGTAGGCTCAAATTGGCCTAGAGATTTGGAAGCTCCCTTAAGGCGTCCGCGTATTTCGTGACCAGTGAAACAATATCACTCATGCGGACCAACCGGCGGGTGACAGGCGAGGGAAACGGACTATCCGAGTGCCCCAGCGAATGGTTGGTCGGCCAATTATGGTGGGCTTACGGGGGTGCCGCGTAAGCTTCTTTCTCCCGATGGTGTAAATGAGATTCGCCATGCGAATCCTTTCACGCCTAAGACATGCTTGCTAACGCGCATTGTTAAAATCGAGCTCGAGATCTCGCCAGACGGCCAGCAGCGCTTCCACTAGATCGTCGATATCTGAGGTACTATGGCAAGGTGTCGGTGTAATTCGCAATCGCTCGGTGCCGCGCGGAACCGTCGGATAATTGATTGGCTGTATGTAAATCCGATATTTGTCCAAGAGGATGTCGCTCGCCTGTTTGCAACGGCGCGCGTCACCGATTAGTACGGGAACGATATGACTCGTTGACGGCATCACCGGGAGGCCGGCCGCTCTCAATGTGTGTTTGAGCTCCACGGCTCGCTGCTGCTGTAGCTCGCGTTCAGCTGCGCTGTGCATCAAGTGCCTGATGCTCGCAATCGCTCCAGCGGCAATATACGGAGGAATAGCCGTCGTGAAGATGAAGCTCGGCGCAAAGCTCCTGATTGAATCAATCATCGCCGACGGACCTGCGACATACCCTCCGACTAGCCCATATGCCTTGCCAAGGGTTCCTTCGATCAGTGTCACCCGATCCATACATTCGTCGCGCTCAGCAATACCTGCGCCACGGCGGCCATACATACCAACCGCATGAACCTCGTCCAAGTACGTCATGGCGCCAAAAGAGTCTGCCAAATCGCAAATGGCACTAATCGGCGCAATGTCCCCATCCATCGAGTAGACGGATTCAAACGCAATGAGCTTCGGGCGTGCGCGCGGCAGCGATCGCAAGATCGCTTCGAGATGCGTCAAGTCATTGTGCTGAAATATGAACTTCTCGCATCCGCTGTTCCGAATACCTTCAATCATGGAAGCGTGGTTCCGAGAATCGGAGAGTATGACGCAATCGGAAAGCAATCTTGGCAGAGTGCTAAGCGCGGCTTGGTTGGCCACATATCCCGAAGTAAAGAGAAGCGCCAATTCCTTCTGATGCAAGGACGCAAGCTCCTGCTCAAGAGCGACATGATATTTGTTGGTACCTGAAATGTTACGCGTTCCGCCTGCGCCGGCGCCACACTCCCAAAGAGCTGACTGAACAGCATTCAGTACCATTTCGCTCTGCCCCATTCCGAGATAGTCGTTGCTGCACCAGACCTGTACCTCGCGGTTCGCCCCGATTTGGCCGTCATGGTACGTCGCTTGCGGAAAGCTTCCAACCGAGCGGGCGAGGTTGGCAAACACCCGATATCTCTGGTCGCGCTTGAGCTCATCGATCTTGGCTTGGAAATGCTTGACGTAATCCATCTCACGACCTCCCGACGACTTCAGCTTAGTGTGGCCTGACATCCATTGTTTAGGCGCTGGCGTCGGCACTCCAAGCCGAGGTCAGCCTCGTGGATTATTCAACCAAGTCGAACGCTTCTTCGCGTGGCAGACTGACCGCGCGCTCAAGCGAGGATCCTTCTGTCGCTGATCTCGAAAAGGCCATCAGAACTTACATCGAGGCTACCGCGGACGACCGAAATCCTGCTCGCGCCAAGGCGCACAACGAAACCAATTGGCAATCGGGACACTAGCGTCAGATTTCACACCTCCTCTTCGGACACGGCCTCCGGCCAGGGCTGTTCCGGATCGCAAGCCCCTTCGTTTAGGGTACCTACGCGACGGACCACATTGGCATAGGCGTAAGGGTTTGGATATACAACGGGCTCCGCCAACACGACGTCGTGCGACTCTGCAAGTGCGTCAACTATCGAATTAGGTAGGCGTCGATCCGCCACCACGCAGTCCACGCCGGACACGTCGATTCTTGGCTCCTGGAGGACGCGCGCAGGGTCGAACTTGAAGTCGGCGCACATTGCGAGGATTTGAAAGACAGCAGATATTATCTTCCGCCCTCCCGAAGCTCCCGCACCTATCACTTGACCGGACCCTGTCATGATCGCTGGTGCATAGTTCGCAAGCACGCGCCGATCAGGAGCGAGCGAATTGGTTCGGCCGGGTCGTGGATCGAACCAGTTGATGCCATTATTCATCAAAATGCCGGACCGGGGTAGAACAACCCGTGAGCCGAATTGTGACAGGAGCGTGGTTGTCAGTGACACGATGTTTCCCGCTCGATCGATCACATTGAGATGCGTCGTTGAGGTCGGCGTCGAGCGATCGCCCGCGTCCCCCATCGACTCTAACCGCTGGCGCCAGCCCATCATCATTGCGGCCGCGTAGGCTCTAACGGATTCGATGCCCGGCCCCTCGCCGGATTCTCTCATCCGGCGATTGAGTTCCGCGAACGCGACAGAAAGCGTTGGACCCCCGTTCAACTCTGGTAACACGTGAATCGTGCGATCGCGAAAT
>Ga0335071_10002867_pt1 | contig 18293 bp, 16 predicted proteins | sample Lox_Sample_15_FD_206724 | JGI IMG/M metagenome (GOLD analysis project Ga0335071, IMG submission 206724) | Soil microbial communities from Loxahatchee National Wildlife Refuge, Florida, United States - Lox_Sample_1.5 | ecosystem: Environmental > Terrestrial > Soil > Wetlands | place: USA... | reverse complement strand
TGCTCGACCAGATCGGGCCGTCGCTCTCCCGGCTGGAGCAGGTGTATCCGTCGCGCGCCGCCTACCTCGAGTTCGTGCGCTCGCTGCCGTACTTCGCCGGCGGCGGCTGGGACGACGACGTCGCCGCGTTCTACGACGCCGAGGTCCAGGACCTGCCGGACGGGACGGTGCGGCCGCGCTGCCGCCCGGACACGATCCGGCAGGCGGTCGAGGGCACGTTCGGCCCGGACTGGGCCGCGGTGGCGGAGCGGGTCGAGTGCCCGACGCTGTTGCTCCGCACGACGGGTCCGTTCGGCCCGCCCGGCTCCGGTCCGATCATGACCGAGGACGGGGCGCGCCGGACGCTCGCGCGCCTCCGTCACGGCGAGCTCGTCGAGGCGCCCGGCAACCACATCACCTTCGCGTTCGGCGCCCGGGCCGAGCCGGTCGCCGCGGCGCTTCTCGCCTTCCTCGACGTCCCGGACGCGATACGGTTGCGCTCGTGAGCAGCGAGCCGGCACCCGGCGACGAGTTCGGCCCGTCCTCCTGGGTCGAGGTGACGCAGGAGAAGATCGACGGCTTCGCCGACGCGACCGGCGATCACCAGTGGATCCACGTCGACCGCGAGCGCGCGAAGGCGGGCCCGTTCGGCGGGACGATCGCGCACGGCTACCTGACGCTGTCGCTGATCCCGGTCATGTCCTTCGAGGTGCTGCCGCACCCGGAGGGCGGGATGGGGATCAACTACGGGCTGAACAAGGTCCGCTTCCCGGCCCCGGTGCCCGAGGGGTCGAAGGTGCGCGGCCGCTTCCGGATCGACTCGGTCGAGGAGATCGAGGGCGGCACGCAGACGACGATGACGGCCACGCTCGAGCGCGAGGGCGGCGACAAGCCGGTCTGCGTCGCCGAGGTCGTCTTCCGCCACTACCGCTGAGCGACGGCGAACGCGGCGGCCGACCGCCGGCGCCAGAGGTCGACCGCGACCGCGCCGACCGTCACCGGGCCTCCTCCGGCGGGTGCCGGGCCGGTGCACGAGACGACTCCGCGGCAGAGCCGCACCCAGCGGTCGCCGACCCGGACGCCGGCGACGAAGCCGAGCATCCTCGGGTCGGGGGAGGCCGCGACCGACACCTGCAGCCGGCCGCCGTACGCCTGCACCGCGAGCCCGGACGGCGCCGCGGGCCGGGTCAGGTCGTCGAGGACGTTGCGCGTGAACTGCTGGACGCGCGGGTCGACGGGGACGCCGCGCCACGGCTGAACCGGCGGCTCCGGGAACTCCGACCCGTCGCTGCGCCAGTCGTCGAGCGCCCACGAGAACTGCTGCGCGCCCGAGGCGAACACGCGCGCCCCGCTCGGCGCGGTGAAGCGGACCGCGTCGGCGTTCTGGTCGACGCCGGCGCCGTCGTAGTGGAACAGGACCGTCAACCCCGGGTGGAAGCACGACATCGGGTACGGGTTGAGCTGGTCGTGCTCGCGCCCGACGACGCCCGCGACCGTGTCGCCCGCATGGAAGCCGGTGCGGGCGAGCCAGGGGTCGGCGGCGCCGGCGGCGGTGACGGTGTAGTCGAGGGCGTGCCGGAGCACGACGACCGAGATGTTCTGGACGCCCATGAGCATGCACTCGGGCCGCCCGATCTCCCGGAACATCGCCGTCTTCTGCGAGAGGACGGGGTTCGGGTCGGAAAGCGACTTCGCCGAGACGATCGTCCGGTCGCCGTCGGCGTACTTGACCTGCCAGTAGCCGTCGTTCGAGCCGATGAAGGCGAGGTTCGTTCCGTCGGCGAGCGCCGCGTCGAACGCGTCGCGCATCGCCCCGCTCCAGTACTCGTCGTGACCTGCGTCGATCACCAGCCGGTGGCGGAGGAGGCTCGAGCCGTCGAGATCGGTGTCGACGTCGGTCTGATACGAGACGTCGTAGCCCTCGCGCTCGAGGAAGCGCACGAGCTGGATCTCCCACCACATCGGCGACTGCGCCATCACCCCGAGCGGGCGGTCGAACGAGACCGCGTACGCGCGCGGCGGGAAGAAGTCGTAGAGGCTCTTGCCGCCCCAGGCGTTGTACGCCTGCCACGTGTTGACGGGGACCTGGACGAGGATGCTCGAGCCCGGCGTGGTCGCGGGCGGGTGGACGACGAAGAACGTCGTCGCCACCTTGCCGTTCCACGGGCCGCTCGTGAGGACGGCCTCGGCGAGGTAGTAGCCGCTCGTCCAGTCGTCGCCGACGCGGATCGAGTCGGTGACGGGCCACGGCGCGCGCTGCGGGTTCACGCCGACGGGCGGGCCTCCGGCATGGCCCTGCTCGTCGCCGTCGCAGGCCGGCGTGCACGCGACGAGCCGGCCGCCGGCGCCGCCGTACCAGCCGAGCCGGTAGACGACGAGCCGGTAGCGGTACGCCGTCGAGACGTGGAAGTCGACCTCGTCACCGTCCCCCGCCGTGATCTGCGAGGCGTAGACGGCGATGTCGCCGCCCGAGGGCGTCTGCCACGCCGTCGTCCCGGGCAGCGCGTTCTCCCGCTGGATCGGGTTCTGCTGCGCGCCGCCCGGTCCGGCGGCAGGCGCCGGCCCGCCGCCGAGCAGCGCGCACACCGCCGCAATGAGGATCGCCCTCGCCACCGCCGCCCGCGGGGTTCTATCGCAGGCACGCGCCCCGCTCAAGCCCGTTCACCACATTGTCCGTTTTGGATCCCAGTTCGGTCCATCTGGTCCTTGGCGGCCACGATTGGTAGCATTTAGGATCCGAAATACGGGATCTTCGACAAAGGAGTCGGCATGGAACGGGAGGATCGGATCCAGAGCGAGGTGACGGCGCTCGACGAGCGCTGGGCGGGCGACCCGCGCTGGCAGGGGATCGAGCGCACGTACGGCGCGGCCGAGGTCGTCCGCCTGCGCGGCTCGGTCGTCCCGGAGCAGACGCTCGCCCGGCTCGGGGCGGAGCGGCTCTGGGAGCTGCTGCGCCGCGACGAGCCGGTGCGGGCGCTCGGCGCGCTCACCGGCGGCCAGGCCGTGCAGATGGTCAAGGCCGGGCTCGAGGCGATCTACCTCTCCGGCTGGCAGGTCGCCGCCGACGCGAACCTCTCCGGCAGCACGTACCCGGACCAGAGCCTCTATCCGGCGAACAGTGCCCCCGCGCTCGTCCGGCGGCTGAACAGCGCGCTGCTCCGCGCCGACCAGATCGACTGGGCGGAGGGCCACGACGGGACGCACTGGCTCGCGCCGATCCTCGCCGACGCGGAGGCGGGCTTCGGCGGGCCGCTGAACGCCTACGAGCTGATGCGGCAGATGATCGAGGCGGGCGCCGCCGGCGTGCACTACGAGGACCAGCTCGCCTCCGAGAAGAAGTGCGGCCATCTCGGCGGCAAGGTGCTGGTACCGACGTCGCAGTTCGTGCGGACGCTGAACGCCGCGCGGCTCGCCGCCGACGTGCTCGACGTGCCGACCGTGCTCGTCGCGCGGACGGACGCGCTGTCGGCGGCGCTGCTCACGAGCGACGTCGACGAATACGACCGCGAGTTCGTGACCGGTGACCGCACCGCCGAGGGCTTCTTCCGCGTCCGCGACGGCATCGACGCCGCCATCTCCCGCGCGCTCGCGTACGCGCCGTACGCCGACCTGCTCTGGTTCGAGACGTCGACTCCCGACCTCGGCGAGGCGCACGCGTTCGCGGACGCGATCCACGAGCGGCATCCGGGGAAGCTGCTCGCGTACAACTGCTCGCCGTCGTTCAACTGGCGCGCGGCGCTCGACGAGGACGAGATCGCCGGCTTCCAGGACCGGCTCGGCGAGTGGGGCTACCGCTTCCAGTTCATCACGCTCGCCGGCTTCCACTCGCTCAACGCGGGCATGTTCGAGCTCGCGCGCGGGTACGCACGCGAGGCGATGAGCGCGTACGTTCGGCTCCAGGAGCACGAGTTCGAGCTGGAGGAGCACGGCTACACGGCGACCCGGCACCAGCACGAGGTCGGCGCCGGCTACTTCGACCTCGTGGCGCAGGCGGTCGCGCCCGACAGCTCGACGCTGGCCCTGAAGGGCTCGACCGAGGAGGCGCAGTTCGAGCACCACGAGGCCGCGGCGTGAGCGCGCTCGCGAGCGGCGTCGAGGTCGTCGCCCCGGCGGACGAGACGGTCGTGATCCCGGAGGCGCTCGACTTCGTCGGGCGCCTCCACCGGGAGCTGAATCCGAGGCGGCTGGAGCTGCTCGAGCGGCGGCACGAGCGCCAGCGCCGGCTCGACGCCGGCGCGCTGCCGGGCTTCCTGCCGGAGACCTGTCGCATCCGCGAGGGCGACTGGCGCGTCGCGCCCGCGCCGGCCGACCTGCTGGACCGCCGCTGCGAGATCACCGGCCCGGTCGACCGGAAGATGATGATCAACGCGCTCAACTCGGGGGCGCGCGTGTTCATGGCCGACTTCGAGGACGCGAACTCGCCGACGTGGACGAACGTCGTCGAGGGCCAGCGCAACGTCTCGGAAGCCGTCCGCCGGACGATCTCGCTCGACACGGCGGAGAAGTCGTACCGGCTGAACGACGAGACCGCGACGCTGATGATCCGGCCGCGCGGCTGGCATCTCCCGGAGCGGCACGTGCTCGTCGACGGCGAGCCGGTCTCCGGGTCGCTGTTCGACTTCGGGATGACGTTCTTCCGGAACGGGCGCGAGCTGCTCGAGCGCGGGAGCGGGCCGTACTTCTACCTGCCGAAGCTCGAGTCGCACCACGAGGCGCGGCTGTGGGCGCAGGCGTTCGCGCTCGCGGAGGACTGGCTGGGAGTCCCGGCGGGCTCGATCCGCTGCACCGTGCTGATCGAGACGATCCTCGCCGCGTTCGAGATGGAGGAGATCCTCTACGAGCTCCGCGACTACGGATGTTCGCTCAACGCCGGTCGCTGGGACTACATCTTCAGCGTGATCAAGAAGTTCCGCGCGCGCGACTGGGTGCTGCCGGACCGGGCCCAGGTGACGATGACCGTTCCGTTCATGCGCGCGTACACGGAGCTGCTCGTGCGCTCGTGCCACCGGCGCGGCGCGCACGCGATCGGCGGCATGGCGGCGTTCATCCCGTCACGGAAGGACCCGGAGGTGAACGCCGTCGCCCTCGCGCGGGTGCGCGAGGACAAGCTGCGCGAGTCCGGCGACGGCTTCGACGGCACCTGGGTCGCGCACCCGGATCTCGTGCCGACGGCGACGGAGGTGTTCGACGGCGTGCTCGGGGTGCGGCCGAACCAGGTCGAGCGGTTGCGCGAGGACGTGGTGCCGGACGAGGCCGCGCTGTTGTCGATCCCGGACACGCCCGGCGAGGTCACGGATGCCGGGCTGCGCACGAACGTCTCCGTCGGCGTCCGCTACCTCGACGCGTGGGTGCACGGGGTCGGGGCGGCGGCGATCGACAACCTGATGGAGGACGCCGCCACGGCGGAGATCTCCCGTTCCCAGGTCTGGCAGTGGGTGCGGTCGGGGCGGTTCGACGCCGGACGGGTGCGGGACGAGATCGGGCTCGTCGACGCCGGCGACGAGGCGAAGGAGCTGTTCGCCGGGCTCGCCCTCGCGGACGAGCTGGTCGAGTTCCTCACGCTTCCCGCGTACACTCACCTGGAGTGACGCTCGACAGCACCAAGGCAGACGACATCGCGCTCGTGATCGAGGAGGCGATCGTCTCCGGGGAGCTCGCCCCGGGGACGGTCCTCCGGCAGGAGCAGCTGTCGGAGCAGTTCAACGTCTCGCGCACGCCGGTGCGGGAGGCGCTGCGGCGTCTGGCCGCGCTCGGGCTCGTCTCCTTCGTGCCGAACCGCGGCGTCCGCGTCCGTACGATCTCGCGCGACGAGCTGCACGAGGCGTTCCTCGTGCGGGCGGAGCTGGAGGGGCTCGCGACCGAGGTGGCGGCGCCGAAGATCACGCCGGACGAGCTCGAGGAGCTCGACGAGTGCGAGCAGCGGTTCTCGCGGATCTCGCAGGAGCTGCGCGCGCGCGAGCCGGGCGACGAGCGGCGCACGATCATGGGCGACTGGGTGCGGGCGAACCACGCGTTCCACGACGTGATCTACCGGGCCGCGGCGCTGCCGCTCGTGGAGCAGCTGGCGAAGAGCGCGCGGCGGACGTTCTCGGGGCCGGCGGTGTGGGCGCCGGGGGATCACTCGCTCGACGGGCTCTATCTGAAGAACGCGGAGCAGCATCGCGCGATCAAGCAGGCGCTCGTGGCCGGGAGCGCCGCCGGCGCGCGGGAGCTCGCCCGGGAGCACGTGATGTCGTCGTTCACGCTGCTGGAGACGATCCTCGAGCAGGTCGGCGCGCAGCCGCGCGACTGGCAGAAGAGCCGGGCGGCGCGCGGTTCCTAGCGGACAGGTTCCGGGGTCAGACCCCGGGACCGGTCCGCTCGAGCCCCTGACCCGGGGTCAGACCCCGGGACGTGTCCCGCGCGGCCGCTATCCGGTCGATCCGATCGGGCATACTCCTCCCATAGTCGCTGCCTGACCACACCGGATTGCTGGCTAGGATCGGCTCCTGATGGAGCCCCGCCCTCACATGGAGCCGCTCTACCGGCCGCACGGCGTCGAGGAACGCTGGCAGCGCGCGTGGGAGGAGGAGGGCCTCTACCGCGCCGACCCGTCCTCGGACGCGCCGAGCTACGTGATCGCCGTGCCGCCGCCGAACGTCACGGGCGCGCTGCACATGGGCCACGCGCTCAACGGCACCATCCAGGACTCCCTGATCCGGTGGCACCGGATGCGGGGCTTCAACACGCTCTGGCAACCGGGCTACGACCACGCGGGCATCGCCACCCAGGCCGTGGTCGAGAGAGAGCTGCGCCGCGAGGGCACGTCGCGGCAGGAGATCGGGCGCGAGGCCTTCGTCGAGCGTGTCTGGCAATGGCTCCACGAGTACGGCGGGGTGATCATGGGTCAGTTCCGCCGGCTCGGCTCTTCGCTCGACTACGAGCGGGAGCGCTTCACGATGGACGACGACTACATCCGCGCCGTGATGCGCTTCTTCGTCCATCTCTACGAGCGCGGTTGGATCTACCGCGATAACCGCATCATCAACTGGTGCCCGGACTGCCGCACGTCGATCTCCGACCTCGAGGTGGAGCACATCGAGGTGGACGACGCGCTCACGTATGCGCGCTACCTGCTCGCCGACGGCGACGGGTGCGTCACGGTCGCGACGGTGCGCCCCGCGACGATCCTCGCCGACGTCGCGGTCGCGGTGCATCCGAGTGACGAGCGGTACACGCAGCTGATCGGCCGCGAGGTGATCGTGCCCGTCGTCGGACGGAAGGTGCCGGTGATCGCGGACGACCGGGTCGAGCCCGAGTTCGGGACCGGCGCGCTCAAGATCACGCCCGGCCACGATCCGGTCGACTTCGAGATCGGCCGCGACCACGGGCTGCCGGAGCTGACGGTGATCGGCTTCGACGGCCGTATGATCGGCGACATCCCGGACATGCTGGTCGGGCTGACCGAGGAGGAGGCAGGCGACTACGTCGTCGAGTGGCTGCGCGAGGAGAAGCTGCTCGAGAAGCGGGAGAGCTACCGGCACGCGGTCGGGCACTGCGAGCGGTCCGGCACGCGCATCCAGCCGCTCGTCTCGCTCCAGTGGTGGTGCGCGACGGAGGAGCTGGCGCGCCCGGCGATCGACGCGATCCAGTCCGGTCGCGTCCGCTTCCATCCACCCGTGCACGGGCGGGTCGCACTCGACTGGCTGACGGCGATCCGGCCGTGGAACGTCTCGCGGCAGCTCTGGTGGGGGCATCAGCTGCCGATCTGGTACTGCCCGGACGGGCACGTGACGTGCGCAGAGACCGAGCCGGACGCCTGCGCCGAGTGCGGCACGGCCGAGCTGCGGCGGGACGAGGACGTGCTCGACACATGGTTCTCGTCCGCGCTCTGGCCGTTCGCGACGCTCGGCTGGCCGGACGACACGCCGGCGCTGCGCGCGTTCTACCCGGGCGACGTCAACTCGACGGCGCGGGAGATCATCTTCCTCTGGGTGAACCGGATGCTGATGGCGGGGCTCGAACTGCTCGGCGACATCCCGTTCCACGACGTGATCATCCACTCGACGATCCTGGCGCCGGACGGGCGGAGGATGTCGAAGTCGCTCGGCACCGGCATCGACCCGCTCGACGTGATCGAGGCGCACGGCGCGGACGCGACCCGGTACGGGCTGCTGAAGATGTCGTCCGGTCAGGATGTCCGCTTCTCGTACGGGCCGATCGAGGAGGGGCGCAAGCTCGCGAACAAGCTCTGGAACGTCGCCCGGCTGCTGCTCGCGGATGTCGGCGACGTCGTGCCCGACGCCCGGCCCCGCGAGCTCGAGGAGCGGTGGATCCTCGCGCGGATCGACACGACGCGGGCAGAGCTCGAGGCGGACCTCGATGCCTTCGACTTCGCGCATGCCGTCGACCGGCTCTATCACCTGACCTTCGACGACTTCTGCGACTGGTACGCGGAGGCGGTCAAGCCGCGCCTGTACGCCGGCGACGAGGACGCCCGGGCGACCGCGCTCGCGGCGCTCGAGCGGTTGCTGAAGCTCCTCCACCCGGTCATGCCGCACGTGACGGAGGAGATCTGGGCGAACCTCCCACGGCGCGAGACGCGACTGATCGTCGCGCCGTGGCCCGGGCCGGACGAGCGGTTTGCGGCCGACGTGGGCGCGCTCGTAGGGGTGCAGGAGGCGGCGGAGCGGTTTCGGCGGAGCGGCGTCTCGACGCCGCTCGAGGCCGACGAGAAGCGGATCTTCGACGCGGTCGTCCGGCCGGAGCGCGGCGGTGGGGGCGGCGAGAACGGCAACATCGAGGCGGAGCGGGAGCGGCTGCGCGGGGAGATCGCGCGCGCCGAGGAGATGCTCGCGAACGAGCGGTTCGTCGAGCGCGCGCCGGCTGCGGTCGTCGAGGCGGAGCGCGAGAAACTCGAACGGTACCGCCGCGAGCTCGACGCGCTCGGCGGCTGAGAGGGCTCCAACGGCCACGACCCGGGGTCAGACCCCGGGACCTGTCCCCGCGCGACAACGCGACAATGAGGAAGACGCGAAGCATGAACGCAACCGAGTGGATCGCCTCGCTGAGCCCGTGGCCCGCGGACGGCTTCGGTGTCGAGCGGATGCACGGGCTGCTCGCGGAGATCGGCGATCCGCAGCTGCGCTATCCGGCGATCCACGTCGTGGGCACGAACGGCAAGTCGACGACGACCCGGATGACCGAGGCGCTGCTCCTCGACTCGGGCCTCGAGGTGGGCGCGTACACCTCGCCGCACGTTCGCGGCTGGAGCGAGCGCATCCGCGTCGGCGGCGCGGAGGCGGACTTCGAGCGTGCCGTCGCCGGGGTCAGACCCCGGGCCACGGCCCTCGGCGCCACGCAGTTCGAGGCCCTGACTGCCGCGGCCCTGCTCGCATTCGCCGAGGCGAAGGTCGACGTCGCGGTCGTCGAGGCCGGGCTCGGGGGTCGGCACGACGCGACGAACGTCCTCCGGACGAGCGTCGTCGTCCTCACGAGCGTCGCGCTCGACCACATGGAGGTGCTCGGGGACACGCGGGAGGCGATCGCCGCCGAGAAGCTCGCCGTCGTCCGACCCGGGTGCACGGTCGTCCTCGGCGAGGCCGAGTGGCGGCCGCTCGCCGAGGAGAACGGCGCCGGCGAGATCGTCCTCACCGCACGGAGCAACCTCGCGCTCGCCGTTGCCGCCGCCGAGGCCTTCCTCGGCCGGAGCGTCGACCCCCACGCCGCGTCGGAGGTCGCCCTCCCCGGGCGGTTCGAGCGGCGGGGCGAGCAGCCGCTCGAGATCTGGGACGGCGCCCACAACCTCGCCGGGGTCGGCTACCTGCTCCCGCGCCTCCCGACGCGGCGATACGTGCTCGTCTGCTCGATCCTCGAGGACAAGCGCCCCGAGCTGATGCTCGAGGCGCTGTCCGTCCTCGGGACCACACTCATTGCCACGGAGTCGACGAATGCCCGTGCGATCCCCGCAGGGGAACTCGCGGCCCGCGCCGAACGGTACTTCCACCATGTCGAATCCATCCGAGATCCGACCGCGGCTCGCCTCCGTGCGCTCGCGCTCGCGGGCGACCTCGGCGCTGTTCTCGTCACAGGGTCCCTCTATCTTCTTGCCGAGCTCGGTGCGGACGGCTACAACGAGTAACGTGCGGGAGAAGATCAGCGTCTTCGCCGTCGCGATCTTCGTGCTCGTCCTGGTCGTCGGCGGCGCCTTCGCGGCCGGCTACCTGATAGGGAGGATCCTGTTGTGACGGTCGCGACCAGCGTCCACGGCTTCTTCAACTCGGGAACCTGGCTCGTCACGCGGAACCTGCTGCTCCTGTTCGCAGTCGTCTTCTGGCTCGCGCTCGGGTACTGGGTCTTCAAGGACGCGCGGCGTCGGATCGAGGATCCGTGGCTCGTCGCGATGGCGACGCTGCTCGGTCTCGTGCCGCCGTACGTCGGCCCGCTGATCTACATGCTCTTCCGTCCGCCCGAGTACCTCGACGACATGCGCGAGCGCGAGCTCGAGATCAAGGCGATGGAGGAGCGGCTCGCGAAGCGCGACCTCCACTGCCCCGTCTGCCGGTCGGAGGTCGACGCGAGCTACCTCATCTGTCCGATCTGCACGACGAAGCTGAAGCAGGCGTGCTCGAACTGCAAGGCGCCGCTCGAGGCGCTGTGGCAGATCTGCCCGTACTGCGAGACGCCGATCGAGCCCGCGGCCGTCGGCGAGGTGCCGACGCTCGGGACGCGTCGCAGCACCCGCCGCCCGCCCGCCTAGCGCTCCGTCTAGACTGGCGCCCCGTGGCCGTGGAGCGCACCCTCGTCCTGATCAAGCCCGACGCCGTGCAGCGCCGGCTCGCGGGGGAGATCCTGGGCCGGATCGAGGCGCGCGGACTCGTCGTCCGCGCGGGGAAGCTGCTGACGGTGAGCCGCGACCTCGGCGAGGAGCACTACGCCGAGCACCGCAAGAAGCCGTTCTTCGGCGACCTCGTCGCGTTCATCACCTCGGGCCAGACCTGGGCGCTCGTGGTCGAGGGCGAGGGCGCGATCGCGACGATGCGGAGGACGATCGGGGCAACCGATCCGGCACAGGCCGATCCGGGGACGATCCGCGGCGATCTGGCGCTGTCGATGCCGGACAACCTCGTGCACGGCTCCGACTCGTCGGAGTCGGCGGCGCGGGAGATCGCGCTCTGGTTCTCCGCGGATGAGCTCGCCTGACGACTCGGTCGCGCTCAACGTCGCGCACTGGACGCGCGCGAACGCGGAGTTTACGGACGGCGCGGCCCGGCGGCATTGGACGCAGGAGGAGATCGACTGGGGCGTGTTCCGCGTCCCGGAGTCGAAGGTCGGTGCGCTCGGCGACGTCGCCGGACTCGACGTCGTCGAGCTTGGCTGCGGCACGGCGTACGTGTCGGCGCGGTTGGCGCGGCGCGGCGCCCGGCCGGTCGGCGTCGACCCGACGCCCGCCCAGCTTGCGACCGCGCGGCGGATGATGCTCGAGACCGGGATCGAGTTCCCGCTCGTCGAGGCGCCCGGCGAAGCGGTGCCGCTTCCGGACGCGTCGTTCGACCTCGCGGTCTCGGAGTACGGAGCGTCGCTCTGGGCCGACCCGCTCCGCTGGGTTCCCGAGGCTGCGCGGCTGCTCCGTCCCGGCGGACGGCTCGTCTTCCTGACGAACTCCGTGCTCGTCTATCTCTGCGCGCCCGACGTCGGTCTCGTCACCGAGCAGCTCCAGCGCGAGCAGTTCGGGATGTACCGCATCCACTGGCCCGAGGCGGAGGGCGTCGAGTACCACCTCGCGCACGGGGACTGGATCCGGCTGCTGCGGGAGCACGGCCTCGAGATCGAGGCGCTGCACGAGCTCCGTGCGCCCGAGAGCGCCGACGACCCCGTCTACTACGACTTCGTCACCGCTGCGTGGGGGCGCCGGTGGCCGGCGGAGGAGATCTGGGTCGGGCGGAAGGCGGTGGCGTGACGGTTCGCCCGCTGTTGCTCGCGTCGACGTCACCGCAGCGCCGGGCGATCCTCGACCAGCTCGGCATTCCGTTCGACGCGGTCGTACCCGAGTACACCGAGCACGATCCGCCGGAGGCGGACGCAGAGCGGCTCGTCCGCGAGCACGCTCGCGGGAAGGCGCGTTCGGCGGCGGCGCAGGCCGTCGGGCGCCCCGTGCTCGGGGTGGACACGACGGTCGTGCTCGACGGCCGGATCTACGCGAAGCCGGCGGACGAGGCCGACGCCGAGCAGATGCTCGCCGGGCTGGCCGGGAAGACACACGCGGTGCTCTCCGGCCTCTGCCTGCTGACGGCGGAGTGGGAGGTCGTCGAGGCGGCCGCGACGCTCGTCTCGTTTCGTGCCTTGTCCCCGCGGGACGTTTCGGCCTACGTCGCGAGCGGCGAGTGGGAGGGCCGCGCCGGCGCGTACGCGATCCAGGGCAGGGGCGCGTCGCTCGTCGAGCGCGTGGAGGGTGACTACCTCAACGTCGTCGGTCTGCCGGTGGCTCTTCTCGTTCGGCTCCTGGCGGAGCGGTTCCCGGGCGCGTACGGCTTCTGGTAGCGGGGCTAATCGTCGGGCACGCGTCCCGGCGGGACACGACCCGGGGTCTGACCCCGGGAGGTGCCCGTACCGGACGGTCGTCCCAGTCCTACGCCTTCCTCGACGAACGCGGCATAGGCGGCCCGGGCTTTCGCCAGCACCTTCCCGAAGCGTCCACCCCGTGTCGAGGAACGGCGGCGCCGGAGCCTTGCCGAGCATCGCGCGGTAGCTGCTCCACCGCCAACTCACCGCGCGCTTCACCATGCCGGCACGCTTCGGGTTCAACACGACGTACCGCCCGAGCTCGAGGCTGTACGTGTCGGTCTCCACCCGCTCCGACGAGAACCGTCCCTGGAACAGATGTCCGACCCAGCCGTGCCGCAGGTTGTACGCCTGTGCGTACCGCCCGTTCAGCAGCTGCATCCCACGAGCGAGCGTCTCATCGGGGACGTCGATGACGAGGTGCACGTGGTTCGTCATCAGGCAGTACGCGAAGCACCGCCATCCGAGTTTTCTCGCCACCTCGCCGAGCAGCCGGAGATACCGCTCGCGGTCGTGATCGTCGCTGAAGATCGCCTGCTTGCGGTTTCCACGGCACCAGACGTGGTAGATCCCTGGGGCCTGGACGCGAAGCGGACGCGGCACGAACGCGAGACTAGGCCACCTGTCGTGTCGCGGGATTCACATCTTCGTGCCGAGAACGCAAAGAGCCGCGGAATCGCTCCCGCGGCTCTCGCATCGGGGTGCCCAGATTTGAACTGGGGACCTCTCCGACCCGAACGGAGCGCGCTACCAGGCTGCGCCACACCCCGTCGTGCGGCCCATAGGGTAGCGTGAGATCGCCATGCCGGATCGGATCCGCGTCGCCTGCGTCCAGCTGACGAGCGGACGGGACAAGGACGCGAACCTCGCACGCGCGGAGGCGCTCGTCGCGCGTGCCGCGTCGACCGGTGCCGACATCGTCGTCCTCCCGGAGAAGTGGAACGTCATCGGCGGGCCTGACGACTACCGCGCCGCGGCGGAGCCGCTGGAGACGGGGCCGTCCGTCGCGGCGATGTCCCGCTGGGCGCGGACGCTCGGAATCACGCTCGTCGGCGGCTCGATCACCGAGCGCCGCGATGGCCGCGAGAAGCTCTCCAACACGTGTTGCGTGTTCGACCCGGAGGGGTCGCTCGTCGCCGTCTACCGCAAGATCCACCTGTTCGACGTCGAGGTCGGCGGCCACGTCTACCGCGAGTCCGAGACGGAGGAGCCGGGGACCGAGCCGGTCGTCGCGCCCGCCGAGGACTGGACCGTCGGCCTCAGCGTCTGCTACGACGTGCGCTTCCCGGAGCTGTACCGGATCCTCGCCCTCGAGGGCGCCGAGCTCGCGACCGTGCCGGCGCACTTCACGACGCCGACCGGGAGGGATCACTGGCACGTGCTCCTGCGCGCCCGCGCGATCGAGAACCAGTACTACGTCGCCGCGGCGGCGCAGGTCGGGGAGACGCTGCCGGGCAGGCCCGCGTACGGCCGCTCGCTCGTCGTCGATCCGTGGGGAATCGTCCTCGCACAGGCGCCGGACGAGGAGACCGTGATCGCAGCGGAGCTCGACCGGGCGCGGCTGCGCCAGATCCGCGCGAAGCTGCCGTCGCTCGCGAACCGTCAGGCCGACGCGTACCGGTGGCCGGCGCCGGCCTGACGGTGGCCGACTGGCTGGCCTCCGTCCCGACCCTCCTGGCCGAAGTGGCCACGGCCTGGGGTCTGACCCCGGGACAGGGCTATCCGGCGGGTGCCGCCGGCCTCGCCGTCCGTGCCGACCTCGACGACGGCACCCCGGCCGTGCTGAAGCTGAGCTACCCGCACCGCGAGTCGGAGCAGGAGGCGGACGCGCTCGAGCGCTGGGACGGCGACGGCGCCGTGCGGCTGCTCGCACGCGACGACGAGCGGCACGCGCTCCTGCTCGAGCGCTGCGAGCCGGGGACGTTCCTCTCCGACTGGGACGGGGACGCGCTCGGCGTCCTCATCGGCCTGCTCCCTCGGCTCTGGAAGAGCGCGGACGGATTCCGGACGCTCGAGGACGAGGCGGCGCACTGGCTCGAGCACGACCTCGCGCACTGCCGCCACGCCGACCTCGCGGCCGGGTTGATCCGCGAGCTCGGGCCCTCTCAGGGCGAGCTCGTGCTCGTCCACCAGGACCTGCACGGCGAGAACGTACTCGGTGCGCAGCGCGAGCCGTGGCTCGTCATCGATCCGAAGCCGCTCTCAGCGGAGCGCGAGTTCGCCGTCGCACCGATCGTTCGCTCGTTCGAGTTCGGCCACTCGAAACGCGACGTCCTCTACCGCCTCGACCGGCTCACGTCGGAGCTCGGCCTCGATCGCGACCGCGCCCGGGGCTGGGCGATCGTCCAGACGCTCGCGTGGTCGGGCGGCAGCGACTTCGTCGCAACGCATGTGGAGACAGTCGAATGGCTGCTCTGAGAGCCGTCCTCTTCGACGTCGACTTCACGCTCGCCCGCCCGGGCCCCGAGCTCGGCCCGGCCGGCTACGTCCGCGCCGGCGAGCGCCACGGCCTTCACCTCGACCCGGCGCGCTACGCCGACGCGCGCGAAGCGGCGCTCGTCGACCTCCGCCGCCATCCCGAGCTCGAGCACGACGACGCGATCTGGTTCGCGTTCTCCGAGCGGATCGTCCTCGGCATGGGCGGAACGAGCCCGGCCGCCTACACCTGCGCCGTCGAGATCACGCGCGCGTGGGAACGGCATGACAACTTCGAGCTCTACGACGACACGATTCCCGTGCTCACCGCGCTCCGCGCAGCAGGTCTGAAGATCGGGCTCGTCTCGAACTCCGCGCGCGACGTGCACGAGTTCGCCGTCCACCACGGCCTCGAGATCGACGCCGGCATCAGCTCGTTCCACCACGGGAGGACGAAGCCGCACGCGTCGATCTTCCGCGCCGTCCTCGACCTGCTCGGCGTCGGGCCGGCCGACGCGGCGATGGTCGGGGACCAGGTCGAGGACGACCTCGAGGGTGCGCGGGCGATCGGGATGCGCGCGATCCTGCTCGACCGGAGCGGCATCCACCCGGAGATCGAGCCGCGGCTCGAGAGCCTCTTCGAGCTGCCCGCTGCCCTCGGCCTGTCGTCGTAGACTTGGACATATGTCGGCATGGGTCGGCTGGGCGATCGCGGCGGTCCTGCTGGCGGTGGGGGAGGTCCTCACGCCGGGGCTGTTCTTCCTCGGGCCGGTCGCGCTGGCTGCCGTCGTCGCGATGCTCGTCGCGCTGCTGGGCGGTGCGCTCTGGCTCCAGCTCGTCGTCTTCGCCGGGGCCTCGGCCGCCTCGCTCCTGTTCCTCCGCCCGGTCGCTCGTGCGCACCTGACGATGCCGCGTGCGATCCGCACCGGCGCCGCCGCGCTCGAGGGCTCGAAGGCCCTCGTCCTCCAGCGGGTGGACGCGAACGGCGGCCGCGTCAAGATCGGCGGTGAGGAATGGTCGGCGCGCGCGTACATGCCGGACGCGACGTACGAGCCGGGCACGCAGGTCGAAGTCGTGAAGATCGAGGGCGCGACCGCGCTCGTCTACGAGTAAAGGAGCACCAATGATCGCTGCGATCGTCGCCCTCGTCGTCGTCCTCTTCGTGCTGCTGACGCTGTGGCGGACGGTGAAGATCATCCCGCAGGCACGCGCCGGCGTCGTCGAGCGGCTCGGCCGCTACAGTCGCACGCTCTCGCCGGGACTGACGCTCGTCGTGCCGTTCGTCGACCGGATCCGCGACGTGATCGACCTCCGCGAGCAGGTCGTGTCGTTCCCGCCGCAACCGGTGATCACGGAGGACAACCTCGTCGTCAACATCGACTCGGTCATCTACTTCCAGGTGACCGATCCGAAGGCGGCGACCTATGAGATCGCGAACTACATCTCCGCGATCGAGCAGCTGACGGTGACGACGCTCCGCAACGTCATCGGCGGGATGGCACTCGAGAAGACGCTGACCTCGCGCGACCAGATCAACGGCGAGCTGCGGGGCGTGCTGGACGAGGCGACCGGCAAGTGGGGGATCCGCGTCAACCGCGTCGAGCTGAAGGCGATCGACCCGCCCGCGTCGATCCAGGACTCGATGGAGAAGCAGATGCGCGCCGACCGCGAGAAGCGCGCGACGATCCTCCAGGCGGAGGGCGAGAAGCAGTCGGCGATCCTCACCGCGGAGGGCGAGAAGCAGGCGGCGATCCTGCGCGCGCAGGGTCAGCGCGAGTCGACGATCCTCGCTGCAGAAGGGCAGGCGAAGGCGATCGACACCGTCTTCAAGGCGATCCACGAGGGACGCCCCGACCCGCAGCTGCTCGCGTACCAGTACCTTCAGATGCTGCCGCAGATCGCGCAGGGCGAGGCGAACAAGGTCTGGATCATCCCGACGGAGTTCCAGCAGGCGCTCGGGCGGATCGGCGGCGCGCTCGGTGTCGGCGACGACGGGCAAAAAGACGAGGCGCCGAGCTAGCAGCGCTCCTTCCGGCACGCGCGCAGCGGCGTGACCGCCGGCGCCGCGCCGTGCCCGCCGGGCCAGGCGATGCGGACGAGCAGCGATGCCGTGTCGTCGTCGTAGCGCTCCTCGCGGAGGTGGAAGTCCGAGTTCGCTCGGTGGACGAGCCAGTAGAGCCCCGGCGGCACCGTCGTCACGTCGAGGTTCTGGCCGTGGAAGTTCGCCGGATACCGGTCGGTGTAGCCGACCGACGATCCCTCCTCGACCGAGCGCGCCTCCGGGTGGAACTGGTCGCAGTCGCCGAGGAAGCGCGGCGGTCCGTGCGCGATGCCGGCCGCGGTGCCCCAGTGGTCGGCGAGGCAGAAGCCGCTCTTGTGGTCGCGGACGAGCAGCTCGAAGTCGGAGGCTCGGCGCAGCTCGAAGCGGTCGAATGCGAGGTAGTGCCAGTGGTAGTGCGGCGGCGCGACGACGTAGTGGAGCTCGCCCGAGTCCGGCAGCACGCGGATGCCACCGCCGGCGAGCCGGAGGAGCTGCCGCACCTCCATCACGTGCGAGCCGCGGGGGCGCGTCCCGCGGATCCAGAGGATCCCCGGCCCGCGGTTGTCGACCATCGACGTGAAGCCGAGTAGCCAGCGGCCGGACGCGCTGCGCGTGACGACGAGCCCGGACGGCGGGCGCTGCACGAGGTTCGGGAACTCGGGCTTCCCGACTGGGACGACGCGCCAGTCGAGCGGCGCGCCCGCTCCGAGCTCGCGCGGGTCGCTTCCGTCCGCTGCGATCGACTGGAGATGCCCGCGGCCGTCGTCGAAGGCGATGCGCGTGCCGGCCGGCGACCACACCGGGTGCACGGCGGTCCCCGGCTGCGTCACAGGCGTCTGCGTCGTGCCGTCGTCGACGACGAGCGACGTCGTCCCGTCCGCGGCGGCGCTCGTGAAGACGAGCCGCGTTCCGTCCGGCGACCAGCGCAGGTGGCGGATGTCCGTCGAGGCCGTCTCCGGCGGCGTCGAGTCGAACGGCGACGGCTGGTCGGCGCCGAGCCGGTCGACGTCGATCGCGGGCGCGCGGTCCCGGTTCGTCACGAAGGCGAGGCGTCCGTCGCGCGCGACGGACGGGCTCCACTCCTCGCCGGAGCTCGCCTCGATCCGCTCGGACGGGCCGGTCGGGAGGGTGAGCTGCCGGATCTGCCGCCTCCCGCCGACCGTTGCGGTGTAGACGAGATGGGCGCCGTCCGGTGTCCACGACGGCTCGGACTCGGTGACGTTCGGCGTGTCGGTGAGATCGCGCCGCCCGCTTCCGTCGTCGTTCGCGAGCCAGACGTCGCCCGCGCGGACGAACGCGACGAGCGTCCCGTCGGGCG
>Ga0335071_10002866_pt1 | contig 18299 bp, 17 predicted proteins | sample Lox_Sample_15_FD_206724 | JGI IMG/M metagenome (GOLD analysis project Ga0335071, IMG submission 206724) | Soil microbial communities from Loxahatchee National Wildlife Refuge, Florida, United States - Lox_Sample_1.5 | ecosystem: Environmental > Terrestrial > Soil > Wetlands | place: USA... | reverse complement strand
CTTCAAGGTTGTGGACCGCTTCAAGGTCGGCAAGAATCCGCAGCACGTCGTGCCATCATGGGATCTGAAGACGTTGTGGGTCGCCAATAACTCGGAGAAGCGAGGCAGAGGTAGCCTGACGCCGATCAATCCCAGGACGGGCAAGCCCGGCAAGGACGTCAAGGTCATCGACCCATACAACATGTACTTCACGCCCGACGGGAAGTCAGCGGTTGTTGTGGCAGAGGCAGACCGGCGGCTCGACCTGCGTGACCCATACACCATGGCGTTCAAGTCCACGATCAAGGTGCCTGACTGCCGCGGCATCAACCACGCGGACTTCTCCATCGACGGACGATACGCAATCTTCACTTGCGAGTTCGACGGGACGCTGGTGAAAATCGACTTCACCAGGCGCGAGGTCGTGGGTTATCTGAAGCTCTCCAGGGGAGGAATGCCGCAAGATATTCGCATTTCCCCCAACGGAAACCTGTTCTACGTCGCCGACATGATGGCGGATGGTGTGTTTCTGGTGGATGGCGACGCTTTCAAGGAAGTCGGATTCATTGCGACGGGTGTCGGGACGCACGGACTCTACCCCAGCCGCGATGCGACGAAGCTGTACATCACGAACCGCGGATCGAACCGAGTCCACGGTGCGCCGCATGGGCCGGGCAGCATTTCGGTGTTGGACTTCGCGACTCGTAAGATCATCGCAACCTGGCCCATTCCCGGAGGCGGAAGTCCGGACATGGGTAACGTGAGCGCCGACGGCGAGACGTTCTGGGTGTCAGGAAGGTTCGATGGCGTGGTGTACGCGATCGACACATTTAGCGGCAAAGTCAGGCAGATTCGTGTCGGCAAAGAGCCGCACGGCTTAACGGTATGGCCGCAGCCGGGACGCTACTCGCTGGGACACACCGGAAATATGCGATAGATCGTTGTTATTTCCCGACATCCGCGTGCAGGGGTGATCCACTCCTTCCGTTGCAGAATGTGAATTGTGTCGCGCGGGTCGGCGGCGGTATTCTGGCTTAACAACTCGCCTTCGAGTCGCAGGCTGACGCAACAAAGCAATGGCCGAAATCGTGAAGCAGAACTCCGGGATCGACTCCTCACGAGCATGGCTGGTGGTGGCCGCATCCTTCGTCGCCTGCACCATCGCCTATGGTGTGACATATGCGTTCGGCGTTTTCCTCAAGCCGATTGGACAAACCTTCGGCGCGAACCACGCAATGCTGTCGATGCTGTTTTCTACATTGACGGTGCTGTCGTACTTGCTCGGGCCGTGGACCGGACGATTGACAGACCGCTTCGGACCGCGACCGGTAGTCGCAGTGGGGGCAGTGCTCATGGGCAGCGGGCTTCTGCTGTCGGCACGCACGCATTGGTTCCCAATGCTTTACCTCACCTATGGCGTATGCCTCGGTACTGCCATGGCCTGTATTTACGTTCCGATGATTGCAGCCATTGGAGAGTGGTTCAAGGTGGAGCGGGACGTGGCGCTAGGCATCGCCGTAACCGGCACCGGCCTTGGCACCTTATTGGGTGCTCCCGCGGCCGCCAAGCTGATCACCCATTTTGGCTGGCGCAGCGCCTTTGAGGTGTTTGGCTGGGTGAGCCTGCTAGGGCTGCTGGCTTGCGCGGCTCTGATGTTACGACCGCCCATGCCTCGAAAGAACGATGCCGTGGATGTAAGCGTGAAAATGCGCAGCCGTGCGTTCGTGCTGTTGTACTTTGGGCTGGGATTTCGCGGCGTTGCCCTGTTTATCACCATCGTGTTCCTGCCGGTGTTCGCCATGGACATCGGCGCGAGTCACGCCTCGGCGGCTGGGCTAGTTGCCTACCTCGGCGCAGCGAGTATTGCTGGACGAGTCGGGCTCAACATGCTGGCGCCGAAGCTCGGCCTGATGAACACCTACCTGCTGAGCTGCGTGATCCTGGTCGTGGGTTGCGTGATTTGGGTGATGAGCCATAGTTACCCTCCGTTGATCGCGTTTGCGCTCGCCATGGGTGTTGGCTATGGCGCCAACGCCGCTATGACTCCGGCGGTGGCGGCGACGAAGTTTGGCATCGAAGGTCTGGGCCGCCTGCTGGGCTGGCTCTACACGTCGTTTGCGGTGGCGTGCCTCTTCGGACCGCCGCTGGCCGGGGAGCTTGCCGACTTCACGCACGACTACCGGTTCCCGGTGATGGTGGCTTTGTTGGGAGGCATTGCCTCACTGGCCTTTATTGTGCCGCTGCGTGAGATTCCCCCGCCGCAAGCAGAACCGGCTGCCGCCGACTAGCGCGAAGAGCCGTGCCTCGGCTAGTGCTGCAGCAACCACACGGCGACACCGACAAGCATGGCTACCAACAGACACAATCCCACAACCAAAGCATAGGTTCTCGAGTGCGGCGCAAACGCAGGATCTCCCGCCGGTTGCGATGGTGCCTGCTGCGCGCGCGGATGCGCTGGCGTTTCCGGTGGCGTCGCAGCTCCCTGTACACGTGCCTGGACCTCTCTTGCGACGTTGGCGATAAGCCCGGAACTTGCCTCTTTCACTTGCGGTGGGGGCGTAGGAATCAGCTTGGTGCGGACTGGCGCGAGAAAACGGTACCCATGACGTGGAATGGTTTCGACGTACAGGGGATTGTCGGGGTTGTCGCCGAGCACCGAGCGTATCTGCTTGATGCACTTATTGACGCCCTGCTCGAAGTCGATAAAGGTGTCGCTACCCCACAACTGCTCCTGGATTTCGTCGCGAGTCACCACCTGCCCCGAGCGGTTCGCCAGCATGGCGAGCAGTTTGAACGGCTGCGGCGGTAGCTTCAGCAGCGTGCCGTTCTTGCGGATTTCTTCGAGGTCGAGGTTGAGCTCGAAGACCCCAAACCGCAGCAGTTGATACATGGCGCCCAAGGCATCGCTCCCCACAATGGCCCCGATAGTTTTGCGAAATTATACCGTTCTCGCAGCCAAAAATTCCCGGAATCGTACAGTTAGAAATGCCCCCAACCCCCGTGCCCATAATCACTAAGCCGGTCATACGACGGTCACTTCCTGGTCACCACGTTTCCATCCTGAAGTCACGCCTTGTCCATTGAGAGTCGTGTGTTCGCCGCGTTACTGTGCGCGGCAGAGCGGAACAGTTGGCGCACTCAACTCACCGCTCAGCCTGAGAGAGAAAGAGGAGACGGGAGTCGGTCCCGCCTCCTCGGTAAGTCGGCAAAAAAGGCGCCTGTGCTAAACGGCCGGCGCCTTGGCCGAAGCAAGACGGGAGGTCGAGATGAGCCAGTCACAACCACGATTCGCCTATCGCCAGCTCCACAGCCTATCGTTTCGCGAGCTGTTTCGACTGCTGGTCGTGCTGGCACGACTGCAATTCCGATGTGGGCAAGTGCCTGTTTCCGATTTCCGCGCACGACCTCGCAGCACAAATTGAGGAACGGCTTTCTCTGGCCGATGTTCGAAAGCCGTTTCTGGCGGGGAGCAGCTTAGCGGTGAAGCTGTTCCTCGCTTCCGAAATGTTGCGCCGCCACAACCCTGGCCGGAAGGAGGTCAACCATGAGCACGCATATCCGGGTTTCAAGAAATGCAGTTCCCTCGGTTTTCAAGACAATTGCTCGGGCGGGCTCAAACGCAAGAGTTCTCTTGTGGATCAGTTTCGTGATCGTATCCCTAGCATGCACGCAAGCTGCGAACGCCGATCTAGTGGCGGTCATTGTGAACGGAGTTCCGTATGGCCCTGGTCAACCGATTTCAATTCCCAAGGGAGTGGCTCCGGTCTTTGTGAAGATTCCAGGGCAAGACCTCGCTTACTACGTCTATCAGTTCAATGCTCCACCTCCGCCTCCAAAAACCTTCCGGGTGGTGTCGCCGGCCGGAACCGTCACCGACCTGGGCGATGGAAGCAAAGGCAAGCCCAAACAGGTTGGGAACGAGGTAATCATCGACTACGGCAACGGCGAAAGTATTCATTTCCCGGGAAAGTTGCTGTCTCCCGGGGACCCGAATCCGGCTCCTCCGCCGGACCGCCAGGGCTCGATGGACGGCCCAGCGAACTGGTTGAAACCCGCAGTCGCACTTGCTGACGCCAATCTATTTCTGCAGCAGCCCGAGCTCGCCGACATTTTCACCTCTCCCATCGATCTCACGTACTTTCAGTACGACTTCAACGGCACGCAGGACTTCCCGGTCTTTCAGAGAAGCTACTCGTTGACGTTTACAGACGGCAACATGGACTACGTCCACGTTGTTCCTGAACCGTCCCCACTGTTCCTCATGGTATCGGGTGTCCTCGGCGTAACTGGCATTCTACGCAAGAAGTGGCTCCCACGAAGTTAGAAGACGAGCTTTCTCTGGCCGATGTTCGAGAGCCGCTTCCCGCGAGGAGCGGCTCAGCGGTGAAGCAGCTCCTCGCATTGGAAACTCCCGCGCCGCAACTACTCATGCAGTAAATGGAGGTCACAATGCGCTCCCTGGGATCGCACGAAGAAAGCACTGCCTTGCCACGTCAATCGGAGGAAGCGGGTCCGCGCCTCCGCAACCTCCACGTGATGGTCACATTGTTGCTGATGCTAGCCGTCCTGCCCGAAGCGAGTTTCGCCAAAAACAACAATCCTTACTTCGCGCTCAAGGGCCAGGCGATGGGCCCTGACACATACGAGTACAAGTTGGAGTTCACCAACACCGCTGGAAAAACCGTGACCATTGAATTGGCGGTGGCGTCGGCAGGCCCAATTACCGACTCTCTACTGGCAACTGTCATTAAGGACCGGCTGAACAGTCTGGACAACGTGAAAGACGAGTATCGCTTCAGCGCATTTCAGAGTGACAATACCGGCTGGTGGTATGTGTACGGAGTCCCCCAGGACGGTAAGAAGCCCAAGCCACTCCAAGGCGGCGTCAAGATCAGCCCGGGAGACAAAACGCTGCTGACAAGCGCCGGTGTGGACCCGATCAACGGCACGGCATCTTTCGACTTGTCAGGCAGCCCTTCGGGTGGCGAAGTCTATCTGGGCGTCAACGGCTTCTTCGTTTCCACGACCACATCGTACGACGACGAAACGCCAAAGTCGCTCTCCCAGATCAAGTCCGAGCTCCTCGTAGCTTTCCGCGATCTCGCTTTTCCTTACGTCGGAATCAACAGTACAGGACAGATCTATGTATCTGGCATTTCGTCCGGTGATCCCAATACCGACGACTATGGAGCTGTCTCCATGTCCACGGATCCCGCGCTCGAAGTTGTCGGCAACATGGCTTTGCAAGCGGCTGCAGCACCCAGGCCGCCGCGAGGGGCGGTGCGCGTTTCGCCCCTGTCGGGACCCGTTGGTACGACTGTGACCGTGTCAATCTCAAATTTCCCCGCAAACTCGACGATCAACATCGACTTCAATGGCCAGCGCGTCACCACTGTGACGACCGGAGCCAATGGGGCCGGTACAGCCATGTTTGTCGTGCCCGAGGGCACTGCGAAAGGCGAAAGAGAGGTGCGGGCATCGGGAGGTTCGCCGCTGACGTTCGGGTACGCCTGGTTCACAGTCCGCTAGCGCTCCACGTCCAGCCACGTCAGGAGCAGTCTCGCCGCAGGACTGCTCCTTGTCGTTTCCAATGATCTCGCAGTCTCCTACTGCGCCGGTTTCGGCTCCGGCTTCGCTGCGGGCTTCTTTGCACTCGTCGCGGCCCTTGGTTTCCAGAAGCCCGGGTCGGCTTTGATCCAGTCGTCGCTGACATAACTGATCGCGGGATTGAACACCAGCACATTGGCCTCCGTCGATAACGTGCTCGCCGCTGACAACTCCATCATCTTCTTCATGCCAGACTCGCCGAGTTGTTGCATGAACTTCTCGCCCGCCGCCCACCCGGCGTCCAGTTCGGCCATGCTCTTCACCGGCACGATGACCACGTAAACGCCCCCTCCGTTGTTGCTGCCATACAACATTTGGTAAGTGGCCCAGTGCGCACCAGGCAAGGCTTTGACGAAGTTCTGCACGTACATCTTCGCGATCTCTTCCCACTCCATCTCGTGGCCGGGCTTCGTGCGAAAGACTGTTACTTCGAAGTAACGCATGTCGGGAATGGAAACTGCAGCCTCGTAGCTGAGGTCCGGGCGATACGAAAAAACATTCGAGTCGTACGAGCTCAGCAACTCACCATCAGCGATGAACGCGCGGTCGATAGCCGCAGACAAGGTGGGATTGCCGAAGGTGGAGGTCATGTCTTTGCCCCAGGCATCCAGCGAATCGTAGCCGGTGAAAAACACCGCGCGGCTGGGACCGGTCATAGCGTCGGTGCCGAGATAGTGCGTGGGCCACTTAGCGGCCGTCATCGCCTGCACGAACATACTTTCCGTCTTCTGATGCGGGCTGCCGGCCTTGCCTGGCTTGAGAAATTCACGCGAAACAACCAAAACCTTCGGTGGGGATGAGGGACTGGACTGCGCTGTAAGTGTCGCCGCGACACCGGCCAGCAGGACGACCATCAGAAAGCGTGCGATGTTGTGTTTCATGCGGAGAAGCCTCCTGGATTTTCGATTGAGAAGCAAGATAATGAAGCCTGCAAAAGCGCGACTCTTCATCTGCGCGTGACCACGCGCGGCGCATGATCCGGGTCCATGCCTATCACATTCCACCGCCAAACGAAGACACGGGAAGTGCAGGCGGTCTAAGTGCAGCAGGAAGACTCGCCACAGTTTGCAGCACTTCCCAGCTAAGGTCAAGGAAAGAGTGCACATCGTGTTGGGATCGCATTCTCGTGGTGCTAGGAACTCTTGGCTCCAGACCTGGAGTTCTGCCAGTTTTCCTTGATCCGGGCGGTGAACATGCCTCATCCAGTCCTCATGGAAAGAGGTTGAAGCTCTCCAATCCCGGCACTGGGAGCGCCAGTGCCCGCCGCGGATAAGAACCACGAAATTTCCATGAGGAGATCGGCAGTGAAAGACCAGAACTTCTTGTTCATCCTTGGATTCGTCCTGGCCGTCGCCGCGATCGGCGTCGCACAGGATGTCCCGAAGATCGAGTTGGCCGGCGGCTATTCCCATGTCAACTCTCAACCTGGGCTGTCCGCCATTACTTCGCCGAACATAAATGGCGGCGGTGGTTCCTTCGTCTATAACCTGACGAGGCTGATTGGCATCAAGGCTGATTTTATGGGCTACGCGGTGGCACCCGCTGGACCCACAAGCTGATCAATGCAGGTTACCCGGCCAGCGGTTCGGCCAGCGGCAACATGTCCACCAACATGTTCGGACCGCAGATCAAGAAGCACTCTGGCATGTTCCAACCATTCGTCGAGGGCCCGTTCGGCGCAGCTCACTCCAACGGCTGCTCCTCGATTTTGCGCTGCATTTCCGGTGATGACTCGACCAGTTGCAATCTCTCCAATGGCAACGGCAAAAATAACACCTTTGCCCTGGAATTTGGTGGCGGTATGGATATCGCGTTGTCCAAGACTATTCAGATTCGCCCGGTTGACGTGGACTACTTGCACACCAACGTCAGCCGCAACCATTGGGCGCACATTGCCAACAGCCAGAACAACTTCAAGTATTTCGCAGGAGTTAACTTCACTTTCAGCGGCAAGTGACGCAATCCCTCATCCCCCTTGCTCCATCATAGAGCGCTGGCGCCGTGGTCTCCCGCGCCGCCGTATCTTCTGGGGGCCGTCGAGCACCGGTTCTTTGTGCCCTGCTCGCATCTTGGCACATGGCATGCTTTGCCTCGGCCAAATCGCCAAAGACTCACCCGCGCTCAAGCGGCACCGCAGCGGCCACTGCCTGCTAACATTCTCGAAAGTCTATACGCAAAAGCAGTCGTTAGGGCGCGTGCGATGCGTGCAGGATTGGCCATTTTGATCGCGATGTTGGTAGCCTCGTGCTGGGCGACGCCTCCCCAACAGTCGCACGGACATCAGACCGAGCCAGCGCCCACAGGAACCATCAGCCCGGAGTTGCAATCGCTCGGGCGCTCGGTTGCCATCCAGGCGCGGCCCGATCAGGTGGAGTTCTTCAAGTCCGCGATTGACAGCACCGACGAAGCGTTGCGCGAGTCTCGCGACCTGCAGCAGCTAGGTGCGTCGGCGGTCAACACCGCCCTGGTCAATCAAATGTCGCTGCAATTGCAAGATGCGCTCGATGACGTGGAACACTATACCCGCCTACTGCTGGCTTCGTTTACCAGGGTTCAGGAAACCGAGCTGAAGAAGCTGACGAGGCGAATGCGAAAGTCGTATTCCTATGTGCAGCGTGACGGCAAGCGCGTGCAACAGCTCATGGAACCGGGTAAAGTAGCTCCAAAGGCGTTGGCGACGGGTGCGGCGAACCTGGAGAAATCGCTCTCCGACTACCGCACCGATGAGATTCGCCTTGGACGTGAGATGGGAATTCAGTCGCAGTAAACTCGACCTCGGGGATTTGAACTTGTTGATGAAGCCGGTCTTTCTTTCAATCGCTTTAATGAGCTGGATGACGTTTGCTTTCGGGCAAGGCGCTGTGGGGCCGGTAATTTTTCAGCCGGGTTCGGAGGTGTTGCTGCGGGCGCAATCGCCTTCCCCCGGACCGGGAGCAACGGACAAAGGAAACAAAGAGGTCATTGGGCAGGGACTGACGATGCTCCACACTGGCAATCCCAACAGCCTGTTCTGGAAGGAAAACATGGACATCTCGGGCGCAGGGCAGGTGGTGAATGCCGACTTTTTGTGGGACGGCTCGTCGAAGATCCTGTATGCCTTCGGCCGCATCACACTACGCTGTACACGTGGAATCAAGACAGACGACCTCAACGTCCTGCTGGGTATCTATGGCAAGAAGAACTTCCTGAGCAAACCTGTGGGATCGGGCTGGTGGCTTGTCTCGCTGGAGAAAGATCAATGCGATGCGCCTCAGGCGGGGCTCTACGGCTGCAAGTTCAGCCAATCTGGACAGCAACTGGCCTGCGGGCGAATGGAACTCAACCCTGGCATTAACGATATGGAAGTCGTCGATGCCGTCCGGTTCTAGAATCCGCTACGGCTGCAAGTAGACCGGGTTGTTCGGGGAAGCCGGCTCGTAGTCCTGTCCGTACTTGTTCTTGTGCTGCGTCCTTGCCGGCTCGGTAAGGCGCACGCGCACCGTTCCTAAGGAATATGTCGTCCCGCTGATGTCGACCTCTCGCGAAAGTCCCGCAAGGTTTTCGGGCAACGCATATTCACTCCACACATGTAGCGTGTAGCGTCCGGGGGGAACGCCGGCGATTGCGAAGTTCTCGCTCTTGTTCACGACAGCGAAGTATGAGCTGGCTACTACCACCACCACCGCGCTCATCTGCGGATGAATGTTGCAAAAAATATAAGAGATTCCGTCACGATCGAAGTGCACGGTGCGCGAGGTTCCCGCTTCATAAAGACCAAGGTCGAACTTCTTCCCGTTGAACAGCGAGAAGACATTGTGAAACCACGGATCGAGGTTAGGGAATTCGACCGTCGAGCCCCTTGTCACTACGAGAAGATGCGGATCGAACGACTTGTTTTTCTGGCGCAGGACGGCGTGCATCGGCGCCACCGCAGTTGAATCTCTTGCCGACTGCAGAATGGGCGTGAGCCATACCACCGTCGAGAAACCCGTAGCTGGAAGTTTCGAGCCATACGCTGACACGCTGCCGGTGACGCTAACGCTTTGGGCCATGCTGCCCTTTACCATCATGCCAAGCAGCACAGTCAGCCGGATTGCCTGCCACACTCGAGCTGAGATTGACCGTATCAGAACAATATCCCCATGCCTAGGTTAACTTGTCCGGCGGTCGCATTTGTGTCGTAGATCGACGACGTCTTGAGGTGCCGGTATTCGAGCGAGAACAGTAAATCTGAGCGCGGCCGATAAATGACGTTGCCGAAGACGCTCTGGTTTCGCGAGATCGTGGGATCGCCATAAGTCTGCGGATCTTCAAATACTCGCAAATCGGCTGCAAACGGATTGTCCTGTCCAAACGCCCCATTAAACTCGATTTTCGCGGTGGCTCGATATTTGAGTTGCGCCCATCCGCCGACAGTGTTCAGTGGAATCACACTGGTGGAGGAATCCGCCAACGGCCCGTTGTAGAGAACGCTCCGTCCCTGAGCAGCTCCCAGGCCGCCGATCGCTTGCCCCCGATAGAACGAACCTGTAAGCAGGAACTTCTCGCTCAGCGGAACACTCCAGTCCGCCATTGCCGCGTAGCCGTTAATGTTTCGTCCGTACCCCCAGTTCTCGCGGCTGTAATAGCCCGCTGCTCCCAGTGTGACCGTGCGCCCTAACAGCGGATGCGAGTACGCAATGCGCGCCGCATAAGCCGGCTGACGCGAACGCTCACCCGCCTGAGGAACCCGGTACCAGACGTAGTTCTGGTAGTTACTGGGCGGTTCGCCCGTAAGCGCGTCGAGAATTCCTCCCTGCAACTCGACCGTAGAGTTTTCCGACACAGCGAAGCGGTGCTCGATGTGCACCTGCGGCGTCCATGCCCAGAGGTTGCCCGAGTACGAAAGCGCCGGAACGATGAGTGACGCAAATGAACTCGGTGAATCTGGCTGGAAGAAAAGCTGTTCCTGCCCGGCATCGACCGCGGTGTTCGTCCAGTCGAACCGGATGTTGGCGGTGCGCAACCGTACCAGACCGGAGTTCACTCCGTTGTACAGATACGGAAAACCGCCACCCGCATCGAAGTTTATGGCGCCGCTCGTGCGCGCCCCCATCACCTTCGGACCGAAAACCTCGAAGCCGAAAATGGATTGCCGGAGAGTTCCGCCCAATGACCCCGATGACGAGAACCAGCTTCGCTGAAATGCCCGCTCGGGGACATCGATGTTATCTACAGCGCCTTGGTTACCGAATAGATTGAACAGTGCGATTCCGGTAAAGCGAACGCGGTACTTCGATGCGCTCTCCACCTTCGTCTGATACTGCTCATCGATCTTGCCGGAGAGCAGTTGTTGCTGCTCCTCCACCTGGCCAATGCGGATATCAACCGGAGCCTCGCCGCTACTCGGGGTGGTAGTGGATAACGCAGCCGTGCGCTCTGACTCCAATTCCTGACGCAGCCGCGTAATTTCGGCCCGACTCGCGATCGACTCTTGCCGGAGTTGTTGCACAAGGTCTTTCAGCTCGTGAACCTCGGACTGAAGTTCGCTCAGGGAAGCCGAAACGTCACCTTGCGCCCGAACAGGCGCAGCCGTTGATTGCTGGGCATCCAGGCAAGCGACCAGTACAAAGGCCAAGAGCCCGGCCGCCAAGACTCGGGGAAATCGCGGTCCTCGGTCGTAGGTCATCTCGAACCTCCACGTTTCAAATCGGGGCCGTGGTTGGTACCCCGCACTTTCGGCGGAGCAGTTGTCAGCCCTCCGGGACTCCGACGGATCTCGATACCGCATCCGACGGGGTGCGCGGCAGCGAAATCCGCATCACCGTGCAGCCTGGTGACGACTGCTCGATCTCGAGCACGCCCGAGTGGTCCTGCACGATCTTCTGCGCGATCGTCAATCCCAGCCCGGTCCCATTTTCCTTTCCATGGCTGACGAACGGATGAAATGCCTTGTCGCGAATCGAGGTCTCCATGCCCGGTCCGTTGTCGGTGATGCGAACGTCGACCAGACGGTTCCCGTTCTCCACTGTCACTGCGACATTTCCGCCCGCTGGTTGAACCGCCTGGCACGAATTCAGCAACAGGTTGTAAAATACGCGCTCCATCTTCTTGTTGTCGCAAGTGACGTAATGAACGCCCTTCGATGCAATGCCGACCTTGATTTTCTGGAACTCGGGATGCGCGTGAATCAGCTCAATCGCACGGCTGATTGGATTTTCGATAGCCCCTTCGGCAAGGTTGAGTGACTCGGCCGGCCGCGAGAGCTCGAGCAACGAATCAATCAGGTCAGTGAGGCGATGCACCGCGATAGAAATCTCGAGGTAGAGCTCCTCGCGCTGCCTGGGCGTTAGGTCGGGTTCGGCAAGGAACTCGGCGTTGGCCAGCACCGCCGTGAGCGGATGCCGCAAGTCATGCGAAATTGAGCTTGCCATAATTCCGATTGTGGCCAGCCGCTCGGAGTGCAAGAGCCTCTGCTGCGCATTCTGCAGACTGTCGCGCATTCCTGCGAAGGCCTGGGTCACTTCTCCCACTTCGCCGTCGGCACCCGTGTCCAGCGGGAACGAATAGTCTCCCTTGCCCAGTGCCCGTACACCCTCCACCAGTCTCTCGAGTGGGCGAGTGAACGTGCTTGCTAACGCGTACACCAGCAGGCTTCCGATCAGCACCGCTCCGAGTCCGACCCCGAGCAGCAGCTGCCGCAGGTGGCTGAGGAATTGCGCGGCCTGGTCGTACGACTTCATCACGAAGACCGTGACCTTCGGCGCGGCCGGGTTGAGCACCAGCGACGTCATGATGAAGCTTTCCTTGCCGAGCATCACGTCGAACGTGCCCGCATCTGCACCCCGCGACTCTACCTCGCGCTGCAGCGTCGCGATATCGAAAGGGTTAATAGTGCTCGCCACCTCGCGCCCATCGCACACAATGGCGACTTGTCCGGACGCCACACGCGCCAACTCGTGGGCAACGGCCCGGTCGATTTCATACCCGATCGCAACGGTGCCCAGCACCGAATCGCGTGACTGAGGACCAAAGTAAATCGGTGCCAGGAACACTTCATACAGATGCCCACCGGCGACCCACCATTGTCGGGGATCGTTGCGGACATTGCTCTCCCGAATGACCTGCGCTTCCTCCTGCGTAATTCCAGGTGAAGCGGTGTGGAACCCAACCACGTGATTGCTGTCGTCCACCAGCGCAAACAGATCGCCGCCCGACAGGCGAAAGAGTTCGGCCGAGCCGTCCTGTATTGTCGGTGCATGGCGCGAGGTCATGAGCGCCTTGAGCACGGGAAGGTCGGCCATCAGTCCGGCCGAGCGGGCCAGCGAGTCCTGTCTCTCTTTCTGAACGTTGCGAAACGTTTCCACCGAGTTGGCAAGATCGACGCGAAGATTGCGGCGCACCTGACGCTCCACAATCCGCTGTACCACCAGCAGCGAGACTGCCGTCAGTCCCGCGGAAGTCGCCAACATGGCTATCAGGAATTTCGTCCTTAGGCGGATCGTAGTCTCCTCGCCGCGTTGCGCTAGCGGACAAACTTGTAGCCCGTTCCGTGCACGGTGCGAAAATGCACAGGCTCGGCCGGGTCGCGCTCCAGCTTTTGTCGCAGCCGCAGGATGTGAGTGTCCACGGTGCGCGTCGTGGGGTAGCTATTGTAGCCCCAAACCTCGTTGAGTAGCTCCGCCCGCGACACCACTCGCTCTTCGTTGTTCAGGAAGAAGCGGAGCATCTTGAATTCCTGCGGCGTCAACGGCACCAGCTTTCCCGCCCTCCAAAGCTCCATCTTGCTGAAATTGACCTCGACGTCGTCGAAGCTGTACGATTCGCGCTTCTCCGGACTCTGGTTCAGGCGGCGAAACGTAGCTCTCACTCGCGCCAGCAGTTCACGCGGGCTGAACGGTTTGGTGACGTAGTCATCGGCGCCCAATTCCAGCAGCAGCACCTTGTCCACCACGTCGCTCGCGGCGCTCAGCACGAGAATCGGTACCGTCGGAGACTGCCGCTTGATCTCGCGGCAAATGTCCTGGCCGGAGCGTCCGGGCAGACGGAGATCGAGAATCACCACGCGCGGCGAGGTAGAGTGGAAGACATCCATCGCCGATGTACCGTCGGCGGCGATCGTGATGTCGAATCCAGCAGTTTCAAACGTGCGGCGAAGTGCGCGCTGCACGGCAGGATCGTCTTCGATAGCGAGTACCTTTTCCATTTCTCCTCTACCCGCCCGCTGCAGGGCTGCGTTTCTCAAGTGCTATACCAGTCGTTCCGCCCAGTCAACGCTACTTTGACAATTTTGTGACAACTCGCAGTCGAACGCCGCACATTTGCACGCAGACACAATTTGTTGACAACTCTTCTACAGCACAATGACAAACAAGTTAGTAGCGGCGCCTAGATTCGCACCATCGACTTTTCCGCAGGAGGATCTGCCATGCGCTTCGGAAGTTGGGCCCTCAGTTCACGGATGCTGGCTGTGGCCGCGTCCGTGGTCGTTGCAATCCCTACGCTGTTGTCCGCCGCCAACATTCCGGGTAACAGTTTTCACCAGCACAACCTTGTTTCTGATCTCTCGGGCTTAGCAGACTTCACCGATCCCAACCTCGTAAATCCGTGGGGAGTCTCGTTCTCCGCCACCAGTCCCTTCTGGGTTTCGGACAACGGTACCGGACTCTCCACCCTTTACAACAGCGTGGGCGTGAAGCAGGGACTTGTCGTAACCATTCCGCCGGCTCCGGGACAGATGGGTCCATCCGCTCCTACCGGACAGGTTTTCAACCCCAACACTTCCAACTTCCAGGGCGCTCACTTCATCTTCGCCACCGAGAACGGAACCATCGCCTCATGGTCCGGCGGATCGAACGCCGTGATATCGGTCGACAACTCTCCGGCGGACGCGATCTATAAGGGCCTGGCCATGGCCAACAGCGGCTCTGCCGCCTATCTCTATGCCACGGATTTCCACAACGGCAAAATTGACGTGTTCGACAGCAGCTTTATGCCGACGACCCTTGCCGGTTCCTTCACCGATCCCAGCCTTCCATCCGGCTATGCGCCGTTCAATATTGCTGCCTCCGGCAACCGGCTCTATGTCACTTATGCCTTGCAGGACGCCCAGCGGGAAGATGACGTTCCTTGTCCCGGATGCGGATTCGTGGATGTCTTCGACACCGACGGCAATTTCATTCAGCGGCTGGTTTCGATGGGCGCGCTGAACTCGCCCTGGGGATTGGCATGGGCCCCGTCCGGCTTCGGCAGCTTCGCCGGTGACTTGCTCGTCGGAAATTTCGGCGATGGCACCATTAACGTCTTCGACCCCAGCAATGGCAATTGGATCGCGCAACTGCGTGATGCTAATGGTAACGTCATCACCAACCTGGGCTTGTGGGACATCACATTCGGCAACGGCGGAAACGGAGGGAGCACCGGCACCCTGTACTTCACCGCCGGAATTCCGGGGCCCGACAACATCGAAGACCACGGTCTCTTTGGCAGCATCGCTCCGACCCCCGAGCCCGGCACGCTCACTCTGCTGGGCAGCGGATTGGCAAGCTTGATCGGCTACGGCTGGCGCCGGGGAAAGCGCAAAGCCTGATCCGGTCCTTCCACAACGGCCCGCGCAGATGGTAAGGCGCTGGTCTCCTTCCACAACTCTCCTGAGTTGTTCGCCCTGAGCCGGAGCCGCACACTCCGGCTCGATTTTTGCGAACGCGTCGACCATCGCGAGAGTCGGGCCGCTCGCTGCAGCTCGCCGTCAGGTTCATTCCTGCCTGATGCCCCGACCCAGACGCGGAGCGATGACGTAGTTCAACTGCACCAGCACGATGAAACCGATGCTCCAGTAGGTGTTGATGAAGCAGAGCGCCGCGCCCACCGCGTAAAGCAACTGCGCAATCACGATGCGTCGCTTGATCGCGTCCGAGGCTTCCGCAGGAATATCAGCCTTCACCAGCTTGCTGCCCACCGCGCAAACCCAGCTCCAGTACAGCGTCGCGCCCAGACACAAGATATTCAGCCAGTACGCCAGCAGTGCCATGCGCGAGCGCGTGTGCTCGGCCAGGAGTGCCGTCGAAAACGGCACCACCGTCACCAGAAACAAGAAACACAGGTGGATCCACGTGAGGCTTCGATCGGAACGCTCTAGGTGATTGAGTTGCGTTTGCTGGCCGACCCAGAAGATACCCATTGTCATGAAGCTCACCATGTACATCAGCAGCCGCGGGCCGAGCGCCACCAGCGCATGCCACAGATCGGCCTCGCTGTGGACCGCCTCTGCTGCGGGCGCGTGAAGATCGAGAACCAGCAGCGTCATGGCAATAGCAAACACGCCGTCGCTCAGAGCAGCGAGTCTCTCGGCGCTCTGGCCGGCAATCCGGTTATAGCAAGTCGTCATTCTTGTTCCGCATACACTTCCGGCACTGGCCCCACCTTCTGGAAGCCCCTCCCGTCAGCGCTCCAAACACCAAGCCGGTGCCCAGTACCCCAATGTAGGAGTTGAGCGCGAACGCGTCCGGCAAGCTGATTAGCAGCCCGACCAGTGCTCCGGCGAAGACGCGATGGATGCCAAATGTGACATTTGCCCCGAGCATGCCAATGGCAAATCGGCTGAAAAATGCTTGCAGCAGCATTGAGCGGCTGGCCTCAGGATGGTTGCCCAACACTGTCATCAGCACATCGCCGGCACCAAACACGACTCCGCACAACGCACCCAGAAGCGCACGATTCATAGTCTTCGGTTCTATACGATTCTTCGCCGGTGGGGCAACACGCCCGGCGCGGTGAGCTGCAGCCTCAATGTTTCGCAACCGCCATCGGAGTCAGCGTGATCGGCGCCGCCCCTTCCAGACTCACACTCGTCGTTGGCATCGCAGCCAGATCGGCGGGAGTCGGCGCGATCCAGATCCACAACAGCAGCAGCTTCCGGTGGCGCGTGACCGCTGCGGCTTCCACGCGCCGCTCTCCGAGCCGATCGCCGTTCCCGTGCTCCCCATGCACACCCGTGTACTCGGCGAACAATTGCCCATTGCGCTGCGCCAGCGCGTTTGTGCGAACTTCACCCAGTACTCCCAGCATCTGCAGGTACGCCCCAAGTTCCTCCCCGCCGAATTGGTCAGCAACCGATATCGGGGCCGGGAGCCCAAGGCACGTCTGGTCAACGGCGCGCAGAGTAATCTGCCCGTGTGCCTCCGCGCGGCCTTCCCTTTCCGGCGGCAAAAGGCGCAGCAACAACAGCGAACAGGCGGCGAGCACGTCATTCACCCTGTGCGCCGTATCGTCGCCGGCCGGCGTCGCCGAATCCTCCCGCTCGGCACGCCACCCTGCCGGATACGTGTACACCAGTCCCATCTCGTCATTACGGTACGATCCCCGATCAATCTCTCCACGACCAAGGAACTCCAATGCCGGCTTCTCCCTCAGCGCCGCTTCGATAATCGCATTGGGAATCGTCGGCCCCTGGTAGCCTTCGCCCGGCGTTGGCACAATTTCGCCCTTCTCGTTGATGAGCGAGCCATCCTCCTGCGCGCAATAGAACTTGACCTCGCCCACGGCCTCTTTGGCCCGCTTCAGAAATCCCGCGTCATTCGACGAAACCTTCACCCGGATCAGGTAATTCTTGATGAATGTCCAGTACTGCACGGTCGTCACATCGCCCTTGTGTTTCGCCATGTGGTAGAACTTGCCCGTGCGCGTGAGCCAGTCGGGAGGCGAGATCATGCGCCGCGGCTCGCCCTTCGCCCATGCCTGAAATTCGGCCTGGCGCTCTTCCGCGGTCATCTCGTGTATCGGATTCGGTGGCTCCGACGCGGTGATCAGCATCGTGCCGCTCCGTCGGCCGTTCTGAAAACCGATGGCCAGCAACGCGTGTTGCCCCGGCGGCATGAGAGGCATCATCACCCGGTGCCCTTCCAATGGAATCGGCAAATTGATGACGAATCCAAAGTACGTGCTGGCGTAAGCATCGTTAGTCAGGTAGCCCGATTCTGGCAGCCGCGGTTCGCCATTGCGCGTCGAAGACGTCACTGTCGGCAGCGGCGGCGGCGAATCATCCTCAGGATTGGTCACTGGACACTGCGCCTCGAGGATTGTGACCAACGCGGTAATGCTGAGCAGCGCGAGAACCACACACCGCACGAGTTTTAGCTTGCCGGCCGGCGAAGTACCCATGGACCATCCTGCTCGTCGCTCCCACGCGCAGTGGCGTCATCATGTCACCGCCGATGCGCGATTCGCAACCCCTGTCATCGCGAATCGCCCTGCTTTTCCCTCCCGCGCACCGCAATGGGCCCGCCCACCTCGATCATCGTAGTCCACCAAAGCGCTACATCAAGCCCCCGCCGCACATCCCTACCGGGAGCCTTTCACGGTACAATTCGCTTTACTCCACCTGAACTGATCGAGGGAATTCTGCATCGGCATCAAGGACGAGTGTGTGGAGGTGCATCTTGGGAAAGCACAAGAAGGACAAAGAGAAGAAACACAAAAAAGAAGACAAGGATAAAGGCAAGAAGCACCGCGGCGAGATCACCGAAGGCGCGAACCCTGCGTTCGCGCCACCGTCCTCTGCCGACTCGGGCCTCTTACCCGACGTCGCAGCTGGCGAAGTGACTTACGCCGACGGCACTCCCCTCGACAACATAACCTACCTCGAGGCCAAACTGATCCTTAAGCCTGACCGCTTCACGTCCGTGCAGTGCTTTCGTGACTTCGGCAAGATTGTCCAGCAAACCACCAGGCAAGTCGGAGTCGGATTCATCCCTGAC
>Ga0335071_10002864_pt1 | contig 18323 bp, 19 predicted proteins | sample Lox_Sample_15_FD_206724 | JGI IMG/M metagenome (GOLD analysis project Ga0335071, IMG submission 206724) | Soil microbial communities from Loxahatchee National Wildlife Refuge, Florida, United States - Lox_Sample_1.5 | ecosystem: Environmental > Terrestrial > Soil > Wetlands | place: USA... | reverse complement strand
CGTCGAGGAAGTTCGCCGCCTTCCCGCCGTAGAGCGCGATGAGGTCGATGGTGGACATGGTGAGGCCGGCCCCGTTCCCGATGACCCCTATATCCCCGTCGAGGTCGACGTACGAGAACCCCCGGGCCTCGGCCTCGCGCTCCCGGTCCGTCTGGGCCCGGCCCTTCTCCCGCTTCTGGCGTGCGAGGGCGCTCTCGTCGATAATGATCTTCGCGTCAGCAGCGACAATACCCTTCGGGGTGACGGCGAGGGGGTTGATCTCGGCGAGGATCGCGTCCTTCTCCCGGAAGATGCGGTAAAGCCGGTTCACGACGGGAGAGAGGTCCTTTGCGATGCCGCCGAGGAGGTCGCGGAGGGCAAACGGCGGGACCTCGGTAAGGAGGGGCGAGACGGTGATCCTCCGGACCGCCTCCGGCCGCTCCTTCGCCACCGCCTCGATCTCGACCCCGCCCGACTCTGCGAAGAGGAGGAGGGGCTGCCGGGAGGACCGGTCGACGGCGATGGAGAGGTAGTACTCCTTCCCGATGTCGAGCCGCTCCTCGGCAAGGATCTCCTTCACCGGCAGGCCCTTCACCTCCTTCCCGAAGAGGGCTTCCGCCTGTGCGACTGCATCATCCTTCGGCGTGATGATGATCCCGCCTGCCTTGCCCCTCCCCGCGACGGCCACCTGTGCCTTCAGGACGACCTCATCCCGGAAGATCCCGAGATGGGGAACCAGTTCCCCCGGGTTCCGGATGAGGACCCCGGCCGGGACGGGGATACCGTACCCCTTCAGGACCTCCTTTGCCTCGTGTTCCGAGAGCCTCATGCCTTCTTCCCCCTCATGATCTCCATGCCCCTCTTCAGGGCGGAGAGGTTCAGCTTCTCGGTGCCCTTCGGGACGCTGTCGAGGACCGCCTTCTCGATAGCTGCGTCTGACACGACGCCGGTCGCCGCGACGACCGCCCCGAGCATAACGATATTGGCGACGATGACCTTCCCGAGGGTGTTCCGCGCCTCCGAGGTCGCAGGTATCTCGTGGAAGGTGCAGCCGGGCCGCCCGTCAACCATGTCCGAGTCGATGACCATCACCGCCTGCTTCGGGGCCCCTGCCCCGTACCGCTCGAACCCCTCCTGCGACATGATGACATAGATGTCGGGCATGGTCACCTCGGGGTAGAGGATGGGCTCGTCGTCGATGACCACCGCGGACATCGAGGCCCCGCCCCGTGCCTCGGGGCCGTAGACCTGGGTCTGGACCGCATGTTTCCCGTCGTAGAGGGCGGCGGCCCGCCCGAGGATCACCGCGGCGAGGATCACCCCCTGCCCGCCGAAACCCGAGAACCGGATCTCGTGCCTCACGGCGGCACCCCCATCGCGGGCCGGTTCCTCCGGACGAACTCCCCGACGGTGAACATGTCCTCCGGGACCGGCTTCCCCTCGGCGGTAAGCCGGTTGTACTTCTGGAGGAGGATGGCGTGATCCTTCAGGTACTCGACGGTGTCCGAGACCTCGCGGAGCTTGTTCCTCCTCCCGTACGCCGTGGGGCACTGGGTCAGGACCTCGACGAGGGAGAAGCCGGGGGTCTCGAGGCCGGTCTGGATGGCCCTCGTGAGCTCCTTCACGTGGTACGAGGTCCAGCGGGCGACGTGGTTTGCCCCGGCGGCGACCGCGAGGGCCGCGAGGTCGAACACCCCCTCGCCGGAGCCGTAGGGGGTCGTGGTGGTGAGGGCCCCCCGGGGGGTGGTGGGTGAACCCTGCCCGCCAGTCATCCCGTAGATCCAGTTGTTCATGCAGATGACCGTCATGTCCACGTTCCGCCGGCATGCGTGGATGAAATGGTTCCCTCCGATGGCGGCGAGGTCCCCGTCGCCCGTGAAAACGACGACATGGAGGCCCGGCTTCGCAAGCTTGATCCCCGTGGCAAAGGCGAGAGGCCTGCCATGGGTGGTGTGGAGCGAGTCGGTTTTGATATACCCGGGTGCCCTCGAGGAACACCCGATCCCGGAGACAAAGACCGTGTCCTCCCATTTCCAGCCGAGGCTGTCGACGGCATGGAGAGTGCAGTTGATCACCGTGCCGTTCCCGCACCCGACGCAGTAGATGGTCGGGAGCCGGTCGACCCGGTACCAGTCCCTGAAGCTCATCTCGAACCCTCCAGGGCCTTCCCGAGTTCCGCGGGGGTGTGCAGATCCCCGCCGATCTTCGGGACCGGGAGAACGGGCACATCGGTGTGCCGCTCGATCTCCCGGGAGATCTGCCCGAGGTTCATCTCGGGGACGAGGAAGGCCTTCGCGTCGGGGAACTCGGCGAGTGAGAACTCGGGGAAGGGCCAGACGACCCGGAGCTGGAGATGGCCGATCCCATCCTTCGGCCGGTCGTGGAGCACCTGGTGGACGGTGCGGGTCGGGGCCCCGTAGGAGATGAACACCTGCTCGGCGTCCGGGTTCGTGACCCGGTAATCGGCCATCTCCTTCCGTGCCGACTCGACCTTCCGGACGAGCCTCGTCACCAGCCGCTCGTGGGCGGGGGGGTTCGTCGCCGCCGGGTAGCCCCGCTCGTCATGGGTGAGGCCGGTCACGTGCACCCCGTACCCCTCGCCGAAGGTCGGGAACCCGGGGATGTCATCGTCACCGGCCTTGAAGGGCAGGCTTCCCGTTTCGAGCTTCTTCCTCGGGATCACCTCGACGGAGTCGGGGATGGTGAGCCGCTCCCGCATGTGGCCGATGATCTCGTCGCCCATGAGGAACACCGGGACCCGGTACTTTTCGGAGAGCTGGAATGCCTTTACCGTGAGCTCAAACATCTCCTGCACCGATGCCGGCGAGAGGGCGATGATGCTGTAGTCCCCGTGAGAGCCGAACCGGCACTGGAGCATGTCACCCTGGGCGGCGAGCGTGGGCTGGCCGGTCGAGGGACCGCCACGCTGGATGTTCACGATGACGCAGGGGGTCTCGGTCATCGCCGCGTACCCGATATTCTCCATCATGAGGGAGAAGCCGGGCCCCGAGGTTGCGGTCATGGCCCGGGCGCCTGTCCAGGCCGCCCCGACCACCGCGGCAATGGAGGCGATCTCGTCCTCCATCTGGACGAACACCCCCTTCGCCTTCGGGAGCTTGAGAGCCATGTGTTCGGCGACCTCGGTCGAAGGGGTGATGGGGTAACCGGCGAAGAACCGGCAGCCCGCCGCGAGCGCCCCCTCGGCGCAGGCAGTGTTCCCCTGCATGAACTCCACCCGGCTCAAAACTCGATCACCACCTTCTGGGGCTCGTTCTCCTTCTCGTTCTCCCAGCGGATGGCCTGGTCGGGGCAGATCATCTGGCAGAGGCCGCAGAGGGTCCGGCCGTAGAGCTTCTGGAGCCGGCAGTTGGGACAGCGCTCGGGGCGGTCGAGCTCGGGGAGGATGATCCCCCGCTCGTTCTGCTCCTTCCCCTCTTTGAAGATCCGGTAGGGGCAGACGAGCATGCAGAGGTTGCATCCCTTGCACCGGTCGCTGTCGATGACGAGCTTCATGGCCTGTATCCTACCCAGTATGAAACCGCGCCTGACATTGTGCTTTCGCTTCCTCACGGGCCTTCCGGAAGAGATCGTTCCCGTGGGCATCGATCCCTACCACGAGCGGGAGATGGTCGAGCCCGATCACCCAGACCGCCTCCGCCATCCCGAGGTCCGGGTAATGGACGCCGAGGAGGCGCATCCGGGATGCCGCGAGGGCGGCGCAACCCCCTGTGAAGGCGAAGTACACCGCCCTGCCCCGGAGAAGGTCCACGACTTCCCTTCCCATTCCTCCCTTCCCGATGATCCCCCGCACGCCGGCATCGATCAGGAACCGGGTGAGGGTGTCCATCCGTGCCGACGTGGTGGGACCGGCGGCGACGATCCGGTCCCCCGCGACCACGGGGCCGCAGTGGTAGACGACGGCGCCCCGGGGGTCGAAGGGGATGCCCTCCTCCTGCATCCGGAGATGGGCCTCGTCCCTCGCCGTGTACACGGTCCCGGACAGGGTGACCCGGTCACCCGCACGGAGGGAGAGGATCTCCTTACCGAGCGGGGTGGCGAGGTCGGTCACCGCCAGCCCTCCACGACCCTCGTCGCCCGGCGGCAGGCCCAGCACTGGACGTTCACAGCGACCGGTAGGGATGCCGTGTGGCATGCCCCTTTCTTTACCTTCACAGCAAGCGCCGTGGTGTCACCGCCGAGGCCCATCGGCCCGATGCCGAGGGAGTTCACCGCGTCGCAGAGTTCCCGTTCGAACGGGTCCATCGTATCGACGGGGAGGAGGAGGGCCTCCTTCGCAAGGGCCGCCGCCCCGTCGAAGGTCGAGCCGATCCCCACGCCGAGGATCACCGGGGGGCAGGGCTTTGCCCCCGCGAGAGCAACCGTCTCGACCACGAACTGCGCCACCTCCTTCGTCCTCGTCGGGAGGAGCATCCCGATCCGGGAGACGTTCTCCGAGCCGGCCCCCTTCGGGAGCACGGTGACCGTGAGCTCGTCCCCCGGCTTCACGTGAATCGCGGGTATCCCGGGGCCGGTGTTGTCACCGGTATTTTTCCGGGTGCAGGGGTCCACCGCGTTCGGCCTGAGGGGAATCCTCTCCGTGGCAACACGGACCCCGCGGGCCACGGCTTCCCCGATGGCGGAGGTGTATGGGACGCCGGGAGGCAGGGTCAGGTACACAACGGGGATCCCCGTGTCCTGGCAGATCAGGGTCTTTCCCTTTTTCGCAAGGGCGATATTCTCGATGATATTTCCGAGCTCTCCCTTTGCCACCGGATCCCGCTCCCTCCCGTGCGCCTCCCGGATCGCCTGTTCGACGTCCGGCGGCAGGGTGACCTCCGCCTCGGCAAGGGCACCCGCAACCGCGTCCGCTATGGCCGATACGAGAGCCGGGTCATCGGGGCGATGCATCTCATGAGGAATAGGGAACGGCGTACTATAAAGATGGATGGAAAACCCGGTGGAGTGGCCGGGAGAGAAAAGAGGGGAAAACGGGGGAGGGGAACCGGTGGTTATTTCTTCTCGTGCTTCTCGTGCTTCTCGCCCTTGCCGCCCTTCTCTGCACCCTTCTCGGCGGCCTTCTCGCCGGGCTTCCCGGCTCCCTTCTCGGGGGCCTTCTCTGCGCCCTTCTCGCCGGGCTTCCCGGCTCCCTTCTCGCCGGGCTTTGCGGCGCCCTTCTCGGCTCCCTTCTCCGCTCCCTTCTCGGCCTCCTCGGTGCCGGGGGCCGCCTCGGCCTCTGCCACCGCGGCGACGGGCGGGGCGACGACCCGCTCCTCGGCGATCTTCACATGGGTCGCCCGGATCCCGGAGACCTTGTGGGTGGCCATCTCGAGCCGCGTGGGGCTTGGCAGCTTGTGGGCCCCGTGCCTCAGGGCGTCCTTGACCTTCTCGAGGTTCGGGAGGAGGGTATAGATCGAGATGATCTTCTGGCCCGGGTACACCCGTGCCGCCGAGCCCACCGGCTTCCCGAAGGACAGGCGCATCCCTTCCGAGACCCGGTCGGCCCCTGCGCCGGTCGCCTGCTTGTTCTCCCGGAGAATGTGGTGCGGGTAGACCCGGATCTTCAGCCGGAAGTTCGCCCGGCCGAGCTCCTGAAGCCGGCGGTTGATGACCACCCGGGCCGCCTCGAGGGCCGTGTGCCGGATCTGGCACCCTTCCTCGACGATGAGGCTCATCTCGAGGGGGAAGTCCTCGGTGAGGTTCCCCATGTCGAACTGGACGAGCCTCGACCCCGGGACACCGCCCATGTATTCGCGCCTCGTATACGCCTTCTTGGCGAGGTTCCTGTACATCCTGCCCGGCTTTCTTACCATGGTATTTCCTCCGCGGAACTGTGCTTTATAAAATGGGATTATCGCTTCATAAACCTTGCTAGTCCGAGGAGCCGGCGGAGATCAGGTCGAGGACGTGCCGCCGGATCTCCACGAAGTCGCTGCAGGTGCGGTCCCTCGGGTGGGGGCACTTCTTCACGTGCACGATCTCCCTGACCCTCCCGGGCCGCTGGGTGAGGACAACGATCCGGTCGGCGAGGAAGACCGCCTCGTCCACGCTGTGGGTGACGAAGATGATGGTCTTTCTCGTCTTTTTCCAGATCTCCTGGAGCTCGGTCTGCATCAGGTTCCTCGTCTGGGCATCGAGGGCCCCGAAGGGCTCGTCCATGAGGAGGGCCGCGGGCTCGGTGGCGAGGGCACGGGCGACGGCGATCCGCTGCCGCATCCCTCCCGAGAGCTCGTAGGGGAAGCTCTTTTCAAAGGAGCCGAGGCCGACCAGCCCGAGGTACTTTCTCGCGGCCGCGAGCCGGTCCTCCCGGCTCTTTCCCTGGACCTCCAGGCCGAAGACCACGTTTTCGAGGACCGTCCGCCAGGGGAAGAGGGAGTACTCCTGGAAGATCATCGCGATCCGGCGGGACGGGCCGTCGAGGGCCTGGCCGTCCACCTCGATGGACCCCGTGGTGGGGGTCTCGAGCCCCGCGATGATCCGGAGGAGGGTGGTCTTGCCGCACCCCGACGGGCCGAGGATGCAGAGGAACTCCTCGTCCCCGACCGTCAGGTTGATCCCCTCGAGAGCCGGCACCCGTTCACCGGTGCCCGTGACGAAGACCTTCGAGAGGTCATGGACGGCGAGCTTCATCGCTCGAGCCCCCTCCATGCGAACCAGCGGTCCTCCACCGAGCGGAAGAGGAGGTCGAACGCGATGCCGATGATCCCGATGGTGATCATGGCTGCGATGGTGTAGTGCATCTGGCCGTAGTTATAGGCGTACAGGGTGAGGTACCCGAGTCCCGTGGTGGTCCCCGGGAGCCACTCGGCGGCAATGACGCACATCCATGCGATCCCGAACCCGACCCGGAGGCCGGTCCAGATGGTCGGGGCCGCGCCGGGGAGGACCACCTTCACAAGCACCTGCCCTTCCGAGGCCCCGAGGGTCTGGGCCACCTCGACCCAGGTGCGCTTGATCCCCCGGACCCCGTCGATGGTGTTGAGGAGGATGGGGAAGAAGGCCCCGAGGAAGATAATGAAGACCATGGAGTTGATCCCAACTGAGAACCAGGCGATGGCGAGGGGCCCCCAGGCGAGGGGCGGGATGGGCCGGAAGAGCTGGACGGTCGTATCAACGAAGGCGTCGAGCCGCTGCGACCAGCCCATGCCTACCCCGAGCGGAACGGCGATGGCGAGCGCGACGAGGAAACCAGCCCCCACCCGCTCGAGGGAGAGGGCGGCGTTCTGGAGGAGACTCCCCGTGCCGAGGATATTGACGGTCGGATCAAGGAGTACCGGGATGACCGTTTCGAGCCTCGGGAGGATGAACTGGTTATTGATGAGCTGCGCCGCGATCTCCCAGAAAATGAGAATGAGGATGGGGAGGATGATCCCGAGAGGTCTTCTCATGCCTCTCTAAGCCTGTACCTCCTTTACGGATAAACCGCTCTCCTCAAGGGCGTACCGGAGCATGACGTCCTGGATGGACCCCTTGCCGGGGGCGGCCATCGTGATGGGCTTTCCTGCTGCCGAGCGCTCCCTTGCCCACTGGACGAAGGATGGCCAGTCGGTCGCCGGCGAGCTCGTGACCACGACGACCCCGGAGCCCTCGTCGTTCAGGGCCATCAGGATCTTCAGGGGAGTGCCCTGGTCAATTGCCGAGATCGCCGGAGGGTTCCCGACGTAGGCCATCTGGATGGCGTTCGTTGCGGCGAGCTGCATCAGCTGGGGACCGGCATCGGCAGGGATGAGCTTCAGGGTGGCCACCTTTTGTCCCTTCACCAGGAGATCCACGACGTCCGGCCTCGCTGCAGCGGGGTCCTCGGGCTTAAGCGCGATCCCGTAGGTGTCGTTGAAATACTGCCACTTCTTCACCGCGACAAAGAGGGAGGCGTGGTGGTCCGAGAGCAGGTACCCGACGCTGACCGGGGTCGTCATCACGGCGGGAGCTGCGATGTCCTTTGCACTGACCATGGCCGCGGCACGGTTGTACGGCCCGGTGTCAAAGAGGAGCGCCCGGGTCTGGTCATCGGTGGTGTTCTTCAGTTTCCCGTTGATGGTGCCAAGCTCCCGGAGCGCATAGACGAACTCCAGCTGGCCGGCCATCCACTGCTCGTCGGGATCGTTCACGAACTTCACCGTGGGGAACGACCGCTCCAGGATGTCCACCGAGGAGACGGTGATGTTCCCGTAGGTGAAGTTTCCCCTCCCCGCAAGCCAGTCCGCCGTGATGTCGGCCGCCTCTGACTCGTGTGCGTTCAGGTACTGGGTGCCGAGGATCGTCGCCGCCCCCAGCGCGTCCACGAAGGCCGGGTTGCCCGCCATGAAGTCGGTGCGTGCCGTGAGCACGCAGCAGGGGTGGTTCTTCCACCGGTCGTCGGGCGGAAGGTCCCCCGAGTACGTGATGACCTTCCCGATGCCTGCCACCGGCGCCACCTCGACGAAGGGCTGCCAGGCGATGTACCCGTCGATCTGCTTCGTGGCGAGCAGGGTGGGCATGGGACCGGTCCCCTTCGTGTAGAGGATGCCGACATCGGCGGTGGCCTGCTGGGTCGTGGTGCACGCGGCGGCGACGAGGAGGGCCGCGAGGCACCCGATGAGGAGCAGATGGAGTCCTTTCATGCCGGAAAATGCTCCCGGTGAGCTCATAAATTGTTCCATTTAGCATGCATGATGGTCACAAAAGGGACTTTTAAATTATGACATAGACACAAGGAGTATTCTTATTCTTATTATTTGTCTCAACCGGCCCCCGGGGTTCACGGGTCCGCATGCCTGCTGATTGGACAAAAAGATTTTTCTTTTATAAAAATCATCCTTTCTGTGTTCATACATGGTCCGTCTTGACCCCATCGATCGCCTCCTCAGGGCATCCATGCGCTCGGACGAGGACTTCGTCGCGACCCTGAACGAGATCTTAAAGACCGATCTCCGCATGACCGGCCGGCAGCTCTCGGAGCGGAGCGGGATCACCGCCTCCTCCCTCTACAAGATTCTCCGGGGGGAGCGGTCTCCGAACCTCTCCACCCTCCGCGCCATCGTCGGTGCTATCAGGCAGGTGTCGCACCCGGCCGGGGAGGAGGAGTTCATCGGGGTCATCGCCGCCCGCCAGACCCTCGACGGGATCGAGGAGCGGATCGCCGAGGTGGACGGGAAAAGGATCCGGGTGCGGGAGTACGCCGTCCACACCATCGAGGACGCGATAGTCGCCGCGGTCCGGGCCGAGCGAGAGGGAGCGAGGGGCATCGTCTGCGCCCCCATCGTATCCTCGACCATCGAGGAGCTGGTCTCCATCCCGGTGGCGACCATCGTGCCCCGGGAGAGCGTCCAGCAGGCCATCGAGCTCGCGGCGAGGAAAGCATGGCATTAAGGGGCGGATTACCCAAGAGATCAGGTGAAAGGATGGATGCGGATCTGATACGGAGGGGGCGGCTCGGCGGGGACCGGGGGTGCGATGTCTCCCGGTTCCTCTCCTCGATGGATGCCGACCGGATGATCGCCCGCGCGGACGTGCTCGTGGACATGGCCCACCTGCTCATGCTCCGGCGCCAGGGCCTCATCGGGAAGGAACATGCCCGGGCCCTCATGGGCGTGCTTCTCGGGTTCTCCCGTGACGGGCTCCCTGACGAGGTCTTCGACGACCGGTTCGAGGACGTCTTCGCCGGGAAGGAGGCGTACCTTGTCGGGAAACTCGGAGAGGAAACGGGAGGCCGGCTCCACACGGGCCGCTCCCGGAACGACGAAGTCGCGACCTGTATCCGGATCCGCGCACGGGACGAGATCCTCGGCATGGCGGAGTCGGTGAACCGGCTCCGCGAGGTACTCCTCACCCTCGCCGGTGAGCACGCCGGCACGGTGATGCCCGGCTTCACCCACCTCCAGCATGCCCAGCCGACCACCCTCGCCCACCACCTCCTCGCCTACGAGGAGGCCTTCTCCCGGGACTTTGCCCGGCTCGCCTCGGCATGGCCCCGGGTGAACCGGTCCCCTCTCGGGGCTGCCGCGTTTGCCTCCACGGGATTCCCCATTGACCGGCACTACACGGCGGACCTGCTCGGGTTCGACGGCCTCGTGGAGAACTCGATGGATGCCGTCGCCTCCCGGGACTTTGCGCTCGAGGTCCTCTCGGCCTGCGCCATCCTCTCCGCGACGGCGAGCCGGCTCTCGGCGGACCTGGTCCTCTGGTCGAACCCGATGGCGGGCTTCGTCACCCTCGCCGATACATACTGCTCCACCTCCTCCATCATGCCCCAGAAGAAAAACCCGGATACCCTCGAGATCATCAGGGCGAAGTCGGGGACGGCACTCGGGAGCCTCGCCGCCGCCCATGCCATCGTGAAGGGACTCCCGATGAGCTACAACCGCGACCTCCAGGAGCTCACCCCCCACCTCTGGCAGGGCATCTCGGCGGCCGGGGAGGGGATCCCCCTCCTTGCCGAGGCGCTCGTGACCGCGACCTTCCATTCCGGACGGATGGAGGAGGAGGCGGGCAGGGGGTTCGCCACGGCGACGGAGCTCGCCGATGTACTCGTGCGCGACCTCGGGCTCCCGTTCCGCACCGCCCATACCATCGTCGGAAGGGCGGTGAAGGCCGGAAAGATCGACCTCGCGACGCTCGAAAAGGCGGGAAAAGAGGAGTTTGGAATTTCCCTCGTGAAGGAAGGCCTGACCCGGGAGATGGTGGAAAAGGCCCTCGACGTCCGGTCCATGGTCGCCACCCGGAAGGTCGCCGGGGGGCCGGCACCCGCAGCGGTGAAGGCAGCCCTGAAGGCACGGAAGGAGCAGCTCAGGGCTGACCTGGCAGAGACCGCCTCCCTCGGGAAGAAGATCGGCGCGGCACGGAAGCGCCTCCTCGCCGGGGCCCGGGGGCTCGTCGCGTGACCCCGGCGCCCCGGGCAGGCGACCGGGTCTGGTGCACCTTCGGGGGCCACCGGTACGAAGCCACCTGGATCACCGACCGGGACGGGATGGCGGTGGTCAAGCTCGGGAGCGGGTACAACATCGGCGTTCCTCCCGGTGACGTGACGTTCAGGGAACACCCGAAGGCAGAGCCCCCGGCGCTCGCACCTCCTGTCCAGAAAGCCGGCCTCCCCGACCTTGCCATTATCTCGACGGGGGGGACCATCGCGAGCCGGGTCGACTACCGGACCGGGGCGGTGACCTCCCAGTTCTCCGCCGATGACATCCTCCGGGCGATACCCGGGCTTGCCACCATCGGCCGGTTCCGGACCGAGCAGATTTCCTCGATCCTCTCGGAGAACATGACGGTCCGGATCTGGCAGGACCTTGCCCGGGCCATCGTCAGAGACCTGAAATCCGGCGCCGCGGGGGTGATCGTCACGCACGGGACCGACACGATGGCCTACAGTGCAGCTGCCATTTCCTTCATGGTGGAGACGCCAGCGCCGATCATTTTCGTCGGTTCCCAGCGGTCCGCCGACCGGCCCAGCAGCGACAACGCGATGAACGCCCTCTGCGCCGCCACGGCCGCCGTTTCCCCTCTCGGTGAGGTGGCGGTGGTGATGCACGAAACCACGAGCGACGATCGCTGCGCCATCCACCGGGGGACGAGGGTGAGGAAGATGCACACCTCGCGAAGGGACGCCTTCCGGTCCATGGGCATGGCCCCCCTCGGGTACGTGGATTACCCCGGGCTCTCGATCACCCTCTCTCCCGAGGCGGTCACCAGGCAGAAACGGGAGCCCGGCCTCCGGGAGAAGATGGAAGAGCGCTGCGGGCTCGTCTCGTTTTACCCGGGGATGGACCCGGCGGTGCTCGAGGCATACCGGGGATATCCCGGCCTCGTCATCGCCGGCACCGGGCTCGGCCATGTCTCCACCCCCTGGGTGAAGGGGCTCGCATCGCTCGTCAGGGACGGGACGATCGTGGTCATGACCTCCCAGTGCCTCCACGGGAGGGTCTGCGACCGGGTCTATGACACCGGCCGTGACCTCCTTGCCGCGGGCGTGATCGAGGGCGAGGACATGCTTCCCGAGGTGGCCCTTGTGAAGCTCATGTGGGCCCTCGGGCAGGCGGACAGCTCCGAAGGCGTCCGGGCTCTCATGGTGGCGAACCTGAGGGGCGAGATACGGCGGAGGTCGCTCCATGGCCTCTGAACCCCCGCGGCTTATTGCAGGACTCGAGATTCACCAGCAGCTCGACACCCGCGAGAAGCTCTTCTGCCAATGCCCGACCTGCCTCCGGGACACGAAGGAACGGAGCGGGGAGTTTACCCGGTTCCTCAGGGCCACCGAGAGCGAGATGGGCGAGATCGACCGGGCCGCCCTCGAGGAAATGCGGACGGTCCGCCGGTTCACCTACTACGCGTACGACACCACCTGCCTCGTCGAGGACGACGAGGAGCCCCCGGCGCCCCTGAACCCCGAGGCCGTCGGGGTCTGCCTCGCCATCTCGAAGTGCTTCGGCATGGAGCCGGTCCGGCAGGTGCACACGATGCGCAAGATCGTCATCGACGGGTCGAACACCTGCGGGTTCCAGCGCACCGCCCTCGTCGCGATGGGCGGGTCGCTCCCGGGCGGGGCCCGGCTCGAGACCATCTGCCTCGAGGAGGACGCCGCCCAGCGGGTCACGGACCAGGTCTTCTCCCTCGACCGGCTCGGCATCCCCCTCGTCGAGATTACCACGGGCCCCGATCTCCACAGCCCGGAGGAGGTCCAGGCGACCGCCGAGTTCATCGGCATGGTGCTGCGTTCGACCGGGAAGGTAAAGCGGGGCAAGGGGACCATCCGCCAGGACATCAACATCTCCATCCCGGGCGGCGCCCGGGTCGAGATCAAGGGTGTGCAGGAGCTCGGGCTCATCGCCGAGGTTGTCCGACGAGAAATGCAGCGGCAGGAGGGGCTCATCACCATCAGGAGCGAGCTGTCGGCCCGGGGTGCCTCGACCGGGCACCAGCCCGCAGACGTGACCTCCCTCTTTGCGGGGACGAAATCTTCGATCCTGAAAAAGGCGAAGGTCATCCTCGCCGTACGCCTGAAAGGGTTCGGGGGCCTTGTCGGGAGAGAGATCCAGCCCGGGAGGCGGCTCGGGAGCGAGCTCTCCGACTATGCAAAGCGGTGCGGGGTCGGCGGGATCTTCCACACCGATGAGCTCCCGGCTTACGGCATCACCCCGGCAGAGGTGACCGCCCTGCGGGAGAAGACCGGGGCCGCCGGGAGCGACGCAGTCGTCCTCGTGGCCGGCACCCCCGAAGAGGCCGGCTGCGCGGCGAGGCAGGTCATCCGCCGGGCAGCGATGGCCCTCGAAGGCGTTCCCGAGGAGACGAGGAGGATGCTCGAGGAGGGCTCCACCGCGTACATGCGGCCCCTTCCTGGTGCGGCCCGGATGTACCCGGAGACCGACATCTTCCCGGTGACCGTGGAGAAGGCCGCCTGGGAGGCGATCCCGGTCCCCGAGCTCCTGACCGAAAAGGCGAAGCGGTTCGAACTCGAGCTCGGCCTCGACCCGGCGATGGCGTACCAGGCGGCCACGTCGGAAAACCTCCCGGTCTTCGAGGAGGCTGTCCGGAGCGGGGTGAAGCCCACCCTCGCCTACCGGGCCGTCGTATCGGCTCCCACCGAGCTCTCCCGCAAGGGGATCGACGTCGGGAGGGTGGCGGGGAAGGATTACCTCGCCGTCCTCGGGGCGGTCGAGGCCGGGCAGGTCGCAAAGGAGGCCATCCCGGATATCCTCGGGGCCATCGCGTCGGGGAAGACGCCCGGCGAGGCCATCGGGTCGCTCGGTTCCGGCGTTTCCACCGACGATCTGACCCGGATCATCAGGAAGATCCTCGACGAACGGAAGGACTTCGTGCGGGAGAAGAAGATGGCCGCGCTCGGCCCCCTCATGGGCCTCGTGATGCAGGAGGTCCGGGGGAAGGTGGACGGGAAGCTGGTGAGCGAGGCCCTCAGGCGTGAACTGGAGCGGTCCGCCCGGGATGGCATATCTTAATAACCCTGATTGCTCACCTTTAAGGGGACTTATCCATGGGAAAAACAGGCAGCGTCAACTGGATGCAGGTGAAGGGGGTGAAGGGGCAGGTGCGGCTCGTCCCCCAGAAGGACGGCGAGGTGAAGAAGCCCGGCCCCAACCAGCGGTTCAAGCCGGACGCGCTGGCGAGGTCCGCAAAGACGGAAGAGGCGATGGCCAGGCAGGGTGGCCAGCGGGGCGGACGCGGCAGGGGCCGGGGCGGACGCGGCGGGGAGAAGGACCCGAGGCTCCGGAGGCGCATCCGGCGGTCCAAGTCCTCCGTGATGGGCGCAAAGGGCAAGGCAAAGAAGTAAGACTGCATCCATACCAAACCCTTTTTTAGCCGAAGTTTCCTCATAGTGATACGTATGGACGACAAGACGGCGGTGAAGGAGTACCAGTTCGGCGAGCGGGCCAAGTCCGAGCTGATCCTCGTCTCCCAGCTCCTCATGATCCTCGCAGAGCTGAAGGACCGGGAGCTTGCAGGCGGGAAGCGGATCCTCCTTGCGATGATGGATGGGATCCGTATGGAGCTCCAGTTCGCCCTCCAGGCCACCGGCTCGGGGGAGTTCCAGAAGGCCATCAACCACCTGAACGAGGCCATCAGCCTCGTGGAGAGCGGGCAGGCCGGCCCCGCCACCCTCAGGGTCGCCGATGCCGTCTCGGATGCGACCACCGCGGCCCAGCAGGCATGGCAGGTCCTCTCCGCCCATGGACTCCTCTAGCTTCCTCGCGTTCGTCTCGTCGAGGGCATCGGTCCGGGAGTTCACGCCGTCACCGCTTGCCGAGGAGGAGATCAGGGCGATCCTGGAGGCGGCCCGGACTGCCCCCTCTGCAGGCAACCGCGAGGCGTGGGACGTGGTCGTTGTCACCGACCCGGAAGTCAGGGAAGCCCTCTCTGAGGCTGCCCTTTCCCAGCCGCACGTGAAGGAGGCCCCCTGCGTCCTTGCCGTCTGCGCAAACTACATCCGGTCCATGTCCCGCTACGGCGAGCGGGGGATACTGTACGCGATACAGGACGCTGCCATCGCCTGCACGTACATGATGCTTGCCGCCCATGCCGCGGGGATCCAGAGCTGCTGGACAGGGGCCTTCGACGAGGAGGAGGTCAGGGATGTCCTCGACCTCCCGCAGCACCTCCGCCCGGTCGCTCTCCTTGCCGTGGGGAGAGGGAAGATCCCGCTGGAGCGCACGGGGCGCATCGAGCTCTCCGAGCATGTCCATCATGACAGCTGGTGACCGAGAACCATGCCCGACTACCTGGTGACCCTGGAATCGGCCTGGGTGGTGAAGGACGCGAGGTCCATCGACGACGCCCTCGGGATCGCCATCGCCGAGGCAGGGAAGCGCCTCAACCCGGCGGCGAAGTTCGTCGAGATCGAGGCCGGGATGATCCCCTGCCCCTTCTGCAGGAAGGACCTCTCGGCCACTCTCGTCGTCGCAGGGACCGCCCTCGTCGGGCTCCTCCTCCGGATGAAGGTCTTCCGGGCTGAATCCCCCGAGCATGCCTCCCGGATCGCGAAGTCGGTCATAGGAAAGGCGCTCCGGGACATCCCCCTCTCCGTTATCGAGGTGAAGCCCCTGTGATTCCGACCGTTAGGGAGGAATCACGGGAAAATCGCCGAAGGTGGTGCCCTGTGATTCCGACCGTTAGGGAGGAATCACGGAGAAGCGCCGAAGGTGGTGCCCTGTGATTCCGACCGTTAGGGAGGAATCACGGAGAAGCGCCGAAGGTGGTGACCCTGTGATTCCGGAGATATCCAGGGGGACGCCACTATGATCCACGTCGTCGGCCATACCGCCATCGACCACATCCTCCGCGTACCCCGGTTCCCCGACCGGAATGGTTCCACGTACGTGAGCGGCCACGAGGTGTTCTTCGGCGGCGGTGCGGCGAATATCGCGGCAGGTATCGCGAAGCTCGGTGCCCCGGCGACCCTCGTCTCAGCCGTCGGGGAGGAATTCGCGGGGAGCGACTACGAGCGGTGGCTCTCTGGCCTCGGGGTAGTGCCGCAGTTCTTCGTCGTCCACGGGAAGCACACCCCGACTGCCTTTGTCTTCACCGACGATGCCGGCGACCAGGTCACGTACTTCGAGTGGGGCGCCTCGGAAACCTTCCACACCCGGGATGCCCCGGCCCTTGACTTCGTCCACCTCGCCACCGCCGATCCCGAATTCAACGCCCGGGTGGCCGAGAAGGGCCGGTTCGTCTCCTTCGACCCCGGGCAGGACGTCATCTGGTACTCGGCGGAGCAGATCCGGCGCATCCTTGCGAGGATCCGGATCCTCTTTGCGAACCGGCACGAGATGGACCACCTGACCCGGATCCTCGGGGTGGAGAAAGAGGCCATCCTCGCGCAGGTCCCGATCGTCGTCGTGACGATGGACACGGGGGGCAGCGTGCTCTACGACGAGGGCCGCGAGCACCGGATCCCGATTGTCCCCGTCGAGGCGGTCGACCCGACCGGTGCCGGTGACGCGTACCGGGCCGGGTTCCTCGCGGCGTACCACCGGGGCCATTCCCCGCTCACCGCCTGCAGGGTCGGGGCGACCACCGCCTCCTTTGCCGTCGAGAAGGCGGGCTGCCAGACAAACCTCCCCGACTGGAGCCGGATGACGGCCCGGTACTGGACCCACTTCGGCGACCTCCCGGAACCGAAAGGGAGGAAGGCATGACTGCCCCCGGTTCGTGCTACTCGCGCCATTTCCCCAATAAGGGAAGGGGATGACCATGTCCGCGAGCCCCGATGTCCGGATGGAGAACCTCGCCCGGTTCCTCTTCACGGCGCCGCCATGGTACGTCCCGGTCATCGCCTCGGTCCTCGCCGGGGTTGCCCTCGACCTCGCCGGCGGGCGGCTCCCCGGCCCCTTCAGCCCCGGTATCATCGCCTTCACTGTCCCGGCGGTCCTTGCCTTCGTCCTCACAAAACCGCTCGTCCGGCTCGCGGGGTCCTTCACCACCTGGAACCGGTCGGCCTCCCTCGCGTTCGCATCGCTCATCTTTTCCGCCTGCACGGCCATCCCCGGCATCCTCCTCCCGGCCCCGGGCCTGCTCGCCTTCCTCTATGCCTTCTCCCTCGGGCTCGTCTTCGGCGTCCGGCTCCTCGTCCTCGTCGCGACCGCCGATTACCGCCCTGCCCGCATGATCCCGGCGGCCCTCGCCCAGAGCATCTGGGGGCTCCCGGCCGGGCTTGTCCTCTTCCCCGGGCCGTTCTTCACCGCCGCCGTCATCGCCCACGTCGCTGTCGGCGCTGCCGCCTTCCTCCTGATCTACCTCATCGAGCGCCCCCTCCGGAGGGCCTTCCGGATCCACATTTTCCAGTTCCTGAACGCCTTCCTCGCGCACCTCACCGACGGCTCGCGGGCAATGGAGGAGTTCTTCGTCGCGCTGGGCGAGGAGATCACGCTCCCCCAGGTATCTATCCTGTTCAGGAGGGCGGGGAAGAGGAACATCCTGTTCACCGTCCCGAACCTCCACCCCGGCCCGCTGGGGGACATCGGTGGCGGGAGGCTCCCGCACATCCTCCACGGGTCCTTCGACGCCGAGGTGCTCGTGGCCCATGGCTGCTCGACCCATGACTACAACCTGGCCCGGGAGGAGGAAGCAGGGAAGGTCACGGAGGCGGTCCGGGCATCACTCGCGGGTATCTCGCCCACCCCTTCGGCGAGCAAAGCCGTGCGGGCCAGGGAAGGGAGCGTCGACCTCCTCTGCCAGCGGTTCGGCGACTCCCTCCTTATTGTCGGGACGAGGGCCCCCGAGCGGACCGAGGACCTCGACCCCGCCGTCGGGTGGATCCTCCTCGCCGAGGCCCACCGGCTCTACGGCCACCTCGCCTTCGTCGACGCCCACAACAGCATGACCGAGGTGAGCGGCGCCACCTACCTCGGGAGCCCCATCGCCGGGGAATACCTCGCGGGCGGGCTCCGGGCGATGGAAGAGTGCCACCGGATCGACATGCAGCCCTTCCGGGCGGGGGCATCCCACCTCCCGCTCCCGTTCACGAGGGAACAGGGGATCGGCGACCTCGGTATCCAGGCGCTCGTGATCGAAACCGGGGGGCAGAAAACCGCCTACGTGCTCATCGACGGGAACAACATCGTGAGGGGCGGCCGGGAAGTGCTCCTCGCCGGCATCCGCGACCTCGTGGACGAGTGCGAGGTGATGACCACCGACAGCCACCTGGTGAACACCATCACGGGGAAGAACCCCGTCGGGCTCAGGGTCCCGCCGGCCGAGATCGCCCCCTTCGTCCGCAAGGCCGTCGAAGCGGCCATCGCAGACCTCGCCCCCGCAGAGGCAGGGGCGGCGACGGCGTGGTGCAAGGATGTCCGGGTCTTCGGCCCGCAGCGGATCGCCCAGATCGCTTCCACCGCCACCACCACCGTGAACTTCATCGGCCC
>Ga0335071_10002863_pt1 | contig 18324 bp, 10 predicted proteins | sample Lox_Sample_15_FD_206724 | JGI IMG/M metagenome (GOLD analysis project Ga0335071, IMG submission 206724) | Soil microbial communities from Loxahatchee National Wildlife Refuge, Florida, United States - Lox_Sample_1.5 | ecosystem: Environmental > Terrestrial > Soil > Wetlands | place: USA... | reverse complement strand
AGCCGCAAGACATGGTCAGTGCCTAACCGAGAGGCGACCGAAGTTGTTCCCGGCGCTGAACCCGACTTATGACCGCGAAGAACTACCGCACCTGCGATCACGAGCAGTGCTGCTCCGGCGAGAATCGTGGCACGGCGGATAAACTTCGGTCCTGACCGATTCGTGGGTAGGAATTCCGGAGGCGCAGGAGGGGGCGTCTCTTCGGCAGGGCCCGGCTCCAGACGTTCGCCAAGCATTGGCATAACTATAGAATGCAGCCCACAGTCGATATTGCGTGGGACAGGAAGTCCTATTATCTGCTAAACCTGTGCCAAGGTTCAGGAAAAGGCCGTCGGGCGAAGGCGGCGGCTTATATTGAACCGGCTCCTTCGCCCTGATGCTTATTACTGTTGCTTCGCGGTTTCGACGGCGATTCCGTCGAGCATCTTTTGTATCTCCGGATTCGCCATAAAGTTCTTCCAGACCAGGCCTGTTCTATTGTTCTCGATCATCACCACGATCGGAGCCTGATTGAGTCCCATATAGATTGGAGACACCCAGTTCTGTCCGGGGTTGTACGCATCCCGCGGACCATAGATGTCCCACATGGTGCTGCCCAAGTCGCGATAGTAGTGCTTGAAGGCGTCCATCGATTCCTGGGGAGTGTAGGGGAGTGATGCCAACGCCCCAGTCGGCGTGATCGTGCCGGTGCTGTCCTGTTCGTCAGGCGCGTGGGCAACGTATCCCGAAGGCCCGTCGCTCGCCGTCAATCCCCACGCATTTGATCCGTAGCCGATGCGGTGTTGAGGATTCTCGATGCAATACGCCCGGTTAATCAGCGCGATGTTCCGGTTGTTTTGGAAATAGGATGCCGTCCACTTATCCTTCAGGCTGTGCGGATCGAACCCCATAAACGAGTAATGTGTGAAGAACAGCGGCCCGCCGGTTCCTACTCCGACATCGAGCTTAATCCCGAAGTAGGTGTGCCCATTGCCATAGTGGTCGCCGTCGCTGCTGCCCGACCATCCTTGGCGATAATCGAGTGCCCGCTGTGACTGGCTGGCCCAACCCGTGTAATAAAAGCTGGGTGGCACCGCATGTGTCGGCGACGCGATGCCCAACAGATACGTAATCATGACTTCGTTGAAGCCGATCAGGGGATGATGAATCGCCCATGTCCATTGCGGAGACCAGTGCCAGTACAGATTCCCGCTCTCCGGCGTCTCGCGATACCAGTCCCATTCCACCGTTTCCCAAAGCGATGTGATTCGCCGGTAGAGTGCCTGCTCGTCGGCATTGGATCCCCGGAAGTATTGTCGGGCTGCCAGCAGTCCCTGCACCAGGAACGACGTCTCGACCAGATCGCCGCCGTTATCGAGCATGCCGAATACCGGCATCGTCTGACCGGTGCTTCCGTTCATGTAATGCGACCAGACGCCGTGATAGCGCTGTGCCTTTTCCAGGAAGTTGACGATCTTTGTAAGCCGTTCGATACCCTGCTGGCGCGTAATGAATCCTCGATCCACGCCGACCACCAGCGCCATGATCGCAAAGCCGCTGGCGCCCGTGGCGACAATGCGGTCGTCGCCGGGAATGTTCTCCCGCGCCATGCCGGACGCTGGATCCGCTCCTTCCCAGTAGTAGCGGAAGCAGGCTTCCTGCAGCATCGTCAGCAATTCGTCGTCGGTGAACTCCCGCGTCGACGCCGAAGCTTCGGCTGACTGCGGCGATTGCCGATAATTTCGATCCGACGAAGTTACTTTGTAGTACATGGTGACGCCGGCTTGGCCCAGGAAATCCGTGTACCGATTTGTGTCTCCCAGTTGCATTCCTACCGGCGCGTATCCCTTGCCATCTGAGGAGCGATAGATCACGTACCGTGTTGTTCCCGGCACCGGATCCCACCGCACTTCGATATGGCGGTCGTAGCCAATTGCACGTACGTTTCCCGGCGCGGACAAGATGCGCGACTTGTCCTTGGCCGCGGATGGCACATCATCATCAATCCGGATCTCATCCACGATCAGCGTGTGTCGTGCGCCGTCCGCTGCCCCTTGCTGGAAAACGACAGTCTGCGTGAGCTGTGGGCGGAACGGATAGATCGATGCAGTGCGAAAGTCCGAGAGCGGGATTCGCACTTGCACCCACTTGGCCGGAGCAAGGTCCCCTGCGTATCTGCCCAACGGGATGGGATCCGTGAAGCTCGCCGGAAATTCGGCCACCTGCAATCCGGAGCGCGCCGTCAACAGAACGATGCGGGGCAGATCGGCCGCGCGCACAGCTTCCGGCGCATACAGCCACAAGAACAGGGAATTGCCCGTCATCTCCGGATAGCGATTGCGCACATCCATCAGGTGCACAGCGCCCTGCCAGCTTCCACCCGGCTGCGATTGCCACTCCAGCCGGAGCGCGTTCGGCGGAGTCAAAAAGAATGTTCGTTCCACCGGCAATTTCCCATTTTGCACTTCGAGAGTGCTGCTTCCGGATGCCTGTCCCCAACTGTAGAAATAGGTATCCGGTGTCAAACTATTGTCAAAGAAACTGTGACGGTAGTACTCCGTATTTCCATAGCAGAGGGAGGTCGCGAAAAAGCTCAAAATCAGAAAAAACGTTTTTGCAAATGAGAGAAAACGCGCACGCTCAAACATGAGAAGTCTCCAAGATTTCATACTCTGGATCATCGTGGGCCATGAAACTGTTGTTTGCGGCATCGTTCCGCTTGCGTCCTTAAGTATCTTGTTTCCTGTCGCTTGACAATGGGAACATTGCTTACTATACTCCCGCCGCAGCTCAATTAACTCGATTTAGTTGCGTGTGGGAGCACCTCTAATGAGAATTCGTTGCGGGAAGTATGCTCGGGCGCTCACGCTCGTGAGCGTGTGCTTCTTGGTTACCGCGATGCTGGCACAGTACCGAGCCAGTATTCGTGGCGTTGTCACAGACCCGCAGGGAGCGACCGTCGCCGGCGCGACCGTCACCCTGACCAACAAGGAAACGAACCAGGTTTTTACTGCTACAACCGACGCAAGCGGCATTTACAACTTTAACGCGTTGCCGCCAAGCAAGTTTTCGCTGTCCGTTGAGATGGCTGGCTTCAAAAAGAAAGCGCTTGATAATGTCGCCATTGTTCCCGAACAGGCCAACTCGATCGATATCAAGCTTGACTTGGGCCAGGTATCGGAAACAGTCAACGTGAATGCGGAAGATGTGCCGCTCATCAATACGGAGACTTCCAATCTCGGTGGTTCTATTCGGACTTCGGAGATTCAGAAGTTGCCCTCGTTCGGGCGCGATGCGTTCCAGCTTCTGCAACTGGCGCCGGGAGCTTTTGGCGATGGTTCCCAGTCTGGAGGAGGTGGGACGAACAATCTTCCGTCCACAACCATCGGTGGCACGGGTGCAACGGACGGGATCTTCAAGATTGAGAATGGCGGTCAAATTACCGCGAACGGTGCACGGACCGGCGAGAACAACTACCAGATCGATGGCGTCGGCACCACCAGTGTCACGTGGGGCGGTACCTCTGTAATCACGCCCAACGAGGACTCGATCAAGGAAGTCCGCGTCGTTACCGACAACTACGATGCCGAAAACGGACGCTATCGTGGCGCCCAGGTCCAAATCATTTCACAGAACGGTACCAACAACTATCACGGCAGCCTGTTTTTCAAAGTGCATCGGCCGGGCCTGAACGCCTTCCAGAAGTACAACGGCTACGGCAACTCCGTTCAACGCGATAACAACCGCTTCAACGACTGGGGCGGCACCGTCGGCGGCCCCATCATCAAGAACCGCCTCTTTGCGTTCTTCTCGTATGAGACTCTGGGCAATCGAGCTCGAGGCTCCGACGGCAGCGGCTGGTACGAAACACCCGATCTTCGTGCTCTCGTCGCTTCAGGCACCAATGCGTCCGCGTTTTATGGATTCCCGGGAATCGGACCATTCGGCGGAACCCAGACGGACACCCTCAATGGCCAGACCATGGATTGTGCTTTTGTCGGCTTGATTGAGGGAGAGAACTGTCATTACCTGCCAGGAGCTGGACTGAATCTTGGCAGCCCGCTGACCGCCGAGCGTGGCACTCGCGACGCCGGCTACGTCGACAACTTGAACCCCGGCACTGGCGGCAACGGTTCCGGCGGCCCTGAGAATCTCTCCGATGTTGCAACCATCGCTTTCTATCAGGGAATTCGCAACCCCAGCGACAGTACGCACCGGCAGTACAACGGTCGTCTGGACTTCAACCTGACCAACAAAGATCTGATTGCCTTCAGCATGTATTACGTGCCGAACACCAGCACGGGGATCAACGGTAACGGTTTGCGGCAGATGAATACATTCAACAGCGACTACAAGAACCGCGCCATGACGCTGCTTTGGAACCATACCTTTGGTCCCAGCCTGCTCAACGAAGTGCGGGTCAATGCTGCCGGCTGGATGAACAAGGACCTTGCCGATAACCCGAATGGCCCGTGGGGCTTGCCGCAAGTCGGCTTCAACGGTACCGGCGATATCACTATTAACGGCTACGGCATCGGTTCCTACAACGGCTTTGACCAGTGGACTTATGCCGCAAAGGACGTCCTCACAAAAATTCATGGTGCCCATACCATGAAGATGGGTGGCGAGTTCACCCGCCTGCTGTCGGTAGATGCGCCGTTCTGGGCTGATCGTCCTGGGTACACCTTCAACAATATCTGGGATTTCGTAAACGATGCTCCAATCCAAGAGAGCGCTCAATCCGATCCTCAGACCGGTGTACCGTCCGCCCTCCGAAAAGACCTCCGCTCCACGGTCATCGGACTCTTCTTCCAGGATAGTTGGAAGATGAAGTCGAACCTGACCGTGACCCTCGGTATGCGCTGGGAGTACTTTGGCCCTGTGTCGGAGAAGAACGACAAGCTGGCTACCGTCGTTTTCGGCAGTGGCCCGAACATGTTCTCCGACATGAAACTGCGCACAGGCGGAAACCAGTTCGACGCACAGAAGGCGAATTTCGGCCCGCAGCTTGGCTTCGCATGGAGTCCGGGACGCGTGCTCGGGCAGGACATGAACGGCCGCTTCGTATTGCGCGGCGGCATTGGTATGGCCTACAACGGCGTTGCCCAATCCAACACGCTGGACGTGCGCTTCAACCCGCCGTTTGTTTCGAACCAACCCACATTCACCGGTGAGGACATTGTCTACATCGACAGCTTCCCGGCGAATGTGCACGACCCGCACGGTTGGGCGCCCAACCCGGCCGCAATTTTGACGTTCGGTCCCGACAATCTGCCGGTCACCGGAAATGTGGGTGACGTGACCGCTTTTGCGGCCACTCAGCCAACAACCTACAGCTACCACTACACCTTGGGCGGCGAATACGACCTCGGCCACCAGTGGGTTGCGTCGGTGGGCTATCAGGGGAGCAACACCCGCCACCTGACGCAGCACTACAATATGTACAACGTCGGATCCGCTCTGGGGTACCTGCCGAATCCCAAGGTGCACGGCGTTACCTACTATGGCAACGACGGTTCGGGCCGCTTCAATGCCCTCCTTCTGGAACTGAAGCACAACTTCAGCCAGTCGTTCCAGATTGACACCCAGTACCGCCTTAGCAAGAACCTGGACTCCGGGTCGAACGCCTATGCGGGCGGTTTCTACCAGTGGAATATGGCATCGAATTTCGGCACGTCCGACTTTGACACCCGTCACGCATTCAAGGTGTTCGGTATCTACTCTCCGACCATCTTCCGTGGGCAGAACGGATGGATGGAGAAAGTCTTGGGAGGATGGAGCATTTCCGGAATCCTGAACGCTCACAGCGGCTTCCCGTTCACACCGTTCTATTCCACCGGTACGCTCACCGGCGGATATGATCCGGTGTTCAATTTCGGGCAATTCGCCGGAGGGTCTTCCAACTCCGCCGGGAACGGCAACATCCAGCCAGCCTCGTACAACGGCGGCCTTAGCTCGAACTGGGGCAGCAGCGCAACCGTCGACGGTTCGGCTTTCTTCACGCCCCCGATTGTCGTTGGCGGGACGCTGTTTGACTGCTTGTTCCCGGACCCCGATCCGGGAGTTTGCCCCGACGGTCAGCAGGGATACGGGCCGTTGCCGCAACCCGGCATGAAGCGCAATGCGTTCTACGGCCCAAGCTACTTCGACGTAGACGCAACCCTCAGCAAGTCATTCGGCTTGCCGAGATTGCCGGTCCTGGGAGAGAACGCGAAGTTGGAGATTCGTGCCAACTTCTTCAACCTGTTCAACAAAGTGAACTTGTGGAACATTCAGACCGACATCTTGAACAACCATTTTGGTGAGGCGCAGAACGGATTAGGTTCGCGCGTTATCGAGATGCAGGCCCGCTTCAACTTCTGACGCTTTTCAGTTTTTCCATGGGCGCGCCCTGTAGGGCGCGCCTTTTTTATGTGGTTGCAAATATCTTGTTATGATTTGCACGATATTCGGAACTCAGAGATTGTGTTCTCAGGAAGGAATAGGGAGGATACCAATCGGTAAACAATGGTGTTGTTTCGCATGGACTTTCCGGCGCTCACCTACTTCGCCGACGCGTCCTGCAGGTTCCGGGTCACGACGCCTTGTTGTCTTCCTTTTGCTGGTCGTAGTTTTTCTTCCTGCTTCTGTCACATTTGCTCAAGTGAAACCCTCTGCAGCCTTTACTGCACTTGCAACTCGTGCGGATGCCGCACGTGACTCGGACCGTCTCGACGAAGCGGTGACTCTCTATAAGAAGGCGCTGGCCCTGCGTCCCTCCTGGGCGGAGGGCTGGTGGTCGCTCGCCACGATCCAATACGACCGGAATGCTTATGCCGATGCCGCCCACGCTTTTCAGAGAGTAACGGCGCTCGCTCCTAAGAATGGCACCGCCTACGCCATGTTGGGACTGTGCGAATTCGAACTTGGCCGGGATCAGTTGGCACTCCAACATATTCAGAAGGGCAAGAACATCGGCCTGCACAAAGACGAGGCGCTCTGGAAGGTCGTCCTCTATCACGAAGGTGTCCTGCTGCAACGGAAAGGCAGCTTCCAGGCCGCCCAGGACACGCTGGAGGACCTTTGCCTGCGCGGCGGGGACAGCGACGACCTCGCCAACGCGCTGGGCATGACCATGCTTCGGCTGAACAGCCGCGTTCCTCCGGCTCCAGGCTCAGCGGATGCAGCCGTGGTGTTGCGGGTCGGTCGGGCAGCGTGTCTGGCGGGTCAGAAGAAATACGACGACGCGCGGACAGGTTTCGAAGGCGTGGTCAAAGAGAATCCGAACTATCCCAACATCCACTATGCATTCGGGCTTTTTCTGATGGAAATTCGGGACGTCCCCGCCGGCGTTGAGCAGTTTAACCAAGAAATCGCAAATAGTCCCGGACACGTGCTCGCCCACCTGCGGATTGCGGCGTCGCTCTACAAGGAGGATTCCGCCGCAGCGGTTCCCTATGCCGAAGGAGCAGTCAAACTCGCGCCGAACATGGGTTTTCCGCATTACCTGCTTGGATTGCTCTTGCTCGACACCAACAACTACGACCGCGCGATTCCAGAACTGGAAATCGCACAGAAGTCCTTTCCGCGCGAAGCGAAGCTCTATTTTGCGCTTGGCTCTGCCTACTCCCGCGCCGGCCGGAAGCCGGAGGCAGCACGCGCGCGAGCCACGTTTGAACGTCTGACGAAGGAAAACGCGAGTCCCGCCGCGCCCGGCTCCGATGACACCGGCCTCCGTGGCACAGTCCAGGAAAAGATCGGCGCCGAGTCGAACACCCAGCCGCCTCCATAAGCTTATTTGGCAGGTTCTTCCACAGTCATCACGCGGTCGACGGCCACGTCGTGCAGCATTTGTTTGATTCCGCTCGGCCAGCGGATTTCCATGTCTTTGATCAGGCGGTTGGATCCCAGTCCGAAATGCACTCTGCTGTCGCTCGAGGAAGCATATCCGACCGCGGTCGTGACCTCGTTCCACTGCTGACGCCCGTCTTCGGTGGTGATATGTATCTGCGCGCCAATGCCCATGCGATTGCTCTTCGTGCCCACCAGCTTCAGCAAAATCCAGTGGTTGGTGCTCTCGGTGATGTTGTGCAGGAGTTTGGCTTGGCCGCCCAGAACGGTGACCACCATGTCAATTCTCCCGTCGTTGTCGAGATCGCCAAACGCCACTCCCCGATGTGCAGCTTCGAGCTGAAAGTCAAGACCGCTGTTCTTGCTGACATCCTGAAACTTTCCGTTTCCAAGTCCGCGGAAGATCGAGTTGGGCTCGGGATAGTGCCGCATAGGGATGAGTTCGCTGATGTTATCGAGGACATTGGCGCGCGCGACGAATAAGTCCTTCCATCCGTCATTGTCGAAGTCGAAACTGCCGTTCCCCCAGCCCGACATGTCCGACGTTGCTCCAAGTCCGCTCGCGACGGTCTTGTCGTCAAAGTCCCCCTTTTGGCTGTTGATCAGCAGAGGGAAACTCTGGTGCTCAACCGCCGTATACCAGATGTCGGGGAATCCATCGTTGTTCATGTCCCGGAAATCGGAGCCCATGCCGGAGAGTGTGGTGCCGTCCGCGGCATAGGCGACGCCAGTTTCTACACCGACCTCCTCGAATCTTTTGCCGCCAATGTTGTGAAACAGGAAAGCAGGCGTCGTATCGTTGGCCACGAAAGCATCGAGGAATCCATCGCCATCGTAGTCTGCGAATGACACGCTCATGCCCTTGCCGAAATACTTAGCGATTCCCGTTTCGGCGGACACGTCCGTAAAAGTGCCGTCGCCATTGTTTCTATAGAGCGTATCGTGAAGGGAAACGTAGAGCTTGGGATGACAGTACGTGCGCACGCCGCTCTTCAACGGGCAGTACGGATCCCTATTCACCTCCCAAACGCAGTAGTTGACGACGAAAAGGTCGAGTTTGCCGTCGTTGTTGTAGTCAAACCAGCCGGCGCCGACACTCCACATCTTCTTACCGTTGTATTTAGCTCCGCTGAGGCCGGCTTTCTCGGTGACTTCGGTGAACGTGCCATCGCCGTTGTTGTGGAACAGTTGGTTGCCTGTCACGTTCGCCAGAAAAATGTCCGGGCGTCCGTCGTTGTCGTAGTCGCCGACGGCGACACCCATGCCGTATCCGGCGCCTGCGACACCGGCCTTCTCTGTGACGTCCGTGAACGTGCCGTCATGATTGTTGTGGAAGAGGCGGTTCCAGTACGCAGGTGTCTCTTTCTTCATCGAAGGAATCGCCGCGCCGCTGACGAGGTAAATGTCGAGGAAGCCATCGCCGTCGTAATCCAGCAAGGCGACGCCAGAGACCATGGTTTCGACCTGATTCTTGTTGGGCGTCGGCGAATTAGCGGTAACGTAGTTCAGGCCAGACCTGGCGGCGATCTGTTCAAAGCGGATGGGAGACTGTGCGGATGCAGTACTCGCCACCAGCGCCAACCGGATGATCCACAACCCCAGGTTTACCTTCTGCATAGCGAGTCCGGAAACCCCGCGGTAGGTGCTTCAAGGATAAATCAGCGCGCACGCTCACGGGTGATCATGCCTTGCGGAAGCCCGCTTTCTCCATCGCCGTCTGCGCTTCCTTGTTTTTCATGAAGGTATTCCAGACAAAGCCCGTCCGCTGATTTTCAGCCATGATCATGGTGATCCCGACGTCGATTCCGATCACGTCGGGGTTATACCAGTTCGTGAGCGGGTTAAAGGCGTCGACAAAGCCATAGCGGCCCCAAGCGCCCTTATCGCCATAGCGGGAGCGAATATTGCGCAGAACTCTCATGCAGTCGTCGTAGAGGAAGGGAAGTGAACCGCCAGCGGCGCACGGCACAACGCTGCCGTCGGGGTTGCCGATCTCAGGAGGACCGCCCCACGCGCGATAGCCCTTTGCGCTGTCCGATGAAGTGATTCCCCAAAGGTCTTCGCTGTAATCCGGGAAACGTTCGCGCAAGGACAGGCAGAACAGCTTGTGCGCTTTCGTGGCTTTCACGGAATTCTCGAAGAAGTCTGCATGCGCGTCGCGCTTGCCGCGGAAGTCATACCACGCCTGCGAATATTGGTGCGTGAAAATGGGATCGTCACCCGAGATGTACTCAATGCCCCGGTACTTGATCACAGGGCGCTGCCACGCCTTCCAGGTGTCGGGCGAGACGGGATGGCTCGGCGAGCCCATGGCAAGCAGATAAATCATCATCAGCTCGCAGTAGTGTTCCCACCGCGCCTTGAGGAAGCCCGACTCGGGATGCCAACCCATGGAAAAGGTCTCGCCGCCATTCAGCATCCAAGGCCAGTCGACGCGCTCGTAGATCTTGGTGGCAAGGTCTTGCACTTCACTGTCGGCAAAATGCCGGCGAGCCGTGAGAATACCGCAGAACAGCAGCGAGGAATCGATCGATGAGAGCTCGCACTTCTCCCACCGCCGGCCAGTTTCCATGTCGATGAAGTGGTAGAAGAAGCCGTGCTCATGCGGCAAGTCACGCCAGATGAAGCGCAGCGTCTTTCTTACGCGTTCCAGGATTTCGGGCGACTTACGATAGCCACGGCGGTCGGCGATGCAGAGCGCGGTCAGGCCGAATCCCGTCGCGGCAATACTCGACATCTTCCGTGAATCATTGCCATTGAGCAAAGCACGGTCTTTCACTTGACCGGTTGAAGGACTCGCTTCCTGCCAGAAGAACTCGAAGCCGGCGCGCTCGACCTCGTCCAGGAAAGCTTCATCGGGCGTTCCCGCGGCGGAAGAGAGAACAGAAGCGAAAGCAGGTTTCGACGGCTGGACGGCCAGCCACGAAGCTGCCGGAGCGGCCGCACTTATGCGCAGGAAATCCCTCCGGGAGAGCGAGCGCGCATTCGCCATGAGATTCTCCTAGGGAAGGATCTCCAGTTTTGCTTCGGATCCATGCGCTGAGTCCGGCGCGACCCATACGGTCACTTCAGAAGGCTCGACGGCGAACCGGTTCTGAGGGGTCCACACGGAAAAGGCCTTGGCAGCCAACGCAAAGCTGACCGTCTTGGTTTCGCCAGGGGCCAGGGTAATGCGCTCAAATCCTTTCAGGGCTCTTACCGGCTGGGCGATGCTGGTGCCGCGAATGCCCAGATAAAGCTGGACGACTTCTTCGTCGGCCCGCTTGCCCGTGTTTGTGATCGAGGCAGTCACGGTCAGCACCGATTCAGTTCCGCCAGGCGCCGTATTCAGGGCTGAGGCCTGGAGTTGCTTCGAGCTGATCTCGGCCGGGCCGTAGCGGAACGTCGTGTAGGACAGGCCATAACCAAAGGGGAACTGAGGCGCGTTTTGTTCGTCGATATAGCGCGTCAGAAACTTGGCAACACCGTCCACAGGTGGATGAGTGAGGTCGGCATTCCCGGGCGGCCGACCCGTATTGAGAGCGTTGTAGTACAGCGGTTCCTGCCCAACGCTGCGCGGCCAGCTGACTACGAGGCGGCCCGTCGGATTGGCATCGCCGAATAGCGTGCGGACCAGCGCCGGTCCTGCTTCCAGACCGGGAAACCATGCGGCGAGAACAGCCGGCACATGCTCGAACGCCCAGGGCACAGTCAGCGGACGCCCGCTGAACAGAACAAGGACGACTGGCTTACCGGTCGCCACGACTTTTTCGAGGAGTTCCTGTTGCCGTCCCGGCAGGCCAAGCTTCGCACGGGAACCGGCTTCTCCAGTCATGGAACCCGCATCTTCGCCCAGGGTGAGGATCACCAGATCAGCTTTTTGGGCCAAGGCCACCGCAGCCGCAAGATCCTTGTCGGAACCTTCCGTGATGCCAGTGCCTTTGGCATAGAGGACGTTGTCTTTACCGAGGCGTTTGATTAGGCCCTTGTGAAGCGAGGTGACATCGTCTCCCCGGCCCAGCCCGGCCCATGACCCGAGCATGTTGTCGGCGTCGTCGCCGAGCGGCCCGATCAGGGCGAGCTTGTGGACACTGGCCGAAATCGGAAGAAGAGCCGCGCCCGATGATCCCGCGGAGTTCTTCAGCAAGACGAACGACCGTTCTGCAGCGGACCGGGCAATCTCGAGCGCCTCCGGCTGCAGCATAGCGGCGGCTTCCTTGGACTCGTCCACGTAAGGACGGTCAAAGAGTCCCAGCGCAAACTTGACCCGAAGAACGTGCCTCACGGCTTCGTCGACGTCGGATTGGGGAACCTGACCAGCCTGTACCAGTTGGACGAGATGGTCGTGATAGAGGCTGCTGACCATATCCATATCAACGCCGGCCAGGAGCGCTTTTTTCGCTGCGGTCGGTCCGTCGTTAGCGATGCCGTGATTGATCAACTCACTGACCGAGGTCCAATCGCTGTCTACGATGCCGCGGAATCCCCACTCGTTTCGCAGAATCTCCTTAAGCGTATGAGGATTTGCGGAGGCAGGCACACCATTCAGGGAATTAAATGCGCTCATCACCGACGCGACGCCGGCGTTGACCGCGGCCCGAAAGGGCGGGAGATAGATCTGGCGCAGAGTCGGCTCGGAAATCTCCGTCGTGTTGTAGTCCCGCCCACCCTCAGCCGCACCATAACCAACGTAATGCTTAGCGCATGCGGCGATGCTGTCCGGGGCATCGAGGCGAGCTCCCTGATATCCACGCACATAGGCAGCTGCCACAGTTGCGCCGAGGAATGGATCTTCGCCGGCGCCTTCAGCCATACGGCCCCACCGTGCATCGCGGGCAATGTCGACCATCGGCGAGAACGTCCAGCGGACGCCGCTGGCGGAAGCCTCTTTGGCTGCTACCCTGGCCGCCTTCTCAATGAGAGTGGGATCCCATGTCGAGGCGAGGCCGAGTGGGATCGGGAACTCGGTGCGGAAGCCATGGATGACATCCAGCCCAAAGAGAATGGGGATATGGAGCCGTGACTTCTCGACGGCGATGCGTTGGAAAGCGTTGACCTGCCGGGCAGTCGTGATATTGAACAGGCCGCCGACCTGACCCTTGGCGATCATATCTTCGTAGTCGGTGCGTCCGGTGCCAGGACCCGTGGGCTGGCCAGCCGAGTACTGCACCAACTGGCCCACCTTCTCTTCCAGAGTCATTAGCGGGAGTAGAGCATCGACCTTGGCATCGAGAGCCGGGTCGTTGACACCTCCCTGGACGACCGGCGGGGCGGAGGCCGAGGATGAAGTTTGTCCCGGCGCAGAGGTCAGGACTGCAAGAATTACGGCAACAACTGCTAAAAAACGGAGACGGCGAGTGGGCGAGGTCACGGAGCAACTACTCCCTTTCTGACTCATCGTGGTTGGAGGCTTCCCAGTGAGATCCGAGCCATGAATTGTGGTGAAACGCGATTGCAGCGATAGCCAGCATCGTTGCTACTAAACCGGTTTAGTCAATCATTTCCGCGTTCCATATCAGAAACGGATTTTGCCGGCTTGTCAAGGGCGAATCGCCCCCAGTGTATACTTCGCCCGATGGCTGTTATGAGAGGCAAGAAAGGTTCGCGGAGGACCAGACTGGAACCGGTAAGCCAACGCATGCTGGCCGACTATCTGGGCCTATCCCCGGCCACGGTTTCCCTGGTCCTGAACAGTTCGCCGGTGGCGGATTCCATTCCGCAGGAGACGAAGGACCGAGTTTTCGCCGCCGCCCGGCACTTCGATTACCGTCCGAATTTCGTGGCGCGCTCGCTGCGGACGCAACGTAGCTTCATGATCGGTGTGCTCGTGCCGGAAGTGAGCGAGGGCTACGCCGCGTCAGTGGTGGGAGGAATCGAGGATCAGCTGCTGCAGGAAGGCTATTTCTACCTGGTGGCGAGCCACCGGCACCGGCTTGACCTGATCGAGGAGTATCCACGCGTGCTGTATCAACGGTCCGTGGAAGGGTTGATTGCGGTCGACACGCCCTGGAACCAGCAGATTCCGATCCCGGTGGTCGCGGTGTCAGGTCGCGGCCAGGCACAAGGAGTGACGAACATTGTCCTCGATCACGACCGGGCAGCCGAGTTGGCCCTCGAGCATCTGTTCCATCTTGGGCACCGACGAGTTGCCTTCATTAAGGGCCAGGCTTTCAGTTCCGACACGGAAGTGAGATGGAATGGAATCTGCAAGGCGGCGAAGCGCATTGGCCTGGAGATTCGACCGGAATTGATTGTTCAGCTGGAAGGAGATTCACCGTCTCCCGAGGTTGGATATGGGGTGACGCATAAGCTCCTGGCAAGCCGGGGAACATTTACTGCCCTGTTCGCCTTCAACGACATCTCCGCGATCGGCGCAATCCGCGCCCTCCGCGAAAGCGGCCGCCGCGTTCCCGAGGATGTGTCAGTGGTTGGCTTTGACGACATTCAGAGCGCTGCGTTCCAGAATCCAGGGCTTACCACGGTTCGACAGCCGCTGCGGCGGATGGGTAGCCTGGCGGCGGAAACCGTGTTGCGCAGCATCTCTTCACCGGCGGCCGACCGGGTCTCGCGCCGGATCACCGTAGAACCCGAGCTGGTCGTTCGTGAGTCGACTTGTCCTGCTTCCACACGGAAGCCGGGACGTGCCTGAGTCCTCGCGCGTATCGCTGCCGGCAGCTGGACTCCCCTCGGAAATTCTCTGTCACGTCAGCGCCCAGGTCACCATCTAAAACTCGCTGGGAGCGCTTATAAAATACGACGCCATCATCATCGGTGCAGGACAAGCCGGTCGACCGCTTTCGTTTGCCAACGACCGCGTTCTGGGAGCGTCGATCCTGTCGACTGATGGAGGCGAGACGGTTCACACGCTCTACGCACTGATGCTGGGCGATTTGCCCTACACAGTCCTCAAGGGAGCGCCGTACATTCATCCGACGCTGGCAGAGGGCTTATTCGCGCTGCTGGAAGACGTGAAGCCCGTCAGCGCGGAAGGAGAAGCCCGCAGGCAAAAGATTGCCTGAAGGGCAGACGGTCGATATCGGAGCTAACCATGAAAGGCAAGATCGTGCTTGTGACCGGGGCCAACGGCGGCCTTGGTGCCTACGTGACCGAAGCGTTTCTCGATGCCGGCGCGACGGTGATCGGCGCGTCTCGCAAGATTCAGCAGGCGGACTTCAGCAACGCAAAGTTTACAGCGATGCCGGCCGATGCTTCCGGAGAAGGAGCCAAGGTCCTGGTGGATCAGGTGGTGGCTCGCTTCGGCCGGCTGGATGTGCTGGCCCACACGGTCGGCGGATTCGCCGGCGGACAATCTGTTGCGGAGACCGACGATGCCACCTTCCAACGCATGCTGGATGTGAATCTGAATAGCGCCTTTCACATCTTGCGCGCCGCGATTCCGCCGCTGCGCCAATCCGGGAACGGAAGAATCATCGCGATTGGCAGCCGCGCGGCGCTGGAGCCGGGACCGGCAGTCGGCGCCTACAGCGCCTCGAAAGCGGCGATGGTGTCTCTCATCCGCACTGTGGCCCTGGAGAACCGGGACGCGGCCATGACCGCAAATGTGATCTTGCCCGGAACGATTGATACCCCGGCGAATCGCAAGGCCATGCCCAATGCCGATGTCAGCAAGTGGGTGCAGCCCGCGAGCATCGCCAGCCTGGTCGTGTGGCTCGCAGGCGACGGCGGCAAGGATGTTAACGGCGCAGTGATTCCGGTATATGGCAAAGGTGCTTGAGGCCAGTGCAAGGACGCTTCTCCACGCACTGGCGGCTTCGCCGCCGGTGTTGACAGATTGGGTATCAGTCGGCAGCCGCAGTAACGGGAGCGGATCGCGCTTGTTTCCGATGGCGGGCTTCTCCGCTCTGCTGCATGAGTTTGGTCACAATGCCCGTCCACCCTGTTTGATGGCTGGCGCCGACACCTGCGCCATTATCGCCATTGAAGTATTCGTGGAACTGAATGAGCTCGCGCCAGTTCGGGTCGGTCTGGAATTTCTCGATATCGCCGTACACGGGACGGCGTCCCTTGTCGTCTTGCAGGAAAGTCGCGGTCATACGCCGCGAGAGTTCGCCAGCTACTTGCCACAGTGTCATGAGGTTTCCTGATCCTGTCGGAAACTCAACCTTGAACTCGTCGCCGTAGTAGTGGTGGAACTTCTGCAAGGACTCGATGAGCAGGAAATTTACAGGGAACCAAACCGGGCCGCGCCAGTTGGAGTTGCCGCCGAACAAGCCAGTTCGGGACTCGGCAGGTTCGTAGTCGACGCGGTGCTCGGTCCCATTGACTCCGAGAGTATAGGGATGGTCACGGTGATAGCGTGACAACGCGCGAATACCGTGCGGCGACAGGAACTCGTTTTCGTCCAGCATGTAGCGGAGGATGCTCCGCAGCTGACCTTCATCGGCGATCGACAAGAGGCGGCGCTCCCCCATGCCCTCGGTGCGCATGCAGGCCAGGTTTTTCGTCAGGTCGGGCCGATTGTCGATAAACCAATCCAGGCGGCGCTTGAAACCGGGAAGGCGCTCAAGAACTCGCGGTTCCAGCGTTTCCACCGCGAAGAGCGGGATCAGTCCCACCATGGAACGGATTCTCATTGGGAAGTGGCCGCCGTTCGGGAGTTTCAGGACATCGTAGAAGAACCCGTCTTCTTCGTTCCACAAGCCCATGCTGTTGTGTCCGCGATGGCTCATCGCGTTCGCGATAAAGAGGAAGTGCTCCCAGAACTTGCTGGCCACATCTTCGTACGCCGAATCCTTGCTGGCCAGTTCCAGCGCAATGGCCAGGAGATTGAGGGTGTACATCGCCATCCAACTGGTGCCGTCAGATTGCTCGATATAACCACCGGTCGGCAGGGGTGCGCTGCGATCGAACACGCCGATGTTGTCGAGGCCGAGAAATCCGCCCTGGAAGATGTTCATACCTTCCGCGTCTTTGCGGTTTACCCACCAGGTAAAGTTCAGCAGCAGCTTGTGAAATACCCTCTCGAGGAACTGGGTGTCGCCCTTGCCCCGCCGCTTTTTGTCAATCTTGTACACGCGCCATGACGCCCAGGCATGCACGGGCGGATTGACATCGCCCAATGCCCACTCGTAGGCGGGAATCTGTCCGTTCGGATGCATGTACCACTCGCGCAACATGAGGACGAGCTGCTCTTTTGCGAAGTCAGAGTCGACCAGCGCCAGCGGAATGCAGTGAAACGCCAGGTCCCACGCGGCGTACCACGGATACTCCCACTTGTCGGGCATCGAGATGACGTCCGCGTTATAGAGGTGCATCCATTCGTGATTGCGGCCGGTCCAGCGTTCAGCCGGCGGGGGAGGATTGCCTGGGTCGCCTTCCAGCCAGTCTTTGACTACGTAGTGATAGAACTGCTTGGACCAGAGCATTCCGGCCAGGCCCTGGCGCATGACGTTCCGTGCGTCGGGGGAGAGATCCTGCGGAATGCTGCTCGCGTAGAAATCGTCGGCTTCGCGCTTGCGCAATGCCAAGTTTTCGTCGAAGTCGTCGAATGCACCGCGGCCCGGAAGTTCGGCAGAGGTGAGGCGAAGCTTGAGGACGGTCGTCTGTCCCGGGCCAATCGATAACCGGTAATGCGCGGCTGCCTTTGTCCCGGACAACTGCGGATTTATGGCGTCTTTTGCGCCGTGAATGATGTAGTCGTGGATGCCGTCTTTTACGTGAGAGGTGTGATTCTCGACGCCGAAGAGGCGTAACGTGTTGGTTTCGTTCTCGGTGAAAAGGAGTTCAGGAAAACCCTGGCAATGCAGCCACATGTCGCCGGTGTGGGAATGGTTCAACTCAATGGTGGGATCCGGCGTCGAAGCCAACTGGCGCAAGCCAGGACGCGATTCACCTCTGCCCCAGGCCCAGATATTGCGAAACCAGATTGTGGGAAGCACATGAAGATTGGCGATTTCAGGACCACGATTGGCAATCGAGATCTTGATCAGGATGTCTTCGACATCGACCTTCGCATACTCAACGAAGGCATCGAAGTAACGATCCTCGTTGAACGCACCAGTATCGAGGAGTTCAAACTCCGGCTGGCTCTTGTCCCGGCGGCGATTTTCGTCGACCAGCCAGGTGTAGGGGAATTCTGCCTGCGGATACTTGTACAGATATTTCATGTAGGAATGGGTGGGAGTTGAATCGAGATAGAAGTAATACTCCTTGACGTCCTCCCCGTGATTGCCTTCATTCCCGGTGAGGCCGAACAGCCGTTCCTTCAGAATCGGGTCGCGCTCATTCCACAGGGCGAGCGCAAAGCAGATGTATTGATGGCGATCGCAGATGCCGGCAAGCCCATCTTCGTTCCAGCGATAAACGCGGGAACGGGCGTGATCGTGGGGGAAGAAATCCCAGGCCGTGCCCCCGGCGCTGTAGTCTTCGCGAACGGTGCCCCAGGCGCGTTCGCTCAGGTAGGGGCCCCAGCGCTTCCAGTGCTTCCGGCGCGCCGAAGATTCCGAGAGCCTGATTTCTTCCGCTGTCATCGTCATGTTCTCCTCAGATCACGTTCCGTGAATCGCCGGATTCGCC
>Ga0335071_10002862_pt1 | contig 18334 bp, 15 predicted proteins | sample Lox_Sample_15_FD_206724 | JGI IMG/M metagenome (GOLD analysis project Ga0335071, IMG submission 206724) | Soil microbial communities from Loxahatchee National Wildlife Refuge, Florida, United States - Lox_Sample_1.5 | ecosystem: Environmental > Terrestrial > Soil > Wetlands | place: USA... | reverse complement strand
GGACTGAAGACGATGGCGGCGGCGATGGCCGCGGCGGGCTCGGTCGCGATGTTCCACGTCGAAGGCGTGACCCCTGGAGCCGCGAAGGCAAGAATCGACGGACTGGAGAAAGTGAGCTTCGGCGAGGAGGAGCTGATGCGCGCGAAGGAATCGATCACGTCAGGCGAGGATCCTGATCTGATTGCGGTCGGATGCCCACACCTGTCGGAGTCGGAGGTGACCCACTTGGCGAAGATGCTCGACGGGAAGCGCAAGCGCGCCGACGCGCCTGAGGTCTGGTTCTGCACCTCCCGCACGGTCAAGACCTGGTGCCCCAAAGAGACGGCCGTTCTCGAACGATTCGGCAAAGTCCTGTGCGACACCTGCATGATCGTCTCGCCGATCGAAGCTCACCATCAATGCACCGCCACCAACTCGGCCAAGGCTTGCACCTACTTGCCAACGCTGTGCGCGCAGAAGGTCGTCTGCGAACCGTATGAGGTGCTCATGGACAGGGTGATCGGATGATGATACAAGGTCGACCGATCTCGAAAGGCAGAGCGAGGGCTCAGCTGGTCCTGTTGCAACGCCCCTTCAGCTTCCTCGGCGGGGTTGACCCTTCGACTGGCAAACTCAACGCCTCCGCCGGGCACGGTGGTGAGGTGATCAGCGGGAAGGTGTTCGCGTTTCCCGCCGGAAGAGGAAGCACTGTAGGCTCCTACACCATCCTCCAGATGAAGAGAATGCGGACCCTGCCAGCGGCGATCGTGAACTCGAAGGCGGAGACGATCGTTGCGACAGGAGCGGTGATGGCAGGGGTCCCGATGGTCGATGGTGTCGACCTTTCCCTGCTGAAGGACGGAGACTCCCTCACCGTCGATGGCGATGCGGGGACGCTCGAGCTCGAAGGAGTGGACGAGAAGCACGTCGTCACCTCTGTCCTTCTGCACGAGGGGAAGATACTGATCCTGAAGCGCAGCGACAAGGTCGGCACCTATCAGTGCCTGTGGGCGGGAGTCAGCGGCTACATCGAGCAAGGAGAGACGCCGCTCGAGACGGCGAACAAGGAGATCGGTGAGGAGACCGGTTTCCGCTCCGCGAAGCTTGTCAAGGAGGGAGAGGTGCAGTCGATCCGCGCTCGCAATCGCGTTTGGCGCGTGCATCCGTTCCTGTTCAGGGTGGAGAACGACAATCCGACCATCGACTGGGAGCACACAGAGTACCGTTGGATCTCTCCGGAGGATGTCGAGAGCTACGACACAGTGCCGGGGTACTCGCGAGTGCTGAGAGCGCTCGGATTCTAACCTAGACCGTCGAATCCACTTCCTTCTCCAGCAGGTTCAGCTCGTGCGCGTCGAGCGTGGATGGGTTAAGCGCGAGCAGCAGGATGGAATGGTTGATGGCGACCTGGTCACGCAGGGACTGCACCAGCCTCAGCACGGTCAGGAAGTTGTTGTTCGTGATCAGGTACTCTAATCCGTCCAGCAGCACGATCCCTCCGCCCTGAGTGGACAGGAATTGCTCCAGCGAGACGCTGAGCTTCTCCAGGTCCTTCGGCCGGATCGAGTTCTCCTTGCCGACGTTCGACAGCCAGAGGATCGGCGTCTCTCCTAGGTTGTAGCGCGCCTTGATCTTGAGGGGGTAGTTCCTGGTTACGCAGAACCCCTTCATCCCCTCGCCCATCGCCTTCTCGAACATGTGATACGAGCGTTCCGACTTCTCCTCTTTTATCAGGTAGGTGAAGGATCGCTCCAGCGCGATCTCGGCCACAGGCGTCGGGGGCGCTGTCTCCTCCTCTTCTTCGGCGTGGGGCTCGGACGCGACCGCAGTGCCGCAGTTGGAGCAGGTGAGTTGGTCTGGCGCGATGCCGGTGTCGCACGCCGTGCACTTCACGGTCGCTTCGAACCCGCCGCGTTGGGCGTAATGGATCAGCTCGTCCACCGTCTTTCCGCCCATGCCCTTGACCTTCCTGAGCTCGTCCTTGTTGGCGGCCTTGATCTTATCCAGACTGTCGAAGCCCGATTCGTAGAGCATCTCCGCCTTCACGTCGTTCATGCGCGGGACCCTCAGGAGGTATGGGAACAAGCGCTCCTTCGGCATCGCCGCCGTCGAGGGGCGCACTTCGGTCGTCGGTTGAGGGGTCTCAGGCGTCTGGACGCGAACGAAGTGATGCACGACCTTCTTCGCGTCGCTGCGCGATAGCCCTACCTCCACCAATCGGTCTTCGGAGGCCTGCTTGAGCTCATCAGGGTCTTTGACACCAGCTTCGACGAGGGTGACGGCGGCCACCGCTGAAAGGCCGGTGGCCTTCGAGATCTTCTCGATCGCTTCCTTGTAGTGCAGCGAGGTAAGCGCCACTTCCAGGTGCTCGCCCTCGACGTCCCATTCGGCCGCGTGCTCTCCTTTCGGTTCGTCAACGAACTCGAGCTGGCGGCATCTGGTCTCGGACATGACGTGGTCACGCCAGCCGCGGAAGTACTCGACCAGGCGTGCCGAGGCATTGGCTTCGACGCGCACGAACTCTTCGACATCGAGCTTCATGTCCTTGCGCATCTGCTGGATGCGGCGGATGAGCTCGCGAGAGAAGCCCTCGGCCTCGATGTCCGCGTTGATCTCGAAGTCCATGTACAGGTCCCCGCCCGAGAACTTGACCCCGATCACGTTCTCCGGCAGCGAGGTCGTGAAGGTGACCATGTTCGGCTCGATCTTGACCATCTGCCCTTCGATGCCGAGCGAGTACGAGCCCTTCTCGATGCATTCCTTGATCTGCTTCGCAGGGCGGGACTTGAGCAGAACGGCGATCTTGCTGGACCATTGCCGGTAGACCTTGCCGATGGCGTTCGGGTTCGGGACGGCCGAGAGCACGACCTCCTCCCACTCGAGGCCAGGGGCGACGTACTCCACTCTCTTGACGTTTGCCTGCGACAGGATGACCGATTCGAGGGCCCTCATCGCCTCGTAGGAGTCGTTGGAGGCAGCCTTCACCACCACGCGCTTGATAGGCCAGCGCAGCTTGATGTTGCGCGCCTGCCGCTCTTTGGTGACGATGTCAACAAGCTCCTGAACGGTGGTCATTATCTGCTCGAGGCGCTCGTCCCGGTTTGTCTGGTCCAGGACCGGCCAGTCGAGCATGTGCACGCTCTCCCGCGTCCCCTCCATGTACTGGAAGATCTCCTCGGTGATGTGCGGACAGAACGGCGCCATGACCCTCGTCAGCGTAGCGATCGAATCGAAGAGCACCCGGTAGGCCGCGAGTTTGTCCGTGTCCCCAGTCTCCTTCCACATGCGGTCGCGGATGAGCCTCACGTACCAGCGCGAGAGGTCCTCAAGTATGAAATCCTCCATCGCACGGCAGGCCTTGTGCAGCTCGTATGAGTTCAGGAAGCGCGTGACCTCGCTCTTCATCTTCTCCGTGCGCGAGATCATCCAGCGGTCCTCGGGGCGCAGATTGCCTTTCACCGATTCGAACGTCGTCTTCGAGGGGTCGAACTCGTCGATTGACATGTAGGTGGTCGCGAAGTTCACGACGTTCCAGAGGACGTTCAACGTCTTGCGCGCGTTCTTCACGCCTTCCCACTGGAAGCTTGTATCCTCCCAGGGGGCGTTGGTGCGCATCAGGTACCAGCGTAGCGAGTCCGCTCCGTAGTCCTTTATGACCTTCTCCGGCTCGATGACGTTGCCCTTCGACTTCGACATGGGCTGCCCATTCGGGTCGAGCACCCAGCCGTGCATGAGCACCGCTTCGTAGGGCGCGCGGTCGAACGCTATGCAGCCGGCTGCGAGCTGCGAGTAGAACCAGCCGCGCGTCTGGTCGTGCGCTTCAGTGATCCACTTCGTCGGCCACCACTTGTCGAACTCGGTGCGCGAGCGCGGGAAACCGAGCTGGGCCCAGGAGGCCACGCCGGAATCGAACCACACATCGAGCACGTCGGGCACGCGCCTCATCGCGCCGCCGCAGTGCTGGCATTTGAATGTGACCGAGTCGATCCAGGGCCGGTGCAGCTCCATGTCCTTGCGGTACCCTTCCCCCTTCTCGAGGTCGTTGGTCGAGCCGACCACTTTCATTTCGTTGCATGACGCGCAGGTCCAGATTGGCAGCGGGATGCCCCAGTACCTCTGCCTGGAAATGCACCAGTCGCGCGCGTTCACCGTCCAGTCGTACTCGCGGGAGCTGCCCGCCCAGTCGGGCGTCCAGCGGATCTTGTCTATCTCTTCGAGCATGAGGTTCTTGATTTGCGTGATCTTGAGGAACCACTGGGTAGTGTTGCGGTAGATCACGCCCGAATCGCAGCGCCAGCAGTGTCCGTAGCGGTGCAGGATCGTGCCCACCGAGAACATGAGCCCTCGGTCCTTGAGCTCCTCGATGATGAGCTTGTTCGCTTCCCTCACGCTCATGCCAGCGTAGCGCTCGGGAAGGTCTTTCGTGAAACGACCGGACTCGTCGACGGGGCAGAAGGGCTCGAGGTTGAACTCCTTGCCGAGCTCGAAGTCCTCGGGACCGTGGCCAGGGGCGATGTGCACCAGCCCGGTGTTCTCCGCGGCCACGGTGGTCGAGGGAATGACGCGATGGACCCACTTGCCAGTGGTCTCGCGCTGATAGGCTATGTCGTTCAGGTAGGGCGGGATGTATTCGAGGCCGATCAGGTCGTCGCCTTCGATCCCCTCCAGCACCTCGTAGCCGTCCCAGCCCCCGATTTCGCCCACCTGCTCCACGAGGCTCTCGAGGAGGATGACGGTCTCGGTGACGTTGCCCTTGAAGTAGCGCACCTTAGCGTAGGAGAAGTCGGGGTGGGCGGCGACCGCGAGGTTTGCTGGAAGCGTCCAAGGCGTCGTCGTCCAGATGAGCAAAGAAACGCTCTCATCGTCCTTTGTTGGGAAGCGCACGTAGATGGACGGGTCCTTCTCGTCGCGGTACTCGATCTCCGCCTCCGCCAGAGCGGTCTCGCAGCGAGGGCACCAGGTGAGCACGCGGTTCGAGGGTGCGAGCAGTCCCTTGTCGTACGCGCGTTTCAGGGTCCACCAGGCCGCTTCCACGTAGTTCGAGTTGATCGTGAGATAGGGATTGTCCCAGTCGAGCCAGACGCCGAGCTCCTTGAACTGCTCGGTCATCTTCTTCTGGAAGTCGAGGGCGAAGGTCTTGCAGGTACTGACGAAGCGATCGATGCCGTACTCCTCGATCTCCTTCTTGTTCTTGACGCCGATGCTCTGCTCCACCTTTACTTCGATGGGCAGGCCGTGCATATCGTATCCAGGCTGATCGCGCACGTTGTACTTCTGCATCCGGCGGAAGCGGACGTAGGTGTCCTTCAGGGTCTTGTTCCAAGAGGTGCCGAGGTGAATCGAGCCGGTTGTGTAGGGAGGACCGTCCACGAAGAAATAGTCCGGACCGCTCGCTCTGAGCTCCTTCGTCTTCTGATAAGCGTTTGTCTTCTTCCAATTCTCGCGAACCCTTTTCTCGAGTTCGGCGGGATTATAGTTCGCCTGGACCTGCTTTATCATCGCCGTCCCGGGCCCTATATATGTTGACCCATTTAAAACCAGCCTGTCCTGGATGCGCATTTCCAACATGCTGTTCAGAAGAGGTCCAAGCTTCTTTGAGCGCCTTCTGCGACCCTCTTTCTTCCGCCGGGCAGAGTGATCATGCGTTTGAGCGCGCCTTCGACCCTCGTTTTCGAGAAGTCGTACTGGCCGCAGAGGAGCTCGATGACTTTCTCCGAATCCGGGGCTCTCCACTCAAGCTTGTAGTCCGTGCTGCCCTCGTAGCGCAAGAAGAGGTCACGGGTCTCCTGGTAGCTCTCGATCTCTATCTGCAGGAAGCGCATCACGCTTTCCAGGTCATGGTGCTCCTGCATGAGCTTGAGGCCCTTCTTCGGCCCGATGCCCATTACGCCTTCGTTGAAATCCGTGCCCATCAGGATGCACAGGTCGACCAGCTGCTCGCGGCTCAGTTTGAGCGACTCCAACAACGATTGCAGCTCGATCGTCTCCGCGCTGATCTCGCGGCCCTCGTCCTTTCCCGGCATCTTGCGCTTGGTGGCGAGGGTGAGGTTGCGCACGAGCCTGGGAGCGCCGAAGAGAAGGGAATCGAAGTCTTGCGATGACGCCGCCCACACGTCCCCTTTCAAAGCCATGAATGCCGCCTGCGCCTCCCCCTCGGTCGGCGCCTGGACCACCGGGATTCCGAGGTGCGTGAGCAGGATGCGCGAGGACTCGACGATCTCGTTGGTTATGCGGGAGGCCTGGGTCGCCTTCGAGTAGGCGGCTTGATAATCTCCGCGCTCCACCGCTGCCTCCCATTCGCGCTTCGCCTTCGTGCGCCGCTCCGTGCGCTCCTGGATGGTGCGATGTTTGAGGTTGCTGGGGATTCCGTCGAAGATGTACGCGGGCATGATTCCCAGCTCTAGCAGGTTCGCGTTCCGGTACAGCAGCCCCGAGAGGTGCGAAGTCACGCGTCCACGCTGGTCGCGCAGCGGCGTCCCGTCCGGCTGGCGGATGATCGAGAGGAACTGGTAGATTGCGTTGTAGGCGTCGATGGCCATTGTCTTTCCGCCCAACGATTCCAGCTCCACCTTCTGAGCCGGGACGATATCCGAAAGGTTGACGCCCATGGTTCCCGGACTGGAAGGCACTCGCTTCGCAAAAAAGGTTTTCGCGAGGTGACGCGCAATGGCCTCCGCAGGCCCCACGCACGCGCGTCAGTTTTTATATGACGAGGGGCAATCCGACACTATGGCGTTCGAGCACGGGTTCAAGGGGAAGAAGCCGGTGGAAGAGGGGAAAGAGTACACCGTCACGATCTCCGACATCGGTTCCCAGGGCGACGGTATCGCCAGGGTCGAAGGGTTTGTGGTCTTCGTGCCAGAGACGAAGGTAGGCCAGACCGTCAAGATCAGGATCACTAGGGTGGGCGGAAAATCGGCCTTTGCGAAGGTCGTCGAGGAAGCACAGCCTCAGTCCTGAGCCTCGGGCAGATAGAGGATGGTCACAGCCACTCCGATCCAAATCAGGAGCGGGAGGATCACGCAGATCCCGGACCCGAGCACGATCGCGACCAGGAGCAACGCGAGCGGGAACACCACCGCGAAAAGGATGATCATTTTGTCTGAGGTCAGCTCGGCCATTTGCCCACTTTAGGGCAGAATAACAAGCACCTCTAATGAAGCTTTGCCACCGCCCTCTGACTAGAAGGACTTCCAGAGGGCGATCTCCCTGCGCATGTCGCTCGCTCCGAAGATCGAGCTGCCGGCGGCTAGGACGGACGCTCCTGCCTCGGCTGCCATCCTGCCGGTCTTCGCGTTGATCCCCCCGTCCACTTCGAGCTCGACAGGGAGGCGACCGTCCTCGATGAACTTTCGCGCCTGCGTGATCTTCGGCAGGCACTCGCTCATGAACGCCTGTCCTCCGAATCCAGGGTTCACGGTCATTATCAGCAGCAGATCCACGTCGCCGAGGAATGGTTCGACCTTCGAAAAATGGGTACCTGGGTTGATCGAGACCCCCGCCTTCTTGCCAAGCGAGCGTATCCGATGCAGCGTGCCGCGCAGATCGCCAGTGGCTTCATAGTGGACCGTGACTAGGTCCGCCCCAGCGCCGGCGAACACCTCGATGTACCTCTCCGGCTTCGCGATCATCAGATGCACGTCGAAGGGCAGTCTCGAGTAAGGACGGAGCGACTTGATGACGCACGGCCCAACTGTGATATTGGGCACGAATTCGCCGTCCATCACGTCGACGTGTACCCAGTCCGCGCCCGCTTCCTCGATCCGCTTCACTTCCGCGCCTAGGGAACCGAAGTCAGCCGATAGGATCGAGGGTGCGACCTTGATCATCTGGCCTGCTATCTCGTACTCGGATAATTATACTTCGCTTCTTCACGGGACAACGACCACGGGGACCTTCGAATGAGCGACCACTCTGCTGGATACGCCCCCGAGAAGGAACTCCTCGACCGCCGACAGCCCCCTCGAACCCACTACGACCAGGTCGTATCCTTGCTCTGACACTTTGATGATCATCTCCGCCGGGTTGCCGAATTCCACTTGGGTATCGCAGGAGGCCTTTGTCTCTCTCATGAAGTCCATCGCGGCATGCATGCGCTCCTCTCCGAACGTCCGCTCGGTCATGTCCGCGGTCATCCTGCCAGTGAAGAGCGCCGCGTCCGAAGGAGCGATCACGTTCAGTAGCGTTATGCTCCCTCCAGTCCTGGCCACTAGATCCGCCGCCCACCGCACCGCCTTGAGCGCGCCCCCCGAGCCATCCACTCCCACCAGCACTCGCATCGTCTTCGCCATGTTCTCGCCTGCAATGACGTTTCGAGTCCCAAATAGATGCCTGTTTCGCCCCGTCGAAAAGGGTTTATTGACCAGCGGTGATTGGCTCGCCATGGCAGAGAGGAAGAGCCCATTGAAGGAAGAGCAGATCTGCGACGTGTGCGGGAAGCCGGCGGAGCGGTCGGTGTCAGGAGACAGCGCGGTAGAGGCTGGATTGGACGTAGAAGAGGGACTGAAGCGAGTGCGCTTGTGCCGCGATCACTATCGTGAGTGGAAGAAGAAGACGAGGAAGGACCGAACCATCGAATCTTTGGGCCGCTAGTGGGTGCCACTCTCGCACTATAAATAGACCAATTGGCTTCATTCGCTGGATGAAGGCGTCGACGATCCAAATGCTGTCCAGCGGGGCGCTGTCCGCTTCCTCGCTGCTGATCCCGAACCTGGCTCGAGACCAGTTCGGGTCCAACACGGCGGAGATCGGCCTCATCGTCGCCGCTTACAGCGCCGCGCTCTTCTTCTCCTCGTATGTCTTCGGACGGTACTCCGACGTCTACGGTCGCAAGTTCGTGCTGAAGGCCGGGCTGCTGCTCTCCGTCTCGGCGGCTTTCCTTCAGGTCTTCGCGGACAACGCCATCTCGCTGCTGATCGTAAGGGTTTTCGTCGGCCTTTGCGCAGGCATGTACCCGTCAGCGCTGCTAGCGCATGTCTATGAGACGGACAAGAAGGTCGGCAAGTTCACCTCGCTCGGGGCTCTGGGCTTCGGTTTCGGCGTCTTCGCCGCGGGTTTCATCGCGATATGGTTCAGCATCGACGGCATCTTTCTTTTCAGCTCCTTGCTAATGGCGATCGCGTTCTTGGTGGCGCTGCGCCTGCCGATGAAGGGTGAGACCCGCTACAAAGTCCCGCTCTTCCCGAAGCAGATCCTGAAGCGCAACTTCCCCGTCTACGCCTCGATCATGTTCCGCCATACTGGCGCGAACATGATATGGGTGATCTACCCGCTGTTCCTTGCCGACCTGGGCGCCAACGACGCCTTCATCGGCGTGATCTACGGCATCAACGCGATCGGGCAGTTCGTATTCATGATGTACTGCGACAGGATCGGGTCGTCGAGATTGGTCGCGATCGGCTTCATCATGTCCATCATCACCTTCCCGTCCTATACGCTGGCTGCAGAGTACTGGCAGATAATCCCGGCGCAGATCATGATCGCCCTCGCCTGGTCGACGCTTTACATCGGAGCGATCAAGTACGTGATGGAGAGGAACGAAGAGAAGGGGACGTCGGCTGGGCTGCTGCAGTCGTCGCTCAGCATCTCCGCGATCCTCGGGGCGATCCTCGGGGGAGCGGCGGCCGAGATCTACGGCTATCATGGATGCATGTACCTTGCGACTGGCATCGCGGCCATCGGTCTTGTGCTCTTCATTTTCACCGACCGGTATTCCACCCAGCATCTCGACAGTAATTTAACCCCGTCCGAGCCATAGACCGTGTCGTGAGGATCGTCTTTCTGGGGACCGCTGGCAGCCTGCCGACACCGAAGCGAAACGTGTGCGCGGTCGCGGTTCAGGTCGGCTCCGAGATAATCCTCTTCGACTGCGGAGAAGGGACGCAACGGCAGTTCATGCGGTCGACCGCCTCGTACATGAAGGTGCACGCAGTGTTCGTTACCCACCTCCATGGTGATCATTTTCTCGGCATCCCCGCTCTCATCCAATCCATGAGCTTCAGCGGGCGGGAGAAGGACCTGTTCATCTACGGCCCGGAAGGGACGATCGAGACCGTTCGTTCGATGCTTGGGCTCGGCTATTTTGCGCCTGGGTTTGGGATTGCAGCGGCGGACATGCAGGACGGGTCGGAGGTCTGCTTCCGCGGCTTCAAGGTGAGGGCGGTGCGATCGGAGCACACCGTGCCATCGCTCGCCTATGTCCTCGAGGAGGACGTCCGTCCCGGGAGGTTCGATGTGCAGAAGGCAAGGGCTCTCGGGGTTCGGCCAGGCCCAGCGTACTCGAGGCTTCAGGAAGGACACGCTGTCGAAGTTGGAGGGAAGACGATCACCCCGGAGATGGTCCTGGGCCCCAATCGCAGGGGGCGGAAGGTGGTCGTGACCGGAGACACTCGACCAGCTGCGAGCGTCGCAGAGGCGGCGCGTGGCGCCGACGTCCTCGTGCACGAGGCCACCGTCACCTCCGACCTGATCCAGGACGCGAACGAATACGGTCACTCAACGGCCGCGGGCGCGGCGCAGATCGCCCTTCAGGCCGGTGTGAAAAAGCTGTATATGTACCACTTCAGCAGTCGATATGACGACCCCGGTCCGCTCGTTGCGGAGGCGCGCGCGATATTCGCGGAATCATATGCCGCCGACGACTTCATGGTGGTTCAGGTAAACGCACCAGATAGTCTTTGATCAGAGAAGCTTGAGAACGTCCGCGGAGGTGATGATCCCGGTGATGTGCCCGCGGTTTGCGACCAGTACAGCGCTCGCGGATGCGAGGAGCGACGTCACCGTCGGCAGCGGGGTCTCCTCGTTCACGACGGGGAACGCCTGCCCCATGACCTGTCGCACCTCCCTCTCACCCGCCGATTCCATGCTGGTGCCATTGCCGAGGAGTGCAAGCACCCCGAACTCGCTGATGCTCCCGACCGGGCGCGTACCGTCGAACACCGGCAGCTGAGAGTAGCCCGATTCCCGCATGATCTCCGTTGCCCGCTTCACCTTCTCCCCGCTCTGGATGGACACTATGCTGCGAGACATCACGTCTTTCGCCTGCCGTCCCTTCCTCCTGCGGTCCATCTCGTCTTGCAGGGCCTCGAACATCCGCACTACGCTGTGGTAGGAGCCGTTGATCGTTCCGTTCTCGATCTTCGCGATCGTGGATTGGGAAATGCCTGACATCGCCGAGAGCTCGATCTGAGTCAGGTCCAACGCTTTTCGCAGCCGCTTGATGTCCGTGGCCGGCGGGAACTTCATCCATTGTCTGATGCGGTATTCGTATATGAATATTTTTGTCACTCAGTTATATATGGATGGAATCTTTTGAACTGGACAACCGAATAGCCACGTGCTTTGTGCGCGGCTGGTATGAGAAAGGTGACACTAAATGTCCAAGAACATAATCGTCGAGAAGATAGACTACACTCCAGTTGAGCAGCAGCAGGTCGAACTGGTCGAGCGCAAGGGGATCGGGCATCCGGATAGCATTGCAGACGGCCTGAGCGAGTCGGTGAGCAGGGCGTTGTGCCGGATGTATCTCGAGAGGTACGACCGCGTGCTCCATCACAACACCGACGAGACCCAGATAGTCGGAGGGCAGTCTTCGCCGCGATTCGGGGGCGGGGACGTCCTCGAGCCAATCTACATCCTTCTGGTCGGTAGAGCGACGACCGAGGTCAACGGGGAGCGCCTCCCGTACCGCTCGACGGCAGTACGCGCGGCCTACGAGTATCTAAAGAACCACTTCCCCAACCTGGACCTCGAGACCGACACGATGATCGACTGCCGCATTGGCAAGGGTTCGGTCGATCTGCGGGCCGTGTACGAGAGCAAGAAGTTACTGTCCAACGACACCTCCTTCGGTGTCGGCTACGCTCCCTACAGCCATACGGAGAGAGTGGTGCTGGAGAGCGAGAAGTTCATCAACGGGAACCTCAAGCGCCGCTACAAGGAAACCGGCGAGGACGTGAAGGTCATGGCATCGAGGATGGGAGACACTATCAACCTCACCTGCGCCATCGCCATGGTCGACCGCTACATCCCTGACCCGGATCACTACCAGAGCGCCATCGCGGAAATCTGCCAGAAGATCGCAGACAACGCCACCAAGTTCACCGACTTGGCGGTGAGCGTCGACGTCAACACCGCGGACAATTACAAGAACGGCACCTACTACCTGACCGTCACCGGGCTCAGCATGGAGAACGGCGACGATGGGTCCGTCGGAAGGGGCAACCGTGTCAACGGATTGATCACGCCATTCCGCCCGATGAGCATGGAGGCGTCGGCGGGCAAGAACCCGATCACCCACGTCGGCAAGCTATACAACATCCTCTCGAAGTTCATCGCTGAAGACATCGCGGCAGCGGCCAAGGGAGACGTGCTCGAGGCAGAGGTGCGCATCCTCTCTCAGATCGGCAGGCCCATCGACAACCCTCAGACCTGCAGTGTGCAGTTGATCACCGCGCCAGGGGCGAACTACAAGAAGTGGGAGAAGGAGGCAAAGGCCATCGCCTCGAACTGGCTGGACAACATCGACGTGGTCACGAAGAAAATAGTTAATGGTGAGATAACGGTATTCTGAGGGCGATGAAGCTCGTCGACCTCCCGAAGTACGGCCCGCTCCACCGTTTCGCGGACTACCATGTCTACCGCACCCTCTTGGCGCTCGCGGATGGGCGCCGGCGGGGGCGCAAACAGCTTGCGGAGGCGGTCGGGCTCGGCGAGGGGAGCATGCGCACGATCGTCGAGTACCTACGCGACAAGGGGCATATCGATGTCAAGCAGACCGGGATCAAGATCTCTCCCAGGGGGGCGGAGTTCGTGAAGCAGATGCCGGTCAAGCTCGAGCGCCTTGAACCCTCATCGATTTCCCTCGGCACGCGGAACGTGGCGGTGCAGGTCAAGGGAAAGGCGAAGAAGATCGGCCTCGGCATCGAGCAGAGGGACGCGGCGATCAAGGCGGGAGCGGATGGGGCGACGACGATAGTCGTTTCGGGCGGCAAGCTGGTCATACCGCCTGACTACTTCGTGGACAGGGAGACGCCTGAGATCGCGTACGACCTGAGAAGGCACTTCTTATTGAATGAGGGCGACGTGGTCATCATCGGTACGGCTCGCACCTACGACAGGGCCGAAGATGGAGCCCTTGCGGCGGCGTTCGAGCTGCTCTAGAATGGCAACGCGCGCAATCGCTCGTAGGCGCTTATCATGAAGCAGTGAGCGGCGGGGTTCGCGTTGACGTCCTCAGCGAAGGCAGCGACGGTGTCGAGTCCCCATTTCTTTGCGCTCGGTTCCTTCTTCATTTCCGCAAGTAGGGCGAAGACCATCGCGGCGAGCGAGTTGCCCGAGGGTATCGCGCCATCATATGCCTCCTTGGACCGGACGATGAGGAATTGGGCGTCGTCCGCCGCCTGGAAGAACCCTCCATTGGACTCATCCCAGAAGTGCGTGATCATCGAATGCGCAAGACGCGACGCGAGGTCGAGGTAGTGGGGGTCGGAAGTGGAGCGATGGAGCTCCAGTTGTCCGAGGGCGAGAGCGGCGTAATCGTCGAGCAGACCTTCTACCCCCACCTCCTCGCCCGCCGACCGGTGCATCAAGCGGTCGCCGATCACCATTCTCTTCTCGACCAGAGCCTCCGCCTTCGCCGCCTCATCGATCATCTCCTTCGAACCGAGCAGCCCTCCCGCGGAAGCGAGCGCTGCGATCATCAAGCCGTTCCAGTCGGCGAGGATCTTGTCATCGCGGTCCGGCCTAGTCCTTCTTTCCCGGACGTCGAACAATCTCGCTAGGGAATTTGACAGCGAGTTCGCGATTTCGTTCTCGCTCTGACCGAGCTCGGAAGCGAGCTTCGCCGGCCCCTTTTTCATGTCCAGCACGTTGCGACCAGTCCTCCTTCCCGATGCCTCCTCCCGGAAGTTGCCATCTTTTGTTATGTCGAAGGCGCTGCAGAACACCTCAAGATCCATCGCCTCGAGGGCCGATGTCACCTCGTCCAACGTCCACACGTAGAATCTGCCCTCCTCGCCATCGCTGTCCGCTCCTTCCGCGGAATAGAAGGCACCCTCGGGGGAGGTCAAGTCCCTGAGGACATACGCCCGTATCTCTTCCGCCGTCTGCTTGAAGGCGGGGTCAGAGGTGACGCTGAAGGCTCGAGAATAAGCCATCAGCTGCATCGCCTGATCGTAGAGCATCTTCTCGAAGTGAGGCAGGTGCCACCTCGCGTCCGTTGAATAGCGGTGGAAGCCGAACCCCACGTGATCGTAGAGGCCGGAGTTGCGCATGGAGGTGAGCGTTCTCGTGGCGATCGACAGGCATCGGTCCTCGCCGGTGCGTCGGTACTGTTCGAGGAGAAAGAGGATGCGGTGCGGGGAAGGGAATTTAGGCGCAATCTCGAACCCCCCATGTTCGTCATCGAATGCGCTATTCAGTTGGTCGCGCGCGGTATCCGCGAGCTCTTCCGAGACGGTGCCCACTCTGCTCCTCTCCGCGAACTCGAAGAGGGCTTTTGTGGCCTCCTCCGCGTTGTCGAGCATCCGCCTCCTGCTCGACTTCCACTGCGAATCGACCGCGTTCAATATGTCAATGAGCCCACCCGATGTCCCGACCCCGCGTTTTGGGATGAAGGTCCCGGCGAAGAAGGGCCTGAGGTCCGGCGTGGTAATCATGGTGAGCGGCCATCCACCGGAGCCAGTCATCAACTGACATGCTGCCATGTAGATGCCGTCGATCTCAGGCCGTTCCTCCCTGTCGACCTTGATCGAGATGAAGGAGCGGTTGAGCAGACTGGCGGCCTCCTCATCCTCGAACGAATCCCGCGCCATCACGTGGCACCAGTGGCACGCCGAGTATCCGATGGAGAGGAATATCGGCTTGTCCTCAGCCACCGCCTTCTCGAATGCGTCGACCCCCCACGGATACCAATCGACAGGATTGCGGCTATGCTGTCGCAGGTAGAGCGAGCGCTCGCCCTTCAGGTGGTTCTCCTGCCTTGCGAACACTTCCTGACCCATGATATGAAACCAGTGCAGCGCCGCGGTAATAATGGTTGATGCTTGCGAATTTCAAAAACGGAAGGGGAAAGGGTTTGACCACCGCAAAAATTCGGTCGGTGGCTCAACCCCTTCTGGGTTTGTTTCTCCTCCTTACGCCCTTGCGGGCTTTCCTGTTTCGAATCCCTTTCCCGCGCTTTCGCACGGTTGCGATGAGTATTCCCATCCTCGATTAAAAGGCTTTCTCGGAGCGGGCGCATCGCGATGGTTCGTAGCGGCCGCTGGCATCGAGAATGGGAAGGGGGGACAGATCCACCCCCTGCTTCAATCGTCCCAGGATTCCAATATCCCCGGCATGACCCGCGACGCCATTGCGTCAAAGGTGTCGATGCCTGTGACCTGGCTCGCATAGGTGCTCAGCGCGCAGATATCGTCCCTCGCGAGGTTCTCGAGCTTGAACTTGCGCGAGCCCGCCATCAGTTGCTTCAATCCGGTGGCGACCCTGTCCAGGAAGGTGTAGAGACCGACCGCGCCCCACGGTATGTCCTTGCCGACGTTCGACCTCGGATGCTTGCGCGCGATCTCCGGAGCCATCAGGAAGAAGTTGTTCGGGTCCGAGGTGTACTCGTCCGAGAACGATTTAGGCAGTTTTCCTTCCTGAGACATTCGGGCGAAGTAGGTAGACTTCATCGCCGTGAGGATGGGCGCCCGCGCCATCCCGATTGCTTTGATCAGCGGACCGCCACCGATGTTGCTCATCGCCATGCTCTTGTACGCTTGGGTTTCGTTGACGAAGCCCCCAGCCATCACGAGGTCGGGCACGAATCGTCCCTGCGCGCGCAGCATCTTGGCGCAGGAGAGGAGTTGGGCCTCGAGGTGCACGGTGGGCGTGGACATCTCGTTCATCATCGGGACCGGGGACATGCCAGTGCCGCCGCCGGCCCCGTCGAACGTGAGCATATCAATCTTCGCTTCCGAGGCACACTTCATGGTGAACGCGACCACCTCTGGCCGGTACGCTCCGGTCTTGAGGAAGACGTACTTGGCGCCTCGCCGGCGAAGCGATTCAACGTCCTCGACGAAAGACCTGCGGTCCGGGAAGCCCACCCGACTGTGCCTTTCGAAGGTCCTGAACGCGCCCGCTTTGAAAGCCTCGACCGCCGCTTCGTCCTCCGGATCTGGCAACACGAGGTAGCCTCTCTTCTTCAGCTCGAGCGCGCGCTCGACCGAATCCAGCCTCACTTCACCTCCGATCGCTTTCGCACCCTGGCCCCACTTGCGCTCGATGACGTTCACCTCGAGCTTGGAGAGCGCGTATTCGTCCACCCCACCGCGCTGGTCCTCGACGTTGGTCTGCACAGCGATCTCCCCGTTCTTACCGTCCCAGAACTCACGGTACGTCTTGATTCGGAACTCCAGGTCGGGGGAGCAAACGACCTTCCCGTTCGCGTACGTTGCATCCGGATCCATTCCACAAACGTTCTCGCCGACGGTCTGGATTATCCCGGACATCGCCGCTCCCTTTGCAAGTGATTCCCAGTTGCGCTTCGCGACCGGCGTCGATCCAAGCCCCGGAAGGACGAAGGGGATGCTCAGCTTGATGGGATGCCTTGAAGCGCTCGCGATTTGGCTTCTGACATCCGCGTTCTCGAAGAAGGCTTTGTCCGGGTTCGGTTCGATCCCATAAGCTCCTATCAGCTCGGCGAGGATTTGGAAGTGTGACCAGTCGAGCAGATAATCCTTGTTGCTCGACGCCGTGCTGGTCCCGAACGACTCGACGCTCGGATAGAGCACCTCCCGTCCCCTGAACGCCGATTTGCCTACCTCGCACAGGACCGGGCATTCTTCGATGCATATTGGGCACATTCCGCTCTGAGGGTTCACGTCCGTTACTCTGGTACGGGTCCCGGTCGTGGACCGTGCATTCTCGGTTGTCTGCATGCAATCTGTCTCCCTGCTAAGCTATGTCGCGCCAAAGAATAGCACGATTTTAATGACAGGTCCATATAAATTAGTTGTCTTATTCGACGGACCGAAGTGCGTTGTATCCTACGGCCAGCGCATCATGCGACATCGCTGCGATTCACTCAAGACTCGGAAATAGCGGTCATTTAGGGCCAGTAGCGTTTCCCGGGACCCAATCGTCAATTATCAGATGCAATAGACTTCCTGTTAACCCCGAGATCAGTAGTAGCAGGCATCCTTGCTGTAAAGGTCAACGATGTCGCTGTAGATTCCGAACGCCGTTTCCCTCAGGGTCGGGTCGCGCTCCGCGATCACCAGCTCCCCGAAAAGATCCATCGAGAATATCGCGGCATTGGTGGCGCCGGTGCAGGAGAAGAGCATATCCTCTGGCCTGAGCACCTCCAATTGGACCTTGAACTCCTTGTTCACGAAGTCTGCAGATGCGACCTGGCGTATGCGCACGCATTTGTCGCTTTTGACTGCGACCAGAATGCTCCTGAGTAGGTCCTCCGTCACCTGCTCCGTCTTCACGTCGCGGAACCCGAGGTTGCTCCCAGCGAGAGCATTGCACAGGATCACCAGTTTCGCGGCGGAATCCATGCCGCTGAGGTCGTTGTCCGGGTCGGTCTCCGCCATCCCCGCCGCCTTTGCTTTCTTTACACCCTGAGTGAAGTTCTTGCCCTCACGCATGGTGTCGATGATTATACTGGTGGTGGAATTGAACACCCCACGGATCTTGAGAAGCTTGACCGGCGGCATTCCCTTGAACATCGAGAACACCGGAGTGCCGTCCATCACCGTGCTCTCGAACTTGAACGCGGCGTTGGAGCGCGCCGCGGCCTCTCTCAGCCCCTTGAGGTCCAAAGCGATTGGAGCCTTGTTGCATGTGACCACATCTATCCCGCGCTCCAGGGCGGTGAGGATGTACGTGCGCGAGGGTTCGGCCGTGCGGTAGTCAGCGGAGGTCGCCTCGACCATGATGTCGAAGTCCCCCTCTCGCAGGTACGTCTTGATCTGGTTGACCCGCTGCTCGGGGTTGTAGGCGCCCTCATCGCCTTTGTGCCCCCTGACCTTCTTGTCAACAAGCTTGGCGGGCGAATCCTTCAGCGGGACGACGCCCTGAGAGCGCGAGCAGACCGCCGAGAATAGGAACCTCTTGCCGTCCGGGTCGACGTCGGATAGCATGTCGACCAGAGCCTTGCCTACATTCCCATAGCCCACCAACGCTATCCGCTTCTGCTCCACGCCCATCACCTTGCCAGGTCGAATCTGAAACGTCCGTAGGGCTATTTTACCCTATCTGAGACGCTCTTTCTCCCCTTCTTCTGCCGCTCGCTCCTGGACGGGGCCGCTGGAAACCACTCGAGGGAATAATTTTAAAAGCTGGACCGGAGTATTACGCAACCGGG
>Ga0335071_10002861_pt1 | contig 18340 bp, 15 predicted proteins | sample Lox_Sample_15_FD_206724 | JGI IMG/M metagenome (GOLD analysis project Ga0335071, IMG submission 206724) | Soil microbial communities from Loxahatchee National Wildlife Refuge, Florida, United States - Lox_Sample_1.5 | ecosystem: Environmental > Terrestrial > Soil > Wetlands | place: USA... | reverse complement strand
CGCCTTCGGAGCGGTGGCCGGCGCCTTGGCCTCCGGCGTCGCCGCCTGCGGCGCCTCGGCCTTCGCGGGCGGCTTCACCTCCTCGAATCCTCCCGGCGCGGGCGCCTGCCCTTCGGGCGCCTTGGCGCCCGAAGGCGGCTCGGCCGGGGCCGGCTGCGCGGCCGATGCGGGCTTCTCCTCCTCGAAGATGCTGCGCGAGGGGCCCGTGTTGGCGAGGTACGAGAGCCACAGGCTCGTCACCATGAAGAGCAGCGCGGCGCCGGTCGTGAGGCGCGTGAGGAAGTTCCCTGCCCCGCGGCTCCCGAACACGGTGCTGCTCGCGCCGCCGCCGAAGACGGCGCCGATGTCGGCTCCCTTGCCGTGCTGGAGCAGCACCACGACGACGAGCACCACGCACACCATCACGTGGAGAACGGTGAGGAAGATCGTCATTCGGGTTCTCCTCCGGTCCTAGCGCGTCCCGTCGCAGTGGACGATGCGCGCGAACGAATCGGGCTCGAGGCTCGCGCCGCCCACCAGCGCGCCGTCGATGTCGGCCTGCGCCAAGAGCTCGGCCGCGTTGTCGGGCTTGACGGAGCCACCGTACTGGATGCGAACGCTCTCCGCCGCGGAGCCGAAGCGGCCGTGGAGCCAGCGGCGGATCATCGCGTGCGCGTGCTGCGCCATGGCCGGGGTGGCGGTACGGCCGGTCCCGATCGCCCACACGGGCTCGTAGGCGATCACCAGCTCCGCCGGCTGCTCCTGCGAGAGCAGCGCCAGGCTTCCCGAGAGCTGCGTCTCGAGCACCGCGAAGGTGTGCTCGGCCTCTCGCTCCTCCAGCGTCTCGCCGACGCACACGATCGGCCGGATCCCATGGGCGAGCAGCGCGGCCGCCTTGCGCCCGACGAACTCGTTCGACTCGCCGAAGAGCTGGCGGCGCTCGCTGTGGCCGACGACCGCGTACGTGCAGCCGAGCTCCGCCAGCATCGCCGGCGAGATCTCGCCCGTGAAGGCGCCCTTCGCCTGGTCGTGGACGTTCTGCGCGGCGAGCCGGACCCCCGAGCCCTCGAGCGCGCGCCCGAGCGCGCCGAGCGCGGTGAAGGGCGGGGCGATCGCAATCTCGTGCACCTCCTGCCCTGCGATGCGCGGCAGGAAGTCCTCGGCGAAGGCGACGGCCTCGGCGACCGTCTTGTGCATCTTCCAGTTGGCCGCGAGGAGGCGGCGCCTCACCGCGCGTGCTCCAGCGCAGCGACCCCGGGAAGCTCGCGCCCCTCGACGAACTCGAGCGACGCGCCGCCGCCGGTGGACAGGTGCGAGATGCGCCCGCCGAGCCCGAGCTTGTTGACGGCGGCGAGCGAGTCGCCGCCGCCCACGACGGTGTGCGCTCCGGATGCGGCGACCGCTCGCGCGACGGCCTCGGTGCCCTTCGCGAAGGCGTCGATCTCGAAGATCCCCATCGGCCCGTTCCAGAAGATCGTGCGCGCCCGCGACGCCTGGGCGGCGTAGGCCGCGGCGGTCTCCGGCCCGATGTCGACGCCGAGCCAGCCGTCGGGGATCTCCTTGGCGACGCGGTGGGGCGCACCAGCCTCGGGGCGCTGCGCCACCACGTGGTCGACCGGGAGGAGCAGGGCGTGGCCGGCGGCCTGGGCGGCGGCCAGCACCCGGCGCGCGTCCGCCTCGCGATCCGGCTCGACGAGCGACGCGCCGACGGGCTTGCCCTGCGCGCGCAGGAACGTGTAGGCCATCGCGCCGCCGACGGCGACGACGTCGGCGCGCTCGACCATCGCGCCCAGCACCGAGAGCTTGTCGGAGACCTTGGCGCCGCCGAGCAGGCACAGGAACGGGCGCTCGGGCGCCACCACCCGGCGGAGCTGCTCGAGCTCGCGCAGCATGAGGTCGCCCGCGGCCGCGCGCGCGACGAGGGGCACCATGCCGGCCGTCGAGGCGTGCGCGCGGTGCGCGGTGCCGAAGGCGTCGTTCACGTAGACATCGGCGAGCCGGGCGAGCGACGCCGCGAAGCCGGCCTCGTTCTTCTCCTCCTCGGCGTGGAAGCGCAGGTTCTCGAGGAGCAGGATCTCGCCGTCGCGCAGCGCGGCCACCGCCGCATCCGCCGTCGCGCCCACGCAGTCGCTCGCGAACGCCACCGGTCTTCCGAGGAGCTCGCCGAGCCGCCGCGCCACCGGCGCGAGCGAGTACTTCGGATCGACCTTTCCCTTCGGTCGCCCGAGGTGGGAGGCCACGATCACGCGCGCGCCGGCGTCGAGCAGGCGCTGCAGCGTCGGAAGCGTCGCGCGGATGCGCGTGTCGTCGCCGACCCGGCCGTCCTGGATCGGGACGTTCAGGTCGGCGCGCACGAACACGCGCTGGCCGCGCAGCCCGCCCGCGAGCAGCGCGTCGATCGAGGCGGCCACCTAGCGGCCGATGTGCAGGGCCAGATCGGCGACGCGGCACGAGTAGCCCCACTCGTTGTCGTACCACGAGAGCACCTTCGCGAAGCGCTTGCCCATCACCTTGGTGCTCTCGGCGTCGAGGATCGAGGAGTGCGGGTTGCCGCGGAAATCGATCGAGACGAGCGGCTCGTCGCAGACCTGGAGGATTCCCTTCTGCGGTCCGTCGGCGGCCTTGCGCATCGCCTCGTTGATCGCCTCGGCGCTGGCGTCGCGCGCGAGCAGGACCGAGAGGTCGACCACCGAGACGTCCGAGGTGGGCACGCGCATCGCGAAGCCGTCGAGACGGCCCTTGAGCTCGGGCAGTACCTCGCCGATGGCGCGCGCCGCGCCGGTGCTGGTCGGGATCATCGAGACGCCCGCCGCGCGCGCGCGGCGCAGGTCCTTGTGCGGGAAGTCCAGCGTCACCTGGTCGTTCGTGTAGGCGTGGATCGTGGTCATCCAGCCCTGCTCGATGCCGAACGCGTCGTGCAGGACCTTGGCGACGGGCGCGAGGCAGTTCGTGGTGCAGGAGGCGTTCGAGACGATGCGGTGCCGCGAGGGATCGTAGGCGCCCGTGTTGACGCCGAGCACGATCGTGACGTCGGGGTTCTTGGCGGGCGCGGTGATGATCACGCGCTCGGCCCCCGCCGCGAGGTGCTTGGCGGCGCCCTCGCGGTCGGTGAAGGCTCCCGTCGACTCGATCACGAGCTTCGCGCCCCGCTCCTTCCAGGGCAGCTTCGCCGGGTCCTTCTCCGCGCTGATCGGGATCTTCCGGCCGTCGACCACGATGGCATCACCCTGCGCCTCGACCGAGCCGGGGAAGGGGCCGTGGATCGAGTCCCACTTGAGCAGGTGGGCGAGCGTTGCGGCGTCGGTCAGGTCGTTGATGCCGACCACCTCGATCTCGCTTCCCCGCACGGCGCGGAAGGCCAGTCGACCGATGCGCCCGAACCCGTTGATGCCCACCCGAATCGCCATCTGGGTCCTCCGTCCGGCCCTCGGCCGGGTCTCGCGAGGGCGCGAAATGTACCGTCGTGCCGGCGGTTTCGCCGCGCCCGCCGGCGGCCGATAAGGGAGGGCGCAGGAGCGGCGGAGCTACCTTGCGGGCCGCCGGAGAGGGCCCGAGGCCGCCCTGCGGGGGATGCACCCGTGATCGTTGGTACCGGGATCGACGTCGTCGAAATCGAGCGGGTCGAGCGCGCCCTGGCGCGTCACGGGCGCCGGTTCGAGGAGCGCGTCTTCCATCCCAACGAGATCCAGGGACGCCAGCGCTCCCGCGGCGTCGCCCCGTTCTACGCACAGCGCTTCGCCGCCAAGGAGGCGCTGATGAAGGCCGTCGGGACGGGATGGGCGCAAGGCGTGCGCTTCGTCGACATCGAGGTGATCCGGCGCGACAGGGCGTTCGAGATCGAGCTGCATGGCGAGGTCGCCGACGTCGCGCGCCGCCGGGGCGTCGTGCGCATCCATCTCGGCCTCGGCCGCAGCCGCTCGCTGGCGCTGGCGACGGTGCTGCTCGACGCGGGTGCGCCGTGAAGCCGGCCGGCGTCCGACACTGGCTGCTCATCGCCCTCGTGGCGGCGGGCTGCGTGCTCGCGGCGCTCACCGCCGCGCGCCACGCCGCCGAGCGGCGCACCGTGCGGCGCGCTCTTCCGGCGCTCGAGGGCAGGCTCTCGGTGCCCGGTGCCGAGGCGGAGCTCACGATCGTGCGCGACGCGCGCGGCATCCCTCACGTGCGCGCGGCGAGCGAGCGCGATGCGTACTTCGGCCTCGGCTTCGCCCATGCACAGGATCGCCTCGCGCAGATGATCTGGCTGTCGCGGACGGCCCGCGGTCGGACGGCAGAGGTGATCGGAGCTGACGGGCTCGCGAGCGATCGGTGGAGCCGCACGCTCGGATTCGGGCGCCTCGCCGACGCGCGCGCCGCTCACCTCGATCCGGCGACGCGCCGCCTCCTCGACGCCTACGCCGCGGGCGCGAACGCGTGGATCGAGGAGATCCGACAGGGCAGGGCGCCGGTCCCGGTGCCGCTCGCGCGCCTCCACGTGCCGCTCGAGAGCTGGTCGCCGGCCGACTCGATCGCGGTCGCCAAGCTGCTGGCGTGGGGGCTCGACGGCTCGATCGACGCCACGCTGGTCCTCTCGGACCTGATCGAGCGGCTGGGAGGCTTCGGAGCGCGGCCCTTCTTCCCGCCCGAGGCGGCCGGCGAGCTCACGCCGCTGCCGCCCAAGCACGAGACGCGAGCCCACGCGCCGGGAGACGTGGTAGCACTGCGCCGCGCGGTCGGCCTCGCGGGCAGCTCGATCGGAAGCAGCGCGTGGCTCGTCGGGGGCTCGCTCACGTCGACCGGGCTCCCGCTCCTGGCGGGCGACCTGCACCTGGAGCCGACGGTGCCCTCGCTGCTGCACGAGGCGCATCTCTCGGCGCCGGGATTCGAGCTCGCGGGCGCGGGACCTCCGGGCGTCCCGGTGTTCTGGAGCGGGCACAACAGCCGCGTCGCCTGGGCCGCCACCCACGCGCACGCCGTGGTCACCGACCTGTATCTCGAGACGCTGGACTCCGACGAGGGAAGCCGGTACCGCGCCGGCACCGGCTGGCGCCCGGTCGCTCGTCGCGACGAGCGCATCGCCGTCCGCGGTGCCGACGACGAGCGGCTCACGGTGCGCGAGACGGCGCACGGTCCGCTCGTCGAGTCGCTCCTCGGCGGCGACCGCGCGCCGATCGCGGCGGCCTGGTCCGGCGCGCAGCCCGGCGACGGCGTCGGCGCGCTCTTGCGCGCCGCCCGCGCTCGCGACGGGACGGAGTTCCGCGCCGCGCTCGCGGACCTCCAGGAGCCGGTGCTCGATTTCGTGTACGCCGACGTGCGCGGCGACGGCGGCCGCCAGCTCGCCGGCTGGCTGCCGAAGCGCGCGATGCCGACGGGGCTCACGCCGATTCCCGGGCGCTCGGCCTGGTACGACTGGCGCGGTCCGCTCCCCTTCGAGTCGCTTCCGCACACGGCGCTCGATCCGAGCCGCTGGCTGGTCGCGGCCGACAACCCGCTCGGTGGGCACGGTGACGCCGCAGGCATCGAGTGGTGGTGGCGGTCGGGCGAGCGCGCCGCTCGCATCGACGCTCTGCTGAAGGACGCAGCGGGACGCGGAAAGATCGACGCCGTCGCCCTGGCGGGCCTGCAGGCCGACGTGATGAGCGGGTCGGCGCGCGAGCGCGTGCGCCTGGTGCTCGAGATGGCCGGCGATCCGGCGACCCTTCCGCCCGAGGCGCGCCACGCCGCGCAGCTCCTGTCGGCATGGGACGGCGCGACTCGCGCGGAGAGCGTCGGCGCCGCCGCCTGGCACGCGCTGCTCGGCGCGCTGCTCGACGACCTGCTGGAGCGTCCGCTCGGCCACGACCTGCTGCGCCGCTACCTGGTGCTGCGCGGCGTGCGCCCGGAGACCGTGCTCGACGCGCTGCTCGAGATGGCGCTGGCGCCGACCCCCGAGCCCGAGGCGGTGTTGGACCAGGAGGCCTTCCGCAACGCGGCTCGCGACGCGCTCCGCCAGACGGGGCTGTCGCTGCGTGTCCGCCTCGGGCCGAACCCCGAGAAGTGGTGGTGGGGACGCCTCCATCTCCTGCACTTCCGGAGCTTCGGCTGGCCGGCAGACGCCTGGGGCGTCGCTGACGACGATCTCGATCGCCCGTTCGGCGGCGACGGCGTCACGATCTCGGTGGGCGAGTACGACAGCGCGGATCCCTACGATGTGCGCGTGATCTCGGCCTATCGCCTGGTGGTCGACCTCTCGAGCCCGTCGCTGGCGCTGTCGGCGCTGGCGCCCGGCGAGTCGGAGCACTCGGAGGATCCGCGCCGGACGGCGGGCCTCGCGCGCTGGCTCGCCGGCAAGCCCTCTCTCCTCGCGACCCATCCCTTCCTCGTCGAGGAAGGCGCGCAGGCGCGTCTCGTCCTGCTCCCGCGTCGCTGAGCGATGGCGCGCGCGATCCTCTACGCCGACGTCCCCGCCTTCTACGCCGAGGTCGAGCGCGCCGTGCGCCCGGAGCTCGCCGGGCGTCCCGTGATCGTCGGCGGCGATCCGCGCAAGCGCGGGCTGGTCCAGGCGGCGACGCCGGATGCCGTCGCCGCAGGGGTGCGCGAGGGGATGGCGGTCGTCGACGCGCTCGCGCAGTGCCCGCGCGCGCGCGCCGTCCGCACCGAGATGTCCCGCTACCGGGAGATGGACAAGCGCCTGCGCGCCTGCCTAGCCCGAGCCTGCGAGCGGCTCGAGCCGGCGGGCCTCGGCGCCGCCTTCCTCGAGGCAGGCGAGGCCGGCCCGACCGAGCGACTGCCGACGCTCGCCGGGCTCGCGCGCGCCCTGCGGGAGGCCGTCGCGGCGGAGCTCGGGCTGCCGCTGCGCGTGGGCTCCGGGCCGGTGAAGTTCGTCGCCCGGCTCGCTGCCGAGGAGGCCGGCGGCGCGGGGTTCCTCGCCGTCGCGCCGGGGGAGGTCGCCGCCTTCCTGGGTCCGCTCCCCGTCTCGCGGCTTCCCGGCGTCGGCCCCAACACCGCGGCGCGTCTCGCCGAGCTCGGCGCCTCGACTGTCGCCCAGCTCGTCGCGCTCGGACGGGGGCCGATCGAGAGCGCGCTCGGCAACCACGGGCTCGTCGTGCTCGCGACTGCGCTCGGGCAGGGCGACGACCGGCTCCGCCCGGGATCGCACCCGCAGACGCTCTCGCAGGAGGTGACCCTTCGAGAGGGCGGGCTCGATCGCGCCCAGCTCGGCGAGCAGCTCCGGCTTCTCGCCGAGCGGCTCGAGCGGGCGCTTGCCCTCGAAGGGCTCGCGGCCAAGCGCCTCCTCCTCAAGGTCCGCTACGCGGACGGTGCGCGCATCACACGCAGCGTGTCGCTCGAGCTCGGCGTCGCCACCGCCCAGGAGCTCGTCGATCGCGCGTCCGAGCTGCTCGAGCGCACGCAGGCGGGCAGCCGCCCGCTTCGCCTCCTCGGGCTCGCCGTCTCGAGCCTCGCGCGCCCCCGCCGGGACGATCGACAGCTCCCCCTCTTCCGGGTCTGATCCTCTCGGGCCCCAGCGGCCCCGACCCTCGGCCTCAAGCCGCTTCCGCGGCTCGCCGAATCGGGTTCGGGAGCCGGCAACTCGGGACCGCGCCCGGCCTGGAGACCTCGAATGGGTTCGACCGCGAACGACCGGCGCAAGTTTCCTCGCATCCAGACGGACCAGCTCATCTCGTTCTCGCTGGTGGAGGACCAGGCGCGCCTCGGTGTCGGCAAGAACGTGTCGGCCGGAGGCATCTGCTTCGAGGTGATGGGCTGCGAGATCGAGTTCGGCGACCTTCTCCGCATCACCTTCAACGTCCTCGACGAGACGATCGTCGCCCTCGGGCGGGTGACCTGGGCGACGGACGTCGACGCCTTCACGCAGGAGGTGGGCCTCGAGTTCGTCGAGATCGACCCCTTCGCGCTGCGCACCTTGGAGCGCAGCTCCGCGAACGAATAAAACTTTCTGATTTTGCGCCCCTCGGGGATTAAACGGGTTGACATGTGGGGTCTCGGGGTGCCAGCCTCCGTCCCCGTGGCCGACTTCCACCAGACGGGTGCCATCACCACCCTCCACCGGCTCGGACCCACCGACCTCCGGCGCCTCGAAGACGAGCTCCGACAGCACGCTCACGCCCGCCCGATCGCGTTGGTGCTGCCCTGTCTGTACGACGAGCTGCGCGACACCGCCCTGAAAGACATCGTCGAGACGCTGCGCGGGGTCGCCTATCTGCACCAGGTCGTGGTCAGCGTCGACGGCGCGGAGCACCGCGACGACTTCGACGAGATGCGCGCGGCGTTCGACGGGATTCGGACGCTCGACGGCCGCGGCGCCACCCTGGTCTGGAACGACGGCCCCCGGCTGCGAGCCATCCAGGGCCGGCTGCGGGCGGAGGGGCTCGATCCGGGCGATCGGGGCAAGGGGCGGGCGACCTGGCTCGCGTACGGCTACGTGCTCGCCACCGCCGAGGCTCACGTCGTCGCGGTCCACGACTGCGACATCCGCGACTACCCCCGCGAGCTCCTGGCGCGGCTCTGCTTCCCGACCGTGCACCCGAACCTCAACTACGAGTTCGCTAAGGGCTACTACGGTCGGGTCACGGATCGCCTCTACGGGAGGGTCACCCGGCTCTTCATGACCCCGCTGCTGCGGGCGATGAAGTCGGTGCTGGGCGCCCTTCCGCTGCTCGATTACCTGGACTCCTTCCGCTACCCGCTCGCGGGCGAGTGCTCGATGACCACGGATCTGGTGCGGATCAACCGCATCCCGAGCGACTGGGGTCTCGAGGTGGGGGTCCTCGCGGAGGTCTTCCGCAACTGCTCGCTCAAGCGCATCTGCCAGGTCGATCTGGTGGAGAACTACGAGCACAAGCACCGGCAGCTCTCCGAGAACGACCCGAGCACGGGCCTGCACAGGATGGTCGTGGACATCGCGGCCTCGCTGATTCGCAACCTTGCGAGCTATGGCGTCCAGTTCGACGCAGGCTTCCTGAACACCTTGATCGCCGCCTACGTCCGTACTGCCCAGGACGCCATCGCGCGCTACAGCGACGACGCGGCGCTGAACGGTCTCGTGTTCGACCGCCACGAGGAGGAGGTCGCCGTGGAGACCTTCTCCCGTGCGCTTCGCACCGCCGGGCTGTCGTTCGTGCGCGACCCGATGGGTGCGCCGCAGATCCCGAATTGGAGCCGGGTGACCTCGGCGCTGCCGGATCTGCTCGATGATCTGCGCGCGGCGGTGGAGGCGGATCGCCGCGGCCGCGCGTTGTCAGTGGTGTCAGGGGGGGCATCGTGAACCAGGTGAGAATCGGAGACGTGGAGATCGGCGGGGGTGCACCCCTCGCCCTGATTTCGGGCTTGAACGTGATCGAAGGCGAGGAGTCGGCCGTCGAGATCGCTCGCGCGCTGCGCGACCTCGCGGAGCGCCACGAGCTGCCGCTGGTCTTCAAGGCCTCGTTCGACAAGGCCAACCGGTCGAGCTACCGCTCGTACCGCGGGCCCGGCCTCGACGAGGGGCTGCGCGTGCTGGCGCGCGTGAAGGCGGAGACGGGTCTTCCCATCACGACCGACGTGCACGAGCCGGGACAGGCCAAGCCGGTGGCCGAGATCGTCGACTGCCTGCAGATCCCGGCCTTCCTGTGCCGCCAGACCGACCTGGTTGCGACCTGCGCGGCGACGGGGCTCCCGATCAACTTCAAGAAGGGGCAGTTCATGGCCCCGCTCGACATGCGCCGGGCGGTCGAGAAGGCGCGCCACTTCGGCGCCACGGACGTGCTCGTCACCGAGCGCGGGGCCATGTTCGGGTACAACGACCTGATCGTGGACTTCCGAGGCTTCGCCGACATGCGCACCTTCGCGCCGGTGGTGTTCGACGCCACCCACGCTGCACAGCGGCCCGGCGCCGGCGAGCACGCCTCCGACGGCGATCGCTCCAGCGTCCCGCCGATGGCGCGTGCTGCCGTCGCCGCGGGCGTCGATGCGCTGTTCATCGAGGTGCACCCGGATCCGGAAGCGGCGCCATGTGACGGACCGAGCCAGATCGACTTCGAGACGCTCGATCGGCTGCTCGGCGAGGTCGCGGCGATCGACCGGTTGTTGGGCCGCCGCCGCCGCAGGTAGCGGCGCGCCTCCAGGGCGGCCCCGTGGCCCTGTCGCGCGGGGAGCGCCGCGGGCTCGCGCTGCTGCTGGCGGCGGCCGGCCTCGTGCGATGGCTCGCCTGGGCGCGCAGCGCGACGCTCTTCAACGACGGGCCGCGCTTCCTCGCGCTCGCGCAGGCGCTGGGCGCGGGCGCCTGGGGACCGGCGCTGCGGGCCGGCTACCACCCGCTCTACCCCCTCGCGACGCTGGCGCTCCACGGCTTCGGCGTCGACTGGGAGACTGCCGGCGCCTGGGTCTCGATCGCGGGCGGGGTCGCGTCGGTCGGGCTCCTGTTCCTGTTCCTGCGCGATGCCTTCGGCGCGCCCGCGGCGTGGGCCGGTGCCGCCTTGCTGGCGGTCCACAGCCGGGCCATCGACTACACCTCCGACGTCCAGAGCGACGGGCTCTACGCCGCCCTCTTCCTGGCCGGCGTCTGGCTCGGATGGCGGGCGTTGCGAGCCCGCTCGCCCCGGCTCGCCGCCGCGGCGGGCCTCGCGACCGGCCTCGCCTACGCGACGCGACCCGAGGGCCTCGAGCTCGCCGTCGTGCTCGCGCTCGTCGCCGCGATCGAGGTGGCGCGCGGCCCCTGGGTCTCCGAAGCGTTGGGCCGCTTCCCGGCCCTCGACGCCGCGCGCTGGCTCGCCGCGCTCGGCGCGGGCGTCGCTGTGATCGCCCTCCCGTACGTGGTCGCGCTCGATCGTGCGACGGGCGGCTGGGCGCTCACGCCGAAACGGTTGGCCGCAAGCGCGGCGGCGCCCCTGGCGCCGGCCGCCGCGCCCGCGGCGGCGCCCGCGCCGCCGCGGGCGGAGGCCCCCGCCTGGTCGGCGTACCTCGAGCCGCCTCCGGCCGAGTCGATCGACCCCGATGCGCTCGTCGTCGACGAGAACGACGACGGCAAGGCCGTGGTGATCGCACGCACGCCGCCGGCGCGCGTCTACGCGGCCGCCAAGATGCTGGCTCGCACCGCGAAGTCGTCGATGCGCTACGGCGTGCTGGCGCTCGTCGCGCTCGGGCTCGCCGCCTCGCGCGGCCGGCCCGGCCCGCGCGGCCGCTTCCTCGCCGCACTGCTCACGACGCACTTCGCGCTGCTCTTCGCCTTCACGCTCTCGATCGGCTACGTGAGCCGCAGGCACACGCTTCCCCCCCTGCTTCCGCTGCTCGGCTACGCGGGGCTCGGCGCTGCGGCAGCCGGCACGTGGATCGAGCAGCGACTGCGCGCGCTCGGCGGCGGCGGCTCGAGCCCCGAGGCCGCTGCCGTCCCGCGCTGGGGCGTTGCCGCGACGCTCCTCGTCGCCGCGGTCGTCACGGGGGAGCTCGCGAGGCAGATCCCGCCGCGCCGCGCCGACGAGCTGGCGGGGCGGCGCGCCGCGGAGTGGCTCCGCGAGCACGCGCCGGTCCGCGGCCCGGTGGCGGCGGCCCGCCTGCGGCTCGGCTACTACGCCGGCATGCCCTACGTTCCACTGACGGGCGTCGCAGACGCGGCGCTCGGTCCATATCTCGCGCGCGCCGGTGCCCGCTACGTCGTCGTCGAGACGCCCGAGCGGGCCGCGGCGATCGAGGGGGCCCCCGGGCTGGGGGCGCGCCCGCTCCGGTACGTCGAGGCAGGGCCCGGGCGGGCGTGGGTGTTCGAGATCCCGGAGGAGACACGGGGGAGGGTCGGGTCGGCGCCGACGCCCCGCTGAGCGGGCATGCTGCGCAGGCACAGCGAGATCTTCCGAGGCGTATTGCTGGCGGCCGACCTCGCGCTGGTCGGAGCGAGCTGGCTCGGCGCCTATCTGATCCGCTTCTACTTCCCCGCGCCGCTCGGTGTCCCGGACGCGCAGCCCTACCTCCTGGCGCTGCTCCTGGTGCTGCCGCTCTGGGCGTGGGTGTTCCGCAGCCGCGGCCTCTATGCGCCGCGCCGCACCGACTCGCTGGTCGCAGAGATCGCAGAGGTGGCCGCCGCCGCCACCACGGTGGTCGTGCTGCTGGTGGTCGCCACGTTCTTCGCGCGCAGCTACTTCTTCTCGCGCGGCGTGATCGCGCTGTTCTGGGGCCTGTCGATCGCGGTCGTGTCGGGAGCCCGCGTCGCCGCGCGTCAGGTGCTGCGCGCCCTGCACCGGCGGGGTCGCAGCCTGACGGCAGTGCTCGTCATCGGGGGAGGGGCGCTCGCCGAGCAGGTGGTCGACCGCATCCGCGAGCATCCCGAGACCGGCCTGCGCGTGGCGGGCGTGCTCTGCGAATCGCCGCAGCCTCCGCGCGTACGCGGCGCCCCGGTGCTGGGCAAGCACGAGGAGGTGAAGCGCGTGCTCGCGGAGAGCGGGGCGTCGCAGGTGATCGTCGCGCTCTCGCGCGAGGACGCCGCGCAGCTCGAGCCGCTGCTGGCAGAGCTCGAGGACGAGCTGGTCGACGTCGCGCTCGTGCCGGATCTGCTCCACGTCGCGACGCTGCGCAGCAGCGTCGAGGACTTCGACGGCCTGCCGCTGATCAGCCTGCGCGCGGGGCCGCTGGTGGGCTGGGCCGCGATCCAGAAGCGCGTCTTCGACGTCGCGATCTCCTCGATCGCGCTCGCCGCGGCAGCGCCGCTGCTCGCGCTGGTCGCGCTCGCGGTCCGCCTCACCTCGGGCGCTCCGGTGCTCTACGCGCAGGAGCGCATGGGCCTCGACGGACGCGTCTTCCGCATGCTCAAGTTCCGCACCATGGTGCTCGACGCCGAGCGCGACACGGGCCCGGTGTGGGCGCGGCGCGGCGACCCGCGAGAGACGCGCATCGGCGGCTTCCTGCGCCGCACCAGCCTCGACGAGCTGCCCCAGCTCTGGAACGTGGTGCGCGGCGACATGAGCCTGGTGGGCCCGCGGCCCGAGCGGCCGGTGTTCATCGAGCAGTTCCGGCGCGAGGTTCCTGGCTACATGCTGCGGCACAAGGTGAAGGCTGGGCTGACCGGCTGGGCGCAGGTGCACCGCTGGCGCGGCGACACGTCGCTGCACGAGCGCGTCGAGCACGACCTCTACTACATTCGAAACTGGTCGCTTGGCCTCGACCTGCGGATCCTGCTGATGACGCTCTGGCGGGTGCGCTTCTAGGCCCTGGCGGCGCGGTAGCACTCGATCGTCTGTCGCGCGCAGCGCGGCCACGAGAAGGCCGCCGCGCGGGCCGGACCGCGTTCGCGCCACTGCGCGCGCCAGGCCTCGTCCTCGGCCATCCGGCGCATCGCGTCGCTCCAGGCCGGCACGTCGCGCGGATCGAGGAGCACGCCCGCGTCCGCCACGACCTCGGGGAGCGAGCTGGCGCGCGATGCGATCACCGGAGCGCCGCACGCCATGGCCTCGAGCGGCGGCAGGCCGAAGCCCTCGTAGAGGCTCGGCCATACGAGCGCCGTGCAGCCCGAATAGAGGCCTGCGAGCACGGAGTCCGAGACGTACCCGAGCCGTCGGATCTGCGGGCCGATCGCGAGACGGGAGATCGTCTCCGGCAGCGTCTCCATCCGCCACCCGCCGCCGCCGGCGAGGACCAGCGGGTGCTCTCGCCGCAGGGCGGACGGCAGCGCAGCGAACGCCTCCAGCGCGCCCTCGAGGTTCTTGCGGGGCTCGAGCGAGCCCGCGTACAGGAAGAAGCGCTCGGGCAATCCCAGCCGTCGGCGGAGCGCGTGGATCGCCGCCGCCGGCTGCGGCTCGAATTCGCGGCGCGGCGCCGGGTGGGTCACGTCGATCTGCGACGGCGAGAGCCCGAGGTGGCGCACCATCTCCTGCCGCGTGTGCTCCGAGGTGGCGAGGAAGCGGCGCGTCTGCCGCAGCCCCCGGGCGAAGTGGCGCTCGTACCAGCGCACCCGGCTCTCGGGATGCCACTCGGGGTGCAGCAGCACGGAGAGGTCGTGGATCGTGGTCACCGTCGGCAGGTCGCAGGCGATCGGGATGTGGTTGGGCTCGTGGTAGAGGTCGCAGCGGCGCGCCGACGCCCGGAAGGCCAGCCGGTACGCGCCCTCGAGCAGAGGTCGCACGGCGCCGAGGAGCCTCTCCGCACGTCCTACTCTGATCGATCCTTCCGCGGAGCTCGGCCGTGCGGTCTCTCGCGGCGGGCGGCGCATGGGGAGCCGATCCGACACGACCGCGTGCACCTCGACGTGCTCGGCGCGCAACGCGTCGAGCAGCTCCCGGGTGTAGTGCCCGACCCCGGTCGGGCGGCGGAGCAGGACGCGGTCGTTCAGGAGGACGCGCGCGATCGGACCGGGGTCACGGGCAGACATCCGCCGTCCTGCTCACTGGGGACGCGGCTCCCGGAGGGTCCAGGCGCGGCTCGCGATCAGTCGGATCCACTCGGCGGTGTAGCGCACCGGATGCCGGGGGTTTCGGAGGAGTCCGAGCGGGAGTGCCGCGAGGTAGGAGAGCGGCGAGGGCTTCTCGCGGAGCGAGAACTCGATCCGCTTCCCCGCGAACGGGCGGCTGCTGCGGTAGACCCACGGCACCGGGATGTAGCCGCCGTGTCGCCGCAGGACCTCGAGCCCCTCGGCCAGGGCGGCCTCCGGATGCGCGACGCTCTTGCAGGAGCCGTGCAGCCTGGAGGCCGCGAGAGGATCGCCGATCCTCAGCATCTCGTGGCGCGCCGCGATCCGGATCCACAGATCCCAGTCGAATGCGTAGTGGAGCGTCGGATCGAGTCCGCCCACCGCCTCGAAGGCCGTGCGCCGGATGAAGGCCGCCGGCTGGCAGATGCAGCACTCGCGCTTCAGCAGCTCGCGGTCGAACGCCTTCGTCGGATAGCGGCCGATGACCTCGCCGCGCTCGTCGACCCAGTCCGCCTCTCCATACACGACTGCGACGTCGGGATGGGCCGCGAGCGCGCGGACGGCCTTCGAGACCGCGCCGGGCCGGTACGCATCGTCGGCGTTCAGGAAGGCGAGAATCGAGCCCCGCGCCAGCTCGAAGCCCCGGCCGATCGCGTCGGCCGTTCCCGCGTCGGCCCCCGAGGTCCAGCGTACCCTGGGCGCGTATCGCTCGACCACGCGGAGCGTTCCGTCGGTCGAGCCGCCGTCCATCACCCGATACTCGACGTTCGGATAGTCCTGGCTCAGGACGCTTCGAATCGTCTCGTCGAGGTAGTCGGCCGCATTCAGCGCGGGCGTCACGATGCTGACGAGCGGCCACGCCTCGTCGCCCATGACGCGACGGCGCTAGGCGAGCCGCGACGCCTTTGAGTGTCGCGGCGTCGCGCTCTCCACCTGGGCCTCGATCCACGGGTAGGTGCGCTCGATTCCGGCGCGCAGCCCGAACTGGGAGCGCCAGCCCGTCCGGTAGATCCGCTCGTTGCTGAAGTTGCGCGAGCGCACGCCGACGGGACCGTCGACGTGTCGGATCCCGAGGCGCTTGCCCGCGACGTCGGCGACGGTGTGGACGAGCTCGTCGACGGTCACGTACTCGGGACAACCAATGTTCGCCGGGCCGTCGAGGTCCGACTGGGTGAGTCGGTAGATTCCATCGACCATGTCGTCGACGAAGGTGTAGGAGCGCACGGCCGAGCCGTCGCCCCACACCTCGATCTCGCCGCCGTCCTTGGCCTCCGCGACCTTGCGGCAGATCGCGGCGGGCGCCTTCTCGCGACCGCCGACCCAGGTTCCCTCCGGGCCGTAGCAATTCTGGAAGCGCGCGATCCGCACGGACATCTGGCGACGGCGGGCGTACGTCATCGCTACGCGCTCGGCGTAGAGCTTCTCCCAGCCGTATTCGTTGTCGGGAAGGGCGGGGTAGGCCTGCTCCTCGTTCATCTCGGGCTCGCCCGGGAGCATGTTCCGATAGATGCAGACCGACGAGGAGAAGAAGTATCGCGGCACGCGCGCCTCGGACGCGGCATGGATCATGTGGAGGTTGACGAGCGCGTTGTTGCGCATGATCTCGCACTCGGCCGAGTGGATGAACCCCATGCCGCCCATGTCGGCGGCGAGCTGGTAGACCTCGTCGCAGCGGGCGCCGTCGATCGCGAGGGCCGCCGCGCACTGCTCGGGCTCCCGGAGGTCGAGGATGCGGAAGTCGTCGGCGGCGGTGGGCGAGAATTCGGGGTGCTTGAGATCGACGCCCCGCACCCAGTACCCCTCGCGCTTGAGCCGCCGGACCAGATGGCTCCCGATGAAGCCCCCCGCGCCGCAGACGATTGCGGTCTTCACCATCGATCCCCCCTGCGGTGTGAGCGCGAGCTCGTTCGATCGACGAGGGCAGAGCACGCGGGCAGTTCGCCGCCGACGAGCGGCGCATTCTAGGCGAGGACGCGAGCCCTGCCAAGCCGCGCGGGCCGCGCTTCGAGCGCCTCGCCGGGCCTTCCACCATCGGATATCGTACGACGGGTGCGGTGGCTGCGAGCGTTCGGACGTGAGCGCGGTTCGGAACGCGAACGCGCCGTCGACTTCGAAGCCGAGATCGAGCGCTTCGCCCTGCGGGAAGAGAATCGCGAGCGCTTCGCCACCCTGCTGAACCGGATCCTGCCCGACTACACGCGGTGGACGTGGGGTCGAGACGACGTCTTCCGCCGTCACTTCAACGAGTGGCAGCGGAACGGCTTCTCGCTGCTGCCCAACCACTACTACAGCCCGGTGCCCGACGTGCACGGCCTCGGCGACGCCCTGGGGCGGCGCACGTCTCTTCCCGGTGTCGACTTGCGGACGGAGGCGCAGCTCGAGCTGCTGCGGAAGGTCTGCCCCCTCTACGCCGGAGAGTACGCGGCGTTTCCGGACGGCCCGACGGGCGTGCCCGGCCAGTTCCACTTCGCGAACGGCGCGTTCGAGCGGGTGGACGCCGAGATGCTGCACCTGATGGTGCGACATCACCGCCCCGCCCGGATGATCGAGGTCGGCTCGGGCTACAGCACGCTGGTGTCGGCGGCGGCGTGCGAGCGCAACGCGCGAGACGGGCATCCCTGCCGATTCGTCGCGATCGAGCCGCAGCCGAACGACCTCTTCCTGCGACCGATCGCCGGCCTGCAGGAGCTGCTCCGCGCGACGCTGCAGGAGGTCGGCACGGCGCCGTTCGAGGAGCTCGGGGAGGGAGACATCCTCTTCATCGACTCGTCGCACGTGCTGAAGACCGGGAGCGACGTCCAGCTCCTGTACCTCGAGGTGCTCCCTCGATTGCGCCCCGGCGTGGTCGTCCACGTCCACGACGTCTTCCTGCCAGGCGAGTACCCGGCCGACTGGATCCGCAACGAGCACGTGTTCTGGAACGAGCAGTACCTGCTCCAGGCGTTCCTGGCGTTCAACAGCGCCTTCGAGGTGCTGCTCGCGGCGAGCTTCCTCCACCTCGAGCATCCAGACGTCCTGGTCGAGGTATTCCCCGGCTACTCGCCCCGGAAGCATCGGCCCGGGAGCTTCTGGATGCAGCGGAGGCCGCACGGCTGAGTGGCGCGGGGCGCCGGGGTCCGGCCCTCGGAGGTGCGGGCCCACGCCTCCGTCCCCATGCCCTAGCATACGCAGGGTCGTCCCGCGCAGGTGGGCGCTCGATGAAGGCGGCGATGCGGGTCACGATCGTCAACACGCACGACCTGGTCGGCGGGGCCGAGCGATGCAGCTACGAGCTGGCCAGCGGTCTGCGGCAGCGCGGCGACCAGGTGTCCCTGATCGTCGGCAGGCGCTTCGGCGACGACCCGTTCGTCGTCCAGATGAAGTACCGGTGGCTCGACTGGCGCCTTCGCTCATTCGCGTATGGCTGGCTGGGCCTCACCGACACGACGATCGCCGCGCCGCTCTACGAGTGCTTTCGCATGCCGGAGCTGCGCGAAGCCGACGTCTACAACATCCACAACATGCACGGGGCGTATTGGAACTTCTGGACGGTTCCGCTGCTGGCTCGGCGCGCCCCCGTCGTGCTGACCCTGCACGACGAGTGGCTGCTCACCGGCGATTGCGCCTACACCTACTCGTGCGAGCGCTGGCGCGATCACTGCGGACGCTGTCCGCAGGCTCGCGAGCCCGAGTCCGACGACCGCGTGTGCATCGGAGGTCGAGACGCCACCTGGCTGAACTTGAAGCTGAAGCGGGCCATGTTCCGCTGCGCACCGGGCCGGAGCGTCGTGCTGGTCAGCCCCAGCCGCTGGCTCGCGGATCGCGCGGGCGAGGCGCCCCATCTGGCTCGCTTCGAGCGGCGGGTGGTCCCGAACGGAGTCGACCTGGAGGTGTTCCGGCCGCGCGAGTCCGCGCCGGCGCGGCGGGAGGCGGGGCTCCCTCCCGACGCCTTCCTGGTGCTGACGTTCGCGGCCAATCTGTTCGACCGGCGCAAGGACCTGCACCGGCTGCTCGCCGCGACGCGCTCCACGCGCTGGC
>Ga0335071_10002860_pt1 | contig 18340 bp, 17 predicted proteins | sample Lox_Sample_15_FD_206724 | JGI IMG/M metagenome (GOLD analysis project Ga0335071, IMG submission 206724) | Soil microbial communities from Loxahatchee National Wildlife Refuge, Florida, United States - Lox_Sample_1.5 | ecosystem: Environmental > Terrestrial > Soil > Wetlands | place: USA... | reverse complement strand
GGTCGGCGGGAACTAGAGGGGAACGACGAGAAATGGGAAAGCCGAGCGGATTTCTGGAGTACCCGCGCGAGCCCACGCACCAGCGGCCGCCGCTGGAGCGCATCAAGGACTGGAAGGAGGACCACCCGCCCTACGGCGAGGACGTCCTGCGCCAGCAGGGCGCCCGTTGCATGGACTGCGGGATCCCCTTCTGCCACACCGGCAAGGTCATCGCCGGCATGGCCAGCGGCTGCCCGGTGAACAACCTCATCCCGGAGTGGAACGACCTGGTCTACCGGGGCCAGTGGCAGGAGGCATACATCCGCCTCGCCAAGACCAACAACTTCCCCGAGTTCACCGGGCGCGTCTGCCCGGCGCCCTGCGAGGGGAGCTGCACCCTCGGCATCAACGAGCCGGCGGTCACCATCAAGACCATCGAGTGCGAGATCGTCGACCGGGCCTTCCGCGAGGGCTGGGTCAGGCCGCAGTCGCCCCCGGTCCGCACCGGCAAGCGCGTGGCGGTGGTGGGGTCGGGGCCGGCCGGGCTGGCCTGCGCCCAGCAGCTCAACAAGGCCGGGCACACCGTCACCGTATTCGAGCGGGACGATCGGGCCGGCGGCCTGCTCATGTACGGCATCCCCAACATGAAGCTGGACAAGGGCCTGGTGGAGCGGCGGATCCAGCAGATCGCCGACGAGGGCGTCCGCTTCCTCACCGAGACCGAGATCGGCAAGCACGTGCCGGCCGGCCGGCTGGTCAAGGAGTACGAGGCGGTGGTGCTGTGCGGCGGCGCCACCCAGGCCCGCGACCTGCCCGTGGAGGGGCGGAACCTGCAGGGCATCCACCTGGCCATGGAGTTCCTCAAGGCCAACACCAAGTCGCTGCTCGACTCCCGGCACCAGGACGGCAAGTACCTCTCGGCCAAGGACCGCAAGGTGGTGGTGATCGGCGGCGGCGACACCGGCACCGACTGCGTCGGCACCGCCATCCGCCACGGCGCCCAGCGGGTGGTGCAGCTGGAGATCATGGCCCGGCCGCCGGACCAGCGCGCCGCCGACAACCCCTGGCCGCAGTGGCCCAAGATCCTCAAGGTCGACTACGGCCAGGAGGAGGCCCGGGCGCTGTGGGGCGAGGATCCGCGGCAGTTCCAGGTCCTGACCAAGCGCTTCGTCGCCGACGAGCGGGGCCGGGTGAAGGAGCTGCACCTCGTCCAGGTGGACTGGGTGAAGGGCCCCGACGGCCGCTTCGGGCCGCGCGAGGTCCCCGGCACCGAGCGGGTCCTGCCGGCCGACCTGGTGCTGCTGGCCCTGGGCTTCGTGGGGCCGGAGAGGCCCATGCTCCAGCAGTTGGGGGTGAAGCTGGACGACCGCGGCAACGTCTGGACCGACGCCAGCAAGATGACCAGCGTGCCGGGCGTCTTCGCCGCCGGCGACATGTCCCGCGGCCAGTCGCTGGTGGTATGGGCCATCCGCGAGGGCCGCCAGGCGGCGCAGGCTGTCGACCGCTACCTCTCGGGTGGCGAGACGGTGCTGTTGCCGTAGTGGACCGGGTCTTCCCCGGCGCGGAGCGACCAGGCGGGCGTCCGTCGCCTCGGCGGAGCGTCACCGATTGTGATAGGGCGCCATCACCCTGTGCAGCGCCGCCCCCCCGCTCCCGGTGAAGGCGTGTCCCCAGCGCGCAGGACATGCGTGCCGAGCCCCGATCGGCGAAGGACCTGCGCCGCCGCCGGCCCCTCGCGCACCGGGGGAGCGATATCTGGCGGCGCCAGAGGCCCGGATCCCCGCGGCGCAGGCCGCACGGGCCGGGCGGCGCGCCCGCGGATCGGATCTTGCGATCGGCCCGCGCCATGCCCTCGCTCGCGACCATCGCCTGGGTCCTCGGCGCCTGGACCGCGATATCGGTGGTGGCGTCACCGGTGGTGGTGGTGCTCTTCCGGGCCCAGGCGCGGCTCAACGCTCACCTGACCAGCCGGCTGCGCCGCCACGACTGGACGGCCGCGCTGGGCGCCTGAACGGGGCGGGCGCGTCCGGTCGGTGGGCTCCAGGGCGCGTGAGGTGGTCCGGCCGTGAGGAGAGGGCACGGCAGCCTTCCGGCCCGCTCGCGGACGCAGCAGGATCTCGACCGCACGGCGCCCGGATGCGCTGCGCCCGCATCCCGCGGCGACGGTGACGCGACACCCGCCACCGGCGGCGCGGGGCGGATACCCCCGTCCGGGCGCGTGACCGGCCGCGCGCCCGGGCGAATACCGGGCATGAGGCCGCTCGCCCTGCTCGCCGCGATCGCGTTGTCTGCACCCGCGCGGCCGGGCACTCCCGCCGGGCCGGTGGTGGTGGAGCTCTTCACGTCGGAAGGGTGCTCCTCCTGTCCGCCCGCCGACGCCCTCCTGGCCTCGCTGTCGCGCGAGGGCGTCGGGGGCGTGCGCGTCGTGGCGCTCTCCGAGCATGTCGACTACTGGGACGGCCCGGCCTGGCGCGACCCCTTCTCGTCCAGGGAGATGACCCGGCGGCAGCTGGCCTACGAGCGCACCCTGGGCGTCGACTCGGCATACACCCCCCAGGCAGTCGTCAACGGCGAGGCGCAGGTGGTGGGGAGCGACGGCCCTGCCCTCCGGGCGGCAGTGCTCCGTGCGGCGCGGAGGCAGATGGGGTCGCTCACCCTCCGCCGGACTCCCGCGGGCCTGGCGGTGGAGGGCGCGTGGGCGGGCGGGCGGGCCTCGGTCCTGGTGGCGCTGCTCGAGGACGGCGTGCAGAGCGCGGTCCGCGGGGGAGAGAACGCGGGCCGGACGCTGCGGCACGAGGGAGTGGTCCGGTCCCTGGCAGAGATGGGGGCAGGCGACGGGAGCTTCCGCGGCGAGATCGCCCTCCCGGCGCCGCCCGGCCCCGGCGCCTTCCGCGTCCTGGCCCTGGCCCAGGCAGGGCGGGGCGGGCGAATCCTCGCCTCGGGCGAGCTCCCGGGGCCGTACGCTGCGGATCCATGAGAGTCATCGCCATCGAGAAGGCCGTCCCCGGCGTCAAGGAGGAGGCCTTCACCCCGCCCGTCCTCCGGGAGGAGGCCGCGCGCGCCTGGGAGCTCTACCAGGCCGGGGAGCTCCGCGAGCTCCACTTCCGCGCCGACCGGGAGGAGGCCGTGCTCTTCCTGGAGGTGCCCGACCTCCCCGCGGCGCGGGCGGTGCTCGCCCGGCTCCCCCTCGTCCAGCGGGGCCTCATCGACTTCGAGCTGGTCCCGCTGGCGCCGTACCCGGGCTTCGCCCGCCTGTTCTCCGGCGGGTAGGCGCCCGGCGGGTGGAACCCGCGCGGGCCCGGCGCTTCGACCGTGCGTTCGGCCCGCGCCGCGGCTAATACCGGGCCCATGCCCAGCGCCCGCCTCGCCGCCGCCATCGCCCTCGCGCTCGCCGCCCCCGCGGCCAACGCCGAGCTGGTCACCCGGACCATCGAGTACAAGCAGGGCGGAACGGTCCTCGAGGGCTACCTCGCCTACGACACCGCCGGCCCGGCCAAGAAGCCGGGCGTGGTCATCTTCCACCAGTGGATGGGGCTCACCGCCTACGAGCGCATGCGGGCGGAGCAGCTGGCCGCGCTCGGGTTCGTGGCCTTCGCCGGCGACATCTACGGCAAGGGCATCCGGCCCACGAACCCCAAGGAGGCGGCTGCGGAGGCCGGCAAGTACCGCAGCGACATCCCGCTCCTGCGCGCCCGGACCCAGGCGGCGCTGGCCGCGTTGCGGCAGCAGCCCAACGTCCTCTCCGACAAGGTGGCCGCCATCGGCTACTGCTTCGGGGGCGGTGCGGCCCTGGAGCTGGCCCGCTCCGGCGCCGACCTGCTCGGCACCGTGACCTTCCACGGGAGCCTCTCCACCCCCAGGCCCGAGGACGCGCGGAACATCCACGGCAAGGTGCTGGTGCTCCACGGCGCCGACGATCCGGCGGTGAACCGCGCCACGGTGCTCGCCTTCGAGGACGAGATGAAGGCGGCCAAGGTCGACTGGGAGGTGGTCCTCTACTCCGGCACGGTCCACTCCTTCACCCAGCCCATGGCCGGCAACGATCCCTCCACCGGCAACGCCTACAACCCCGAGTCCGACCGCCGCTCCTGGCAGGCGATGAGGGACTTCTTCGCCGAGATCTTCGGGACGAGCGCCTAGCGCACCGGGAAGAGGACCCGCACCGCCACCCCGCGCGCCCGAACCCCCGCGAGAGCGCGGCCGCGGTCGCCTCGAACCAGCCGTCCTGCAGGCGGTCGAGCGCGCCGTGCCGGCGGCAGAGCGCCCGCGCGCTCGGCAGGGTTGAGGCGGTCGACGAGCACCGGGCCGGCGGCGATGGGTGGGACGCGCGGCCCGAAGAGCCGCCGCACGGCGTCGTCGTCGGTGGGGGAGCTCCCCGCGCTCGCGCCGCGGAGGTCCCGGAGAAGGTCGAGGTCCCGGAGCACCGGCGGCGAGCGGATGATCAGCGTGACCGGGAAGCGGAAGCCCCGCAGCGCCTCCAGGCAGCCGCGGGTCAGGCGGTGCGCCCGCTCCGCCGGCCGGTAGGGGGTCGGTCACGGAGCCGAGCATCACCCGCCCCGGGCGTGCCCGCCGCTGGCGGCGGGGCAGGTACGCCGCGTTCACCTGGGCGTCGAGGAACTCGCCCCGGGGCTCCTCGTGCCGGTGAAGCGCTTCCTGGGGGCGGCGTAGCAGCAGGAGCGGTCGTGGGCACAGCCCAGGTAGGGGTTCACGCAGTGGCCCGCGCCGGGGATGCGGCTCCGGGTGAGCACGCTCCTCGCCAGGATCTCCCGCGCCTGCAGGGGGGTGATGATAGCCTCCCGGCCCGTCAGCGCCGGCTCGCCATGCTGGTCCTCTTCGACGTCGACGGCACCCTGGCCGACACCAGCGCCCTGGAGGGCGGGGTCTACGAGCGCACCTTCGAGGCGGTCTTCGGCGCCGCGCTGCCCACCGCCGACTGGGCCGCCTACGCCGAGCAGACCGATCGCGGCGTGGCCGAGGAGGCGGCGCGGCGCCTGGGGCTCCCGACCGCCCGCCTGGGCGAGTTCGAGCGGCGCCTGGTGGAGGAGATCGGGCGGGAGCTCGGGCGGCTGGCGGTGGCCCCGGTGGCGGGGGCGAGGCAGGCGTTCGCCTGGATCGAGGCGGCGGGCCACCACGCCGCGGTGGCGACCGGCGCGTACGAGGGCTCGGCGCGGGCCAAGCTCTCCGCGGCGGGCGTCTCGCTCGGCAGCCGGGTGCTGGTGGGGTGCGGGTTCCACCCCTCCCGGGTCGCCATCCTGCGCGAGGCCCGTCGCCGCGCCGGCCCGGAGGAGCCGGCGGTCTACGTCGGCGACGGACCCTGGGATCTGCGCGCCGCCGGCGCGGCCGGCCTCGGCTTCGTGGGCGTCGATCCGCGGGCGACCGGGCGGCTGCGGGAGGCGGGGGCGGCCACGGTGGTGCCCGACCTCGCCGACGCGGCGCGGCTGCTGCGGGCGCTCGAGGCGGCGGCCCGGTAGCTCGGGTGCGACGGGCCCCTCGCCCGCCCGGACGGCCTTCTGCCGGCCCGCCCTGCGCCTGCGCCGTTTCCCCAGTCGCGGGGCGGCGCGCTGGCCCCGGCGCAGCTATCTCGCCTGATCATGGCAACACGCCTCGACCCCTGGCCCGACCTCCCGCTCGCCGGGTGGCGGTCCACGCGCGACACGCTGCACATGTGGACGCAGATCGTCGGCAAGACCCTGCTCGCCGGCTGCCCGGCGCAGAACCACTGGTGGCACACCGCCCTGCGGGTCTCGGCCCGCGGGCTCTCCAGCCCGCCGGCGCTCGAGGCAGGCCGCTCCTTCGAGCTCGAGCTCGACCTGACCGCTCACCGACTCGAGGTCCGGGTCAGCGACGGCCGCGCCGGGACGCTGCCGCTGGCGGCCCGGCCGATCCGCGACTCCTTCCGCGAGTACCTCGAGCTGCTGGCCCGGCTCGACCTCCACCCTCGCTTGTGGTCCACGCCGGTGGAGGTCCCCGACCCCATCCCCTTCGACCGGGATGTCGTCCACCATGAGTACGATCCGGCAGCGGCCCATCGATTCTGGGAGGTGCTGCGCCGGTGCGACGCGGTGTTCCGCCGCTTCGGCTCCTCGTTCGTGGGCAAGCAGAGCCCCGTCCACTTCTTCTGGGGCAGCTTCGACCTGGCCACGACCCGCTTCTCGGGACGGCGCGCGCCGGAGCGGCCGGGGGCGGATCCGGTCACTCGCGAGGCCTACTCGCACGAGGTGATCTCCGTCGGCTTCTGGCCCGGCGGAGTCCTGCCCCGCGGCGCCTCGGTGGAGGAGCCGATCTTCTACGCCTACGCCGCCCCCGAGCCGCCCGGCTTCCGGGAAGAGGGAGCGACCTGCGCCGGTGCGCGCTACGACCCGCGGCTGGGCGAGCTCGTGCTCCCCTACGCCGAGGTCGGCGCGGCCCGCGACCCGGGCGCGCGGCTGCTCGCCTTCAGCCAGGGAGCCTACGAGGCCGGGGCGCGCCTGGGGTCGTGGGATCGGGCCTCTCTGGAGCGTCCGCGGCAGGCGCCGCAGGGGAGCGCGGCGGGCTTGGCCTGACCGCCCCCGGGTCCCCACACCGGCGGCGACGCCAGCCGCGGATCCCCTCGAGACGGCTACCGGGCGGTTCCCGGAGCTCGGGTACGAGGCCGAGCAGGAGCTGGCTTCCTTCGCCGCGGCCGGTCCAAGGGACGGAGACGAGGTCTGACCAGGCGCTGGCCCGCGGCGGAACCCGCCGGGAGGCGCGTCGCAGCGGCGTTCCGGGCAGGTCGCGCTCCGCGCGCTGGCCGGACGGGCCCACGGGCGAACGCGGCGGCCCAGCGCGAGGCGTCGCCCGAGTGCCCTATCCCCCGATCCCGCGCATGGGCAGGAGCACCAGCCCGTCGCCCGCCTGTTCCATCCGGTGGCGCGGGGCCTTCCGGGAGAGAGCGCCGCGGATGGCCTCCTCCAGCGCCGCGTCGGATGCGCCGCCGCGGAGCAGGGCGCGCAGGTCGGCCCGGCCCTCGCCGCCCAGGCAGGCCTGGAAGCCGCCGTCGGCTGCTACCCGGGCGCGGTTGCACTCGTCGCAGAAGTTCTCGGTCATGGCGCCGATGAAGCCGATGAGCCCCTCGCGCCCGCCCGAGCGGGCCCGCATGTGGCGGGCCGGGCCCCAGCCGCGCCAGCCGTCGGGCTCGAGGTCGAACCCCTGCTCGCGCAGGAGCCGGCGCACCTCCGAGAGCGGCACCGGGGCGCCGCCGGCGAACGGCATCTGCTCGATGAAGCGGGGGAGGGCGCCCCGGTCCCAGGCGTGCATCACCAGCGCGCCCAGCTCGTCCTCGTTGAGGCCGCGCACCACCACCGCGTTCACCTTGAGCGAGCGGAATCGGAAGGCGGCGGCGTCGATGCCGGCCAGGATCTGGTCGAGGCGGGCGCCGCGCCCGGAGACGCCGGCCAGCCGGTCGGGCCGGAGCGTGTCCAGGGAGACGTTGAGGGCGGAGAGGCCCGCCCCGCGCAGCGGCTCGACCAGCTCCGCCAGCCGGTGGCCGTTGGTGGTGAGCGCCACCTCCTCCACGCCGGGTGTGGAGGCCGCGTCGGCGGCGATCTCCACCACGTCCTTGCGGAGGGTGGGCTCGCCCCCGGTGAGGCGGATGCGCCGCACCCCGAGCGCGGCGAAGACCTGGAACAGGCGGCGCAGCTCGGCGCGGGTGAGGAGGCCGTCGGAGGGCTCGAGCTCCGAGGGCGAGCAGTAGGTGCAGCGGAAGTTGCAGCGGTCGGTGAGCGAGACGCGCAGGTAGCGGACCAGGCGCCCCTGCGGGTCGGCGAGCGCCGTGGCCCGAGGGCCTGACGGGGGCCGGCAGGTGTCGACGGCTCGTTCCATGCGCCCCGGCCTCCTCCGGGAGGGCCGGCGCCGCGACCACCAGGCGCCGGCCCCTATCCTACACAGGTCGCGGCCGGCGCGCCGCGGGCCATGTTTGCTGCGGCAGGGCCGCCGGCTCCGGGTTAGCATGTCCGACCCTGCGCCCGGCGCGCCCGGGGGAAGAGTACCCAGGAAGATCCACTTGCCCCGTACCCGGACAGAGGCCGTCGCCGCCACCGCCCTGGCCGCGCTCGCCCCGGACGAGCGGCGGCTGGTCGAGGAGGAGGAGGCGCTCCTCCAGGCAGTGCTGCGATCGCTGGCCGAGCGGCGGTCCGGTCTGCGCGGGGAGGGCGACCTTGCCGACCGCCTGCGGGAGCTCCGCGACGAGGCGCTCGAGTCTCCCTCCAAGGACCTGCCCACCGTGTTCCAGGAGATGGGGCTGGTGCGCGCGGTGATGGAGCGGGCCCGGCCCGACGCGCTGCCCGACCCGGCCGTGCCCTACTTCGCGCACCTGCGGGTCCGGGAGGGCGGCGAGGAGCGCGACTACTGCCTGGGCCGGCACACCTTCGTGGACCGAGAGGCCGGCGTGCGGGTGGTCGACTGGCGCTGGGCGCCGGTGGCCGGGATCTACTATCGCTACCGGGAGGGCGAGGAGTTCGAGGAGTCGTTCCCGGGGAGGGTGGCGCGCGGGGTGGTGGTGGCGCGCCGGGTGGTGGTGGTGGAGCGCGGGGCGCTGGTGCGGGTGAGCGACGGGCGGCGCTCGGTGGCTCGGCTGCCGGACGGGACCTGGCGGAGCGCCGCGGCGGAGGCCTCGGCGCTGGGCGGCGGTGCGGGGAGCGCGGCCCGGGCCGGCGCGCTGGGGACGGGGGCCGGCGCCCGCGGGCGGGCGGCGGCGCCGGAGGTGACCGCGCTCCTCGACCCGGATCAGTTCGAGGCGGTGTCCTCGCCGCCGGCCCGGCCGCTGCTCGTGCTGGGCAGCGCCGGCAGCGGCAAGACCACGGTGGCCCTGCACCGGCTGGCACGGATCGCCTTCGACGACCCGCGCCGCTTCCCGCCGGCGCGGCTGGCGGTGGTGGTCCCCGAGCCCGGCCTGGCCAAGCTGGCCGGGCGGCTGCTCGAGCCGCTGGGGCTGGGGAAGGCCCCGGTGCGCACGCTCGACTCCTGGTCCCGCGGCGCCTTCCAGGCCGCCTTCGGCGCGCCCCCGCCGCGCCTCTACCCGGACACGCCCGCGCTGGTGGCCCGGCTCAAGCGCCACCCGGCCCTGTTCCACGTCCTGCGCCGCCGGCCGCAGCTCCACGAGCGGCCCGCCCTTTCGCGAGCCCGGCGGGACCTGGGCGACCTGCTGCTCGACCGTGCCTTCCTGGAGGCGGTGGTCCACGCCGCCGGCGGCGACCTCCCCGTCACCGCCGTGGAGGAGGTCGTCCGCCACACGCGCATGCAGCTTTCGCATCCCCAGGAGCTGGTGGCCGGCATCGACCCCGACCGGCGCGAGACGCTCGACGGCAAGCCCATGGAGGAGGACACGCCCGAGGCGGTGGCCGGGACCCTGGATCCGGAGGATCTGCCCATCCTGCTCTTCCTCTCGGCGCTCCGCGGCGGCGTGGGCGGCAAGCGGCTGGCGCACCTGGTGGTGGACGAGGCCGAGGACGTATCGCTGTTCGAGCTGTTCGTGCTGGGCAGGCACCTGGCCGGGACCAGCGTCACCCTGGCTGGCGACGAGGCCCAGCAGACCTTCTCCTCCTACGCGGGGTGGGAAGAGGCGCTGGCGGCGCTGGGGGTGCCTGGCGCCGAGACCGTGCGCCTGCCCACCACCTACCGGTGCCCGCGCCCCATCGCCGAGTTGGCCCATGCCATCCTCGGCCCCATCGCGCCGCCCGAGCCGCCTCGGGTCGGGCGGGACGGTGTGCCGGTCTCGCGCTTCGACTTCCCCACCGAGGCACACGCCCAGCTCTTCCTGGCGGAGGCGCTCCGCGACCTCATGGAGCGCGAGCCCCAGGCCTCGGCGGCGGTGGTCTGTCACGCACCCGAGGTGGCCAGCGGCTTCCACCGGCTCCTGGCCGACCTCGCCGAGGCGCGGCTGGTCCTCGACGGTGAGTTCACGTTCCGCCCGGGGGTGGACGTGACCGACCTGGCCAGCGTCAAGGGGCTGGAGTTCGACTACGTGGTGGTCCCGGACGCCTCGGCCCGCGCCTACCCGGAGGGCGACGACGCCCGCCGCCGGCTCCACGTGGCGGTCACCCGCGCTGCCCACCAGCTCTGGATCGCCGCCCCGGGTACCCCGTCCCCGCTGCTCCGCGGCATCGCAGGGTCCTGACGCCCCACCAGGGGCAGTAAACGAACGTGACGCTGGCCGGGAACCGGTTAGATCTGGGCCCGAAAAAAACAGTCCACAAGGGGCGCCACCAAGGGCCCCAGACCAGGAGACGACATGGCCCAGGTGACGCTGCGGGGTACTCCCATCCACACCAATGGCGATCTGCCCGCGGTGGGGGCGAAGGCGCCTTCCTTCAAGCTGACCAACGCCGACCTCAAGGACGTGTCCTTGGAGGACTTCAAGGGCAAGAAGAAGATCCTGAACATCGTGCCCAGCCTGGACACCCAGGTGTGCGCCACCTCCACCCGCAGGTTCAACAAGGAGGCGGGGTCCGTGCCGAACGCGGTGGTGCTGGTGGTCTCCGCCGACCTGCCCTTCGCCTCCAAGCGCTTCTGCACCACCGAGGGGCTCCAGAACGTGGTTCCGCTGTCGCTCATGCGCGACAAGAACTTCGCCAAGGACTACGGCGTGCTCCTCCAGGACGGCCCGCTGGCCGGGGTCACGGCCCGCGCGGTGGTGGTGATCGACGAGTCAGACAAGGTGGTCTACCGCCAGCTGGTCCCGGAGATCGCGCAGGAGCCGGACTACGAAGCCGCGCTCAGGGCGGCGAAGTAGCCGCACCGCGGCCTCAGGTCCCTTTCCCCCGCGCGCCGGCGCCTGCTAGGGTGGCCGGCGTGGGGGATCCCCTCCAGGCGCCGGCGCGGCGGGTGGTGGTGCGAGCCGCGTTGCTCCTCGTGCCGGTCCTGGCGCTGAGCCTGGCCGCGCCGTGGCTCATCGATCGGCTCGGGCGGGGCAGGGGTGGCCAGGCGTCGGTGCCGGTCGAACGACCCCCGAGCGAGGAGGAGATCCGGGCCTCGCACAGGGCCGAGGAGCGGCTGGCCGAGGCCGAGGAAGGCTGGCGCCGGGCCACCCCCATGGCCCCGGCCGAGGCTGCACCGGACGCCTCCGGGGAGCGGGTCCGCTGGTTTCCCGGCTTCGGCGTGTCGGTGGAGAGCACCCCCCGCGGCGCCAGGGTCCTGGTGAACGGCCGGGACCTGGGCCAGACGCCCCTCATCGCCTCGGTGAGGTGCACTCCCGGGGAGACCGTCCAGGTCGAGGTCCGCAAGGATGGGCGCCGGCCGCGCCGGCGGTCCACCCTCTGCCGCGAGGACCAGCTGGTGGAGCTTTCGGTCGAGCTGCGCTGACCCGCGCTCTAGCCCTGGCCTTCCCGCATCGCCTCCAGCCGCCGCTGGGCCGCCTCCCACTCGGCGTAGCGTCGCTCCAGCTCGGCGCGCGCCGCGGCCTGCCGCTCGATGAGCGGCCGGGCCCGGGCGAAGTCCTGGTAGAGCGCGGGGTCGGCCAGCGACGCGGTGCTCTCCCGCTCCTCCGCCTCCAGCTCGCCGATGCGCGCCTCCAGCCCGGCGATCTCCTCGCGGAGGGGGCGCTCGCGGCGGGAGCGGGCGTTGCGGGCCTCGGCCTCGAGCCGCCGCCGGTCGGCCGGGCGCGGCGCCTCGGGGGCGCCCGCGCCCTGCGTGCCCGGCTCGCCCTCGCCCTGCCCGGCCTCCTCCAGCTGCCGCTGGTGGTACAGCCAGTCGTCGAGGTTCCCGGGGCAGGGCAGGACGCCCCCGTCCTTCACCTCCCAGATCACCGTGGCCAGCCCGTTGAGGAAGCTCCGGTCGTGGGAGACGAAGAGCAGCGTGCCCCGGTAGGCCTGGAGCGCCTCGATGAGCGCCTCGCTGGAGTCGAGGTCCAGGTGGTTGGTGGGTTCGTCCATGACCAGGAGGTTGGCGGGGACGAGGAGCAGCCGGGCCAGCGCCACCCGCGCCCGCTCGCCGCCGGAGAGGACGCCGACCCGCTTCTCCACGTCGTCGCCGGAGAAGAGAAACGAGCCGGCCACGCCGCGCACGAAGGCCTCGCCCCGGTCCGGGACCAGGTCCCAGAGGGTCTCCTTGATGGTCCGGTCGGGGTCGAGCGCGCCGGGGCCGGTGGCGCCCCCGGAGCGGAGGGCGTCCTGCGCGTAGTAGCCGAGGACCACGCCGTGGCCCAGCGCCACCCGGCCGGCGTCGACGGCCAGGTCGCCGGCCACCAGCCGGAGCAGGGTGGTCTTGCCGGCGCCGTTGGGTCCGATGACGCCGACCCGCTCGCCGCGCTGCACCCGGGCGTCCAGCCCCCGGTAGACGACCCGCGGGCCGAAGGACTTGCACACCCCCTCCAGGCGCAGCGCCTCGCGGCCGGAGCGGGGCGCCTCGGCGAACTGGAAGCGGAGGGTGTCGCGGTGCTCCAGCACCTGCACCTCCTCCATCCGCTCGAGCTGCTTCTCCTTGCTCCGCGCCTGGCGGGCCTTGGTGTTCTTGGCGCCGAACCGCTCGATGAACCGCTCCAGCTGGGCTCGCTTGGCCTCCTGCCGCTCGGCCTGGGCCAGCAGCCGCAGCTCCTCCTCGGCCCGCTGGCGCCGGTAGTCGTCGTAGTCGCCGGCGTAGGCGCGCAGCCCTTCCGGCTCGAGGGCCAGGACGCGGTCGATCTGGCGGTTCAGGAACTCGCGGTCGTGGGAGACGAGGACCAGGGCCTTGTGGGTCCCGCGCAGGAAGGCGTCGAACCAGGTGAGGGTGGGGACGTCGAGGTGGTTGGTGGGCTCGTCGAGGAGCAGGAGATCGGGATCGGTGAGCAGGAGCCCGGCCAGCGCCGCCCGCATGCGCCAGCCGCCGGAGAGAGCCGCCACCGGCTCGGCCAGGCGCTCCGGGGCGAAGCCCAGGCCGAGAAGGATCCGCTCGGCCCGCCGCCGGCCGTAGTGCTCCTCGAAATGCTCCAGCTCCTCGTGCAGCTCGGCCAGCGCCTGGGCGAGCTCGATCTGCTCCGCCTCGGCGCCGGCGGCGGAGAGCGCCGCCTCGGTGGCGAGGAGTTCCCCCTCCAGCGCCGCCCGCCCCGGCACGGCGGCCAGCACCGCCTCGCCGAGCGGCAGGTCGGGCAGCTCGGCCGCGTCCTGGGGGAGGTAGCCCACCCGTGCCCCGCGCCGGAAGGTGAGCTCGCCCGCGTCGGGGGAGAGCTGGCCGGCCAGGATGCGGAGCAGGGTCGACTTGCCCGTGCCGTTGGCCCCCACCAGCCCCACCCGGTCGTGCGGCCCCACCGAGAAGCCGGCCCGGTCGAGCAGGACCCGGGGGCCGTGGGCGAGCGCGAGCTGGCTGGCGAAGACGAGGCTCATGGGCGGGGCGGGCGGAAGGCACAGTTAACGTTTCTTCACCTCTCGGACAAGCCCGCGCTGCCGGCGAGGAGCACCTTCTCTCCCGAGGCCGCCCATGCCGGGCGGCCCGCTCCCGGGCGGAAGGCGCGGCCGGGCCGAGGCACACGCATGAACCGGACCTTCGCCAACCTGGCCGCCGCGGGCGGTCTGGCCGCGCTCGCCGCCCTGGGAGGCTGCGCCCACCACCACCCCCGGGACCCCGCCGAGCTGGCGGCCTTCGTCACCTCGCACGTGGACGGGCTGCTCGACGACCTGAAGGCCACCGACGCCCAGCGCGCCCAGGTCCACGCCCTGAAGGACCGGCTGCTCGCCGATGGCCTCAAGCTCCACGCCGGGGGCGCGCCGGTCCACGCCGAGGTGCTGGCCCAGTGGAACAGCCCCACCCCGGACGCCGCCCGCTTGCACGCGCTGGTGGACGAGCGCGCCGAGGCCCTGCGGGCCTACGCTCACGAGCTGGTCGACGCCGGCGTGGAGCTGCACGGCATCCTCACGCCCGAGCAGCGGGAGAAGCTGGCCCAGAAGGCGGAGCGCTTCCACCGCCATCACCCCTGAACGACGGCCGGGCGCGACCGCGGCTATGATGCAGGGCGTGAGCGATTCCCCGGCCACCCCGCTCCTCGCCCTGCTGGTCGAGGACGACGCCCGGCTGGCCGCGCTCACCCGTGAGTACCTGGAGGGCCACGGCGTGGCGGTGGTGGTGGTGGGCGACGGACGGCGGGGGCTGGCCGAGGCGCTGGGGGGTCGCTACGACGTGGTGCTCCTCGACCTGATGCTTCCGGAGAAGGACGGGCTGGAGGTCTGCCGCGAGCTCCGCGGCCGCTCCGACCTGCCGGTCATCGTCCTCACCGCCCGGGGCGAGGAGGCGGACCGGGTGATGGGGCTGGAGCTGGGGGCCGACGACTACCTGGCCAAGCCCTACTCGCCCCGCGAGCTCCTGGCCCGGATCCGGGCGGTGACCCGGCGCGCCAAGGGGAGGGCCGGCCCGGCCCGGGGGGCGGTGCGGGTGGCGGGGCTCTTCATCGACCCGGCGGCGCGGACCGTCACCCTGGACGGTCGCGAGGTGCACCTCACCGGCTACGAGTTCGCGCTGCTCGAGGCGCTGGCCCGGCGAGCCGGGCGCATCCTCTCCCGCGAGCAGCTGATGGAGCTGGCGCGCGGCAGCGCCGAGGAGGCCTTCGACCGGTCCATCGACGTGCACGTGTCCCGGCTGCGCCAGAAGCTGGGCGACGACCCGCGCCGCCCCCGGCTCATCAAGACGGTCCGGGGCTCCGGCTACGTGCTGGCCGGGGAGCGCGAGTGACGGTGGCCGCTCCGACCGGGCCCGGACTTCCCCGGCGCCACCGGCGGAGCCTGTTCTGGCGCGTCTTCCTGCACGGGCTCCTCCTCATCGCCCTGGTGTCCTTGGCGGTGGGGGTGGTGGCCGGCGCCTTCCAGGAGGACCACTGGCGCGAGGTGGGCCGGGTCACGCGCTACGTGACCGCCCACGTGGCCGGCATGGAGCGCGACCCGGCGCTGCTGCAGCGCGAGCTGGCGCGCGTCCGGGAGGCCTTCGGGGTCGAGGCCACCGTGTACGGCAAGGAGGGCGGGGAGCCCATCGCCTCGAGCGCCGCCCCGCCCTTGCCCCCCATCCTCTCCCCCGGCGCCACCGAGCCGCGCGGGCTCCCGGTCCGGCGCGGCGCCGGCCGGGCCCTGCCGCTGCCGGACGGCGGACAGGTGGTCTTCGTCTTCGCCGGGCATCCCCCCTTCTCCGGCCGCGCGCCGCTGGTGCTGGCGGCGGTGCTGTGCGTGATCGCCCTGGCCTCGGTCCCGCTGGCCCGCTCCATCGCCGCCCCGGTCGAGCAGCTCACCCGCGCCGCGGGGGCGCTGGGGGCGGGCGACCTCTCCACCCGGGCTCGGGTGCGCGCGCGCGGCGAGGTGGGGGAGCTGGCCCGCGCCTTCGACGACATGGCCGAGCGGCTGGAGGCGCTGGTGCGGGGAGAGAAGGAGCTGCTGGCCAACGTCTCGCACGAGGTGCGCACGCCGCTGGCCCGCATGCGGGTGGCCCTGGAGCTGGCCGCCGAGGGAGACCAGGAGCGGGCGCGTCGGTTCCTGGGGGAGATCGGTGCCGACCTGGACGCGCTCGACCGGCTGGTGGAGGACGTGCTCTCCACGGCCCGCCTCGACCTGGCGGCGAGCGGAAGCGCCCAGGTGCGGCGCGAGCCGGTCGACCTGGCCGCGGTCCTCTCGGACGCGGCGCGCCGCTTCGCCGAGCGCTGGCCGGGCCGGACGCTCGAGCTGGAGCGCGGCGGCCCGCTCCCCGGCGTCTCCGGCGACGCGGCCCTGCTCCTCCGGCTCCTCGAGAACCTGCTCGACAACGCCGCCAAGTACTCGGCGCCGGACGCGCCGGTGGCGCTCCTCGCCCGCGGCCAGGCGGGAGCCGCGGTGCTGGAGGTGCGCGACAGGGGGATCGGCATCGCCCCCGAGGACCTCCCCCGCCTGTTCACCCCGTTCTTCCGCACCGACCGGAGCCGCACCAGGGGGACCGGCGGGGTCGGGCTGGGGCTGGCCCTGGCCCGGCGCATCGCCAGAGCCCACGGCGGGGACGTCGAGGTCGAGAGCGCGGTCGAGCGGGGGACCACCTTCCGGGTGCGCATCCCCGGGATCTGACCGGTGCAAGCGAACGCTTGACCCTCTGCTGGCTTGCGCAGGGACGGGCTCTGGGATACCTAAGCCGCCCCTGGCCACCTCCTACGAGATCTTCCAGAAGGCCGAGCGGATCGAGCAGCTCTCGGCTGCCCTCTACGGCCTGCTGGCCCAGCGCTTCGCCGGCGATCCCGACGCCCGCGAGCTCTTCACCCGCCTGGAGCAGGAGGAGCTCCAGCACGCCAGCCGCGTCCGGCTCCTGGGGTCCCGCTACCGGACCGACCCGCGGATCCTGGGCCGCCTCTCGGTCGACCACGCCGGGCTCGATGCCGTCCTGGCCGAGGCCGACGCGGCGGTGCGCGCCGCGCAGGCGGGCACCTTCGCCCGGACCCTGCAGGCGGCGCTGGCCAAGGCCGCGGAGCTGGAGAAGAGCCTCTCCCGGGCCCACGCCGAGCTCATCGCCCGGGAGGGCAACCCCGCCCTGCGGGAGTTCTTCCGGCAGCTGGCGGAGCAGGACACGGCCCACCAGGAGCTGCTCGGGCCGGCCTGAGCGCGGCCGACGGCTGGCGCGCGTCGCAGAAGGGACCGGTGCGAGCAGGAGCCCGGCCTCGAGCGGCTCACGCCGGCGAGCCGCCCTCGGCCTCGTCCTCGGCCGCCCCGGCCGGGCCCAGGCCGTACTTCTTCAGCTTGTCGTGGAGCGTGACCCGGGACATCCCCAGGCGCCGGGCCGCCTCGCTGCGATTGCCGCGCGCCATCTCCAGCGCCTCCACGATCAGGCCGCGCTCGTAGGCCTCGACCCGCTGCTTGAGCGGGAGCGGGGCGCCGGCGGGCTGGTCGGGGCCGGGCGCGCCGGCGGGCGCGGCGGTCCGGGCGGCGCCGGGGAGGAGGCTCAGGTCGAGCCCCTCGGGTGGGGAGAGGGCCACCAGCCCCTCCAGCGCGTTCTCCAGCTCGCGCACGTTGCCGGGCCAGTGGTGGGCGGCGAGCCGCTCGAACAGGCTCTCCGGCACGTGCATCGGCGAGACCCCGAAGCGCTCGGCGAAGCGCTGCAGGAAGAAGCGGCCCAGCACCGGGATGTCCTCCGGCCGGCTGCGGAGCGGGGGGATGGCCAGGTGGACCACGTTGAGCCGGTAGAAGAGGTCCTCCCGGAAGGCGCCCTCCCGGACCCGCTCCTCCAGATCGCGATGGGTGGCGGCCAAAACCCGCACGTCCACGTTGCGGGCCCGCTCCTCGCCCAGCGGTCGCAGCTCGCCCTCGTGGAGGACCCGCAGGAGCTTGGCCTGCGCGCCGGGGGCCAGCTCGGCGACCTCGTCGAGGAGGATGGTGCCGCCGTCGGCCTCCCCGAAGAGCCCGGGCCGGGCCCGGATCGCGCCGGTGAAGGCGCCCCGGGAGTGCCCGAACAGCTCCGCCTCGGCCAGGTCCGGGGCCAGCGCGGCGCAGTTGAAGCGGACGAAGGGGCGATCGGCCCGGCGGGAGGCGCGCACGATGGCCTCGGCCACCCGCTCCTTGCCGGTGCCGCTCTCGCCGGTGATGAGCACGGTGACGTCGCGGGGGGCGACCCGGCCCACCAGGACCCCCAGGCGCCGCATGGCCTCGGAGGCGAACACCATCGAGCGCGCCAGCGCCAGCTCGCCCTGGAGCTTCTCGTTCTCGTGGGCGAGGCGCACCGCCTCCATGGAGCGGCGCACCACGGCCAGCAGCTCCTCGGTCTCGAAGGGCTTCTTGAAGTAGTCGTAGGCGCCGGCCTTGGTGGCCTCCACCGCCTGGCGCTCCGACCCGTGGGCGGTGATGAGCACCACCCTCGGCGTGGGGGTCCGGCGCATCAGCTCGCGCAGGAGCTCCATGCCGTCGAGCCGGGGCATGCGCAGGTCGGTGAGCACCAGGGGGGCGGGGGCGGCGTCGTACCTCTCCAGCGCCTCCTGGCCGTCGGCGGCCTCCTCCACCTGCAGCCCCTCGCTGGTCAGGATCTCGCGCAGGGTGTAGCGGACGCCGGGGTCGTCGTCGACCACCAGCACCCGCGCCGGAGCCTCCGGCTCGCCGCCCCGCGGGGGCGACCGGCCGTTCACGCCGCCCTCCCCGGGTCGGCCTCGGCCGGCACCGCCGGGAGCACCAGCAGGGCCTCGGTGCCGCCGCCGGTGCGGCTGCGCAGCAGCAGGTCCCCGCCGTGCTGGCGGGCCAGCGAGCGGGCGATGGTGAGCCCCAGCCCCGAGCCGTTGGCCTTGGTGGTGATCCCCGGCAGGAACACCGACTCGCCCAGCACCGGGTCGACCCCGCGGCCGCGGTCCAGCACCCGGACCAGAGCGCCCCCGGTCTCGCTCCGCTCGGCGGCGATCCGCACCTCTCCCCCGGGTGGGCTGGCGTCGAGGGCGTTCTGCACCAGGTTGATGAGCACC
>Ga0335071_10002856_pt1 | contig 18350 bp, 12 predicted proteins | sample Lox_Sample_15_FD_206724 | JGI IMG/M metagenome (GOLD analysis project Ga0335071, IMG submission 206724) | Soil microbial communities from Loxahatchee National Wildlife Refuge, Florida, United States - Lox_Sample_1.5 | ecosystem: Environmental > Terrestrial > Soil > Wetlands | place: USA... | reverse complement strand
CTCTCGGACGCCGAAATCGACGCCTATGTCGCCAGCGGTGAGCCCGTGGACAAAGCCGGCGCCTACGCCATCCAGGGCCTCGCGTCGAAGTTCGTCGAGCGCATCGATGGCTGCTACTTCAATGTGATGGGCCTCCCCGTCGCTATGGTCTACCGCCACCTCCGCGACCTGGGTGGCGCGCACCTCGCGTAGCGAGGCTCGACACGCTCCGAACAGAGCCGCGACCTTCATGGAGCGTAGCAAAGCATGTCCCGATTGCCGGCTCGGGCCGCAGCGCCGGCGCGGTGATACCCTGGAGCGGATGAACCGCAAAGGACGCATTCGGCACTCGCTGGCCTACTGGTGCCTGAATGCCACCGATTGGCAATGGAGCATCGACCGCATCTGCGAGAATGCGATGCTTCTGGGATGCGTCAGCGTTGAACTGGCGCCGCCGGAGCTTTGGCCGGTAGTGTTCCGGCATGGATTGAAGAACGCGCTCTCTCTAAACGGCATGCCAGACCCGGTCTTCGCACGGGGCCTGAACAATCTGAAATATCACGAAGAGGTCATCGCCAGGACAAAGGCCATGATCGACCAGTCCGCGGACAACGGCGTGCCAAACGTGATCGCTTTCACCGGCTACAAGTGGCGCGAGGCCGGCGACCCGGGGAGCGGTGAAATCCCCAAGTCCGAGGGCGCAGACAACACCGTCAAAGGCCTCCGCGAGCTGGCGCAGTATGCCGCGCCGCGGAACGTCACAATCGTTCTCGAACAGCTCAACACGCGCGACGATTCGCACCCGATGAAGGGGCACCCGGGATATCAGGGCGACGACATCGACTATTGCGCCGAGATTGTGCGCCAGGTAGATTCGCCGCATGCCAAGCTACTGTTCGACGTCTATCACGTGGCGATCATGAACGGAGACGTGATCCGGCGCCTGCGACAGTACGCCAAGTGGATCGGCCACATTCATGTGGCGGGAGTCCCGGGGCGCGGGGAGTTGGACGACTGCCAGGAGATCCACTATCCCGCGGTGATGCGCACGCTGGTCGAAATCGGCTACACAGGCTACGTGGGACAGGAATTCATTCCCACGCGAGATCCGGATGCCGGCCTGGCCGAAGCCATCGAGGCGTGCGACGTCTGAGCCGGCCTAATTCATTGCAGGCGGGCGATCGGTGCCTGTGGATTGCCCGGGCCGAAGTGCTTGAGCATGACCAGGTTCTCGGTCGCGCTCTTGTTCGTGACGAGGACGCCCTTAGCGGCTGCATCAGCCGCGACAAATAACTCATCGCTGGTCATCTGGCCGTAGCGAATCAGGGCCGGCGTCTCGACTTCGTGTTTGCCGATGGTTCCATAGCCTTGCACCAGGATCAGCCCGTAAGCCGCTGCATCCTTCACCGTAACCGAGCGTCCCGGGAACACGGTAAGTTCCTTCGCGGAGTAATGCGGCGTCGAGTAAACCACCCACTTCTCACAGTATCCGGCGTCGGCCATGGCATCCAGCGGAGCTACCGGAGCCGGGTCGAAATAACGGTGCTTGGCGAACTCGGGGTCGACGTTGGCATCCCAATCGAGCATGTCGAGCAGGTAATCGAGATCCTGGTGGTGCTCGGGGGGCACGTCCTTCACCAACAGGTCCCACGGCACTGCGCGGCCCTCGACCATCGACTGATACATGGCAAAGACGTCGGAGTTCACCTGCGGCTCATAAGTGACCAGCGATCCCGGAGCGTGCAGGATGCCCGGATCGACCTGCCAGCCGCTTCCCGGTTTCAACTTATAGGCTCGGGAATGATACAGAATCCCGTTGTCGCCTTCGTTCCAACGCTGGAGGCACCGGCGCACATCGTCGCGAGTGGTTCCGGGTTCGAGGCCCATGAACGTGTAGGGGAAGTTGTTGTCCGTGAAGTTATATTGCGGCGGAAAGTAGTAGGCTTCGGGCTTGCCCTTTTGCCCCACGCGTGCTGCGAATTCATTGGTCTGGTGCAGGTGATGCGGAATGGGACCGAGGTTGTCGAAGAACTTGCAGAGCAGGTTCCAACCTCCGTGTTGGCGCATGACCTCGGCGCCCAGGAACAGGTCTCCGTCGCGCTCGATGGCTTCCTTCAGCAGGAGTTTCCTGCCCTGAAACTCGATATAACTGAGGCCCTCGTCGTCCGCGGTGAGTGGGCCGTTGGCGGCTTTCGTGGTGGACGCGAACCATCGCTCGTCGATTCCGCCGCGGTGGGAACCGAGAACATAGAGGTCGCGCGGGTCGAGTTTCAAACGGCCGCCCGGCATCAGAAAGGCGCGCGGCACCCAGCATGGGGCGAGGCGGACCACGCCCTCGCCCGAGGCGAGCGCTTCCCGCACGAAGGCGGAAGCAGACATCAGGCTGTTGGTCGCTTTGGAACTAGCGGCCGCGTTCTCGACTTGCGGGCTCATGTGGCGTCCCCGGCTCCTCTCTATTCGCTCAGCCCGGGCCAGGCTTTACTCCGGCCGGACGAGTGCTTGTAGCGTACTGCCGGAGCCAAGCGGCTGTCAAGACAGAAGTGTTTTTTTCACGCGTAAATGCTTGACACCGCGCCGCATAGGATATATGCTTTACGCACAACCCAGGTTTGATACGTTTCAAGGGGGCGTGAAAGCATGCGACCGGGAAGTCGCCAATGAGGACCCAGTTTTCCTCCGTGCGTGGAAGTCTGACCGATGTCGTCGCTGGGACAGATGGGAGTTCCGTCCTCAGTCGCGCTGCTGCGCACCTCGTGAAACGCCATCCTGCCGCCGGAATCTGTTCCGGCCGGCGCAACGATTCAACCATTTTTGAATGGGGGAAAATATGAAGAGGTTAGTCTGTCTCGTCGCGGTAGCTCTTTGTCTGGTGGCGCTGCCCACCGTCAACGCCCAGAGCGTCACCGGCCAAGTCTCCGGAACGGTAGTGGATGCCAGCGGCGGCAGCGTGGTAGGCGCCACGGTCCACTTGATCCACGATCTTTCCCAAACCGATCGCACATTCACCACTAGCGGTGCGGGTGCATTCTTCTTTACCGGCCTCGTCCCCGGCACGTACACCCTAAGGGTAAACGCGGCCGGTTTCAAGGTCTATGAGCAGAAGTCGATAACGGTGGCGACCCAGGAACGCGTCGACTTGCACGAGATCCACCTGGAAGTGGGCGAGGTGACCAGCACCATCGAGGTGCAGGCCAACGCGGTCCATGTGGCAACTGACAGTTCCGACCGCTCCATCGCCATAGGCCTGAAGCAGATCGATGACACGCCGATGCGCGGCCGTAACCCGATCAGCGTCATCATGACGCTGCCCGGCGTCCAGTCCTTGGCCCAGTCGTATGACTATCGTGGTTGGAACGGCGGCGGCATCCCGGGTGTCAACGGCGGCCAGCAAGGCCAGATCATCCTCAACTACGACGGCGCGGCCAGCCAGGACTCGGGCAACCTCAACCCCGGCTACATCAACCCCAGTATGGACGCCATCGGCGAGGTCAAGCTGTTGACCTCCAACTATACGGCGGAGTACGGCGGGCGCACAGCCGGCCAGTTGACTCTGACCACCAAGAACGGCACCTCCCAGTTCCACGGCACCGGCTACTGGTATTACCGCCACGAATCGCTCAACGCCAACGAGTTTTTTAACAACAAGACCAGCGTAGCGAGGCCGAGGTATCGCTACCAGAATCCGGGCGGCACCATCGGGGGCCCGCTGATCATCCCGGGTACCCGCTTCAATAAAGCGCGCCAAAAGCTGTTCTTCTTTTTCTCGTATGACAAGCTGTTCAATAACACCGTCAGCTTCAACACGTACACCATGCCGTCGGCCCTGGAGCGGCAGGGCAACTTCTCGCAGACGGTGACCACCACTGGCGTGCTAGTTCCCGTCTACGATCCCACCACCCAGACGCCATTTCCGGGCAACATCGTACCCACGAACCGCATCAGCCCGCAGGGGCTGGCGATGCTGAACCTGTTCCCGCTGCCCAGTCCGCAAGGCCTGGCGCTGGACCCGACGGGCAACCGCGGGTACAACTTCCGCTACCCGCAGCAGCAGTTGCGGCCACTGGACGACAAGGTACTGCGCATCGACTACAACTTCTCGTCCAAGGCAGTCACCTACGTCCGCCTTCTGCAGGACTATCAGGCTCAGAACGGCTACAACACCACGGTGGGACCCCCGGGCGGCGCCTGGGGACAGTTCCCGACCAGTTACCACGTGCAGTCTGCGGGCGCTTTGGGCACCTTCGTCTATACGTTCAGCCCAACCCTGATCAACGAAGTCAGTTGGGGCATCAACCGCGGCAAGCAGGGCGTGGACCCGCTGAGCGATACCAGCAGCAACCCCAACAACGGCGGGGCCCGGACCTACCAGGACAGCCTGCTGCCGCTGAAGGATGCCAACGGCAACGCGCTCTCGTTGCCGCGCATCAATCCGGCCAGCGCCAATTACCTGAACCTGCTGCCGGCCGTGAATTTCGGCTTCCCCAGCACCGGTTTCAGCGCGCAGTCCTCCGGCCAGGGCATTTCCGGCGCCCCTACCTTCAGCCTGGACAGCCGCTGGCCCTTCACCGGCACCGACCAGTTGCAGACCCTCCAGGACAAGATCACCTGGGTGAAGGGCGCGCATACCATCAAGGGCGGTTTCTACTATGAGCGCATGGCGCGCAATGTGAGCGTCTACTCGGTGTACAACGCTGCCGGAACCTACTATTTCGGCTCCGACCGCTCCAGCCCCGTGGATAGCGGCTATCCCTACTCCAACGCGCTGCTGGGCAGCATCTTCGCCTACGGCGACGACAACACCAAGCTGGTCAATCACGCGCATTATTCGCAGTTCGAGTGGTATTTGCAGGACACCTGGAAAGTCAGCCGCCGGCTGACGGTCGACTACGGTATGCGCTTCGCACGCGTGGGCGACCTGAACTCGGAGCGCAACAACCTGGGTCTGTTCGCCACCTCGGCATACAATGCCGGCCAAGCCGGACAGTTGCTTTATCCGGCGTGCTCCACACCGGTGACCACCAGCACCTGCCCGACAGCCAACAAGATCGCCATCAACCCGGTGACGGGAGCGGTATTCCCGTACGTGCGGCAGGGCACCTTCGACACCTCGTCTTACAGCCAGTACCCGTGGACCGGCATCAAGTATTATCAAACCCACTTCTTCAACGTGGCTCCGATCCAACTCGGACCGAGATTGGGCTTCGCGTATGATCCGTTCGGCACCGGCAAAACGGCCATTCGCGGCGGCTTCGGCATCATCACGGGCCGCAACTGGAACGTGGACTGGATCGGCGCGCTCAGCGCCGGTCAGGGTCCTCTGATGGTGCCGCCCTACTTCCTGTCCCCGACCATCGTCTACACGAACTTCCAGCAGTTAGCCGGTTCCCAGGCGTATTACACGCCGCAGAACCTGATCGGCGGCAATCCCGACGAGAAGCCGCAGCGGACCTACAACTGGAGCTTCGGCATCCAGCGCGAGCTCGGGTGGGGCTTGATTGCCGACGTCTCCTACGTGGGCAACGCGCTGAAGAACGGCTACGGCGAGATGTACGACGGCAACGCGGTTGCGCCGCTGACCACCTGGAAGCCCACCGGATGCGCCAACCCGATCGTGGTGGGCGGCATTTCGGCCGGCTGTCCGCAGGCGCAGTTCGTTGACCCGACCAGCAACCCGGCCAACCCCGGCTACTACTCCACCAACCTGATCCGCAACCTGGTCGGCTACAAGACGATCGGCAACATCATCGACTATACCCAGTCCTACACCAACAACTACAACTCGCTGCAGGCGCAGTTGAACCGGCGCATGGGCCATCTCCAGTGGAACTTCAACTACACCTTCTCGCGGACGATCGTCTTCAACAACGCCAGCAACACGACGATTTTACAGTTTGTGAACGCGGAGCTGACAAAGAACGTGGCCAACCGCCGGCACGCCTTCAACTTCAACATGGGCTACGATTTTCCGGATGGCAGCAAGCTATGGAACAACAAGTTCAGCCGGGCGGTGATGAACGGCTGGCACCTGAACGGGAACGGTGCCGTCTACGCCGGGACGCCGTATACGGTGGGGTGCGGGGCGACGGGCCAGCCCTCGCAGTACTGGACCGGAACGCCGACCGCTTACCTGCCGTTCCGCTGTCAGATGGGGAATAACATTTTCCTCCCCTCCGGCCAGCTTCCCTCGGCCACCGAGGATCCGAGGCTGCAGGTGCCGCTCAACGCCGCCAACTTCCAGTTGCCGCCGGCCAACTCCCTGGGCATCGGCAACACGCCGCCGACGCTGTTCTACGGTCCATGGCTGTGGGACCTGGACTTCTCCCTAGCCAAGATGACCCAAATCAAGGAGAGAGCGACACTCGAACTCCGCATCGAGACGTTCAATACTTTCAACCACTTCAACCCGAGCAACCCGAACACCTCGCTCACCTGGAACTTTACTACCGGGGCGCAGACCAACGCGGCCTTCGGGACCATCCAGAGCGCGCAGGTGCAGGCCCGCCACGTAGCGCTCTCGGCGCGCATTCGGTTCTGATGGCGTGGAGCGGGCGGCCGTACTTTGTCGGCCGCCCGCTTCGGGTCGATATACTATTGTCACGAGGTAAGGGATGCGAAAACCAGGGTATCTGATCGCCCTCGCGGCGGCAAGCGTGGTGTGTTGGGGCGCAGACTGGCTCACCGACGGCTACGACACCAAGCGGACCGCCTGGCAGCGGGACGAGAAAATCCTCAGCGCGGCCACGATCAAGAATATGAAGCTTCTTTGGAAGCTCAAGCTCGATAATGAGCCGCGCCAGATGCACTCGCTCTTCCCCCCGCTGATCATCGGGAAGCTGAACACGAAGAGCGGCCCGCGCGAGGTCCTGATCGAGACCGGAGTCTCCGACAACATCTACGCCATCGATGTCGAAAAAGGCGAAGTGATCTGGAAGAAGCACTTCGAGAGCACTTGGACTCCTCCTGCCAACGGTGGCAGAGGCGGCGGCATCCTCTGCCCCGGCGGCATCACTGCAACACCGGTGATCGGACCGGCCGATACCGCTGGCAAGTACACGATCTATGTTGCCTCCTGGGATGGCAGGCTGCACCAGTTGAATGCCGCCGATGGCGAAGATGTCGCTGCGCCCTCGAAATGGATGCCGCCTAACGGCAAGCCCTACGCCCTGAGCCTCTTCAACAACGTTCTTTACACCCACACCGCGCAGGGCTGCGGCGGCAATCCCAATATGGTATACACCTACGACCTGGCCACGAAGAAGGCCGGCTCGTGGGGTCCCGCCGGCGGCGGCATGTGGGGCCGCACCGGTCCCGCCATCAGCTCGAGCGGCGTCATGTACACCGGCACCGGTGACGGCCGCTGGGACCCGGAGAATGGCATTTACGGCAACGGCATCATCGGCGTCAAGCTCGATCCGCAGACTAAGACGCCGCTCCTCGAGGACTACTACGGCCCATCCAACGCCGAATGGCTGGTCAAGCGCGATCTCGACATGCAGGTTACGCCGGTCATCTTCGATTACAAGGGCAAGGAGCTGATGGTCGATGCCGGCAAAGAGTGCCGCCTATACCTCATGGACACCACATCCATTGGGGGCGACGATCATCGCACTCCGCTCTACCGCAGTCCGCTGCTCTGCAACGAAGACGTGAACTTCGCTTCGGCCGGAATCTGGGGATCGCTCGCCAGTTGGGAGGACTCCAAGGGAACCCGCTGGGTGCTCACGCCGATCTGGGGCAAGAAGCACTCTCAGTTCAAAGCGCCCATCGAACACGGCGAGGTCAAAGACGGCGCGATTGTGGCATTCAAGGTCGAAGAGAGGGGCGGTAAGCTGACGCTCACTCCCGCGTGGATTTCGCGCGATATGAACCGCGCCGAGCCTCCCGTGATCGCCAACGGCCTGGTGTTTGCCTACGGCAATGGCGAGGACACCGACCAGGCTTACGCCGATGTGGGCCTCGACGACGTGGCCTCGCGGCGCATTCCGGGATCGACGCATGCTGTGCTATATGTTCTAGACGCCCAGACCGGAAAGGAACTCTGGTCGAGCAGCGACGAGATCAAATCCTGGAATCACTGGAGCGGCCTCTCACTGGCTAACGGCCGAGTCTATATCGCGACCTTCGACAGCGTCCTCTATTCCTATGGCATCAAGAAGTAGGCTCCTGCTGCTGCCACTGCTGGCTGTGGGCGCCGCTGCGCAGACGCCCGATCCGGCGCAGAGAATTCAGGAGCTGGAGCGCCAGGTGGCTGCTCAGCGCAAGCTGCTGGTCGATTGGGGCGGGCTCACGCGCTACGGCAGCGATGACACCGAATTGTCCAAGCCTGGGCCCGGCGAGAATCGCGTCGTATTCCTGGGCGATCAGATCACCGAGAAATGGAGCCCGTTCTTCCCTGGCAAACCATATCTGAACCGCGGCATCGCGGGCCAGACTTCGCCGCAGATGCTGGTGCGCTTCTACCAGGACGTGGTTTCCCTGAATCCGAAGGTGGTCATCATCCAGGCGGGAACGAACGATCTCGCGTCTCTGATCGCTCCCGCGACGCAAGGCACAATGGCGGACAATTTCATGTCCATGGTGGACATCGCCAAGGCCCACCGGATCCGCGTAGTGCTCGCGTCGATCACGCCGGTGTGCGACTGTTTCACCAAGCAGACGGGGTTGCGGCCTCAAGGAAAGATCATCGGCCTCAATGGTTGGATTAAGGATTACGCCGCGGAGAGCGGTTCTGTGTATATGGACCTTTACTCCGCGCTCGCCGAGGGCCGGAATTTCAAGAAGGAATTGACCGCCGATGGTCTTCTGCCGAACGATGCGGGTTACGCAGCGATGGCTCCGATTGCCGAGAAGGCCATCGTCGAAGCATTGCATTAGTGGGGTAGGGTTCCGACCTGCCCCGCGCGCGAAGCGCGCCAAGGAGTTTGAGAGATGCCGAGAACCGAACTAGCCGCCGTGGCCTTCGTCGTCGCGCTGTGCGCATTCCCAGCGCATGCCCAATTCGGCCGGGGCGCCGGCGACTACAGCACCATTGGCAGTGACGCGCAGCGCTCCTCCTGGGTACGCACCGACGCCAAGATCTCGCCAGCCGCCCTTCAGAAGCCCGGCTTCGAGTTCCTCTGGAAGGTCAAACTCGAGGGTGACGGCAGGCAGGCGAACGCCCTGACCCCCGCGGCGCTGCTCACCTTCTACATTGGCTACCGCGGGTTCCGTGCGCTGGCGTTCAGCGGCGGCAGCGCGGACAAGGTCCTGGCCGTCGATACCGACCTTGGCCGTGTTGAATGGACCAAGTCCCTGATGTCGGGCACCGCGCCCCAGGGTACCGCGGCGTGTCCCGGGGGAATGACCGCGAACGTGGCGCGCCCCGTCTCTGCGGCGTTTCCCGCGAGCATGCCCGTAGGGCGCGGTGGTGGTAGCGGACGCGGTGCCGCCGCCAAGAGCGGCGTCGGCGAGCCGGGCGAGGGCGCGACGATACTCAAAGAGATGGCGGCGCGCGGGAGCGCCAATTCTTTCAATCCCCCACCGCCTGCGAATCCACCGGCTGGCCGGCGCGGCGCGGCCGACGCGGGACGCGGCGCGCCAGCTCCCAACCCGTACGCGCGCGGAGCGGCATGGCTTTACGCCATATCGAGCGACGGCATGTTCCACTCGATGTACGTCTCCAACGGCGAGGAGCCCCATCCCCCCGTTCGATTTCTTCCCGCGAACGCCAACGCCCAGGGCCTGATCGTGGTCGATAACGCGGCTTATGCCACGACCACCGGGGCGTGCGGAGGCGCGCCCGATGCCGTCTGGGCGCTGGATGTGGCATCCGAGCAAGCGGCGAGCTGGAAGCCGGCAGCAGGTGGGATCGCCGGAACCGGCGGTGTTGCGTTCGGTGGCGACGGCACCTTGTTCGTCGCCACCACATCCGGCGATCTGGCCGCGCTCGAGCCTAAAACACTCAAGGTCAAAGATGTCTTCAAAGCAGGCCAGGAACTTACCTCGTCGCCGCTCGTCTTCCAGCAGAAGGACAAGGCCATGATCGCCGCGGCCACGAGCGACGGACGCATCCATGCAATCGACGCGGCTGCTCTCTCAGGAGCCGGTATGCAGTCCGCACCTGTGGCCGCGGGCTCCGGCTTCCGTCCGGGTGCGCTTGCAAGCTATCAGGATAGTGCCGGCACGCGCTACATCCTCGTTCCCACGCCGTCTTCAGTGGTCGCCTTGAAGCTGACCGATCAGGGATTCGAAACTGCCTGGACCTCGCCCGAAATCGCTGCACCCCTTACACCGCTAATCGTCAACGGCGTGGTGTTTGCTGCTTCCAACGGAGACCGCTCCAGGCCCGCGGTCCTGTACGCCCTCGACGGCGTGACGGGAAAGCCCCTGTGGAACAGCGGCAAAACCATAACTTCGTTCGCACGCAACGGCGGCATCTCCGCCGGAGGCTCGCAGGTTTATCTTGGGACATATGACGGGACGCTGTACGCTTTCGGATTCCCGATCGAGCACTGACACCATGAGATTCTTTCGACTTGTAACCGCCCTGGCGATCGCCGCCGCCGGAGCCCGCGCCCAACTGCCGGATGGCGACGGCAAAGCTGAGACACAGAAGCTTTGCGCCCAGTGCCATGAACTGGAGCGATCCATTTCGCTGCACCAGGATCGCACCGGCTGGCAGGCCACCGTGGATAAGATGGCCGGCTTCGGCATGAAGGCCTCGGAAAAAGACATGCAGGCGGCCGTAGAGTATCTCGTGAAAAACTACCCGGCCGAGGACATCCCGCGCATCAACGTCAACAAAGCGCGCGCCATCGAGTTGGAGTCCGGGCTTTCCCTGCCGCGTTCGCAGGCCGCGTTGATCATCCAGTATCGAACCAGGAACGGAGATTTCCATTCGATCGACGATCTGAAGAAGGTCCCCGGGGTGGACACCGCCAAGATCGAAACCCACAAAGACCGGCTGGTTTTCAAATAACGGAGTTTCTATGAAACGACTTAGACTGGCGCCCATGCTGGCGCTTGTGATGTTGGCGTGGTCGCAGCAGCCCCAGCAGCAGCCTTCGATGCCTGGTGGACCCGGCCGCGGCGGACGCGGCGGAGGAGGATTCACCCAGCCCGACCCGATCGACTTCGCCGACAACACCGGCTGGAAATCCATGTTCGACGGGGCGACGCTGAGCGGCTGGGACGGCAACAAGGACGTCTGGCACGTGGAGGGCGGCGTCATCGTCGCCGAATCCACTTGCGAGAAGCCGACCGGCACTACCTATCTCATCTGGCAAGGCGGCCAGCCGGGCGATTTCGAGCTGAAAGCCGAGATGCGCGGCGAAGGCGCCGGCATCAACAGCGGCATACAGTATCGCAGCTTCATGCAGCCGCCTCCCCAGCCCCCCGCCGGTGCAACGCCCGCCGGACGCGGCAGCCGCGGACCCACCGGCCCGTGCCCCAGCGGGCAACCGCGCGGCACACCCGATATGGCCGCCAACGCCAAGTGGAACGTCGGCGGTCCGCAGTCGGATTTCGACGGCACCAACCGCTACACTGGCCAATACTACGAGGGCGGCACCAATCGCGGCATCGTCGCATGGCGAGGCCAGGTAGTGCGCGCCGAGGAAGGCAAGAATATGCGGCTGCTGGCCACGCTCGGCGACCGCGACGAGCTTGGCGGCTACGTGAAAATCAACGACTGGAACCAGGTCCACATCATCGCGCGCGGCAACGAGCTGATCCACATCATCAACGGCCACGTGATGGCGGTATTCCTCGACGACGACCCGACCAAGTTCCGCAAGAACGGCATCATCGCGCTCCAGATCGAAGGCACCGGCAAAATCAGCTTCCGCAATATCTTTATTAAGATGGCTCAGTGACCACTTACCAGGGACGCCGCTGCGCGTCGATAGAAAACGAGCACCTCCGTGTGAGCGTGCTTCAAGAAGGCGGACACATCGCCGAGATCTTCGACCGTGAGACCCGTGTCAATCCGCTGTGGACGCCCCCGTGGACGTCGCTCGAGCCTTCAGCCTTCGACCCCGGCAAGCACGGCAGGGCCTACGGGTCAGGGGCGGAAGCCAAACTGCTTGCCGGCATCATGGGGCACAACCTCTGCCTGGACATCTTCGGCGGACCATCCGCGGAGGAAGCCTCCGCCGGCCTCACCGTGCATGGCGAAGGCTCGGTAGTCTCCTACAAAGTCTCCTCCCGCGGCGATGCGCTCATCTTCCGAGCCAAGCTACCGCAGGCGGGGATGGCGTTTGAACGCAGCATCGAGCTAGGCGAGCGCTCGGTTATCATCCGCGAATCCGTCGAGAATCTCACGGCGTGCGACAGGCCCATCGGATGGACTCAGCACGTCACCCTCGGCCCGCCATTCCTGAAAAGGGGCGCCACTGAGTTCCGTGCGTCTGCCACGCTGTCGAAGGTCTTCGAAGGCGAGTTCGGCAAGCACGATTACCTGCAGGCCGGCGGCGAATTCGATTGGCCGCACGCGCCGCGCATCGCCGGAGGCACGGCCGACCTGCGCGTCATGAACGGCGACCGGGCATCCAGCGGATTCACCACGCATCTGATGGACCCGGCGCGCGAGAATGCCTTCTTCGTCGCGTTCTCGCCCGCGAAGCGCCTGGCCTTCGGGTACGTCTGGAAGCAAGCCGATTTTCCATGGTTGGGCATCTGGGAGGAGAACCACAGCCGCAGGCAGGCTCCCTGGAAGGGCAAGACACTGGCACGCGGCATGGAGTTCGGCGTCTCTCCGATTCCTGAGAGCCGACGCCAGATGATCGAGCGCGGACGGCTTTTTGGGGTCCCCACGTATCGCTGGCTGCCCGCGAAAAGCCGCATCGAAGTCCAGTACCGCGCTTTTGCCACCCCCGCCGACGTCATTCCGGAGACGATCGGCTAGCCCGATGGCCCTGCTGGAAGTCACCGCTGTCTCAAAGCACTTCGAGGGTGTGCAGGCGCTCAAATCGGTGTCTTTCGAGCTCCGGTCCGGCGAAGTGCACGCTCTTGTCGGCGAGAACGGCGCGGGCAAATCCACGCTCATCAAAATCATCACCGGCGCGGAAAAGGCCGATTCCGGAACCCTCAGGGTGGATGGCCACACGGTCGCCCACAACAGCCCCGCCGTAGCGCACTCGCTGGGAATCGCGGCCGTCTACCAACAGCCCGCCCTCTTCCCCGACCTCACGGTCGCCGAGAATATCGCCTTCGCGCTGGAGAGCGCCGGCGTGTGGCGCCGCATCGATTGGGGCGCCCGCGACCAACTCGCGCGGGAGCTCCTCGATCGCGCCGGCACGGATCTCTCCCCGCGCCGCCTCGTTCACACGCTGAGCATGCCGGAGCAGCAGATCGTCGAAATCGCCAAGGCTATCGGCGCGCGCGCCAAAATCCTGATCCTCGACGAACCAACCGCCTCGCTCACGGAGCGAGAGGTAGAGCGCCTCTTTCGCGTCATCCGCGCGCTTCGCGAGTCCGGCGCCGGAATCGTCTACATCTCGCACCGCCTGGAAGAGATCGCCGCCATCGCCGACCGCGTCACCGTACTCCGCGACGGCCAAACGGTCGCCACCCGAGATCTCGGCGGCATCGAGCCCGCCGAACTGATCCGCCTTATGGTTGGCCGCGATGTCCACGCCATCTTCCCCAAGCGCGAAGTGCCCATCGGCGATATCGTGCTCGAAACCCGTGATCTCTCCTGCCGCTCTTCCGGCATACACGACATCAACATCTCCGTGCGGGCCGGCGAGATCCTCGGCCTCGCGGGCCTGGTAGGCGCCGGACGCACCCAACTCGCCGAAACGCTTTTCGGCTTGACGTCCGCCGATGGGGGCGAAATCCTGCTCCGCGGCCGGCGTGTGCACATCTCTTCACCGGCAGATGCCATTGGCCTGAAAATCGGCTATCTCCCGGAAGACCGGCGGCGGCATGGCGTGGTGCTCGAGATGCCGGTCGCCGCCAATGCAACGCTCGCCAGTTTGGGCGCGGTCTCGCGCCGCGGCCTGATCGATGCCGCTGAAGAGCGCCGCATGGCTCGCCGCTATGTCGATCGCCTGCGCATCAAGGCGCATTCCATCCACGCCGAGGCTGGATCGCTCTCTGGCGGCAACCAGCAGAAGGTGGCACTCGCCCGCTGGCTGGCGATCCTACCCGAGGTGCTCATCCTCGACGAGCCGACTCAAGGCGTGGATATCGGCTCCAAATCGGAGATTCATCAGTTGATGGTCGATCTCGCCGCCCGGGGCCTCGCAATCGTCATGATATCTTCGGAGCTACCGGAGATTCTCGGCATGAGCGATCGCATCGCCGTGATGCGCAACGGCACTATCGCGGGCATTCTGCCGTGCGCGGACGCTACGCAGGAGAAAATTCTCGCGCTCGCCCTGGGGCACGAATAAATGGGTTCGCGCACGCGGGAAGTCTCTCTCATCGCCGCGATGCTGGCCATCGCCCTGGTGCTGCTGGCCGTCGCCCCCGGCTTCTTCACCTTCGGCAATCAGCGCGACCTGGTACTGGCCAACATGCCGGTGCTGATCGTGTCGCTCGGCATGGTCCTAGTCATCCTCACCGGCCAAATCGATATTTCGGTGGGTTCTCAATTTGCCATCTGCAGCGTCGCCGCCGGCGTCTTCGCGCACATGGGCCTGCCCACCCCGCTCGCCGGCGCCGCTGCGTGCGCGGTCGGAGCGTTGATGGGCGCGATCAACGGCGCACTTGTCGCGTGGGCCGGCATACCGTCTATCGTCGTGACCCTCGCGACTATGGTGGCGCTCCGCGATGGCTTGCGCTGGGCGACCCAGGGCGCCTGGGTGCAGAATCTGCCGCCGGGATTTCAATGGTTCGGCCAATCGCAAACCGCAAGCGAGCTGATCACCATCGCCTGCGCCCTGGCCCTGGCCGCGGGAGTGAGTTGGGGCTTGCGCAACCTCGCCGCAGGACGCATGGTCTACGCCACCGGCTCCGACGCCCATGCCGCACGCCTGGCGGGCATCAACCCGGCGCGCGTCGTGTTCGCCGCCTTCGTGATCACCGGCGCTCTCACCGGATTCGCCGCGGTCTTCAATGCGGTCCGTTTCCTCCAGATTCCCAGCAACGCCGGCCTTGGCCTCGAGCTCAAGGTGATTGCCGCGGCGGTAGTGGGCGGCGTCTCGATCACCGGGGGCCGCGGCACCGTTGCCGGCGCGCTCCTCGGCGTCTTCCTGCTTGCTGTGATCGGCCCGGCGTTGACCTTTCTGGGGCTCAGCGCCTACTGGGAACGCGCCATCGAAGGCGCGATCATCCTGGCCGCCGTGTCCATGGACGCGGTGCGCCTCCGTTCGGGATACCATGCGCAAGCTGCCGCCCATCGAGCATAAGCCCTGGCACGAGCGGTGCTTCCCAAATGGCGAGTGGGTCCTCGTCCTCGCCCTGGCCGCGGAAATCGCGACCTTCTCCGCCATCGGCGAACGCTTTTTTACGGTCGAGAACCTCTTCGAGGTAGTGCGGCTGAGCGTCGAATTAGGGTTGCTGGCGCTCGCCATGACGCCAATCATGATCACCGGGGGAATCGACCTGTCCGTCGGCTCCCTGATGGGCCTCTCCGCCGTCATCTTCGGCACACTGTGGCGCGACGCAGGCCTGCCGATTCCCGCCGCGGTGTGCGCGGTCCTGCTGCTCGGTTGCGCCGCCGGCCTGCTGAATTCGCTGCTCATCACCAGGCTCGACCTGCCGCCGCTGATCGTGACTCTCGGCTCTCTCTCGCTTTTCCGCGGCATCGCCGAAGGCATCACCAGAGGCTCCGATAATTTCTCCGGCTTCCCGGCAGCCTTCCTGCACATCGGCCAGGGTTACCTGGGCGGGGTAGTCCCGGTGCAGCTTCCCGTTTTCCTCCTGGCCGCGGCCGCGTACTGGATCCTGCTGCATCGCTCGACAATCGGGCGAAGCATATACGCGATCGGCTTCAGCCGGGAGGGCGCGCGCTACGCGGGCCTCCGAGTGCATCGCCGCATCGCGTTTCTGTATTTTCTGTCGGGCCTCGTAGCCAGCGCTGCCGCCATCATCTACGTCGCGCACCTGGGCCAGGCGAAGCCGGACGCCGGCACCGGCTACGAACTGGCCGCGATCACCGCCGTGGTTCTTGGCGGCACGTCCGTCTTCGGGGGGCGCGGAACCATCTGGGGTACGGTGCTCGGGCTGTTCGCGATCTCCATCCTGCAAAACGGACTAAGGCTGGCGGCCCTGCCCTCGGAGCTAACCGGAGTCCTCACCGGCGTGGTTTTGATCTTGACTATAGGACTCGCACGCCTTCGTGCCGCCGGGCACGAAGCGGCAATCGAAGAGGCGGATACCATGAAGAACTCTCAACTCGCAATCCTGTGCGGCGCCATCCTCGGCGGATCTCTGATCGTCGCGGCGACCAACGTCTGGCTGGTGCATTCGATCAGGCCCGCGGACACAGGGAGCGCCGGCGCTACGCGGCGGCCCGTCATCGCCATGATGCCCAAAGCTAAGGGCGACCCGTACTTCATCAGTTGCCGCGCCGGCGCGGAAGAAGCCGCGCGCGAGGCCGGCGTGGAGCTGATCTGGGACGGTCCCACCGGTCTGGATGCCGCCAAACAGAACGAAGTAGTCGAAGGCTGGATCACTCGCGGCGTCGATGCCATCGCGGTAGCCGTGGAGAACTCGCCCGGCATCTCGACCGTGCTTCGCAAGGCTCGGGCGCGCGGCATCAAGGTCCTGACCTGGGACGCCGACGCCGCGCGCGACGCCCGCGATTACTTCATCAACCAGGCCACGCCCGAAGGCATCGGTTTCACGCTCACCGACGAAGGCGCGCGCCTGCTCGGCAATCAGGGAGAGTTCGCCATCATCACGGGGCCGCTCAGCGCCGCCAACCAGAATGCGTGGATCGACAACATTCGGAAACGCGCCGCGGAGAAATACCCGCGTCTGAAGCTGGCCACGGTTCGGCCAGGCGACGACGACCGGGATAAGGCTTTTTCCGAGACGCAGACGATCATGAAGGTCTACCCGAACGTGAAGCTTGTCATCACCATCTCGGCTCCCGAAGTACCTGGATCGGCAGAGGCGGTGCAGCAAGCAGGGCGCAAGGACGTCTCGGTCATCGGACTTTCGCTGCCGAACCTCTGCAAGCGTTACGTGCACGACAACGTCGTGCAAGCCGTGGTGCTCTGGAACACACGCGACCTCGGTTACCTCACCATTCACACCGCGGCCCTGTTAGTTCAGGGCAAAATGTCGAAGGATTCCATCGCCGGTGGGCGCCTGGGCAGGATCGAAGTACGCGGCGACGAAGTCATCCTGGGGAAGCCGCTGGTCTTCACCAAAGCCAACATCGACCAGTATGATTTCTGAGGCAACGGGCCATCGGCCCGGTGCTGGACTCAGCGCCGGGCGGACGACAAAATGCGATCGTCCGCCGCACACAAGACCTTTGAGGACTCTCGCACTTTCAGCGTCGCGGGCAGCCGAATGGTGATTGACTCACGCTCCGGCGCCACGCCCTCAATCCTGTCCAGCAGAATCTGCGCCGCTTTGAACCCGATGTCGTATGCCGGCTGCACCACGGTGGTAATCGACGGGGTGAACAGATCGTCCACGGTCAGCTCGTCGAAGGTGGCGAACGCGATGTCGCGCGGCGTCTCCAACCCGCAATCCCGGAACGCATGCAGCGCTCCCAGTGCCGTCGGACCATTGGTGGAAAAAACCGCGTCGGGTCTCCTGCCGGCTCCCGAGAGCTTCTCGCGGCAGATCGCCGACACATCTTCCGGGCGCAGATTACCTGCCCAGATCAACCCATCGTCCACGGGAATCTTTGCTTTCTGCAGAGCCTGCTTATATCCCTGAACGCGCCGCCGTTCGTTCTTCAGCGCGATCGGCCCCGTCACGATAGCGATGCGGCGCGCGCCCATGCGAATCAGGTGCGACACCCCCATTTCGGCTGCGTCCGTGTCCTCCACCGAAACCGAATCCACCGGTACGCGATCCGGGATGCGGTCCAGGCAGACCACCGGAATGGAAGCGTCGAGAATCTTCGTCAACTGGCTTAGCGGGGTTGGCGCGGCCGCTATGACCAGCAGGATGCCCTCGACCCTTTGCGACCGAAGCAGTGACAGCAGTTCCTTCTGCCGCTCGCCATCGTCATCCGAATTCACCGCGATGAGCGAGTAGCCCTGCTGGCGCGCCGCCGACTCCGCCCCTCGAATCACCTGCGGGAAAAACGGGATGGTCATGTCCGGCACGATGATGCCGAGCGTTCGCGTCTTGCTGGTCTTCAGGCTGCGCGCCACGTGATTCGGGTGATAATTCAGCTGCCGGATCGCGGCTTGCACCTTGGCGCGGAGAGCCTCGCTGACGTTGACCGATCCCGTGATCACGTGCGACACCGTGCCCAC
>Ga0335071_10002855_pt1 | contig 18353 bp, 13 predicted proteins | sample Lox_Sample_15_FD_206724 | JGI IMG/M metagenome (GOLD analysis project Ga0335071, IMG submission 206724) | Soil microbial communities from Loxahatchee National Wildlife Refuge, Florida, United States - Lox_Sample_1.5 | ecosystem: Environmental > Terrestrial > Soil > Wetlands | place: USA... | reverse complement strand
CTGCACTTCCTTCACAATGAGGTCGAGCAGTTCCGCATCGGAGCGGACGCTGATGGTTGTCGTGCATCCGCATGTCGGGACATCGCCCACGCGTGACTCCACGTCAGTTTACGATCGTAATATCGACGCCCTGCTTCTCGATCCGCCGGAGCACCTCGGCGGGCGCGGTCCGGTCGGTGATGATGCGCCGCACCTGGTTCACCGCCGCGTATGTGGCGAGTCCGGTCTGGTAGAACTTGCTCCCGTCCGCGAGGACGACGATCTCCCTGACCTTCGCGATGACGCGCTTCTTCAGCTCGATCTCGAGCAGGTGCGTGTCGGTCAGCCCGCTCTCGCACGATATCCCCCAGGCGCCGAGGAACGCCTTCTGGATGTTGAGTCCCTGGAAGAAATCCTGTGTCGGGAGCCCGGCGATCGAGCCGGAGGTGCTCCTGACGTACCCCGCCGGGAGAAGCACGCTCAGATTCTCCTTCCCCATCAGTTCGATCGCCGTCCAGATGCCCGTCGGGATGACCGTGACATCCTTGAGATCCGTTCTGTGGCGCAGGGCATGGGCGAGTGCGAGGACTGTGGTGCTCGAGTCCATCAGCACCGAGTCCTGGGGAGCGATGAGACCGGAGGCCGCCTCTCCGATTTTCTGCTTCATGTGGGAGTTGATGCTCTTGCGGGTTTCAAAGGAGTACTCCTGCCGGAGCCGTTCCTCGAGGAGGCGTGCGCCGCCGTGTGTCCTGGAGACCTTCCCCTGTGCGGCAAGTGCGTTCAGGTCCGAGCGGACGGTTACTTCGCTGACCCCGAGTGCCTCGCTCAGCTCGCTGACAGAGGCGCTTTCCTTTCGCGAAAGGGCTTCCAGTATCCTCCTGCTCCGGACCGCATTCAAATGGGATCCTTCAAAATGGCCAGGAAAACGTATGTATGATTTCGATTACTTGCAATATATTTGTGTTTACTTTCGATATATATTTGCGTAAGTGGAACTCCAGGGGGGCACAAATGACAGGTTTTTAGATGCTGTCGTGCTCCGGGCCCCCTCAGCCCTGCCGCCGCTTGCTCAGCACATCAGATTCGTATTTCTCGATTTCCGCGATGTAGTCTTCCCCGACGGGAACATCGTGTGCCAGGCAGTAGTAGTCATACACTGCGGCGAAGGGCCTGGTTTTCAGGACTTCGAGGAGCGCCAGCCGCTCGAAGTTCTTCCCCCCGTTTTCATACGCCCGGAGTTTTGACGTGGGCTCCAGTAGCGCACACAGGAAAGCGAGTTGTGCGGCACGCGCCCCGATGACGTATGCGCCGATGCGGTTGATGCTTCCGTCGAAATAGTCGAGACCGACGTGAACCCGGCCCAGCGCGCCCAGCCGAACGATCTCCTGCGCAATCGCCTGGAGTTCGTCGCTGAAGATGACCACGTGGTCACTGTCCCACCGCACTCCCCTGCTGACATGGAGGAGCAGATCGTCGACGAACAGGAGCAGCGATGAGATCTTGTCCGCAATCTGTTCCGTCGGGTGGAAATGGCCGGTGTCAAGGCAAATGGCCTTGTTGTGTTTCACCGCGTAGCCCATGTAGAACTCATGCGATCCCACGGTCATTGATTCCGAGCCGATGCCGAACAGCTTGCTTTCCAGCGAATCGATGAGCTGCGATTTCGGGTACGACTCCGCGAAGATCTCGTCGAGTGATTTCCTGAGGAGCACGCGACGGGCATTTCTGTCGACGGGTATGTCTTTCGACCCGTCGGGGATCCAGATGTTGTTCACCGCGGGAGTCCCCAGCTGCCGCCCCATCGCCGCCGCGATCGTTCTCGTGCGCTTCACATGTTCCACCCAGAACGCCCGGTACTTCTCGTTCGTGCTCGAGAGCGTGTATCCCTCATCGGCGTACGGGTGGGAGAAGCAGGTCGGGTTGAAATCGAGACCGATCCCCTGTTTCTTCGCCCAGTCAATCCATTTCTGGAAATGGGCGACCTCGATCCGGTCGCGCTCCACCTTTTTCCCCTGGAAATCCCCGTAGATCGCATGGAGGTTCAGTCGCTGCGTGCCGGGGAGCAGATTCATCACCTTCTCAACGTCCGCGCGGAGCTCATCGGGCGTGCGCGCCTTGCCGGGGTAGTTCCCCGTGACCTGGATCCCGCCGCCTCCCAGCGTCGCATCCGGTGTCTCAAAGCCGCCGACGTCGTCAGTCTGCCAGCAGTGGAGCGAGATGTTGACGGTGTTCATGGCACGAAGCGCCGCATCTGTATCGACGCCCAGGGATGCGTACTCTTTCTTTGCGAGCTGATAGGTCTGTTCGATCAGTGTCCGGTCTTTCATGATCCGGGTTCCTTCAGGTGGATGTGGATGAGCGGAGGGAAAGCCTGTGGACGCTGACAATAACGAGTTTCTTTTCGTGGATTTCAAGTCCGGGGCTCGGACGGGACACGAGCGGGCGTGCGGGGGGGGGAGAACACAAGGCCCCGGGGAACGCCCGGGGCCTGCAGTCGGTGTGTCGGGGACGACACTCGGAGCGCTACGAGGTCTGCATTTTGGGCGCGAGTGCGCGGCACGCGCTTTGAAGATCCCCGAAGATCCCCATCACCTCATGGATCCTGGTCTTCTCCAGAACGAGCGTCACCACCGGGACGGTGCTGAGGATGACCGCTTCCCCCCCCCGCAGCCGGAGCGCCTTTGCGCTCCGGACAAGCGTGCCGATCCCGACCGAGGCGAGAAAATCCACCTCGCGGAGGTCCAGGACGACGAACGCCTTTTCCGTGGACGTCTCCGCCGCAAGGCGCACGCTGACCTCATCCGAACCGGCGATATCCATCCGCCCCTTGAGTCTGATCAGGCGTATGCCATCCGGGAGATGCTCGATCGAAAGCTCCATGTCTTCTCCTTGTTCAATCGCGCAATGTACGGGTCGAATATCACCCCAGGATTACCGTTGTGTAAAGAAATCGTTAAGCCTACCGCTGTGCCAGGCTGAAGCCGAAGCACGCTACCAGTTCGCGGTGATCCGCGTTGTCCGCCCGGCAGTCGGAACAAAAATGATTTCCTGCACCTGCTCGCCCGGTGGCGAAAGACGGATGCGGAACCTGGGCCGCACGCCCGATCGGTTGTTCCTGAACGGGACAAATCGATACTCGACGGCGATTTCGCGACGGCTCGCAATTGACGAGCGTACGGTGATCGAGACAGTGCCGTAGTAGGTCGGGAAGTCGCGAAGCCGTATCTCCTGCCCTTCCGCCAGCCAGTCGGACGGGATGCACGGCAGGAACAGGAGCCCGCCGTCAGGCCTGCCCTGATCGTCAAACGATTCCGACAGGAGGGCCCTACGAACGAGCCAGAGCGCCTCCCCCGCCCCCGCACCGAGCGGCTCAGTGAACGAGATGTGCCCTTGAAGATACCGGCCGGCGTCATACATGCCGAAGCTCCAGGGCGCTTCCCGCACGAGCCGTTCATAGGCGCCACGGTCGAAACGATACGGGAAGAGTCCCGCGACCTCCGGGATCGTGAATCCGTTGCGGCTGGCGGCATGGAGCATGAACGACTGCAGGCTGGCCAGCGCCTGCGGCCGGCAGGCGCTTTCGTTCAGCGACCGCGTGATCAGGTATGAGATGTTGCCGATCGCATAGGCGGCGTCGAGGCCGTTGTAGAATCGGGGCAGCCCCCCCCACAGTCCACCGTGAGCCTGTGCATAGTCGAAGACCCAGTCGCCTGCGGAATCGCCGCCTCCCGGCCCCCGGAAATCAAGCTCGAGAAACGAGGGCGCGAACAGGTTCCAGTAGTTGCCCAGACGCGTTGCGGTGATGCGGGGGTGGGGGCCCTCGTTCTTCCCCCCCAGCGAGGGGAGCTCCAGTGCAAGGGGCAGGAATGTGGGAGAGCACGTGCGGTCGGCCACCGTTTCCACGACTTCGTTGAGCCGCATGTACAGTCTGCGGGCTGCCGTGCTGAGGCCGGCCCCTTCCTGCACCAGGTCGGCCGAACCCAGCGTCTCCAGGGCCTCGGCGGTCGCCGTCATTCCGCGCCAGCATGCACATGTCGCATACAGGCTCGTCGCGGGGTCACGCACATCGCCGCCGTAAATGTGCGGCGGCAGGAGTCCGCGTGTTGCCCCTGAGCGGGATCCGCTGTCCTGTTTGCACACGCGTTCCGTCCAGCGTGCACATTCGATCATTGCCGGCGCTGCTGAGGCGAGCCACCGGCGATCGTTCGTCAGACGGGCCACCGCCGCAGCCGCCGCCGGGCCTGCACCGTTCCGCGACTGGTGATGGACATTGGCCTTCGAGAGGTTCTCCCCTTCCAGCATGATTTCGGCCTGGCGCTGCGCCTCACCGCCGCGTCCCCAGAGTGCAAGAGCGACGACGGGCCACGCCTCCTCAATCCCGAAGTATGCCTGGTAGAAGTAGGCCCCGTAGCTGAGTCGCTCTTTCCCCTCGTAGTGGACGCGCGTGATGGATTCCACCTGGCTCCGCCACACGTCGATTCTCTGCATCCACTCTGACGACGGCACGTGCACCTGCGCGCCGGCGGAGAGCCTTTCGGTCCACTGCCTCACGAACTGATTCTTCGCACGCGCAAACTGAGCGGAGGAGAGTCCGTCATCGCGGCCGGTGCCGGGGTGTTGCGGTGTCTGCAGATACACATTCCCCTGATCGTCGGCGGAAAATACCGCGAGCATCTCGACGGGCCCGAGCGGCTCAAGCGCAAACGGCTCTGCGGCAGCCATGACGCGTCTCCCCTGCCCGTCGAGCACAGTCCGTCCTGAGCGCCGGTAGCGAGGCTCCATCGTGAAGAATGGGATCGGCGTTCGCTCGGGCGTTCCATCGTCCCAGTAGTGAACGCCGGGGCGTCTGCCCATCCCCAGTGCGAGCTTCACCCCCACTGGTGCATGCTCGATACGGAAGCGGACCCAGAGGCATGGCTCAGACCCCGGCGACGGGGGGAAGGAGAACATCTCCTGGTGGACTGTGATACCCCTGTGGGACCAGAGGAGCCTCCAGCACGGGAGCGTCCTTCCACCGGCACTGTTGAGAAACGATGTGGCCGCAGAAAGCGGAGCCGGCCTGAAGAGCGTATCGCCGATCAGAAGGGCGGGCGCGAACCAGTGGTCTTCTTTTCGCCACCCAGCGCTGTCACTCGGCCATGTGGTGAGCCATTGTCCATTCTGAAATGCAAACGCGGGACTCCGGTCATTGGGGCTGGCGAGCAGGACCTTTTGGAAGTCCAGTGGCAGCGCCTTCCCTTCAAGCTCGGTCCAGTGTATTTCTTTCGCGAGGCGCGGTGGGATGATGGGATCGGTCAGGCTGTTCTGCTGCTCTTCGATTTCTGCAGGTGTCAATGCGATACTACGGACGTGCGTGGGGAGGGCACTTCCGAAATAGCCCGACTCAGTCAGCCGGTAGCGTGGAACTACACGGAGGGAGTCGGCATCGACCTCCAGGATCTGATCCCAGAATTCATCACGTGTCACCCCTCTTTCCAACCGGACTGGCTCCCCTGCCGCCTGGCCTGAGATCTGCCAGGGAACGGCAACAAGCTCCTGGAAGGGTGCGATCACCACAGGTTGACCGCGCAGGATATCGAGCTGACGGCCATCCGGAGCCGTGGCACGTGCGGGCTCGTAGCTGTGCGCACCGAAACGGAGGAACATGCGGCGCCCGCCCGGCGGCCAGGCCAGGAGCGCAGTGTCCCTGACAATCGGCAGCCGGTGCAGCCACCCCGCGGCAGCACATGGGTGCGGGAGGAACAGCAGCGCGGCAACGCCAACTACAAACACGGTCCGCACGATCGATCTCACTGCGGTACATGGGGAAGGGCTCCTGCAATTTCTCGACAATGAGATTCAACTGCAAATCCCTACCCTGCCCGCACCCGCCGGTTCCGCGTTCCGGTTATGCGAGTGAATGATTTGAGGTTTATGCCGAACATGCATACCTTTGCCGGATACCTTCATGTCAACCAGCGGAGTGTACACGTGAGCAGGTGTGTTGTTCTGGCGTTGCTTGTTATTGTGATGCCCGGATTGGGCGTTTCGGTGAACGACCTCCATGCACAGGAGACAGGCAGCATCAAGGGAATTGTCGTCGACGCGGCGACGAACGAGCCCCTGGCCGGAGCGAATGTCCGTATCCTGGGGACAAAGCAGGGCGCGGGAACGGACTCCGCCGGACGCTTTGTCATCGCGGGACTGCCCGCGGGGACGTACGCCGTCAGCGCGTCGATTGTCGGGTACTCGCCCCTGACGGTCACCGACGTTGTGGTCATGATGGCGAAACCGGCCGTGATCAGGATTGCCCTGATGGAGGTGGGCGTGCAACTCGAGGCGGTCGAGGTGAGCGGAAGCTTCTTCCAGAAGCTGCCTGAGGCTCCCCTCAGCAGCGTGACCCAGTCGAATGAGGAGATTCGCCGCCTCCCCGGCGGCGAAGAAGACGTCGTCAGGGCGATCTCCATCCTGCCGGGCGTTGCGCAGGTCCAGGCCGGCCGTAATGACCTTGTGGTCCGCGGCGGCGCACCTTCGGAGAATCTCTTCGTCATCGACAATATCGAGGTGCCCAACATCAACCACTTCGGCACACAGGGATCGAGCGGCGGTCCGCTGAGCTACGTGAATCTCGATTTCGTGGAGAACACGTCGTTCTCGACCGGCGGGTTCGGTGTGCGCTATGGCGACAGGCTGTCGTCGATCCTGTCGATCAACCTGCTGGACGGCAGGAATGACCGGCTCGGGGGGAAGGCCACGGTATCGGCGTCCCAGTTCGGTCTGAATCTCGAGGGACCGGCAGGCGGGTCCGGGGACTTCATACTCTCCGCCAGGCGAAGCTACCTCGACCTGATCTTCAAGGCCGCGGGGTTCGGCTTCGTCCCGGAGTACTGGGATTTTCTCGCGCGGACGCACTATGCGCTGAGCAGTGCCGACCAGCTCACGATGGTCGGCATAGCCGCGCTCGACGACGTCAGATACTTCAACGACACACAGCAGAAGCGTATTGACAACTCCCAGATCCTGGGGAGCAGCCAGACCGAGGTCGTCGCCGGAATCACCTGGCGCCACCTCTTCAGGAACGGGTACACCACGCTGACGCTGGGCGAATCGTACATGGACTACCGCTATGCCCAGTACGATCAGAACCTGGCGCCGGAGTTCCTGGACAACTCGATCGAGCGTGAGCTGTCGGTCCGGGCCGACGTGCTCTTCCGAGCGGGCTCCTCAACGGAACTTTCCGCCGGTATCGGCGCCAAGCTCCCCCGGTTCACGAGCGATATCAACGTGCGGGGCTTCCGGACGACCTTCGGAGACTCCATCAGCGTGAATGCGGCATACGGGGCGAGCGCGTTCAAGGGATATGCCTACGTGCAGCTCTCCCAGAATCTGGGGTTCGGATCGCTCACGCTGGGCCTCAGGGCAGATCATTTCGACATGCTGGACGCCCCCACCGTCGTCTCACCGCGCGGGTCATTCACCGTGCCGCTCTCGCCCCTCACGAACCTCAGCGCGAGCATCGGGAGGTACCGGCAGTCACCGTCCTACGTCTGGCTCGTGGCAGACCCGGTGAACCGGGGGCTCAGGTTCCTGGGCGCAACCCACTACATCCTTGGCGTCGATCATCTGATCACGCATGACACGCGCCTGAGCCTTGAGGGATATGTGAAGAAGTACAGCGACTATCCGGCGAGCACGCTGCGGCCCTACCTCGTTCTGGCGAACACCGGTGCCGGCTACGGCGGGACCGATGACGGCTATGCCGCATTCGGGCTCGACCCGCTGGTCAGCGCCGGCACGGGCATCGCCCGCGGTGTCGAGCTCCTGGTCCAGAAGAAACTCTCGGAGATTCCGTGCTACGGCACGCTGAGCGTGACGTACGACAGGTCGGATTTCACGGCCCTCGACGGGGTTTCACGGCCGTCCAGCTGGGATCAGCGCTGGATCCTGAACATCGGCGGAGGGTACCTCTTCGACACGCGATGGGAAGTGGCAGCGAAGTTCCGGTTTGTCAGCGGCCGGCCCTTCACGCCCTTCAATCCCGACGGCTCCCAGTCCCCGGCGCTCTACAACACGGTGCGAGTCCGGCCCAACCACAGCCTCGATGTGCGTGTGGACCGCCGGTGGCAGTTTGAGAGCTGGACGCTCACGACGTATGTCGACATCCAGAACATCTACAACCGCAAGCCCGTCGATGTCCCCAGGTATAACACCGCGACACACCAGGTGGAGACATATGATTCGATCGGCTTGCTCCCTTCAATCGGCGTGAGCGCCGCGTTCTAGGGGGTGTGCCCGCGTGAGCGCCGGACCCCCGGCTCCCCGGCACCGGTGAGCCCTCCCGTTGACGCTACGGGTGGCCCGGAGTCCGCAGCGCCATCCTCGTCCAGATCGCTCCCGCCAGATCCACGACGCCAAACAGAATCAGGGGCGGCCGGGCAAAACCCAGGAGAACAAAGGCCCCGAAAAAGAGAATCACGGTCGAGCGGGGGTACATCGTCCAGCGGATAAAGTCGGTCAGTTCTCTGCGCGCGGCCTGCGTGTAGAAGAACCCCAGGAAGAGCACCAGCATCCCGACGACGCGCACCCATACTTCGGCCGTCGCCGGAAGAAACGACGCCTCAAGCAGCACGTTGGGCACGACAAGCAGGACGATACCGAGCACTGCGAGATAGAGTCCAAAAATGAACACGCTGCGGGCACCTTTGCTCATGATTGCGCACTCCTTTCCGACCTGAACGTCAGGGCCTTAGTTCAGCAGAACAAGTTGTCCGGATCGACCACGGTCAATCGATGAGAACGTCAACGCACACATCACTGAGGGTCCAGCTGCATATTCGACGGCGGGGTATCCGCTGCGTCGATGGCAGGAATCCTTCTCATCCACACCAGTTGTCGGGCGGCAGACGATACTCCCGCAAGTGCAACCCCGATGATAAAAGGAGAAGCTGAGCACACAGCGAGCAGGATGAGAAAGATCGCCAGGGCAATGTAGCGGCTCAATTGAATGACATACCCGGTGCGCATGTGCAAATACAGTTTTCCGTGAAGTCCGCGCCGCCCGGCTCTGTAACCGAGGATATTGCCCACATGGGTCGTATCCACAATCAGGTACAACCCCCATACATAGCCTATCAGGACCACGCGATAGTCCTCCGGAATCCAAACCAGCGCAAATGCTACAATCACGCTCAGAACCAGTGCTGGGATGAGGTGCCTTGGTTCAGCAATTCGCCTGGCCGAGACGACTTTTTGAAAGAGCGGGTGTCCTTCTATGGTGTTGACCGGATAGCTTTCATAATGGTCGGCATAATGGAGTTGACGCTCCCGTTCCTGGAGGATGGTGAGCACCCAATCGCTCCACATCAAAAAGAAAGTCACGACGCCGGCTACCCAGGGACGCTCTACAAACCACTCAACCATCGTCAAGCCTGTTGAATAAGGTGAACCGCGCAGTAGTCCGGCGCGTCACAGCCCGCTGACTCTCCGTCGAGTCAGGGCGCGCTTTCTGTGCGGCGGAAATGTATTGCTCGCCATTTCCAAAGTCAATTCGGCACAAGTGTCGCAAGGGTGTTCGAGGGCCAATGTGAACGCCTACCTCAAGAGCAACAACCCTTTCGCCTGTGTGAAGTCTCCCGCTTGCAGTCGGTAGATGTACACCCCGCTTGACAATTCTGAGGCATTGAGCCTTACCTCGTGAATGCCCGCATTCTCCCTCTCGTTCACAAGCACCGACACCTGACGACCGAGCATGTCATACACGCTCAATCTCACTACCGAGGACTGTGGTAGCTCGTACGTGATGGTCGTGCTCGGGTTGAAGGGGTTGGGGTAGTTCTGATGGAGCATAAACTGACGCGTGATGTCGATCGGAGCAGGCTCAACCGATGTAATCATCTCTGACAAAAATCGGCGCCAGACCCCGGCCCCGGCAACTCCCGCCAGAAGATACGGACCGCTCACTGCCAATGCCTCGGTAGTCAGGTAGATCGGAAGACCGGCGCCCACATTGGTCCACGTCGCCCCGTCGTTTGTCGAAAGGAAGACATGGCCGCCGTAGCTCCCAGCGAAGAGATTCGGCCCGCTCAGAGCGAATGTCATGACCTGTTCGTAGGTCCCGAGCCCATTATTGACCGCCGTCCAGTCCGTGCCGTTGTTTGTGGAACGAAAGATCCCGCCGGTATTCGTGCCGGCAAAGAGATTTGTTCCCCTGGCAACCAGTGCGTAGACGGTAGTGTCAGTCAGGCCGCCGTTCGCCGCGTCCCAGGACGTGCCGCCGTTGGTGGAACGGTAGACCCCTCTGCCATTCGTGCCGACAAAGAGAGTCGTCCCAAGCAGCGCGAGGATCTTATCGACACCCCCCGGCAGGCCGCCACCGAGTGTGCTCCAGTCTCCACCGCTATCGGTTGAACGGAAGACACCGTCACTTGTCGCCGCATAAAGATTGGCCCCGCTGATTGCGAGGTCACCCACGTTGCCATCATTCAACCCGTTACTTGCCATGGTCCAGTTCGCGCCATTGTCAGTCGAGAAATACACGCTCGCAGACACCCCGGCGAACAGATTTGTGCCGCTGGAGGCCAGCGCGTAGACTTCTCCTCCATAGGGCCCGTTCGTCTGGACCCATTGGGCTGACGCGATTGCACAGGAGAGAGCGGCAACAAGTCCGAGGGAAATGATTTGAGTTCTCATCGTGTCCTCCTTTCCGAGCGAATATCGGAATGGTACATCGCGGAGGTCGGCAGGTCGTCGTGAAGCTGGGGGACACTCCGCGGCCTGACACCATCAACCTGATGGTCGAGCCATGGTTAGTGCCTTGACGATGTACTGCAGTTGTTCAGCCGGAGACTCAACAACAGAAGAACAAAAACGGGGTCCGGAGCGGCAGCTCGAGGGCTGAGGCGACCATCGAGAAAGGGTCACGGGGCAAATATAGCGGAGAGAATTGAGCCTGTCAACCTGGTCGCACTGCAGACCGACGAGAGTGTCAGGATCAGCGATATTGCAGAGCGTGGCATATGAGCAACCTGATGACGCCTGAATGACCAGTCTTGTATTACGAGTTCTCCCGTTCCCGCTGTTTGGCCTCCTCAACACTCCGTCCATCCGCGGGCACTGGGGCGGGCACTACCGATCTGCCAAGCCTCGTTTCATCTGCGCACAGCCGGCGTGCGAGTGCGACCCATCCACCGAACGATCTACTCTCCCGGACGACCCCGAAAGAGACCTCTCCAGATCACCCAGCCATCCATCGTTGGTATTGGGCAGAGAGTCCACAAGCCGACCGCGAGGTTCACCAGGGCAACCCGCTCCAGCCATGCCGAGCTCAGGAGCGCTGTCATGCTGAAACACAATAGAGCAACCATGATGTTTGCGGCCGGTCCACTGAGGCTCCGGCCGACGCGCACGCCCACCGGACAAGTCGAGGGATCTGTTTGATACAAAGTGACATCGCGCGTGGAGGTCAGCAGGAGAATGTCCATGGGCGCCCCGGCTATTTTGCCGCCGACGATATGACCAAGGCTATGGAATACGTTCGCTGAGTAGAGGGCTGCGGCATAGACTGCAGCCTCTGCGGCCGTTGAGACAACCGATCCCCTGTCCCCATCGAGAGCTGCGATGAGCATTCCAAACACCAGCCAGTTGATCGGAGCCATCCACGCATAGCGCGTTGCTTCGACCCTGACACCAGTCATCGTGAAAAGAAACGTTCGTCCGGGCGAACGGATATCTTCAATGACAAACAGTGGTCTCATGGCGGGCAAGGTCCTGCATTTCGCCAAAACAAGTGCCAGCGGGAACCGAAACAACCGCGCGAAGGGGGGCGCCGTTAGGAGCAGATGTAAAAGAGAGACCCAGGCTGTTCACCAGCTGTACTGCCTCTTGAGGTGTGGTTCCCTCAATGAAGGTTAGCCCCACCACAGCAAAGTTCAATACTCATCGCGCTTTGCGGCGCAACGAGAAGAGCCTGATCGATGACATACGGACGCCCCAGCTAGGTTGTGCAGCCATGTTCCACAGTGATGACAACGTTCCCCTTCTTATGTCCCAGTTCGACATAGCGGTGAGCCTCGACGATGTGCTCAAGCGGGTAGCGCCGGTCTACAACAGACCGCAGATGTCCCTCTTCAATCAGGCCTTTGAGGAAAACGAGGTCGTCGGCCTTTTCGCCTGGATGCTCTCCGGTCACGATTGTTTTGCCGCTGGTCAGGGCCGTCCAGCGCATGCGAAGGGTGCGTACCGGCGTAGTGGCATTCAGGTAGATACCCTTCGGTTTTAGTACCTTCATGCAGTCGAGGAAGGAGCACTTGTCCACCGCCACGAAAACAACATCGTAGGTTTCACCCTTGGCAGCGAAGTCTTCTTGTGTGTAATCGATAGCGTTATCGGCACCAAGGGATTTCACCAGTGCCAGATTCGAGCTGCTGCATACGCCGGTGACTTCCGCTCCGAAATACCTGGCGAGCTGTACCGCGAAGGTACCGACGCTGCCCGAGGCCCCGTAGACGAGGACTTTGTGGCCGCTCTTGATATCCGCCTTCCTGAGAAAATGGAGGGCCGCGCGGGCTCCGATTGGGACGGCAGCGGCTTCTTCGCAGGTCATGTTGGCCGGCTTCATGGCAATTACGCCGGTTTCGGGGAGGCAGGTGTACTCGGCGTAGGCGCCGAATCTCATGAGGGCCGCCGCGAAAATCCGTTCCCCCTTTTTGAATCTGGTTACGTCTTTTCCTGTCTCTTCTATTTCCCCGGAGAGTTCGGCGCCGAGAATCTGCTGCCTGGGCTTGAGTATGCCGAGGGCCAGACGGGCCGGGATCCAGAACGAGAGGGGCACCGTGAAGCTCCTGCACCGGAAGTCTGCTACCGATACGGTGGTCGCATGCACGCGTATCAACACTTCATTGTCCCTGGGCGCAGGTTTTTCCACTTCTGTGAGCTTCAGAACTTCCGGTGGTCCATATTCTGTGTACACAACCGCTTTCATGAGTATTCCTCCTGGCATCGCTCTGCAAGTCTCAACTACAGAACTGACAACCTCAACCGCGAAGCGCCGACTCAATTGCAGCGATGTTGATGTTTCTCATCTGCATCATCGCATTGAACGCGCGCCTGGCGGCAGCGGGATCGGGGTCGGTGATTGCTTTCGTCAGGGCAATCGGCGTTATCTGCCAGGACACCCCCCACTTGTCTTTGCACCAGCCGCACGCGCTCTCCTGACCGCCGTTACCGACGATCGCGTTCCAGTAGCGATCCGTTTCCGCCTGGTCGGCGGTCGCCACCTGAAACGAAAACGCCTCGTTGTGTGTAAATGCCGGTCCGCCATTGAGTCCGAGGCACGGGATGCCTAACACAGTGAACTCGACAGTCAATACGTCCCCTTTCTTGCCCGACGGAAAGTCTCCCGGTGCGCGGTGGACTGCGCCGACGGACGAGTCCGGAAATGTGTCGGCATAGAACCGTGCTGCTTCTTCGGCGCCGCCGTTGTACCAAAGGCACACCGTGTTCTTTGCTGGCGTTTTCACATTGCCTCCCCATTGAGATCGGAAATCGTACCATTCCCGCGCGGCCCGGCTGTCCTTCGCCGTGGCGGTCTACGATCAATGTACCCCTCCCCTGCCCGAGAATCAATTCAGCCTCGACTCTTGGATCGCCTAATGTGATCAATTCGCCGGCTCGATAATTCACCGAGCCTCAAAACATTACATGATTCGATGTCCTTTTGGTCAACGAGTGTAAAGCGCCAGGATCGACCAGTGGCGGCTGTCACCTGTTCACACTTCGTTTGGATTGCCTTGGCTTTTTGTTCAGTCCATTGCCCAATGCGCCCCTTCGTTTCGATGATTCACCTCACCCTCTGCCGTTCTTCGGACCAGAGCCCAATCGGGATAGTAAATCCGATGGCCCCACATGGCCTACGGTAATCGACCCGAAACTCAGTCGCCGGATCACCCTGCTCGGTGGTGTCGAGTGAGGAAAACCGCAATACGTTCTTCCCCTTCTTGTTTTGACCAGCCCCCTGTCCTCTGCAATCGACCGAATTATGGGGGTGATCCATCCCGGAATTCGGTCCCGATGCGTGAGAGGTCACGGGACCAGTAGATGTAGAGTGCTTTCCCAAGAAGCTCACGCACATGAACGAAGCCGAAGTATCGACTATCAAGGCTGTTGTCTCGGAAGTCCCCCAGCACAAAGAGACTGTCGTGCGGTACGGCCACGGGGCCATAATTGTCTTCGTTCCCAGCACCACGAGGATAAATAGACTTGTCCGCATAGTCGCTAGGCAGAAGGTTCGCCCGGTTTCGTCTGACACGGAGAGCGGGCATGAAAATCTCTCCGTCGACGTACACATGACCCTCTCGAATCGAAATTGTCTGCCCTTCGGTGCCAACGAGTCTTTTCAGGTACGTTTGCGAAGGGTCCCTGGGGTACCGAAAGACCACGAGGTCGCCGGCCCGTGGCGACGCATGGCGGTAGCTCTCCCGGTTAACGATGACATAATCTCCCTCCTCCAGGGTCGGAGACATTCCCGAGGAAGCGATTGAGTAGGACTTCAGCGGCCAATCCGGGAGTATGAATTCTCTGGCAATCATGCCCACCAGGAAATAGATGACATAGATGCTCCCGCGGTTGTACCTCCGCAGTTGTACGGTCCCAAGGCGCTTTGCGAGCATGCCGACATAACTCAGCAGGATGACATAGCCCATGGTTGAGACGGACACTGATATGACGAACGGGAGGAATGACCTGTACAACCCGCACCAAATGACGAGCCCAAGCAAGACAAAACTCGCAATCGACACTCCAATGCCGACGATGACATTGCCGTTGTATACGAATCCAAGGCCGGGATCGACGATCGAACACAAGACTGCAATCCAGGGATTGCGGGGTCTTGAGTTCGGCATCGGGCCATTAGCTTCATCAGTTGACTCGATTGGACGTGATGGTCGAGAATTCATCGACGGGATTCCTCCAAGATTTCGCGAGACTGACTTCCCCACATCGTGTATTCACTCTGGAAATGAAACAGAAAGGCCCGAAACCACTTGGATTCGGGCTTGCTTGTGCACCCACCAGGACTCGAACCTGGAACCCACTGATTAGGAGTCCGGCAGTGATGACCCGGAAGACTCGACACAGGGCACTTCTCGACAGTGGGTTGCTACAGACTGTCATAGATTGCCATCGACTGGCATAGATGTGCGGCATTTCCACGGCACTCATTCGGGATGGGCGGCGCCTCGTGGTTATGAATATCTCAAGTTGTACTTGACATTATCATAACTTCGACATATGTTGTCGTTATGGTAGCCAGAGAGTTGCACAATGAGCTCACCGCTGCGGCGAGAGAATACCCGGTCGTCACACTTCTCGGCCCACGGCAATCGGGTAAGACAACGCTGGCCCGCATGTCTTTTCCCCGGCGAGAATACCGATCTATGGAAGACCCCGATGTAAGGTTGGCTGCGCAGGCCGATCCGAGGGGCTTCCTCGAGAATCTCCCGAATGGTGCCGTCCTGGACGAAATCCAACGCACCCCTGAACTTCTGTCGTTCATTCAGGGGAGGGTCGACACACGAAACAAGGCCGGGGAATTCATCCTTACGGGAAGCCATCAACCGGCGCTCCATGCGGCGGTCAGCCAGTCCCTTGCGGGTCGGACTGCGGTTCTCACCCTTCTCCCCTTCTCGCTGCCTGAGTTGCGCCACTACAAAAAGACATGGGATCCATTCGACCTCGCTGTTCGTGGGTGCTTCCCCCGCCTCCACGAAAAACGCCTTTCTCCTCGCCGCTTCTTCAACGGATATTTGCAGACATACGTGGAGCGCGACGTCCGTATGCTGACAAACCTCAAGGACCTGAGGCTCTTCCAGCGTTTTCTGACACTTCTTGCCGGACGGGTGGGACAAGTTGTAAACTACACCTCTCTCGGCAATGACACTGGGATCTCTTCAACGACCGTCAAGAGCTGGATCAGCGTACTCTCGGCGTCGTTTGTCATCTTCGAGCTTCCGCCGTACTTTGAGAACATCTCCAAGAGGGTGATCAAATCGCCCAAAGTCTACTTCACCGATCCCGGGCTAGTGGCCTATCTGGTCGGCATCGAGACGGCTGAGCAAGCGGCACGTGATCCGCTGCGTGGTGCGCTCTACGAGAATCTGATCATTACGGAAATACTCAAACAGAGACTGAACGCTGGTCTCCTGCCATCGATGTTCTTCTACCGAGATACGAACGGCAACGAAGTGGATTTGGTGATCAAAACCGGAAGGGATCTCGTGCCGGTCGAGATCAAGTCCGCGGCAACCTTCACGGAGGAGTTCCTGAAGGGCTTTGGACGATTCCGTGACGCCGTTGGCGAAAAGGCTTCGGGAGGGTATCTGTTGTACAATGGAAAGGAACGGTTCAAAGTGAAGGGAGTCAGCGTTTTCAACCTCTTCGCACATGCGGGAACTGTCAAGGTAGCAGAGGGCCTTGCCTAGTACCATTTCCTCCAGATCTCGTACCCCCAGTTGCCATTCACGTTCACTACACTCATTCAGGGCTGTCGCCTCCGACGTTTTGGCCTCGGGCAGCCGTAAGTATACTCCCCCACTTGCCAACGTCAACTACGCTCGCGCATTTGCAGGGTATTCTGCAGCATTCCGAGACTCCTTCCCTCGTTGCCGACTCGCAACCGAGTGAGGGTGTTCAAGTGGAAGTACGACATCTGACCGTTCTCATCCGAGCATTGAATTGAAATCGAACTCAAAACAGATTCCCGAAATTGCAGACAAGGCTGTTGACAAAGCACCAGCCGCACGCGCTCTCCTGACCGCCGTTACCGACGATCGCGTTCCAGCAGCGATCCGTTTCCGCCTGGTCGGCGGTCGCCACCTGAAACGAAAACGCCTCGTTGTGTGTAAATGCCGGTCCGCCGTTGAGTCCGAGGCACGGGTTGCTCAACACTATGAACTCGACAGTCAATACGTCCCCTTTCCCGCGCCGCCCGGCTGTCCTTCGCCTTGGCGGTCTACGATCAATGTACCCCTCCCCTGCCCGAGAATCAATGCAGGGACTCCCGCATGTTTGTTTTTTGCATGCTTCTCCCCTAGCTTGACCCGAATTGCATTGCATCCCTGGAGAAGGGTTAGAAACCATGCGAGCGTCCAGACTGATACATGTGCTGTTCCCTCTTGGCATCTCCACAATCCTGCGCGGGGCCTATGGGTTTTCTCAGGTCCAGGCGGATGATTTCGCAAGCTCATACGCCGTTGGCCGGGAGTATTTCATACTCCGCAGCGGCAATGCCAGGCTTATCCTCCAGTCCGACAAATCTGGCGCTCAACCTGCGTGCACGTACATGCTGTTTGACGCGGACAAACCCTGCCAGACACTGAAGAAAGAAAGGGCGTTCAACTACTCTCCCGGAAACGCCTGCTCGGCAAGTGCGCTCGAGGTTATGCTCGGGGGCACTCCTTTCACGGCTCTCGGGCACACGACCGATGTACGCTGGCAATGCCGGGATGGGATTCCCTCCGTGGAAGCATGCTGGTGGGCAGGCGGCGTCGAAGTGAGAGAATCATTTACGGCCCTTGAAGGGTCGAATGCTTTCCTCAGGAAGATCGTCTTGAAAGGAACCGATATTGCCGGTCCGGATTCCGTCCGTCTGCGGCTCTCCCTCCCCTCTGGAAAATACTACGCGCGTGGGTCCGTACTGGTCGGGATCACACGCGCAGTCGCGCTTGGGCTGGCCTTTGTTGACAGTATCCCTGCGGTCGTCAGCGAGACGCATGGATGGATCGAAACGTCCCCCCTTGCAGTCATTCCGGGTGGTGAGGTCACGATACGGTCAATCCTCATAACCCGTATCCCGGCCGGTGGCTACTCCTACGATCAGGGGTGTGAATATGACAAACCGATCGAGCCCCGGTTTCTTCATGCCGAAAGGAAAAAGACTGGCCTCCATGGCTTGAACGCCCGGTACTTCAACAACCCGGAACTGCGTGGCACCCCTGTCGCCGTCCGGAGGGATACAAATCTCTCCCCGTACTGGGGAACCGGGTCGCCGGTCGAGAAAGTTCATCCCGACTCCTTTTCGGTTCGATGGACGGGGTACATCCTTCCTCCGCTCACTGGAAAGTACAGATTCTCGCTGGTCGCGGATGATAAAGCCCGCCTGTTCATCGGCAACAGACTGGTGATCGACTGCTGGGACAGCTCATGGAATGTTACCAGAACTGCGGACATCCGCCTTACATCCGGGGACCTCTACGCCCTCCGGATTGAATTCGCCGAGCTCACAGGATGGGCGGGAATGCGGCTCAGGTGGTCCATCCCGGCAGGTGTTGCAGACGAAAGAACGGTGGACGCAGGAGTACAGGACCTCTATGCCGCGCTGGAGCAGATGACCCGGTCTC